>JABAOF010008350.1_pt4 | contig 26955 bp, 16 predicted proteins | sample 7062171 | NCBI WGS metagenome assembly JABAOF01 (sample SAMN14538628, study PRJNA623070) | marine sediment metagenome | biome: marine biome [ENVO:00000428]; feature: marine pelagic biome [ENVO:01000023]; material: deep marine sediment [ENVO:00002113] | place: India: Gulf of Khambhat ...
ATAGTATCCCTGATATGCCGGATAGAATAATAGCTGCTACAGCATCACATCTGAATGTTCCATTATTAAGCCGTGATGAAAAAATAAAAATTTCCCAGGTAGAAACTATATGGTAAATATTATAGAAAAGTCGCCAGGCAAAGAAATCTTTACTCCCTTACCCCTAATCGCCGCCGGCGTTTAAAATATTGTCCGCAGGACGCCTTTTGGATTATAATCAGGCAGCAAAATAAAAAAGATAAGATGAAAGTGGCAAGAGAGCCGTTATATCAGCCGAATCGACCGGTTAACATGTTAATTTCACCGGTTGGAATGAAAAATCAACCGGTAGAAATAAAAAATCTACCGGTATATTTTCTTGACTGTCTATCCCTTATCCGCACCTCCCGGCTTTTAAGGGAAATATCCTCAGCAATTATAAATTTGGAGTAATGGAGTTTTGGAGTAATGGAGTAATGGAAATAACGTTAACACGTTAAGGGGACAGGCAAGAACCTTAAAATAAGGAAGGTTCTTAACGGGAAGGCCTGGGAATTTGGTTATAGAGACGTTAAACTTGCACTGGAAAAAGCAAAAATTCGTCAAAAAGTTATCGTCGAATTTATCATCCTGGAAGGTCTAACCTATTCCCTGGGCCTGTACTCACCGGATATGCTTAAATCAAAAATGCTTAAAGACAAAATTGATCCGAGACTCATCAATCCGCAGCCTGAACTCAATATGCTCCGCAAGGGAAGATTGATCATCTTTGATAAAAAAAAATAGTGAGAATCTCTAATTTTTCTCAGTCCGGGTGTAAACAAGGTTGCCGTTCATGTAGGTTTTTTCCACACGTAAGTCCAGCAGTACCTTTGAAGAAATTGTAAGAATATTGTCGGAGAGAATAATAAAATCAGCCAGCATACCGGGTTTGATTTTTCCTTTAGTGCGTTCCTCGAAACCGGAATACGCCGCTTCAATAGTATAAGCCTTTAAGACTTCCTTTCGCTTCAAACACTGTTGAGAATACCATCCGCCTCCAGGTTTGCCGTCAGGGGTTTGCCGTGTCTCAGCGGCATACATCCCGTAAAATGGATTCAAGGTTTCCCCGGGAAAATCAGAATTGAGGGTGAGATGGATACTGGTATTGAGAAAAGAACGCCAGGCATAGGCACCTTTAATACGATGGGCACCCACCCGTGTTTCTGCCCAGGGCATATCAGAGGTACAATGGGGGGGCTGCATACTTAATACAATTCCCAGCGGTGCAAATTTAGGGATATCTTCCAGTACCACCACCTGGGCATGTTCCAACCGCAGCCGGTGATCCTTTACCTCCGGTACGTTCTTTATCGCCCGCCTGTAAGTATTTAAAGTGATTCGGTTCGCCAGGTCACCGATGGCATGAGTGGCCACATGAAATCCCGATTTTAGCGATTGAACCGTAATCGCATAAAGCTCCTCCTCCGGGGTGACAATCACCCCTTTGGTATCCGGCGCATCACTGTAAGGTTCTATAAGTGCCGCTCCCCGCGAACCCAGCGCACCGTCCACAAAGACCTTTATACAGCGAATGGTCAACATATGAGCCGGATCGATTTCAGGCCCCTTTTTAAAAGCAATGTCCACTAACTCTTTATCGATAACATCCAGCATGACATAAATCCGGGCTTTGAGCTTTTTTTTCTCTTTTAATGAACGCAGTGCTCTCAACATGCGGGAGGTGGTCCTGGCCTCATGAATGGTAGTCAGCCCATTAGCCAGGCATTCATCGATGGCCAATTCCAGCGCCCGTTCCACCTGGGAGTGGGATAATGGGGGAATATGTTTAAAAACCAGGTCCTGGGCTTTGTTGGTGAGAATCCCGCTGGGTCTGCCGGTTTTTTTATCTTTTAAAATCTCACCATTCGGCGGATTCGGTGTATTGGCCGTAATTCCGGCTATTTCCAGGGCCTTATCATTGACCCAACAGGCAAATCCATGGAGACCTTTCAGGCATACCGGATGATGGGGAGAAATGTCGCTGAGGGCTTTATTATCCGGGTATTTTTTGGCCCAGGCGCCTTCATCCCAACCCCAGCCAATGATCCACTCGCCGGCAGGTGTTTCGGCTGTGTGCTGCCGCACCATTTCTACTGCCTGGTCAGGGTTTTTTACTCCTTCAAGATTGAGTTCCAGGAAGCTCTGCCCCAGGCTCAAGAGGTGACCATGGGACTCGATAATTCCCGGCATCACTGTTGTTCTTTTAAGATCAAAGACTTGCGCATCCGGGAATGTTTGTTTTAACTTTGCGGTGGTACCGCATAACAGGATTTTCCCTTTGCCCACAGCCATTGCTTCAACTTCCGGGTTTTTCTCATCCATGGTTACAATATGGCCGTTAATAAAAATCTTCTCTGCCGGGGCACCGTTGTCATGTTTGCTGCAGCTTCCCAGGTAAATCATCAACAAAAAAAGTAATAAAATTGCCCATATGATCCGAATCATTGCTAAACCTCCTTAAGGGAACATTATACGTTTCATTTCAGATAAAAGCAATGAAAAAAAGGGGCAGTCAGGAAATCTCTCACATGAATCTAAAGCAATTGTTATGCCAGGTTGGGAAAAGATTTTGATTTTTTTAATAAGAACTATTGACAAGCAGCGTTAATAATTATAAATTATGTATTGAGAAAAAAATGAATCAGATTAAATAGGAGTTTTTGAATGATCGATATTCAAACCGTCAATCAAATTAAGCAATCATCCATAGCGGAACGAATCCAGGTTATAGAAATTATTCTTCAGTCTCTGAAAAACGATATCAAACAAGCACCGGTAAAGTTAAATGGGAAAAAATTCAAACCCTTTAAAGTTCGTACATTCAGTTTAGGAGGAGAAGTTCATGTAGACCGCGATGAGTTATATTCCGAGAGAGGTTAATAAAGATGTTTTCAATCGATACCAACCTGCTTGTTTATGCTCATAATAAAAATTCTCAATACCACCGGAAAGCAGCCGCTTTTTTAGAAGAAATTATGAATGAACGGGATGAAGAAGGAAATGTTTCCGTATGCCTGACGGCACAGGTATTAATGGAATTTGTGAATGTGATTACCAGGCAAAGTTTGGAAACCCCCCTGTCAATTTCAGAAGCAATCCAGGTAATTAATGATTACCTGGAGACAGGAATTAAAGTTGTTACTCAGCGAGAAACACAAATTCGGACTTTTTTAGAATTGTTACGTTCAGCCACTACAAGGAAGAAGGTTTTTGATATCTCTCTCGCGGCTACTCTCAAAGACCATTATATATCCGGACTATACACAGCGAATGCTGCTGATTTCGAGGAATTTGATTTTTTAGAAGTGGTAAATCCACTGGAAACGTAGAAAAAAGGGGCAGGCAGGAAATCGACAATCGTTGACTTTTTCCGCCCGCCCCTTTTTCGTTATATACCTGCTTTACTTAATTACAGGAAATATCTTTACATTCCTGGATTTCCGTTTGGGCATCGAGGAGATGAGCTTTTGCATAATTTAAATAGTTTACCCAGGGGGTAGGGCTGCAATTATATTTACTTGTTTGACTGACCGCGATGTCTACAAAATTAATTGCAGTCTTAACATAATCCAGGGCCTTCGTTGCTTTATTACAGTCACAATCGTAATAAGAAGTAGGACTATTATCTTTGGCCATTTGCGCAAATATTATTGCCCAATGGATAGCATCGGCAACCGGGTGCATTGGTGGATGCCACGGCGGATCAACACAATAGTCCTCGTTAAAAAGTGACTGAGCATTATTCAAATCAGTAAGAGCACTGCTTAAATAACCCCTGGCAATTACGCAAGGGTAACAGCGTTTTGCCACCCACCTCGTTTGATCTTCAGCTATCGGTTTCTTCTTGAAGAGAGCCTGGAAGGCAGCAAATTGGTCAGGAGTAACAACCTGTTTAATATCCTGGTTGATACCTTCAAAAAACCCGGAGGGTTCATCTGCCGACTTTTCTTTCGAAGCTCGATAACGGTCCAAATGCTTTTTGATCACACGATCAAACTTCTCACGTTGTTCTTTGGAAAGCGTCATTAGCCATTCGTTGATATCTTTTGCCTGAACTTGAGACTTTCCGGCAACCATTGGTAAGGCAGTTAATAATAACACTGCCACCAATCCTACAATCACGAAACTGATGTTTCTTTTTCTCATTTTTTTTTCTCCTTTTTATTTAATTTTTATTTTTTGTACTTCGCTTTAACATCTCCTTTGTACGTTGTACATTGTACCCTCACATAAACTACAGCAATTAATATGCCAGGTTGGAAAAATATTTCAAAATGCATATTATGAAAGGAGTTTCAGGTAAAACCGAAAGATATCCAGGATATTCGAATTACGGCCCAGCGTAATTTTTCCAGGCAAATATCCGAAATCTTTTTAAAAAACATTGAAATAACCGGTATTTGACAGTGATTTTAAAAGTTACGATATTCGTAACAAAGTTACGATTTTCGTAACCGGCTAATTGGGTATCAGGTTTTGTTCGTGTAGAAATCTCATGAACCGGTGATAATCATCGTTCTTAAGGTTGAATATCTTTATCAATTCTTTATACCTGCCGCCGGCTTCCACCAATCCCCTGGTAATAAGCGCTTTAACCTCAGACAGTTTTAAATCCTGGGACATATATGGCTCTTTTACCGCTTCCCAGAAGCTTTTACCGCTTTTGATATCGTTCCACAGCCGGTCTTTTTCCCATTTAAATATTTTATTTTCTCCATTACCAATGCTCTTATATCTTCTTTTCGCTCTCTTAAAGGCGGAAGGTGGATTTCAAAAACATTTAATCGGTAATATAAATCTTCCCGGAATTCTTTTTTTTCAATCGCGTTTTGTAAATCCTTATTGGTAGCTGCAATTATTCGCGTATTCACTTCTCTTTCGCAAGGCTCACCTAAACGTGTATATTTGCCGGTTTCAATAAACCGTAATAACTTTGCCTGTAGAGGCATAGACACTTCGGTTATTTCATCGATAAGCAGCGTGCCTCCGGCGGCTTCCTCAACCAATCCCTTTTTATCACCAGCGGCATTGGTAAATGCACCTTTCTTATAGCCGAACAATTCACTTTCAAAAAGGCTTTCCGGTATACCGGGGGTATTGACCACGACAAATTTTCCCTTCTTTCCCGAATAGTTGTGAATGAATTCGGCAATATAAGTTTTGCCGGTGCCGGTTTCCCCGGTTATAAGCAGTGGGTCGTCCACCTTTGCATAGGTCATAATGAGATCCCTGGTCTCTTCCACTGCTGCACCGGTCCGGGCAGTTCCCCCGGTATCGGTTTCTTGCTCCCGGATATGAGGGATGGTATCCCCCACCATTTCACCTAAAACTTGAAACACTTCACGATCCGCAGAATTAAAACATTCTGCGTCTCTACTGTCAATGTATAGAAAATAATCATCGCTAATTTGACTTATAAGCAAGCTCTTTAGAACCAGGCCGATAATAGAATGGGTGGTATTGTCATCATTTGCCGATATTATAAATCCTCCTGTTTTACGAATATCATCATTAACAAATGATTCCCGGATATACGTTTTGGAAACCCCCCCACCTTCTTGAATGGTTTTCCCGGTTATGTCTCTTCCTTCATGCCAGAGGATATTTCCATCCATGTCATAAATCATTGCCAGGGATACCCTCTTTCTCTCTAATAAATCCCGTACTTTTCTCTCGATAATTTCTACCATCTTCCCTCCCTATATATTGGGTCTCAATTCTATAACAAGTTGGTTCTATTTATTATAATGCGGTTTTGAAGGAAAATCAACTCCCAATTTGTAACCTTTTCGTGGGATGCCTGTAGTGATGGGGATATCAGTATCAAAACCTGTGGTTATAATTTTTTTTTAGCAATATTTCCGGGGAAAATTAGAATTGAAATTTTATTTGAAACGGTTATTATGAAAGTCTTTCAAGGGAGGTGGGATTTTACCTTGTTAAATATTAATTTTATCAAAAATGGCACAATCGAGTCCTCTTCAATTACCTGGTAAAAAACCCCGGGCAAGAAAAAGGGCCTTCCCTGTCTAAATTTCAAAAAATGAACACATATCTATTGAATTATATTCTTTGTTGATATAAAATCCAATTTGATGAATGAGCAAATTAAAAAATTGATAAAAATATACAAAATAACCTGGAGGTGGACCTATGGCTGAAGAAGTAAAAGTTTCGCAAGAGGTTATCGAGCGCCTCATCACACGGATCGAAGCGCTGGAAAAAAAACTGGAAGAAAAGGAAGAGAAAGATAAAAAGAAGTCCAAGAAGTCTAAGGACAAATCAACGACCCAAAAGGTTACCGATTCCGTGAGCGATGCCACCAGCGACGTGATCAAGGAGTCCGGCAAAATGGTGGGCGGCTTTATCGAAGCATCGATGGAAGCCATGAGAGAAACGGCTGATGCCTTTTCTTCCTGGTCTGATGAAGCCGACAAAGATAAAATAGGCGAAATTCCCGCCGCATTGGTGGGAATCTTCCGGAAAACCATTGATATCCAGAAAAAAGCCCTTGACAAGTTCGAGAAAACCTGCGAAGAATACGAGGAAGATTAAGTTAGTCTTGCTTGCGGAAGCGGCGTGCCAGTTTTGCCAGGGAAAGGCATCCCTTTAATACAAACACAATAAGCAAAAGCCATACCTGGGGGTCCAGCACCGGGAAGATACTTAACACCTCTTTCACTGGATGACCCGCTTGAAAATTAAAAATAGAGGTGTGCTGGTCAAGGAAAACAAAACCGAACACAGCAGTAAAAATGAAAAAGAAGGCCGAACCGATCTCAAATACTGTGGAAACCAGGCGGGAAACGCGGGTGGCAGTGCCTTCGAACACCTGGGCCAGTCGTCGCACCGCAGCGCCGCGGTAAATCGCCATCTCCGAAAACTCACGGGGATAGTCGATCAGGTTTTGCAGCCTCATCAGGTCCCTGGGTAACTGCTTGACGACTTTTCCGAATTCCCGCTTTCGGCGGTATTGGGTGTAATCTTGCATCAATCGCGGCAGGTCCGCCTCGGGCATTAACTCCCGCAGCGACGTATCCATGGTGGTCCAGCCCCGTAACACCTTAAAAAAAGCCCAATTGATGGTCACGCCGTATTTGGCCATCACTTTCATCATTTCATCAAACACCATATTGGTAGACTTTTCTTTATAGGGAAGTTCTTTCACACGGCAGCGGCTGTCCCAGGCGTGAAAGCGGCGTTGGATTTCTTCTTTAGCCGGCACCGCGTTGGCAGATGGTATATCCGGCATGATCAAAAAAAACACATCGATGGCTTTGGCAAACTGCCCTGTACACAAAGCTTCCAGGAAAACGTCGTATTTGCGCATCAGGTCACCTTCACTGCTGCCCACGGAACCGAAATCCAGGAGCGCAACACGACTTTTACGCAGCAGGAGAATGTTACCCGGATGCAAGTCGGCGTGGAACAAATTATCTTCCAGTACCATGCGCAAATAAGAAAAATATAAACGCTTGCCCACGACCTCGGCATCGATATCGTTCTCGGTCAACCAGCCCTCGAGCCTGGCAGGGTCGGTTTTCCAGACACGAAGATAATCGGTCATGGTTATCGCTTCGATGAATTCCATCACCAGGACCTGCCGCGTGCAATAGCGTTGAAATATTTTGGGTACATAAATATTGTGGTGTGCCAGGCTCTTGCGCAATCGCTGCTGGTTGGAGATTTCATAATGATAGTCCAGCTCCTCGTTAAACACCTGCTCCAATTCCCAGAGCATGTCCGGCCAGCGCATAAACGTCATAATAGAGAACCGGTGGAGGCCCAGGAAAAGCCCGCGGATCATGCCCATATCCTTTTCAAACACCTGGTCGATCTCGGGTCTTCGTACCTTGATTGCCACCCAGGTTTTTTCTTTTACCAGGAACGCTTTGTGAACCTGGGCAATGGAGGCGGCGGCACAGGGCAGCTCCTCAAAGTGACTGAAAAATTTCTCCACAGGCCCCTCAAGTTCCTGTTCCAGTATCTTTTTAGCTAATCGGGGCGAAAACCCCTCGACCCGGTCCTGGAGCCTTGCCAATTCAGCACAGAGCTCAGGGGGAAACAGGTCCGAACGCATGGAAAGCAATTGGCCCACTTTCACCCAGAGAACCCCTGTCTGCTGGCAAAAATCGCCAAACATTCGACCGATGGTCCTGGCATCCAGGCGCCCCAGTATTTTTAGATAGAGGAATTTAAAAACCATCCCCAGGATACGTAAAAAAATGCGCAAGCGGCGAAAGGAAATCTTCATCTCTCCCTCCACAATGGGGATCGCCGGGCGTTCCGATTCTTTAAGCAAGGGAGTTGGAATCCATTGTTGCTCCAGCATCGCTAAACATACTCCTTTAATTACTTCTCAAAAAATTCTGCCATAAAATGGCAAAATTTTTTGAGAAACAAGGTTGAGGTTAAGGCTGAGGTTGAGAAAAATCTTTTCTTCCTTAACCTTAACCTTAACCTTAACCTATTCATAACCTGAGTCCTTTTTATCTTAGTTCCAGTCTGTCTGGTTTATGTTGTTATGTTTCAGAAGCCGCGGAATTATCTTGCTGTCCGAATTCCTGCCGTTCAAATCGTTTTTTCTGGGTGTGGAAAAAACCAAAAAGAAAACCAACAGCTGCGAAAAGCAGCAGCCAGGCACCGAGCCCCATGACCGGTAGGCGATGGGCAAGCCAACTTAATTGCCGTCCCAGTAACGGTTCCAGGGCGATATGCAAATAGCGCATTGAGAAAGTCAGCAGGAGGAAACCTCCTACCACCAATGAGAGGAATGAAAAGAAAGCGAAACCTGCGGCGATAATGGCGTCCAGTTTGGAAGCAGAACCCTGGACCACCTGGGCCTGCCGCCGCATCAGTGCTTCCCGGAACAAGGTATACTCAGAGGTTCGTTTGGGGACCTGTTGAAGGGCTGCCAGGGCAGAAGCCATGCGGGAAGGCAGGTGAAAAAGTTTGGAGAAATTCTCCCGCCGCTCTGCATTACGATAATACAACTTCAACTGGTTTAAATAATTCAACTCAGGTGCCAGCACACCTAACGCATTATCCAGGTGTACCCAGGTGCAGGTCAATTTGGTAAAGGACCACAACGGTGCAAATTGCGAATCGTGAACCACCCGGTTCACCTGCCCGGTCATAAACGTGAGGGATTTTTGTTCATAAGGTAAATTCTTTATATGAACGCGGGTCTCCCATACCCGCCACACCCGCATCAATTTTTCTTTGACTGTATTGAGATCCACGCGGGGTAAACGGGATGCCAGCAAGAAATAAATTTCAGCAGCAAGCACATATTCTCTTTCCGACAATGCCCGCAGGAACAATTCCTGTTTTTTCAGGCTTTCCACTTCCAGGGAACCGGCACTGCGGCATTCGATCACGGCGATGTGGCTGTCGCGCAGCAAAATGATATTGGTGGTATTCATGTCGCCGTGGAAAAAGTTGTGTGCGAACACCTGGCGTAATGTTGAATGGAAGAGCCGCCGGGCTACTTTACGCAGTTCGATATTGTTGGCTTGCAGCCATGCCTCCAGCCGTTGGGGGTCATTCTGCCGCATGGCAACTAAATCCGAAAGCAGCGCCCCCTGGATAAATTCCATCACCAGGACTCGTTTCCGGCAATATTTGCGAAAGACCCGGGGCACATATACCGGCTCCTTTTCGAGATTCTTTTCCAGCGTTTCCAACGCTGCCGCCTCGTAGTAATAATTCAACTCCCGGACTTTGATCTCTTTTAATTCGTGAAAGAGTTCGTCCCATCTCATGCCGGTTAGAATTGAAAAGAACTTCATGAAGCCGATGATGCGGCGAAGCAGCTTAAGGTCCCGGTCAAAAATTTCTTCGGCCAGGGGTTGTTGTATTTTTACAGCGGTCCACACCTGTTCTTTGCGCAGTCGTGCCCGGTGAAGTTGGGAAACCGTGGTGGCGGAGAAGGGTTTTTCTTCAAAGCGGTCAAAGACCTCCTCTAACGGCCGCCCCAGTTCTCCCTCAATGGTCTTGCGGATAGAGGCGAACCCACAGGCACCGCCTCTATCCCGAAGGTCCAGGAGACGCTGGCCAAACGAGGTAGACAGGATTGAACCGCGCATCGTTAGAGTTTGAGCCACGCGGATCCAGAGCATCCCCAAACGCTGCAGATATTTTATGGTGCGCTCCTCACGCCGCGGTGCACTCTTTCGTCCCCTCATTCGCAGCCAGGCATTGCCAAGAAATAGACCCAACAATTGAAAGAGCACATAAAAGGAACGGAACCGCTGCGGACGGACTGTTATTGCCGGTACCGGGGGACGTTCACATGGTTCGATCAAACGTGTTGGAATCAATTCACTGATTGGTGTGCGCTTGCGATTACTTATACCCTTTTTAGCCATAGTGTATATTATAGAAAATATAGAAGAAAGTCAATACAAATTCCCGGATTCTTCAACTAAGAATTTGGGGACAGTGGCAGCCCTGATTTTTTTCTGTTTTTCAAACAGTGACGAATTGAGGTAACATTTTTATGTGTTCTTTTCTGAATGCCTGCTAATTCATGTTTTATGTCCTAGAAGAAGTGACGATTATATATATTTACATGGGGAGGAAATTGTGATAATCATATTTTATTCCGCAGTCTAGGTTGTTGAATAACTAAAAACAGGTAAACTTAATCATAAATATTTTATCTTTTCAAGGGCGGCAGCATAGTCATTGGTCATTGGCCGTGCGCATCGTTTAATGTCCAATTTATTTTAAGAACAATATACCAGCAATATAGAGGAGCCAGGGGCATGCTTGAACAACAACTAGAAACAAGGGAAACCGGCCTGGAAGTGGCGGTTATCGGTATGGCCGGGCGGTTCCCCGGTGCCAGGAATATCCATGAATTCTGGGAAAATCTGAAAAATGGTGTAGAATCCATTACTTTTTTTACCGATGAAGCTCTGATAGAGATGGGATTCGATTCCTCTTTCCTGGAGAATCCCAACGTTGTCAAAGCCAGGGGATATTTTGCCGGTATTGAGTATTTTGATGCTGCTTTTTTCGGTTACACACCGGCAGAAGCGACTGTCATGGACCCACAAATACGGTTCCTTCATGAATGTGCCTGGGAGGCATTGGAAGATGCCGGATGTGACCCGGACACCTATGACGGGCTGATCGGTGTCTATGTTGGTGCGACAGATAATGTCCATTGGAGATCCTTTGTTTTATGGGCTGCAGGAATGGCTTCCGGGTTTGTTGGCAGTCAGTTTGCAGAGTCCCTGCTGAGTAATAAGGATTTATTATGCTCACGGCTTTCGTATCAATTGAATTTAACTGGTCCCAGTTATACGGTCAATTCAGCATGCTCTACCTCATTGGTGGCTATTCACAGGGGGTGCCGCGGATTATTGGGTGGAGAATGTGATATGGCCCTGGCAGGTGGGGTTTCTATTACTGTACCCCAAAAACAGGGATACCTCTACCAGGAAGGGATGATTGAATCCCCGGACGGTCACTGCCGTGCTTTTGATGCCCAGGCCAACGGTACCGTGTTTGGAAGCGGCATCGGAGTGGTAATCCTTAAACGACTGGATGAAGCCATCGAACAAGGGAATCATATTTATGCAGTGATAAAAGGAACGGCAGTGAACAATGACGGGAAGCGAAAAGTGGGATATACCGCCCCCAGCGTGGAGGGCCAAACTGAAGTGATTCGTGCCGCTTACCAGGTGGCAGAAGTAGACCCGGACACTATTGGGTACATCGAAGCCCACGGTACCGGGACCGCCCTGGGAGATCCCATTGAAATAAAAGCCCTGGTCCGGGGAATGAATCGAACCTCCAGCAGCCGTTGTCCCATTGGCGCGGTGAAAACCAATGTGGGTCACCTGGATACAGCAGCCGGGGCAGCAGGGTTTATCAAGGCTGTTTTGTGTTTAAGGTATCGAATAATTCCGCCTACGCTTCATTTTAAGACTCCGAACCCGGAGTTGGAGTTGGAGAAAACTCCCTTTTATGTCAATACTGAATTGATGGAATGGGAGAGGCAAGGGAACCAGCCGCTGCGAGCAGGCGTCAGTTCGTTTGGTATTGGCGGCACCAATGCTCATGCCATCCTCGAGGAATGGCATGAGGGCAGACGGTCAGACGGTCAGAAGGGTGAGCGGCCTCAATTGATTCTTCTCTCCGCTAAAACAGCATCCGCCCTGGATAAAATGACTGAGAACCTGGCGAATTATTTGAAAAAAAATCTCATTAATCCCGATTTTCCTGCCAATCCTGTAAATCCCGGTTTCCTGGGGGATGTGGCCTACACCTTGCAGAAGGGTCGTAAAGCGTTTACTCACCGCAAGGCGTTGGTTTGTTCTACTGTTGATGAGGCTGTCGAAGCCCTGGCTAATCCGGGTTCACCTGCGGTTCAAACCCTGGTCGCCAACGAGGAGTTCCGGCATACGGTGTTTATGTTTTCCGGTCAGGGGAGCCAATATGTAAACATGGGACTGGAACTCTACCAGGAGGAACCGGTGTTCCGTGAAGAAATCGACCGCTGTTTTGATATTTTAACCCCCATGCTGGGGGTCTCAATTAAAGAGGTTCTTTATCCACCTGCAACCTGCAACTTGCAACCTGCACCTGATATCAATCAGACCGAAATTGCCCAACCGGTTATCTTTGCTTTTGAATACGCGTTGACCAAATTGTTGATGAGTTGGGGCATCACAGCGGATGCCATGATTGGTCACAGCATTGGTGAATACGTGGCCGCCTGTTTATCCGGTGTATTTTCATTGGAAGATGCATTAGACATCGTGGTGCAGCGGGGAAAGTTAATGCAGCAAATACCGGGAGGTGCGATGCTGAGTGTTTCCCTGCCGGAACAGCAGTTGGAACCCATGTTGGCTGAATATCCCGATCTGGCGCTGGCCGCAGTCAATAGTTCATCTCTTTGTGTGGTATCCGGTCCCCATGAAGCCATTGAGAAGCTGGAGAGAGAATTAAACCAAAAAAACCACAAAAACCGTCGGCTCCACACCTCCCATGCCTTTCACTCCTCTATGATGGATACGGTAGTGAAACCCTTTGAGGCGGTGGTTGGCAAGGTAACCCTGGAGAAGCCCAACATTCCTTTTTTATCCAATGTAACCGGTGAATGGGTGACCGTCCGGGATGCCGTGGATCCACGGTATTGGGCCCGGCATTTGCGGCAAACCGTACGTTTTTCAGATGGATTGGCAGTCCTGTTAGGGGAAGAAAACAGGATTTTCCTGGAAGTGGGACCGGGTAATGCATTGAGCACGTTTGTCCGTCAGCATAAGGATAAGAAACTGCAGCAGGTAGTGATCAACCTGGTTCGGCATCCCGGAAAGCAAGTATCGGATATTGGTCATCTGTTGTACCAGATTGGGCGACTGTGGCTCCATCGACAAAAAATCGATTGGCAAGCGTTTCATTCCGGTAACAAGAGATACCTGGTTCCCTTGCCCACTTATCCCTTTGACCAAAAGCGTTACTGGCTCGATTCGGAATACAACCAGGCGCTTAGCGATGACAGCATGGATGCTCGAAGAGGAAGCAGAACCACCATAGGGGCAAGGGCTGAAATAGACGATTGGTTTTACCTTCCCTCCTGGAAGCGTTCCAATATCCGGGATACCAGGAATTTACCTGCGAATTCAAATATGGTATGTCTTATTTTTTCCCCGGGTTCCCCTAACGGTAATGTACTGGCTGCGAGTTTGGAAGAACGATTGAAACAGGGGGGAGTAGATTCCATCGTGGTCTGTCAAGGGACAGCTTTTGAACGTCGAAGCAGGCATCTCTACAGCATCGATCCCCGGGAGGCTTGTCATTATGACCTCCTGGTGGAAGAGCTGTGTAAGGAGAATCGGGTTCCCCAGGGGGTTTTTCATCTCTGGAATGTAACAAAAGAAAAGGAGCTGAAGGAACTGACCAACCAGAAAATTGAAGATGCTCAATATTCCGGCTTTTACAGCCTTATTTACCTGGCCCAGGCCATTGGCAGCCAAAGCATTGAAAAACCCATTCGCATCCTGGTGGTATCAAACCATATGCAGGAAGTGATGGGAGAGGAGGTCCGGTGTCCCGGGAAAGCAACACTGCTGGGGCCGGTGAAAGTTATCTCCCAGGAATACCCCAATATTCAATGCCGCAGTGTGGATATTGATATTGATGGTGATATACTGCCAAACCAAAACCAGGTGCTGCAGAGGGAACGATTGATCCGGCGGTTGTTCACAGAGATGCTCACCGCTACTATTGATTCGGTGATTGCTTATCGAAGCAATCAGCGGTGGGCTCAGGTTTTTGAACCGGTCTCCCTGGAGAAGTCCAATACTGGAACGCCGTATTTAAGGGATAATGGGGTGTATTTGCTAATTGGTGGATTGGGAGGAATCGGTCTGGTGTTGGCTGAACACTTCGCCCGTCAAGCAAAGGTAAAATTGATAATGACCAGCCGTTCCGGCCTGCCGGACCGACAACAGGGGGACAAACTCCGGGAACTGGAGGAGATGGGGGCAGAGGTGCTGGTCATGGCAGCGGATGTTTTGGACCGGCAGCAAATGGAAGGGGTGATTCGCCAGGCAAAAGAGCGATACGGTACGGTTAATGGAGTGATTCATGCGGCAGGAGTTGCAGATTATGGCGGTGTTATCCAGGGAAGACGGGACAAGAAAAGGGCAAAAATGTCGGAAGCTGTATTGGCACCCAAATTAAAAGGAACGATTATCCTTGAAATCTTGATGAAAGAGCAGGGAATTACACCGGATTTTATGGTTCTCTGTTCCTCGATTGCTTCCATTGCGGCCCCCTTTGGAGAGGTGGCCTATAATGCAGCAAACGCCTTTTTGGATGCTTATGCGCACTACTATTACAATTACCAGGGTCTTCATCCTCCTATGGATAGTGCCCGGGCGCCAGAGAGTCAGGATCCACATCAGCCCATGGTCTACAGCATTGACTGGAGTGGTTGGCAGCAAGTGGGAATGGCGGTAGAAGCAGTGAAACGAAGGGGGCAAGACCCCAAAACGACTTTAAGGAACCAGATTTTACCTTCTGAAGGAGTGGAGGTCTTTGACCGTATCTTAAACAGCGAGTTCTCCCAGGTGGTCGTTTCTCCCCTGGATTTAAACCTCCTTCTGCAACAACCTCTAAAGCTCCGGGGCAGTTCTTTAGTGGAACCCCTGGCACTTGATACGGATACGGAAATTCCACTCCAGGGTATTCACCGGCGGCCGGAATTGGGTACCCCTTACGCGGCCCCGGAAAATGAAATCCAGCAGAAACTGGTACAAATATGGCAGCGATTTTTTGGGTTGGAGCAGGTGGGTATTAATGATGATTTTTTTGACCTGGGAGGCGATTCGCTGAAAGCCACTGTGTTAATATCTCGAATTCATAAAGAATTGGATGTCAACGTATCACTGGCAGAGATTTTTGATAATCCAACCATTAAAGACCTTGGCAAACGAATCGATGCATCCATAAAGAAAAAATTCATACCCATTGAGCCGGTAGAAGAGAAAGAATACTATCCGGTTTCCTCTGCTCAGAAGCGGTTATATTTTCATTATCGCCTGAATGTCCACAGCATTGACTACAATTTGGTTCAAATCCACAGACTGGAAGGAGAAATCAATGCCCATAAACTGGAACGTATTTTCAATACATTAATCCGGAGGCATGAAAGTTTAAGAACCTCGTTTCATACCATCGCTGGAGAACCGGTCCAGAGGATACAAGAGGGAAATTCCAAATTCCAAATCACAAATTCCAAAGGGGGTGGCACCCCCGGCCGAATAAGAATTCCAAATCACAAATTCCAAATTCCAAACGAAATTGAAAATTTTGTACAGCCGTTTGATTTATCCAAAGCACCGTTATTGCATGTCGGATTAATCCGGTTGGAGCAAGATCAGTATATCGTGATTGTGGACATGCATCACATCATTTCCGACGCCACTTCCCAGGGAATTTTGACCACGGAGTTTATGCTGTTGTATCAGGGAATAGAACTGCTTGAATTAAAAGTCAGGTACAGGGATTATACCCATTGGCAGCAGCGAAAGCAGCAAACAGGGGACATAAAAAAGCAGGAAACCTATTGGCTGCAGCAATTTGCCGGAGATATTCCCCTGCTGGACATGCCCACTGATTATCCCCACCCTGCTCCTGGCAGCCGTACCTATGAAGGAGGAAAAGTCGCTTTTCAAATAGACAAAGAAACCCTGGAAAAGATAAACCACCTGGTATCAGGAGAAGGAATGACGTTGTTTTTTGTATTACTGGCTGTTTTTAATATTTTATTGTCCAAATACACCGGCAAGCAAGACATTGTTGTAGGAACCGGCAGTGCCGGCAGAAGACATACAGACCTGGCAGGTATCATCGGCATTTTTATCCATGTGCTGCCCATGAGGAATCACCCTGGGAAATATAAAACCTTTTTTCAATTTCTCCGGGAAGTAAAAATGAATGCCCTGGATGCCTACGATAATGAGGATTACCCCTTCGAAGAGTTGGTAAAAGCGTTGAATATCCAGGGAAAAACACCACTTAATCCTTTATTTGATGCTGCATTTGAATTGGTGAACATGGAACTCCCGGAAAACAGTGGGAAAGGGATGAGCATGAATACCAGTTTTGAAGAGGTACCCCAAGCAGCCCATTATGATATTACTATTTATGCAATCAAAACCCCTAATTCCGTAGAAATGGTAATGGTATATGCCAAAGAATTGTTCAAACCCTCAACCGCTAAAAAGATGGCAGATCATTATATGGAGATTTTGCACCAGGTGCTTGCTAATGTAAATATTGAAATTTCCGGCATGGATGTATTAACTGAAGGGGAGAAACAGCAACTTTTGTTTGAATTTAACCGGTTTGCCGCAGATGACACCTTTATTGCCGATTATCCGGGAGATAAATTAATCCACCAGGTATTTGAGGAACAAGTAGAGAAGACTCCTGACCGTGTTGCTGTAGTTGGCAGTAGGCAGTTGGCGGTTGGCAAGGAGGAAAGTAAACCAGGAATTGTCAATATCACTTACAAAGAATTAAATGAAAGAGCCAATGGCTTAGCCCATGTGCTGCGGAGTAAAGGTGTTATCGCCGATACCCTGGTGGCTTTAATGGTGGACCCCTCTATTGAAACCGCAGTGGGTATATTGGGCATATTAAAAGCCGGGGGTGCGTATTTGCCTATTCACCATGAAACCCCCAGCGAGCGGTTTTTGTCTATCCTCAAAGACAGCCGCGTATCCCTGGCACTCACCAAAACCGGTATCCTGCGAAAACAATCTTTTACCGCTTTACAGGGGCTTCGCCGCCAGGAAATGAAACTCTATAGAACCAAACCGCGGCCCTCTATCACGGATTTTGATACGATTCCTTTCCCGGACCGGTCCCTGGTAAATTATGAAAAATACAACAGGTATATCGGCCATAACCTGATCCACGATTGCATATCCCTGCAAGCCACCCGCGGCTGCCCCTTTAATTGTGCCTACTGCCATAAAATCTGGCCCAAAAAACACGTGGCCCGCTCAGCAGAAAACGTATTCCAGGAAGTACTATTCAATTACAACCTGGGCATTCGCCGGTTTTCCTTTGTCGATGATATATTCAATTATAATAGAAAAAACAGCCAACGGTTCTTTGAATTAATCATTGAACACCAATTGGACCTTCATCTTTTTTTCCTGATGCGGGGTGATATGCTCACCCGGGAATATATCGATTTAATGGTAGAAGCCGGACTGATACGCCTGGGATTGGCATTGGAGACTGCCTCCCCCCGTTTACAGAAATTGATCGGCAAGCATTTAAATATCGAAAAACTGCGCGCCAATATCGAATATATCACGGAAAAATACCCCCAGGTCATACTGGAACTTTACACCATGCATGGATTCCCTTCTGAAACCAAAGAAGAAGCCATGAAAACCATGAATTTCATCAAAAGCATCAAATGGCTGCATTTTCCCTATATCTTTATCCTTACCATTTTCCCCAATACCGAGATGGAGAAATTGGCCCTGGATAATGGCATACCTGCGGAAGCCATCGACCGCTCGCTGAACCTGGCCTACCATGAGTTGCCCGATACCCTGCCCTTTGAAAAAGACTTTACCATCAAATACCAGGCAGAATTCCTTAACGATTACTTTTTATCTAAAGAGCGCCTTCTCCACGTACTGCCCTTGCAAATGAAAAACTTAACCGAAGCCGAAATGGTGCAAAAATACAACAGCTATCTGCCCATCGATATCAAGAGTTTTGACCATATGCTAGAATTTTTTAACCTTCGCCGGGAAGAATTAACCGTAAAAGAATGCATGGAGCAAAAGCGGGTATTTGTTCCTCACCTGAATGCAAAACTTAAAGCAGCCTTTCCCACCAACAAACCCGCTGAAAGCGCCTTAAGGCTTTTGCTCCTGGACCTTTCCCAGAATTTCAGTACCGTGCACGGCCGCCTGGATGAGATGATTGAACCACCGTTGGGTCTGATGTATCTCATGACCTTTTTAAACTATCAATACCAGGGGAAGATCAATGGTAAAATTGCCAAATCCATGATTGATTTTGATAGTTTTACCGAGTTGAAAGCATTATTGCAAGACTTTAAACCACAGGTGATCGGTATTCGCACCCTCTCCCTTTATCACGACTTCTTTCATGAAACCGTACAAAAAATTCGACAGTGGGGAATCACCGCCCCTATACTTACCGGCGGCCCCTATGCCACCAGCAGTTATCATACCCTGCTGCAGGACCCCAACATCGACCTGGTGGTTTTGGGAGAAGGGGAAATCACCCTAGCCGAACTCATGGGCAAAATCCTGGAAAATAATGGGAAATTACCAACAGAAGAGGAATTAAAAGAAATCGCCGGTATTGTTTTTATACCCCAAAGCGAAAAAAAACCTGGCAAATATGCCAGGGAAATCATTACACTGGACGATTTTACCTCAGACCATTTGAGCCATTATGCAGGTGCCTTGCCCAGCGGTTTTACGGAGAACCCAGAACCCGTCAACCAGCCGCATCACCTGGTCTACAGCATTTATACTTCCGGTTCCACCGGTCTTCCCAAAGGTGTGATGCTGGAGCATCGCCATTTAAGTCGTCTCGTTTACGGCTTAAAGGAGAGAATCTACAGCCGGTATAATCAGCCCTTGAGCCTCAGTCTTATCGCCCCTTATGTGTTTGATGCTTCGGTGAAGCAGATATTTGCAGCCCTGGTCCAGGGACATACACTCCATATTGTACCGGATGAAGTTCGTGTGGATGGTCCTGCCTTACTTCAATTTTATAAAGAACATTGTATCGATGTATCTGATGGTACTCCAACCCTCATCCGCCTGTTATTGGAAACCCTCGCTCAAATCAAAGCAGACAACGGCTTCCTTTTGAAACACCTCATCATCGGGGGTGAAGCACTGCCCAAAGAAAAGGTCCGGGAATTATTCGACCGGTGCAAGGAAAACCGCCTGACAATCACCAATGTTTATGGTCCCACTGAATGTACTGTAGACAGTACCTCTTTCGAGATTACTGCTCAAAGCCTGGAAAACCAGGTAGAAATTCCTATTGGCAAACCCATGCCGTTTGATTTCATTTATATCCTGGACAGGGAGGGTAGGTTGGTACCTATTGGAGTACCTGGTGAACTGTGTATTGGAGGTTTTAAAGTTGCCAGGGGATACCTCAACAACCCGGAGTTGACGGCAGAAAAGTTTGTTTTAGCTCATAGCTCANNCATAGCTCATGGCTCATAGCTGATAGGAGGAAGAAGAAAGCAAACAGTCCTGGAGAGCTCCCTATGAGCTATGAGCTATCAGCTATGAGCTGCTTCTACAAAACCGGTGATTTGGCGCGGTGGTTATCGGATGGGAACATCGAATTTTTAGGGCGGATGGATCGTCAAGTGAAAATAAGGGGGCTTCGTATTGAATTAGGAGAGATTGAGAATCGTATAGCTGCTCTTTATGAAATAAAAGAAGCAGTAGTAACAGCAAGGACCGATGAGCAGGGGGACAGTTTCTTGTGTGCTTATATAGTACCGGAAACCAGGATCGATGTTTCTCAATTGAGGCGAATTCTTTCGCATTATTTGCCCGACTATATGGTCCCGGCCTATTTTGTACCAATGGCAGAGCTGCCCTTTACCCCTGGTGGAAAAATCGACAGGAACGCGCTGCCTCATCCTGATGATTTGGAAAGCACAGCTGGGCAATTGGCAGCCCCCAGGAATCCAATAGAGGAGCAGTTGGTAGAAATCACAAAAAAAGTACTGGGAAGGAAAAATGTTGGCATATATGAGAATATTTTTACCATAGGTGCTGATTCCATCAAGACCATTCAAATTGCTTACGGCATGAAAGAAGCCGGTTATAACGTTGAGATAAGAGACATCTTTGAGAATCCCACTGCTGCTGCTTTAGCACCTAAAGTCAGTGAGATCAAACGGATGGCCGATCAATCGGTAGTCACTGGAGTGGTGCCATTAAGTCCGGTGCAGGAAGAATTTTTTGATATATATAGAATTGATCCCCATCATTTTAATCATTCGGTTATGTTTTATTCTGAGGAGCGATTGGACCCCGGCGCGTTGGAGGCTGTGGTCATTAAGCTTCAGGAGCATCATGATGCCTTGCGCATGACTTATAAAACAGGAGAAAACGGTCAAATCATCCAATGGAACCACGGATTGGAATATCCCCATTGGTTTCGTGTTTATGATTACCGGAACCGCTCGGATGCACTGGCAGTACTTGCAGAAGAATGTAACCGGATACAGGCTTCTATTGATCTGGAAAAGGGGCCTCTGCTAAAAATCGCATTATTTCAATTGGATGATGGCGACCGGTTATTGGCAGCCCTTCATCACCTGGTAGTAGATGGAATGTCCTGGCGCATTTTATTTGAGGATATCGGTGCTTTATACAATCATTACAAAAACCATCCTGCCACCCAACAGCCAAAACTCCCACCAAAGAGTGATTCCTTCAAATTATGGGGAGAACGGATACGTGAATATGCGGACAGACCTGAGTTTTTGGCAGAGAAAAACTATTGGGCTCACGTGGAAGCCTCCCCCGTGGAACTCATAAAAAGAGATCTCCCCGGGGAAAACGCCTTTATCAAAGACCTGCACAACCTGTCCTTTGCTTTAACAGAAGAAGAAACAGAAACGCTTTTCAGCCGGGTGAATCCTGCGTTGGATACAGAAATAACCGATATATTGTTAACCGGGTTGGGAGCAGCATTTAAGAAAGTCTGTGGACAGGAGAGGTTATTGGTGGCATTGGAGGGGCACGGCCGGGAAGAGATTTTAGAGGATGTAGATGTGGGCCGGACCGTGGGGTGGTTTACCAGTATATACCCGGTGGTGTTGGATTTCTCCCAGGAATTGGAACTAACCTTACGGGTGAGAGAGGTCAAAGGAATGCTGCATCAGGTGCCTAATAAGGGAATCGGTTATGGAATATTGAAATATATAACCGCAGGGGAGCATAAAAAGGAAATCGAATTTAAGTTAAAACCGCAAATAGGTTTTAATTATTTAGGGCAGTTTGATACGGATGTGGGGCATTTATCGTTTGTTATGGCTAAAGAGTCTCCCGGTCATACGTATAGTTTGGAGGGGATAAGGAAGTATGATTTTACCGTAACCGGCATCGTAGGAGCGAGGCGGCTGGTGATATCGATTGCTTACAGCAGGAAACAATATAAGCCGGAGACGGTTAAGGCAGTATTGGACTATTACCAGGAAGTATTACGCGCGATTATACAGGCTTTTTAAGAAGCATTCCAGGGGTCGGTTTATTTTATAATTGTTCCGGTAATAAGCACTATCAATGCTTTGTTGTCCCCATCATCGAGTTTGGACACCGCCACCACGGTCCTTTTTTTATTTTTGATGGCAAGTTTGGTTTGGAAAAGAACTGTATTGATTTCCCTTCCTTGTGTGTTACTGCTGCTGCGGTGGGTGAGCCTCAATTCCACCAGGATGTCGCCTTTCCTGGTCAGTTGAGGCGCCATTTCCAGTTGCAAGCCTTTTCCTATCATGTGAGAAGATTCGCTGTTATCCTGGACTTTTATGATGGTGGTTCCCAGGTGTTTAAAGTAATTGTACTTCAAAAGCTCCAGCATCTCTTTGATCAACGGGTCGGCACTCAATTCTTTATCCGTATCCCCTTTGGAATCCAATAACCTGGAACCTGAAATCAAGTCAATGGTAAATTGTAGATCAAGGGGTTTCACATCGATGGAATCAATAATAGAGAGAATCTTCTCCACCACCTGGGGAATATCCTGGATGATAAGCGTGTTGCGCTCTTGCACTGCTGTGATTTCTCCATTCGCGCTTAAAAATGGCTTAACCAGGTGAATCGCGGTATTTACCTTTAGATAGCTAAGTCTTTTGGATACCAGCTGCATCCCAGATACTGTTTCCTTTTCATCGGGTGATGCGTAGAGGTTTTGGATAATTCCCGCCAAAAAACAGACAATTATTAAGGATACTAAAATTCGTTTCATTCTATTTCCTCCATGAATCCCATTGTAGGGATTTTTAACCCCATAATTACAAGGAAGTTCTTTGCCTGGCACCTCATTTTCCATCATTTGAGTTTGCTCCTGAGGGCACTGCGAGTGAGGCCCAGGTATTGGGCGGTTTTGGTTTTGTTGCCGTTAAATTTCACCAGGGCTTTTTGAACGATCTCCTCTTCCAGGGTCTTTAAATCCAGTTTATCCGGCGGCAGATTAAACTTACCCGGTTCAAGCATACCGGTTTCTGATACATCTGTATCCCATTGGTTCCAATGATTATCGCCTGTAGAATCTGTTAAAAACCGGAGGTGTTCCGGCCGGATTTCAATGTCATCATACAGCATCACCACACGTTCAATAGTATTCTGGAGTTCCCGGATGTTACCGGGCCATGGATATTCTTCCAGGATATTTACGGCATCCCGGTGTAGGAACCGGAACCGCCGGTTCTTCTTTTCGGCATATTGGGAAAGGAACAACTGGGCCAACGGTGCAATGGCTTCTTTTCGTTCCCTCAGGGGGGGGACCTTGATATAGGCCACATTGAGCCGGTAGAACAGGTCTTCCCGGAAACGGCCTTCCTTGACCTTTTGCAGTAGGTTCTGATTGGTAGCACAAATGACCCGGATATCCAGTTCAATCTTTTTTAATCCCCCCACTCGATAGATCGCGCGTTCCTCCAGTACCCGCAGCAGTTTGGGCTGAATTTCCAGGGGAAGGTCGCCCAGTTCATCCAGGAAAATCGTGCCCCCCTGGGCCAGTTCAAATTTTCCCATGGTGCCTTTCTTTTTGGCATCGGTGAATGCACCTTCTACATAGCCGAATAATTCGGTTTCAAATAAGTTGGCAGGAATAGCTGTACAGTTAATGGAAACAAAGGGGGTAGTAACCTCGCCCTGGCCGTAGTGGACCATCCGGGCCACCACCTCTTTGCCGGTGCCGGTTTCCCCTTCGATCAGTACCGGTAAAGAGCGGTCATGGTGCAGTTTTTCTGCCAGTTCCCGGATTTCCCGCATTTTTTCCGAGAATATCCCGGTATTACCGATGCCCACGATTTTACTGTAGGCGCTTTTGATACGTTCGTACTTCTCCCGTACTTCACTGGTGGCCTGATGGACTTCATGCTCAAAATGCAGTTTTAAATCGCGGTTTTCTTTCAGCAGGGAGAGGTGTTCTTCCACGCGGATGACAATACTTGCCAGTTCTTCCACATCGATGGGTTTTAGCAAGAAATCATACGCCCCGGCCCGTAACGCCTGAATGGCTGAATCCATATTGCCATAACCGGTAATCAAAACAACATCTGTAAATTGACTTTCAGGTAATCCTTTGATATACCGGGAAAGCTCGATACCATTAATTCCCGGCATACGGATATCAGAGATTACCAGTGGAAAAGGATTGGATTTATATATTTTTAATGCCTCGCTGCTGTCCCGGCATTCGGTAACATCATGACCCAACTGGTGGGCTAAAAAACCAGAGATAGCTTTGAGGCCTAACTCTTCATCATCGATCAGCAAGATTCTCATGTTTGTTTACCTTTTTAGCTTTTTCTTTCATCCGTCATTTTACGATAGACACTATGCACTATGCACTTTACCATCGTCGGATATCATGGGGAACTTGAGGGTAAACGCGGCACCGCCTTCATCAATGTTGGCAGCCTCGATTATTCCATTGTATTGGTCGATATAACGTTTCACAATAGCCAGTCCCAGTCCCATGCCTACGCCTTCACCACCGTCGCTGTTGTGAGTGGAAAAGAAGGGATCAAAGAGTTTGTCCACATCCACAGTGGGAAGGCCGGGGCCATTGTCCCGGATGATTAAAACAGCATATTGTCCCCTGGTTAGCGTGATAATTTCAATTGTTTTATCCTGTTCTTTTTTCTCATCCAGTGCCTGGAGCGCATTAACCACCAGGTTTACAATGATTTGTTCAAAATGTACCCGGTTACCTTTAACGATTAATGGATCGATATCTATTTTGAGTTGTTCCTGGATACCGTGGGCATGAAGCTGCTGCCGGGTCAGAGAAAGGGCGTTTTTTACTGCCTGGTTGATATTCACTTCCGAGATTTTGGGGGTATCGGGTATCACCCAGAAAGTGCGCATGTGCTGGACAATTTCCACGATGCGCTTCACACTTTTGGATATGATCTTCAATTGATCGGTAAAGAATTCCGGCAGTGTCCCGGGATTGCGTTTATGCCAATATTGGATACTGTCTGACGTCACTTTAATGGCATTGAGAGGTTGATTGATTTCATGGGTGATACTGGCAGCCATCACACCGATGGAAGCCAGCCTGGCGGAGCGTTCCGCATGTTTTACGGCATTAATCTCCTTTTTTTCCGCCTCTTCCCTGGCTTTAGCTTCCTGCTGCAATGCCAATCGTGCTTCTTTGTGTTCTTCAATCTCCAGGTTTAATCGCTTATTGGCTGCCACCAGTTCGGCTGTGCTTTCCTGCACCAATTCTTCCAGCCGGTTCCGGTATTTTCTTAGTTCCTTTTCCGCCCATTTGTGAAAGAAGATCATAAAAAAAGTGATCACTCCCATAAATGCCACGATCATCAACACAATTTCGTTTTTTTGGGTTTCCATGGCGGCGAACATGGAGGTAATGTCTTTGAGGAGAATGACACCGCCTATTTTTCGCCCGGCAGCGTCGTAAAAGGGAAATATTCCCCTTACATAAAGGATATTTTCGTTTTCCTTTGTGATTTTTTCCAGTGCCATGCCGGTATCGGGAATGAATTCCAGGTTTTCCAATGCTGCTTTAAACCGGTCCAACCGCAGGCTTTCACAAGTGGTACTCACCAGCAGAAGGTGTTCTATGTCATCCCAGTTATCCCGGATTGCTTTTTCTCTAACCACGGATGCCCATTTGGCTCTGTCCAGGAATTCCTTTTTTACCAGCAGTCCGTATTCATTACCGGTTTGAGATTTTAACATGTTGAGAAAATCCTCTATCCGTACCGCCAGTTCCATGTAACCGATCAATTGTTTATTATAGTAATAGGGATGAACTGCCCGGAGGGCAAGTGCGGTTTTACCCAGTTCTTTACCAAAGGAGAATTGTTTTGTTTTTATACAATTATCCATGGTCACGCGAGTAATTAGATCATTGTAGAGGTGGGGGGTGTGAACCCGGAGGAAACAGGTTTTTGAGGGTTCGGGGCCTAAAAAATACCAGTGGGTGATATGGGTTTGTTTTCTTAGTTTTACATATAAAGGGCGGACCAGTTGATAGAGGCGGTCGCGGTCTCCTGAAACAAAAGCAGCGGCAATTTCTTCGTTCACCAGCAGAGATTCCAGTGTTGCCCACAGCATATTTTTGGTATTTTTTTCAAGGTCGGAAAAGGCTGTCCTGCTGGCTTCGATGGAGGCCTGGGTAGCCCTTTCCATGTTGTGATTATTGGAAATAGTGAACAAATGAATAACTCCAGCAATGCTTGCTGTTGCCAGTCCCACAATAAAAAGAACCGCCCGGTACTGGGTGATAAATCGTTTTATACTCTTTATCCCGGTTCCGGCTTTTATATCATCTTTTTTTCCCACTGCACTATAATATGCAAATGTAGGGATAATGTCAACCCCCTGGACCAAATTCAGCAATTCTAAATTCAGCTTTCTTCTCCAACACTCCAATACTCCAACACTCCATTACTCCAGAGTTAAAATTAGGTATGTAGTGTAATTTAATAAGGGGATTAGGTTTGATTTGATTTTATTTAAACGCCTGGAGGCGGCGACCGGATTCGAACCGGTGAATAGCGGTTTTGCAGACCGCTGCCTTACCACTTGGCTACGCCGCCGTAACGCCACAACCTGGATGGAGCGGGAAACGGGATTCGAACCCGCGACATCAACCTTGGCAAGGTTGCGCTCTACCACTGAGCTATTCCCGCATCTTTTAAACGATATAAGGATAATCGAAAAACAAAATTTTGTCAAGCCCTGTCTAAGAATTTAGTTGAGTACAGGTTCCAGACTCCGGTGCGGCAAACCGGATACCCTGAGCCAATGGCAGCTCCATGCCCCAATTGATGTTATTGGTTTGGCGTCTCATGTAAAACTTCCACGCATCAGAACCGGACTCCCTGCCGCCGCCGGTTTCTTTTTCACCACCAAACGCACCACCGATCTCCGCTCCGCTGGTGCCGGTGTTAACATTGGCAATACCGCAGTCACTGCCGCGATGCGAAAGAAACTCCTCCACTTCCTGAAGATGGTTGGAAAAAATTGAAGAACTCAAACCCTGGGGTACATCATTCTGCATGGTAATGGCTTCCTCAATGGTTTTGTATTTCATAAGGTAAAGGATGGGAGCAAACGTCTCCTCCTGGACGATGGCATAGTGGTTTTGAGCTTCGGCAATGCAGGGTTT
>JABAOF010010182.1_pt1 | contig 26931 bp, 22 predicted proteins | sample 7062171 | NCBI WGS metagenome assembly JABAOF01 (sample SAMN14538628, study PRJNA623070) | marine sediment metagenome | biome: marine biome [ENVO:00000428]; feature: marine pelagic biome [ENVO:01000023]; material: deep marine sediment [ENVO:00002113] | place: India: Gulf of Khambhat ...
TGTTTCAAAGTCTTCGGGCAGGAAAGATCGTTGCAGTAGAGGAGGTGCCGACGCTTGCCGATGCACTAGCGGGAGGGATTGATTTTAATAATGCCTACACCTTTCGCATGGTCCAAAAATATGTTGACGGTACTTTGCTGGTCTCCGAGGATGAGATCGCTGGTGCGATGGTTTTCGCGCTCGAGAAGCATCATCTCATCGTAGAAGGGGGTGGTGCGGTAGGTATCGCTTCCGTCCTGTATGGAAAAGTGAAAGAGCTGGGTGAACATGTCGCCGTGGTCGTGAGTGGTTCAAATGTAGAACTTTCAACATTGTTTAATCTCGCGCGGAAGCAAGGTGTTCTACAATGAGGCAGGGACTTAAACGCAATGTATTTCCCTCGAGCAAGGATTGGTAAAGTGCGAGATCTCAATCGCTTCGATTGTATATCGCAGATCTTATCGGAAGCGGTAAATTATTAACCAAACAGGTGACCAATGAAGTCAGGATTTGTCCCCTTTGAATTAGAGCGCATGATGTCTGTTTGGGAGAACGTGGTTGAATATAACCTCTCTGAAAGCGGTGTTTATCCGATGACCCTGCGGGAACTTGTGGATGACCCGGCTGTCATGGAAGAGCTCTTTTCAACTGAGTTGAACTATCCTCAAACCAATGGCGTCTTCGAGTTGCGCGAGCGGATCGCGGCTCTATATCCTGGAGCCAAACCGGAGGATGTGCTCGTCACATCAGGTTGCGCCCAGGCGAACTTCTGTGCCGTACACACAATTCTCCAACCAGGTGATGAACTGGTGTTTATGTTACCTAATTACATGCAGATCTGGGGCATCGCCCTCAACTCCGGTTTCCATTTGAAGACTTTCTCGCTCAAAGAAGATCTCGGTTGGGGGGTTGATCTTGACGAGTTGGAGAAAACAGTCTCCGAGAAGACGAAGCTTATTGCCCTTTGCAATCCAAATAATCCCAGCGGTCATATCCTGAGCAAGGCCGAGATGGATGGCATCATTGCAGTCGCTGATCGTGTCGGTGCCTGGCTGTTAGCGGACGAGATCTATGCTGGTGCCGAGCGAGTGACGGAAGAAGTTACCCCGTCGTTTTGGGGTCGCTATGAAAAGGTGCTGGCGATGGGTAGTCTGTCGAAGGCATACGGACTTCCTGGTTTACGCCTCGGATGGGTAGTCGGTCCTGAGAAGATGGTGGATGCGATTTGGTCACGTCAGGACTATGTCACCATCAGTGCTTCAATGCTTGCCAATAAACTGGGGGCGTATGCTCTTCTGCCAGAGGTGCGTGCGCGTATTTTGGAGCGTACCCGAGGTACTATCCGTCAAGGTTATCAGGTGTTCGACCACTGGCGGGAGAGCCATGACGAGATCTTTAGCCTCATTCCCCCACAAGCCGCAGCGATCGCATTCCTTCGCTACGATCTTGAGATCAATTCCACCGAGCTTGTTGAGCGTTTGATTCAAGAGAAAAGCGTCTTAGTCATGCCTGGGGACCATTTCGGTTTGGACGGTTACCTGCGGATTAGCTTTGGATTGCCGAAGTCTTACCTAAAGGAGGGGTTAGATCGCATCTACCAATTGATCGCCTCTATAAGATGAACCTTACAATTACACATAGATCGGCTCTCAACTTCTCCCGGTAGCGCTAAGGGACACATGATTTCATGATCGAGATTGATGGTTCGCAAGGAGAGGGAGGAGGCCAAGTTCTAAGAAGCTCTCTCTCCCTGTCTCTCATGACGGGCAAGCCGATGAGGATAACCCATATTCGTGCTCGCCGTCCAAAGCCGGGCTTGAGAGCCCAGCACCTAAAATCGGTAGAGGCGGCCGCCGCGATTGGAAAAGCCAAAATCGAAGGCGCCACGTTCGGTTCTAGGTCATTGATCTTTGGCCCTCGTGGAATCACGGCTGGACAATATCAGTTTGACATTGGAACTGCTGGTTCAACCTCACTGGTGTTGCAAACGATTTTTACACCGCTCAGTCTCGCAAATCACACATCCAAGATCACAATCACAGGGGGCACACATGTAAAGTGGAGCCCCGCATACCACTATTTACATATGAATTGGCTTCCTCACATGCATCGGATCGGTTTCCGTGGTGATCTGACTTTAGATCTGGCCGGTTTCTTCCCTCAAGGCGGCGGTCGAATACGAGCCCAGATTCAACCTAGCGGCCCCCGTATGCCATTACGTCTAACCGATCGGGGAGCCCTTCAACGAATTGAAGGCCTTTCCGCAGTTTCCAACCTTCCGGAGAGTATTGCGATACGTCAACGTCGCCAGGCTTTGCGTAGGTTAGAGGGATTGGATTGTCCAACGGAAATCAATGTCATCCAGCTGCCCTCTAAACGAAAAGGCACCATGATCCTACTCAAAGCGGTGTTCGAGGAATCCCAAGCTTGTTACGTAGGTCTGGGTGAGCGAGGGAAACCTGCCGAGAAAGTCGCCGATGAGGCTGCTGATGCATTGTTAGCATTTATGGTCACGGATGGCGCGATCGACGAGTACTTAGCAGATCAACTTCTTGTCCCATTGACTTTTGCTCCAGGGATTTCGGAGATTCGAACCTCAAAGGTTACTCAACATCTGATCACGAACGCTGAGATTATCCAAGCGTTCACAAATACAAATATCAAGATCATTGGGGAATTGGGTGATCCGGGGTTGGTCCAGATTCGACCCTCCACATGATGGGATATTCGTACCTTCGCTGGGGTTTTCGACAAATGAATTTCGTCAAAAGAAGGACCGATACCAAAGAGAATAAATTTCGAGTCAAGAAACTTTGGTTCTGAGCGTAAACAGAACTTACGCACGCGAAAAACTTGTTGGTCGAGGTATCCTTTTTATGGCTACCCGCGAGCTTGAAGCTCGCGGGTAGCTATAATTTTTCGCACCACCGTAACAACACATTTGATTGTGACTGTTTTCTAGAGCGGGATCTTGCTGAAAGGTTCAATACTCCAGACTACTACCTCCGATGAACTCACGGATCACCGAGTCTGAGGGGATAACCGAGTCGTCCTCGATCGGTTCAACGGCCTGGAGAACCTTGTAAATCCGAGCTGCACGGGTATACGCATCCTCTCGCAATGGATCCTCTTTGTATTGCATTACCCATTCAGAGAATTGGTCAAGCAGCTTCGATCGATAGATCGGGATCTCGTAAGGCATGGCGCTGTTGATGATGTGATCAGCCGTGGCGAGGTAAGGGATGATATTGCGAAGCTCACTGGAACGGACATAGTGCCAATGCTCTAATGTCTGTTGTGGGTTATATGCCCGGAAAATTGCATCTCGCAACATGCGACGGATTAGACGAATGTCGGTCCAGCGAATGTAGCGATCATCAGGTCCCTTCATCTGCAATAGGGGTTCAAGATAAAGCTTGAATTTCATCTCATTGGGGATGGCTTCTGTCATGGCCGGGTAGAGCCCATGCAGGCTATCGATGAGGAGGATCTCTTCCTCCTCCAACTTTAATGGTGTGCGATCGAGATGTCGCTTGCTTGTTTTAAAGTCGTAAAGGGGAATATTTACTTCTTCACCTTCGGTCAATCGCTTGAGATGATCATTGATGAGCTCCAGATCAAGCGCTTGGGGAGTCTCAAAATCGTAATCCCCAAATTCATCTTTGGGATGCAATTCAAGGTCGAAGAAATAGTTGTCTACATTGAGTGCTTTGAAACACATTCCCCTGCCACAAAGCAGATCCTCAAGCTTAATGGTGGTTGTTGTTTTACCTGAGCATGAGGGTCCGCTGATCAAGACGATTTTGAGTTGGTTGCGTCGTTCCGCGATCATATCCGCGGCAGTATTTACATCCCTATCATAAGCGACTTCGGATTCGCGTACGATCTGTGAGAATTCACCACGGAGGATGCGTTGATTTAAGGCTTCGATGGTGTGTACATCGTGCGAAACGGCCCAATTGAGGATTTGCCAGGTCTTTGCCCAAGGGACATTCTCGGAGGGTATAGATATCCGCTTGCCCTTTTCCCGCCGCCGACGTTCCTTCTCTTCACGATAGAGGATGTAAGCCTTGGCGGTCTTAGCGTGCCCATTTTCAATCAGCATCTTCTCGACAGCGTCTTGGATCACTTCGATGTGTGGAGTTTGACCCGCAGGAATTGTTGCCTCAAGGTATTCCACGACTTGCTGTGTTACCCACTCGGCTCGCTCTCGATCGCGCCCGCCCACTGCCACCGCGGCACGATAGATCGCATTGGTGATCCGATCTGGGTTGAAGGGAACGACGGCCCCACTGCGTTTAACGACGTGGGTGATCTTGGGCATTTAAACCTCCTGTCGAGGATCAATTCAGTGATGCGAGTTGTTCCTGACTGGTAAATGATCCAATCTGGATCGAGTTTCCTTTTTTCATTATAAATGCTTATTACCTAAGATATGGTCAACAGTGAGACGATGTCGAATGGAAGAAATATCAAGTATGCCCTGACCAAGCAGGTTATGTAAAGTGTTGATTTGAGAGTTTAACTAAATAAGCCTTCTTTCAAGGATGATAAGCAACTGAAAGGTCATTATGGTTACATTTGACTTACCATATGGAAGGATACGATTATGATCATGGATTTGGATCTTGGTATTAATCTGCTGGAGGAGGATTGAGAAGGAAGGATCATGATAGACAAGAGTGCGATCCTCGTCGTCGACGATGAAGTTACGTACTGCGATGTCATCGCGGATATTCTTGAGTCGTACGGATTTGCGACCCATATCGCCTACAGCGCGGCTGGGGCGCTAGCCCTGCTTGATAACATCAAACCAGATCTCGTACTGTTAGATGTGATGATGCCAGAGATCGATGGTTTAACGATGCTTCGACAATTACGGGCCCACAAAGAATGGACGGATATCCCGGTAATTGTTGCCAGTGCTAAGGTTTTATCCGAGGATATTTCTGCTGCGTTCGAGGCCGGTGCGGACGTCTTTCTACCTAAACCATTCACGGCGAAAGAGTTGCGAACTGCATTGCGCGAATTTTTGGCGGTACCTGACACTGGCAGCCTGGAATTCGCTGCGTAATCTCGCTTGTGAGTACGGTTAACCCCACCCTGAGAAATCTCCCCTTTTTTGTTCACAGTTGCTCTGTTTGAATAGTTGGTTAAAGGGATTGACTGCCTTCGTTTGTTGGTTGTTGGGGGCTTGCGAGAATCGCCTCACGCTACTAACTCATCCCGTAAAACAGATCGATTTCCCTCAGATTAAATTCCGCGATGCGACATTCCTATTGATGAGTCTTTTGATTCGTTACTTCATAGGGTTTCTTCACGTCGAGAGCTTGTCCTGAGCTTGTCGAACGAGCGGTCAGAATAACATCTGCACTTGGGTATATCATTCTGAGCGAAGCGAAGGATCTTTATGATGAGCCGATTGGGAAAATGATATCTGAGCAAATTCGGATACTTCAACCGTTTGGCAATTCGGTCGGTTTGTGATAATCCTTCTCATGTAGAATGTTTAAATAATCGAACCTCGGCACCTCAACCTGGTGCGAAATGAAGGGGTGAACAGGAATGAAGCCGATTCGAGTTGCGATTGTCGGCTGTGGACGGATATCCGACCTACATGCCTTGGGGTATCGCGGTCGTGAGGATGCGAGGATCGTCGCCGTATGTGACCCGCGCCGAAAACGAGCTCAAGAGAAGGCAAAAACATGGGGAGTGGAGAGGGTCTACGCGAAGTATAAGCAGGTACTGGCTGATCCTGATATCGATGTGATTGAGTTGCTAGTCCCTCACCACCTCCACGCTGAGATGACGATCGCAGCTTGTGAAGTGGGAAAACATGTGTCGGTTCAGAAACCGATGGCGCTCACGGTATCTGATGCAGATCAGATGATTACGGCGGCGGAGAAGGCCGGTGTTGTCTTACGTATCTATGAGAACTTCGTCTTTTATCCACCGTTTGTGGAAGCTAAGCGATTGATCGAGAGGGGTGAGATTGGTGAACCGCAGATGATTCGTCTCCACTTCAACACTGGAACCAGGGAGACGGGTTGGAAGGTCTCGCTCACTGCGTGGTTCTGGAGATTTGATGAAAAACGCAGCGGAGGGGGTCCTCTAGTCTTCGATCACGGTTATCACCTGTTCTCTTTGGCGTATCATTTGATGGGGAAGGTTGAACGGGTTTTTGCTTGGATCGATCACTCCCGGGTCATGCCCACCAAACACATTGACGGACCAGCTACGATCATGTTCCAGTTCAAGGCTCCAAGACGATATGGCGTGATGGACTTCGCTCACACACCGAAAATGCGCATTGATTCGCTTTACTATGCTGACGATAACCGAGTGGAAATCATTGGGGACCGTGGGATCTTATTTATCAATCGTTGTACAGCACGCACGGTAGATCTACCCGAGCTGATGATGTTTCGCGACGGCATGACAGTTCCCATCCCCATTGAGCGTGTCGAGTGGCATGATAGCTTCGTCGATTGCACGCATCACCTGATTGAGGTTCTGAAGGGACGGGAAGAGCCTATTTTAGACGGTCAAACCGGCAAGGCTGTACTTCAATTCTCCCTCGCTGCTCAGCACTCCGCTCGTACAGGTCAGGCGATACGACCGGAGGATGTGGAGTAGATCGATCAGCTCGCCTGGCCTCGTTTTCCCCGTGACCGTTGAGAGAAAAGTTGGCCGAAACGAGTTGGAACATCAAAGATCCATTGCAACCAAAGGCTTCTCCGTTGAACTCTGTGGCACGTTGCCAAAGGCGGTACACATTCTCCATCTCGTTAACGGACACGGACCGAAGGCCGAACCTAGTTTCAACGTAGAGCTCTGTGGCCTGTGTCAATGCCTCGAACAAGGTCGTCTTTTGGCTCAACGCGGGGGTGAATATGGTTATGAATTCATGTGGTGTGGTGCTTGTAGAAGTTCGATAGCCCAGGCCGGCCAACTTATGCCGAATGTCTTGATAGAGGCTAAATATCTGGGCACGTTGGGACACCTCGCGCGGTCTGGTCAACCAACGGATCCCGATAGTCAATAGAAATAGGCCGATTAAGAACACGCCTAATACCAATAGTTCCCTGTGTGAATAGATGCTCGAAACCGGGGTCGTCCTTATGAGGCCCGATCTGGAATGCGCGGAATCACTCCAAGAGTGGTCAAAGCGTATTCGAGCGGCGGTTGGCTCAAACTCCACCCAGCCAAATTCTGTGAAATAAACTTCAACCCAGGCGTGGGCATCAGCGGCGGTCACGTGATAGGCATTGAGCGTCGATTCATATTCGTCCATTGCATACCCCGTCACCAGACGGGAGGGCACTCCAGCAGCACGCAATAGTACTGTCATGGCTGAAGCGTAATAGCTACAAAATCCCCCGGGAGCTTCAAAGAGGAAGTAGTCCACGACATCGCGGCCCTTTGGTGGTGCGGGCACTTCGAGAGTGTAGGGATAAGAATTACGTAAATAGGTTTCGATACGAACAGCCTTTGTATATGGTGAGTCCGTGCCGGCCACGTTATGGCCAGGAAGATCGGCGTGGTCAATGAACTCTGCCCATAAGACAGGCAGAGTCGAGGTGTTTTCGAGGAATATTCTTTCCTCGAGCTCGTCACCAACCTGCATCGCTACGGAGAGAAGACGTCGCTTCGCAGATACACCATGGGCCATCGATCGTGCCCAGAGTAAACCGATGAGGAGAATCGCACCTACCGTGGTGACGCCCATCGCGGACTCTTCCGTGGTTGAAAAGATATACAGGAGCAATAAGATTATGAAGACGAGGAAAGGAAAGTAACGCCGAAGTTCTATGGTTGTAAAGCCGTCCGCGCGATCGTAATGGCGAAGTACGAAAGTACGTGGTAGGTGGATGGGCATAAGTTCTCAGGACCAATGCTGAAGTGTAGCGGATTGACGATGATGTTGGAGACCGTCAATACCATAAATTTGACCCGCGATAAGTTGATTCTACACTACAGGGTTCGTCTCGATGAAGGTGAGTATCAATACTAACAAAGGAGCAACCATGTGCTTTCGTTCTCTCACATCGCAAGATCGGGATGTCAATCAATGTGTGTAAGCCGATTGTAAGGTGGTCGACTCTCAATCTCTGATATCTTGTATGCAAAGCCAGGGCAGTGTCCGTAGACACGATCCATGTTAGGAGGTTCCTCAACATGGAATGAAAGCCCTCTGGAGAAGCGCGATGAGAAGGCAAATCACTGACGAAGACATTCGAGCTTTTCTGCGTAAAAACTGGGTTAACTACCCCAGTCAGATCGCGCTGATGCAAGAGACCATTCGACTGCTGTGGCCAGGGGGCGCACCGACGAATGGCCACGAGCGGGTTGTTAGACTTTGTCTGGAGGAAACTAACCATCGCCCGAGCACGTAATGCGTGAAGATTTTCAGCGTTGTTCGACAAGGCTTCCGAACTATGTAAGATCTTGGGAAGCCTTTTTCTTTTGGATGATGACGTTGAAAGGCCCTACTGTGGGGAATAGGATCGTACTTACGGGGTGTGGGCGGGAGTCTACACGCCATTGAGATCAATTTTTCTCCTTTGTGGTGCGGCTTTGCCCCTCAACCTCCATGGATGATGCGGTAAAATGGCATCGCAAGGATGGTTCGGTCGAGGGAGGAAAGAGGTCCTTATTCGCATCCCCTCATCGTGAGCGTGAAGCGAGTAACGACCCGAGGTATACATTCACACCAACAAAGTAATGGATCTCTCCCATAAACACAGAGAAAAAACGCGACGAGGTTATGCATGGCAGGGGAACGTGTCCTGATCGTGGAGGACGAGCGCGCAGTGGCGCGTGGTCTTGAATACGGCCTGGTAAGTGAGGGCTTTCAGGTCTTTCACGCTGAAAACGGACAGCAAGCCCTAGACTTGGCACGCAGCTATGATCCACACCTCATCTTGCTCGATATCCGCCTCCCGGATATCAGCGGTTTTGATGTCTGTCGCCAGCTGCGGACCGAAGGTAGGCGTATGCCGATTTTGATGTTGACCGCTCGTGATGAGGAGGTCGATAAAGTGCTAGGGTTGGAAATGGGAGCCGATGACTACGTCGTCAAACCTTATAGTCTAAGGGAATTAATTTCACGCATTCGTGCGCTCCTGCGACGGGCCTATGGTGAGTTGGCGGTACCCACAAGCGAAAGCAGAATCACATTCGGTTCCGTTGTGGTCGATTTTGATCGGCTGCAAGTTTATCGGGAGAACGAACCTGTTGATTTAACGCCGACTGAGTTCCGGCTACTACGCTTCCTGATGAGCAACCCAGACCGACCTTTCAACCGTGGCGAACTCATTGAAGCTGTCTGGGGCTACGATAGTGATGTCGAAAGCGATCGTACCGTGGATGTTCATATTCGACATCTGCGGCAGAAGTTGGAGGAGGAACCCTCCCATCCGCATTACCTCCTCACAGTGCGGGGTATCGGCTATAAATTTCAACCATGACCCCCTCTCGCATTGTTGTGAAATCTTAACCTTATCGCAAACAATGGGTAACCAAATGTGGTTATGATTAGCCTGTGGCAGAAATGCTGAATAAAATCCTTTGACAACGAATGTGTTGAAAAGGGGAAGGTGGTGATGTTGATGAACACCCGAATAATAAAGGTTTTAGGGGTCGCGATGCTCTTGTTGTTCGTACTCGGCGCAGCCACAGCGGTGGTTGGGATGGCCTATCGGGAATACCGTGAAGGCGACATTCATAAGGTCATCAAAGGAGACCATGATGTGGACCCCAACGCGGGGTTGATTATCACAGCGGTCGATCCCGATGGACCGGCGGCGAAGATGGGGGTCGTTCGCGGGGATATTCTGCTCCAAATTGGTGATCAAGAAGTAAACAGTTCGAAGGATCTCCAAGAGGCTCTCGGAGCCTTGAAGCCAGGGGATGAGGTCAGTCTGAGGCTTTTGCATGGGAGCGAATTGCGAACACCCAATGTCATCCTCGGCGATAAAGAGGGTCGCCCATACCTAGGGATTACGCTTTGTTGTGGTCTGGGTGAGCGACTGAGCGTAGATGTATTTCAATCACTTGGTCCAGCTTGCGTGATCGTGGAGGTCTTACCCGATACTCCCGCTGAGCAGGCAGGTTTACAGAGTGGAGACCTGATCCTGGCTGTAGATGGTGAGCAACTGAACGTCAGCGATGATTTGGGTGACATCATCGGGGCATACGAACCGGGGGATCGAGTCACGCTCGAGATTATGGACAACGAAACCGGGGAGAGACGCGAGGTCTCAGTCCAGTTGGATGAGCATCCAGAGATTCCCGGCCAAGCGTTTCTCGGGATACGGTATTCGTTTGGGTTAGGTCATCGTATCCTTGGCGGCGAAATCCCTTGGGGCGAGTTTCCGTTCGATGTGAAGCCTCATGATGAATGGCATCCCCTCCTACCGGATTACGATGAGAAGGGGTTCTGGTTTTTCGTACCTGATATTCGGCATGAACAGTCCCCACCGTTTGATGAAGCTTACCCTCTTCCTCCTGGGTTCGAGGGACATGAATTTGATTTCTCCGTGCCGCCTTTTCATTGGGATTGGTTCTTCGATGTACCAGATGGTGAGGCTGTACATGGGGTGGTGATCTTGGAGGTTGTCGAGGGGAGTCCCGCTGACCAAGCAGGATTAATGGAAAATGATGTGATCACGGCGATAGACGATACCCTTGCAGGAGATTCTGTCTCCATCAAGCATGCCATCACGTCGCGACGTCCTGGTGATTCGGTTGTGTTGAATGTTTTCCGTCCGGAGACTGGTGAAAAGCTAAGCATCGAGGTCCGCTTAGGAGAACATCCCGATGATCCTGAAACCGCATATTTAGGTGTAGGGCTTGGACCAAATATCCATCTTGGACATTACGAGGAAGAAAACATACCGTTTCAGTTTCCATATATTCGTCCGGAACCCCTACCGATATCTTCAGACGCTTGACCACATCAAAGGGAGGTTCTTTGTGCCTGGGTTGAGGAAAAGTGTTCATCTTAGATGGATGGGAGAATGAGAGACCATGTTCCGATCAATTCGATGGCGGCTCATCGCAAGTTATGTATTGCTGACCCTGCTCACTGTAAGCGTATTGGGTACCTTAGGTTTTTCTTTGGTCAAGCAATACATAGAACGACAAGAGATCGTCTTTCTCAGCTCAAATGCCGAAGCTATAGCGCGCCAAGCTTTGCCTTATATGAAATCCTCTGTGGACCATTTTTATTTCCGCGAGCTGGCGAACGCAGCTTCAATGTTAGGAAACGTGCGCGTAAGAATCTTCAACGATAAACATGAACTTCTGGCTGATTCTGGATCACCAACGGCGATTGATCAATTTATTTGGGTTATGCCACCGGAAATAACCCTTCAGATCGAGGCCGCAGAGAGATCCATTGAAGCCGCAGAGAGATCTCTTGAGACCATTATCCTCTCACTACCTCACGATTTTGAATGGGATTCTACGCTCCATCCTGAGCGACAGCTTCCCTTATTCGAAGCATTCCCTAAAGAAACTCAGTTCAGATATGTTCAGCGGATGAGCAACCCTTGGGGGAACGTCGTGCAGTTTGATGAGCATGCAGAAAGGACATTAAGTTCAGCGACCGCTCGGTCCACTCAAGTTTTCAAACTTCCAATCGGAGATGCGGATGATCCATTAGGATACGTGGAACTGCGGGAGGGTCCCAGCTTCGCGGCTGAAGCTGTAGAGACGACGACCCGTGCTTTCCTCATCGCTGCTGCCGGGGCTTTGGTCCTGGCTGGGATCGTCGGTCTTCTCATGGCAAGACGTCTCACCGCACCTATGGTTGAACTCACAAGTACCGCCAGCCAGATGAGTGAAGGTGATTTGAGTGTCCGCGCTCCAGAATATGGCAAGGATGAAATTGGACATTTAGCCAAACAATTCAATCGGATGGCCGAACGGTTGGAGGTTAGTTTTACAGAACTAGCTACTGAGCGCGACACGCTGCGTCGATTTATCGCCGACGCTTCCCATGAATTGAGGTCGCCACTCACCGCCCTGAGAAATTTCATTGAACTGCTACAAGACAAGGCAAAAGGCGACCGTAAAGCCAGAGATGAATTTCTTGCCGAAATTGAAGCACAATTAAATCGGCTGGAATGGATCACCAAGAACTTATTGAACATCTCGCGCCTCGATGCCGGCTTGACTCCAATGCAGATGGAGGAACTCAACGCAGGAGATCTACTTGAAACCGTAGCAGCCACCTATCAGATTCTGGCTGAGGAGAAGGAAATCAAGATATCTGTCATCCAGCCTGAACCTGCGTTCAAATTCAATGCGGATAAGCCATTGATCGAGTGTGCTTTGTCCAACTTAATGGATAACGCGTTGAAATTCACACCACACGGAGGGCAGGTGAAGTTAGGCGCCAATCAAAGTGAGGGTACAGCACGCCTGTGGGTACGAGACAGTGGCGTGGGTATCGATCAGGAAGATCTCCCACATATTTTTAAGCGGTTTTACCGCGGTCGGTCCGTCACTACCGAGGGGAGTGGCTTAGGCTTGGCCATGGTGGAAAGCGTGATACAAGCGCATGGTGGTCGAGTGATGGTAGAGAGCGAACCAGGTGCGGGGAGTCATTTGGTGATTGAGTTGCCCGGGGATGTAGAAACCGTGATCGGAGCCTCTTCTCAAGATCAACATCCGACGGATGGGAGTTGAAAAGCGAATACAAATTTCCCACAAAAACATTTACTCTGTAAACCAGATTGGATGCATGATAGCGAAATAGCACCCTGAGCTTGCATTGTCCTGAGCTTGTCGAGGGGTGCTTTCCATTTATATCCGTCATTCTTAGACAGGCTCAGGACGACTTCGTTATTGGGATCCGTCGTTTTCATTGTGCTTGAACACAAACCATTCATACATTGAGTGTGTCCAACAGGTTTGGTGTTAAACCATACCTTGTAAATGGTGCCTCGACTCACGCCGAAATGATTGGCCACGTTTGATCAGGTTCAATCGGTAATTCTCTCTGTCAAGATGTTGGATCATAGGGGACAGCTCCTCGCAAGATGACGACACGACGGATACAATATTGAGAGTGTGTTAACGCTCGATATAAGAATAGAACATGCCTCAAAGAAGACCGGAAGACTTTACACACCTGCGTGTGCATTCACATTACTCCCTTATGCGAGGCACCGCCTCGATACCTGATCTCGTATTCCGAGCCTCTTCGGATGGTCTCCAATCCCTCGCGCTGACGGATTTCGATGCGTTATACGGCGCGGTCGCCTTTACCAAAGTTTGTGTGGAGCAGGGCATCCGACCCATCCTAGGTATGACTATTGCAGTGTCCAGCATCGAAGATGGGCCCGCGGAGACATACCGCTGCCCAGGACATCTCGTCTTACTGGCAAGAAACCCCACAGGCTACCGATCGCTTTGTCGGCTCTCGTCCTTGATCTTAGGTGATCCTGGACGTAAATCCTCGCTCGATTGTCTCACGTGGGGGGAGCTAAAAGCCCATCGCGAGGGTCTCATTTGTTTGGATGGTGGAAAAACAGGTTGGTTGGAGGGTTACCTTCGCTCAGGGGATCAGGGAGCAGCGGATCGATATATCGACCAACTCAGTGGAATCTACCGTGATCATTGTTTCCTCAGTTTAGAAATTCATAAGGACGATGACCAAGAGATCGCCAGGCAAATCGTCTCGTTAGGTATAGGCTTTGGAATTCCCGCTGTGGCTGTGCGACCGATCTATATCCTGGAACCAGAGGATCGATCCATGATGCATCTCCTGGCGGCCATTGATCACAACTGTCTACTGGAAGAGGTCACCGACTCAATGCTACCAGCTCGTGATCTCGATCTGCACTGGCTCAGCCCAAGAGAGATGACATTACGATATAAAGAGTTCCCAGATGCCCTTAAGAGGGTGGGAGAGATCGTTGCGCGCTGTGACCTTTCACTGCCGGATGGTTCACCATTATGGCCTGCTCCTAAGCTGGTCGATGATCAATCGCCCGATGATGCTTTGGCAACGAAAGCTCGAGTTGGCTTGGAAGAAAAATACGGTCCCGAGATTGATGAGACCGTGAGGGATCGTTTGCAGGTGGAGCTGGATGCCATCGCATCTCGAGGTTACGCTCCGTTGTTTCTGGTTGTCGCAGATATCGTCCGACATGCTCGCCAGGTAGAGATACCTGTCAACACGCGCGGTAGCGTAGCAAATTCATTGGTTGCGTATTGTGTCGGCATTACTACGGTTGACCCCATCGATCACGATCTGCTCTTTGAGCGTTTCCTGAACCCAGCACGTACTGATCTACCTGACATTGACCTCGATTTCTGTAGCCGACGACGTGATGAAGTCTTGAATTATGTGTGCCAAAAGTATGGTCAGGACCGGGTAGCGCTGGTGGCCACGATCAGCACCCTGCAATTGAAGTCAGCCGTGCGTGAAACAGCAAAAGCTCATGGCTTCAAAGAAGGGCGGATAAAGAAGCTAACCGCAAAGCTGCCCCGTGGTTGGCATCCCGACCCGCGACGACGAGATCAGCGTTCTGTTGATGAGTTATTGACCGAAATGGAGGACCAGCGAGAGCGCGAAGTTATAAAAGACGGCTACCAAATTGTCGGCCAACCGCGCCACCTTAGTGTTCACCCTGGTGGGGTGGTGATCACTCCCGGTCCATTGACCGATGTGGTACCTGTTCAGTGGGCGCCGAAGGGATTTCTCATCACCCAATTCGATCATTCGGACGTGGAGGCCATCGGTCTGCCGAAGATCGATCTTCTCGGCATACGCGCTTTAACGGTTTTGGCGGATGCGACAGAGCTTATCCGTCATCACCATAAGCCAGGTTTTCGCCTGGATGATGTCTCACTTGAGGATCAGAAAACAGGGGATTTGCTCTCCAGAGGTGAGACCATTGGCGTTTTCCAGTGTGAATCTCAAGGCGCGCAGCGTACGCTTCGTCAACTTCGAGCTCGAACCGTGAGAGACTTAGCGATATCGAACGCCTTTTTTAAACCTGGTCCGGCGACAGGTGGGATGGCTCAGGCTTTCATCCGTCGCTATCGAGGAGAGGAACCCGTCTCCTACATGCATCCTGCATTGAAGCCCATTCTGGAATCGACGAAGGGTGTGTTGATTTTCCAAGAACAGATATTGCGCGTGGCGCGTGAAATCGCAGGGTTACATTGGGAGGAGGCGGATCATTTAAGGCGTGGAGTAAGCAAATTCCGAGCGCCTGAAATGGAGGCCATGCGGACTCGTTTCATCGCCGGTTGTCAACGCCACCCTCCTGACGGACTTGGTTTCAACCCTCAACAAGCCGAGCGACTTTGGGAGCAGGTTGTCGCTTTCGCAGGGTATGGTTTTAACCAAGGGCACGCAACAGCTTACGCGGGCGTAAGCTACCAATCGGCCTATTTAAAAACCCACTGGCCGGCGGAATTCCTCTGTTCACGACTGGCTGGAAGGGGTGGATACCATCATCCAGCAATCTATATGGCGGAGGTCCTTCGATTGGGCATTCAAATCCGACCACCGCACATCAACCACAGCCAGCGTTGGTTCACAGTTTCATATGAGGAAGGAGAAGGAGAGGACCTCGTTCCCGTTCTCTGGATGGGGCTTGATCAAATCCGAGATTTACGTCGAAACTCAATCAATGCGATCCGTTCGCAACGCGAGGAATCGCTTTTTACTGTTCTTCGAGATTTAATCACCCGTGTCTCGCTGCAAGATCGTGAGCTGACACACCTTATACAATGTGGTGCGTTAGATGGTTTGGGGGAAAGTCGGGTTGCGTTATTGGATGAAGCAGAGAGCGTTGTACGATCAGGTACTGCTTATCAGAGAGTGTTCCCATTTGCTCAGGCTTCATCTATGCCATCAGAGACATTAGCACAACGAATAATTTGGGAACAGCACATTCTGGGTTTACCGGTGAGCGCTCACCCGATTGATACTGTTGAACAACCACCCGAGGAGGCAATACCTTTATCACGGTTGCCCGAGTTTCCCGATAAAGTGGTGTTGGTGATCGGTGCCCGTTTGCCTGGTTGGACCGGTGGGAAAGGTTTCTTTTTCGGTGATGGGAAGAGTTTCGTCAATGTGATCATGGACGAAGTCGCATTGGCTAATCGAGAAAAGCCCCCAGCCTGGGAACCATTCAGCCTGAGTGGACGTTGGCGGGTTGACGAATGGGGGGGTGGGTGGTTCCACGCTGAAGAGATGGAAGAGATTTGATAAGACACGGTATGCGGAGATCGTACGTATTGACCAACCTCGATGCCATGGGATAAAGAACAAAGGAGGGCTGCCGAGAATACCTGATTGCTAACCGAGAAGAGAACAACGAATGGTGAGAATGCTGATCCGAATATCGTTTGATGTTCCATCGTTGGGCGTGACTTTCATGAGAGCATACCCCAGCTATACGGACGTTATATAATCAATATGAACCGCGTAATGGAGACATGGCGATGAATCGTAAAGATCGTTTATTGATATTTGTAGTCTCATTTTTGCTCATAAGTGTCGCTTTGACTGGGTGCGATCTCTTAAGCAGACCGCAACCAACAGCGGACCTTCTCGCCACATCAGTAGCACAGACGATCGCCGTAGAACTCACGCGAGCAGTGGAGGATACTCCTATTCCTCCCTCTCCCACTGGCACCATGGTCACACCTGTTCTAACTGCGACAGAACAGCCACCGACGTCCACATCCACCCCCACATCTACCATCGACGAAACAGCTTGTCTCCGAGCGGAATTCGTCGCTGATGTCACCATCGAAGATGATACCGCGCTCGCGCCTGGTGCGACTTTCCTCAAGGTTTGGCGCCTGCGTAATGTAGGTGAGTGTACATGGACGACGGACTACGCGTTGGTGTTTGTTGAGGGTGATCAGATGGACGGAGCTGACGAGATCGCTCTCCCCCAAGAGGTAGCACCGGAGGAGACCATTGATCTATCGGTTGAGCTAAAGGCACCCCAGGAAGAGGGCACATACCAGGGCGACTGGCAACTTCGCAATGACACTGGAAGATTGTTCGGCATTGGTGAGGATTGGGACAAATCTTTTTACGTACGGATTGTTGTAGAGGAAGACGGTGATGAACTGGCTCTTGGTGACCCAACTTGGCGCGACACTTTCGCTTCCAGTGCATATTGGTTCATGGTGGACACAGAAGATACCTACTTCGAAGTGAAAGATGGAAACCTGATCATGGAATCGATTAATGCTGGAACGATCGATGAATGGGGGCTTTCAAATCGCCCTGAGTTAGAAGACTNNTGTTCAGGATTGGATGACTACGGTGTGTTGATCCGGGCACCAGATAAAGATCAGGGATATGTGTATGGTTTTTCATGCAACGGTCGTTACCGGATCTATAAATGGGATGGCGAGAATTACACTGGTCTGAAGGAGTGGACGGCCTCTCCTCATATTCTTTCCGGACCGAATCAGACCAACCGTCTTGGTATTTGGGCTGAAGGGGATACCTTTAAACTTTATGCCAATGGTAAGTTTATTGCTGAAGTGAGTGACGACGAGTACAAGAAGGGGCGATTCGGCCTGTTCGTCGGTTCCACAGACACCGATCATTTCAAAGTCTATGTGGAGGAAGCGGCTTATTGGTTGATCGGAGATTAACCTTTGCATTGAAAATTGCATAAAAATGGAACTTTCATACAGCATAGCTGAGTGAAATTCCATCCACAATTTACATGCTGGTAGTAGGGGGTTTAAAAATGCCACGCGTTCCTAGAACACACCAACGGCGATCGATTCGTTGAAAGGGATATGATTTTTTACAACCTGGTCATATTTGGTGATGATAAGTATTCATCATCATCAAAACTTTTTGAGTGATGTTGAGATTGGGAAAACAAACCTGAACGAATTGGGACGTGTTGTTTAAACATCGTAGGAATGGTTGGGCAAGCACCACACTTATGCGGATTTGGATGAATGGATTGTTATGCCCAATCATCGACATGGTATCATTGTTTTCCTGGAGGACACCATTAATCTAATCTCATTGATTAGGGGCGGTTCGCGAACCGCCCCTACTTACACCTACTAGATGCAAATCGTTTGTTACTTATTCTTATCCTTACCGTGCTCCACGCTCGTCCTCTCTCTCAACAGACTGCGAACACATTGCCAATCGCTATCACATGTCCCTTCAAATAAGCCCCATATCTCTTCCTCGCTCACGCCATATCTGGTTGCAAGTTGAGTTGCGGTTCGAAGGTTGAATTCCATCCGACGCTCCTCTTGAGCTTGGACACGCTGCTGCTGCCGGAATTCCTCGATACCTATCTGTAAAATAGCCAAAGCATCGGTAGTCTCGTCTGCCAATTGATAGGCTTTCCGGATTTCTCCCCAGCTGTATCCCTCGCTGTGGGCGATGATAAGGGAAGCCCAATCTCCGTCAAGTTGGGTTGCAAGTTTGGCAGCGTGACGCATTTCTGAAAGGTCAATACCCAGTTCAAGGTAGCCGTCGAGGTCACTGGGATCAAGATCCAGCTCTTGAGCAGTACGATACAGTTGAGCCAGCTTGCCTGGCGAGATCCCATTCGCCAACCTTGCTAAGGCATCTTCGAAGTCGGCCTCATATCGAATGACGTTCCGCAACGCAGTGCGGATTTGGCTCACGCTGTTCTCACCGCGTAAGACTCGATCCATGAGATCTACGATCCCCACACTTTCAAGAGTCTCTGAAATTCGATTCAATTGAACTAGCAAGCCCCATCCTGTACCATCCAAGTGCCAGTCCCGGATCTGTTCCCAAGTGAGGTCTGTAATTGTCAGCGCAAGCTTATAAGCGTGCCAGAGACGCCCGAATCCAGTTTGGTGACCGGTAAGTCCACCCACGAATATATAGTAGATGTCCTCGCAATTGTAGATGGTTTCAGCTTGATCAGGGAAAAGTTCGCTGACTTCAACGGCAATCCGTTGTGCCATTGGATGACAGCCAAATTGGGGTTCAACGACAACCACCAGTAATGTGTCGGTGTGTATTGACCCACATTTATCAGTGACCGTCACGCTAACGGTGTATCTGCCTGTTGATGTATAGGTAGCAGTCGCAGTGTTTGAGTCTGGATCGATGTTGAAACTTGATGCACCCTCAAAACTCCATTCGTAAACAAAGGGTGGGAATCCACCAAGGAGCTCAGCCGTGAAGTTAAATGTGGCCTCACCTCCTTCAAGTTCAACGATCGGCGGCATCTTATCAGCGAGAAGGGTTACCAGAGGTCCGATGGTCACGATATCGGATCTCATTCCTGTCATGGGCAACTCTGAGCTGTCGGAGATGGATAAAGCCCATTCATATTCACCCGGCATCAGATAGATGTGCTTTGTAAAATGGGGAAAGGACGTAATATCGTTCTCTTCAAGACTTTCCCCATCGCCGAAATCCCAGATCAAATTGTAAGGGGGAGTACCGTCACCAACGGTGACCTCGAAGGTAACACCGTCGCATGCGACTACTGGTGTCACCTGAATAAGCAATCCATCCTCGGCCATGACAGGCATTGGAGCAAACGTGATCGCCAGGACGAGGGTCACTGTAAACAAACGGTAGCGGGACATTCATCGCCCTCCAGTTTTTAGGATTTGAGAACAGGTGTTCCTCTCAATACACCAAATGTGATGAGGCCCAATCTGAGGTGAACATCAAAGTCGTCTCATCCTAATAAACGAGTATCGTGATGAATTGTTACACCATCGCGCGACTTATCCCGGTTCCACCAAGCAGGAAACGATCTCAATCTGTGCCTGAAGTTGGTGAATTTGTAGTGGGTAGTGAACGATTTGGTGAGCAGTCGTTGTGGCTGATTGGGAATTTGTTATGAGTTTCCGCGACGTTGTATTAGCAAGCGATGGTGTAGATTGCTCGAGTAGGATCACGGGGTTGGTGTGCAGTAATGAGGATGTCCTGGCTTGTCATTGCACTTGTTTGGATCGATTGTTGGAATCGGTGGCGGTGTAGGGGATGGTTCCTGCGTAGGGGTAGCTGATGGAGATTGGGTATCGGTTGGCGTTTGGGTAGTAGTAGGGATCAAGGTTAGTGTGTTCGTCGGTTGTAATGTGTCAGTTGGTGAAATGGTCACTGTGTCTGAAGGTAGCGGAGTTGCCGTTGCCACTGGTTGATTCTCGGCTGACGTATCTTCTGTAACCGTTGGTATTGAAGGCAAACCATGGGTGGCTTCAATTGGAGGCTCACTCGCTTCAGGGTTTTGTTGATTGGGATTTTCAATTGTCGGAGTTGTCTCGCTCTCACTTTGGATTGAGAGGGTACTGTCCTGAGGTTCATTCGCGCTGGGTGTCAATCGCGGTCCAGTCGTCGTGTCAGTAACGCTGCCCTTCCAAACTGATGAAAGTACGGGTAGCGTGATGACAAAACACAGGAAGATCGCAATAGTTGCGGCCAGGGCTAACAAAGGCCGGCGTTTTCGGCGACGTGGGGCTTGAACCTGCTGGGGTGAAGATTGAGGCTCCGTCTGCGGTATTTCCTCATTATCGAAGACGGTCATAAAAGCGCGTTTAAGCTCCGACATTGCACCAAAGCGCTTTTCTGGATTGATGGAAATCGCAGAGGCGAGCACTTCAATGACTTCCCGAGACAGGTAACCAAGTGGCTGCTTGTCTTGTGTTGAGGAAACTGAGCTTCCCTGGAGGCGAGCGTTGAGCGCCAATAATCCTTCGGCCACAGGTAAACCAGTGAGAAGTACGAGCGCGATCAGGCCTATGGAATATTGATCGGAAAGGGGGGTCATTCCGATACCTTGAATGACTTCCGGTGCTCTATAATCTTCGCCACCGTATCGCGTTGTGTTTGGTGAACGGAGTTTTCCCAGAACAGAAGCTTGTCCTAAATCGGAGACCTGCACATGACCCTCTTCATCCACCAGGATGTCCGATGGCTTGAGATTTCCATGGAGAATGTTGTGAGAATGAGCATACTCCAATGCTGAGGTTGTTTCCACGATGACCCGTTCAACATCCAGTGCAGCGAGGATTCCCCTATCGATGCGATCCTGTAAGCTACCGGCAGCAACATAAGGTGTAACGATGTAGGGACGGCCCTCGTCCATTCCAGACCCAATAATTTTTGGGATGTTAGGGTGATCCGATCTATAGACCGCGCGCATCGATTCGTGGAGTTGTGAGAGTAATTGGCGATTCTGACTGACCTCAATTGGAAATAGCTTAATGATTACGGAAGTTTTACCATCAGGAGTTACAGCTTTGTACGTTTGCGACCCTGCGTTGACTTTTCCGGAATCCGTAGCAGGACCTAATTTCGCAATTATTCGATAACCAGCAATTTCTGACCCCACCATGTTTGTCATCTTATTCTTCTATCTCATCGTCGGGTTTACCAAGTTCTGGGTAAACACCTCACGAGGACCGGCCAAGCGAATTCGAAATCGAGAATAGCAGTACCGCCTCCATGCCAGAGAACCATAGACATGTCGGGCAGTACAATTTCTATCTCTGTAAGAGGCATACAGACGCATACCATTAAGGGAATCGGGAGGGATCGAATATTGTTACAGTAGGGAGACATGACATTTGTACTAGGCTAATCCTTTGTCTGTTCAACAAATGTAGAAGTATCCTCATTTCGAAGGGATTAGATTTTGGGGTGTGGCTGTGGTATTTTGTCTATAGATGAGTTGGCTTGGATTTGACCTTTCATTCAGGTTTTTCGTGAAGCCCACGGTTTATATCTTCAGTCCAGCATTAGGTGCTGTAACAAACTTCATGGAAATACGTTGTTATGGTTGAAGATATTCATCCTCTGCCTGCTGATGCGGATCTAATTGCCCAAGCGAAAAATGGGCAGATTGAAGCGTATGGGAAACTTTACCAGCGATATCTTGATCCAATTTATCGCTACATACGAAGCCGAGTGGCAGAGGATAGCATCGCTGAGGACCTTACCGAACTCGTTTTCCTACGCGCGTTTGAGGCGCTTGATCGCTACAAAGAGCGTGGTAGACCGTTCTCGGCGTTTCTTTACAAGGTGGCCAGGAATTTGTTGATGGATCACTATCGCCAGCAGAAGAGGGAGATTTCTCTTGAGGCCGTTGATGATATGGCACTCACTGACACTAGCATTGACGAACATGTCATACGTAGTGAAAGAGAAATGATGTTGCAGCATGCTATGGCCGATCTACGCCCGGATTATCAAGAGGTCATCCGATTGCGTATAATTCTTGCTTTACCGACAGCGACCGTCGCACTGTGGATGGGAAGAAGCGAGGGGGCGGTACGAGTGCTACTACATCGAGCTTTGAATGCTCTGCGCGAGCGATTGGTAGTAGATGGTGAGTAATATGAATCGTTTAGAGGCGGAGATCCTCGATCATGGTTTATCGCGGAGTCAATGCGATGGCACCTCCGCGGAGGATTTCCTCCAAGAATATCCTGAGCACGCAGAGACCTTGGGGATCTTGCTGGGACTTGCCGAGGAGGTTCAGGCTAGTTTGTCTCCCCCAGGTCCAGACGATGTTTTTATTTCGACGTCACAAGCACGCCTACTTAATCAACTTCGCGCCAGACACAAAGTCGCTCAGAAGGGGGAGAGGAAGTGGATCTGGCGCCAATTGAAGTGGGCTTGGCGTCCTGCATATCTTCTGATAGCCGCCCTGCTGGCAATCGGTTTTTTAGGGACGACCGCCGGGGTAGCCTGGGCTTCAACAGGGGCATTGCCTGGCGATAACCTCTATGGTGTCAAACGGTCCATTGAGGAGGCTCGCCTTGCACTCACGTGGACCGCGACTGGTGATGCTGCTCTGTTGGCCAGATTCGCTGATGAGCGTCTCAATGAGATCGAAGCGTTATTGGCCATTGGCCGGGTTGACGGTATTCGCTTATCTCTGAGCGGATATGAGGATATGATCAACCGCATGATAGAAGTGGCTCAGGAAGTACAGCACAGGGGAAAACAGGGATCGTTAGAAGAACTTCAAACGAGTCTGGCGCAAAACATCCACACGCTAGAGAGTGTGCAGGCGCAGGTTCCACCGCACGCTCAAGAGGCGATAAGAAATGCCATTGAACGATCAAATCATGGTCGTGAGGTGATTGAGTATATACGGCAAGGTGGACATCCCAGCGATATAGCTCCTGGGCAGCTAAAGAAGACACCCGATCAACCTGGGGGCCAACCGGGAGACCGCGGAGGCGGGCAACCTGTAACGAAGACGCCCAAACCCAAACCGACCAAGGATAAGACGCGAAAACCTTGAATCCATAAACCAATCAAAAGTGACAGTAGATTGATCGTTGCCAACAGCGATTTCTGAAGAGGGCGGGGTTACCTCGCCCTTGTGTATTGCGTTCCTTAGTCAGACCGTCGTTTAAGATCTCGTTTCTTTCCATATCTTGGTAGACGAAATTGTGGCTTATCAGGCCAGAGGGTTTAAAATGTGTGTTATGAAGATCTATCAGTTATCTGGAATAAAGATAAGTTGGGGCAACCGATAGGTTACCCCAATTTATCTATTGGTATCATGCAGTAAATGGGTTTGGTAATTAGCCACGAGGAATATCGATGAAGGCAATCGAAGAGACATCAAAATCTGATCTACTCCATAGACTGAGCGACCTTGAGGCCGAGGTAAGGTATCAAGAATTTGCTGAGCAGCCTGGAGAAGAATTCTCCTACAACCCTGGGCGTATCCCTGTTTTACTCTCCGCTCCGCATGGAACAGTCCACACACGATTAGACAAGCCGAAGCAGGAAGACGAATATACTTCAGGTTTTGTACGGCTGATTGCCGAGTTAGCCGATACACATGTGATTTTCGCTCTTTATAGGTCACAAACCGATCCCAACTGGTATCCTGATACTCCTTATAAACAAGCACTTCGGGAAGTAGTCGAGAGGGAAGCCATTCGCTTTGTGCTTGATATCCATGGCGTTGCCGAACATCGAAAGTTTGGCATCGCGTTAGGTACATTGCATGGAAAAAGCTGTCCCAAGCACCGCAAAAACATCGTTCGTCACTTAGAGAAATTTGGTTTCAGCCAGAAGGCGGATGAAATCCTCCGTCGCCTGGATCTTGATCGAGCGTTTACTGCCGAAGGAATAGAGGGGCAAGAAACGATCACCCGTTATATATGGGAGAGCCTTGTAGTACCCGCTGCACAGTTCGAACTTCACCCATCCTTGAGGATCGTCGAGAGACGTCCTGAGGCAACAGAGCCACAACCGTTCCAAGGAGTCCCGGAATTGATCGAAGTTACTATAAACGCTTTTACATCCCTGATTAATGAACTGGCTGTTTCATCTCCGTGAAAATTTTGCCTTAACCCTTTGACACTTATATGCATGTTGACATGAAGACCACAATCCTGCAGGTAAGTTCCCCTTATGTGCGGACCAACTATCCACCTTACTGGATCTCACACTCTGATGAAATATCCTGTATCATAGAAACCTGTAGATGAGTGTGGATGAGGTCATAAAACGAAAGGGTCGCATACCGAACGCGAATCAATGTGTGGAAAACCCTCTAACTGATTTCAATCGAAGAGGAGGTCGAGATGGCGTTAACACCCCCCAAGAAGTGGGTCTTTTGGAGTTCCTTATTCTTGACCATGATTGGGATCTTGTCCGTGTTCAGCAGATTGGATTTTCTGGTGAAATTGAGCGTCTGGTTTATTCTCGCCGGGTATATCCTGCTCTTCTTAGGGAATGTGTTCAAGGGCCTGTGACCCTTTGACTTTACATTCCCGTACACCCTGATATCGCGTTCCCACACGATTAGAATGAACTGAATTATCATCTCTCTGTAGGTCGACGATTCTTGTAAGGATTTGGCTAGCTTATAAATGATCAAACATAGTTTCATGGCAGAACGGAGCTCGTGACTGAAGGACTGTCCGAAGTCTCTTTGGTGGGTTGTGGTAAAAAGAGGAGTATGGTGGGTCCGCTGAACTGATTTGTCCGGGGTTGAAAAATGTTTAAAAAGTTGTTTCGTCCTTCGACTTGGGCTTTTCTAAGGGAGGCGCGTCAAACGCCTGGGTTTGCTGTTTTAGACACTCTCCATGGGTATGTCTATGGCCGCTGGCCTTATCTGTATATCGGTATTGGTACTGGAGAGCATCCAATTTACCGACTGCTGCAACCGTTGGTCCGCTTTTTCCGGTGGATGTTTCCTTCGAAGAAGAGCTCAAATCCTACTCGGATGTCATATGCGGACACATACCATGGCAAAGTCCTGACTACGCACGCCGCTCGCCAATTGGTTATGGTGGAAGAGGAGATCCAGTTGAAGGATTTGGAGCATGTGATCCCGTACTCCCTCGCACGCGACATCATCCTCAAAAACCCGAGCCATATTGTCGCGCTTGAATGCCCTTGTCGAGCTTCGCGGTCCGACCCGTGCTTGCCCATCGACGTCTGTCTGATTGTGGGTGAGCCATTTGCTAGTTTTGTGATCGAACATCATCCTCACCGAGCACGATGGATCACCGGTCCTGAGGCGGAGGAAATCATCGAGGGGGAGCACGCCCGGGGCCATGTTCACCATGCTTTTTTTAAGGACGCGATGTTTGGGCGTTTCTATGCCATTTGCAATTGCTGTCCGTGTTGTTGCGGAGCCATGCAATCTGTAGGTAATGGGACGCCCATGTTAGCCGCATCTGGATACGTTCGCCACATCGAAGAAGAGCTGTGTATAGGTTGCGGCGACTGCGTGGAGGCATGTCCGTTTGGGGTGATCAAGATGGGTGAGGGAATCGTTAAGGGTGCTACACGAAATTGTATGGGCTGTGGTGTGTGCGTATCAGTTTGCCTTGAGGGAGCCTTATCGCTTGTACGAGATTTTACGGTTTGTGAACCACTAGAGATCCAACGGCTCATCGCTGAAACAAAGATGCCTCAGGGCTTGCAGGAAACGCTCTTACCCCTGTTTCGGATAAAGTCAACGTAGGCCAAAAAGTTAGAGATAGGATACTGTAATCCTCCATGCACTCGTTAAATTTCAAGGATCATAAGGGGAAGGACGTGAAATGTCAGTGATAAGGTAGGTAGCATTTTTTAATTGGTTTATGATTGTGCAGTGGTATATCATCGATTGTATTGCATGCGCGTATGGTTTCATTATGGCGACCAGCAAAAAATTAAATATCAACAAGATAACACCTAAGGAAAAGATCTATGGAATGGCTCACTGATCCTCAAATCTGGATTGCCCTAGTCACGTTAACGGCTTTGGAGATCGTGCTTGGCATCGACAACGTGATCTTTATATCGATCCTGGCGGGGAAACTTGCCAGAGAAGAGCAGGATCGTGCTCGGCAGTGGGGTTTGGTCATGGCGATGGGCACCCGCATTCTGTTGTTGCTCTCTATAGCCTGGTTGATCCGTTTAACAAAGCCGCTCTTTCACGTTCTCAGCCACCCCGTCTCAGGTCGTGACATCATCCTCATCGTTGGTGGGCTATTTCTCTTAGCGAAAAGCACCTTTGAAATTCACGACAAGTTAGAGGGCAAGGAAGGTCGCGCCTCAGAGGGTGTGAGGGGGACCTTCGCGGGGGTTGTGTTCCAGATAATGCTCTTGGATATCATATTCTCGCTCGACTCGGTCATCACGGCGGTGGGCATGGCCAATCAGCTCGGTGTGATGATCGCGGCGGTGGTCATCGCAGTGGTTGTAATGTTGGTAGCCTCGGGTCCCATTAGCCGTTTCGTTAACGATCGTCCGACGCTCAAGATCCTGGCCCTGAGCTTCTTGCTTCTCATCGGTGTATCTCTCGTAGCCGAAGGACTTGCATTCCATATACCTAAAGGTTACATTTACTTTGCCATGGGCTTCTCATTCTTCGTCGAGATGCTCAATCAGCGCCTGCGCGGCAGGGAGGAAGTAAGACCCATCAAACTACGCCAGGCTTATGTAGAGGAAAAGGTCACTCAGGAACCGGA
>JABAOF010001330.1_pt2 | contig 26882 bp, 20 predicted proteins | sample 7062171 | NCBI WGS metagenome assembly JABAOF01 (sample SAMN14538628, study PRJNA623070) | marine sediment metagenome | biome: marine biome [ENVO:00000428]; feature: marine pelagic biome [ENVO:01000023]; material: deep marine sediment [ENVO:00002113] | place: India: Gulf of Khambhat ...
CGATGACGTGCGGGTCGTCGAACGGATGGATGTAGACGAGCCCGCGCTCCCGCTGGATGTCGAGAGAGCGCGCCTCGGCCTCGTCATAGGTCGAGCCGTACAGGACCGTTTCGGCCCCGTGTAGCCTGATGGCCTCGAGCTTGGTTGGGTCCACCCACTCGGGCACGCAGACCGTGGCCGGGATGGCGAGGCGCTCGGCGATGTACGCCACAGCGCGGCCGTGGTTGCCGCTGGAGCAGGCCACCACGCCGCGGGCGCGTTGCTCGTGTGATAGCGCCAGCATGCGGTTCGCGGCGCCGCGCACCTTGAACGAGCCGGTCACCTGGAGGCTCTCGAGCTTGAGAAACACGGGGGCACCGACGCGCTCCGACAGGCTCGGCGCGCTCACGACAGGTGTCTCGACGGCCAATCCGGCAATGGCCTGGCGGGCTGCAGCAACGTCGTATGGCATGGTGTGACTTGGCGACCGGCTAGCGCTGCGGCTCCACGGGCAGGTCCGGCGTGTCGGCCCGGCTAGAATAGCGCTTCGTTGGAGAGATAGCCAGAACGACGAGCCGCAACCGTAGCTCGCCGAAAGCGTTGCCGCCTTGCCGACGCCGCCTAGTTGCTACGCGGCGACTCGTCCGTCCTGCCGTCCGAGTACAGCCCGACGATCTTCACGGCACGTCCGGACTCGTCGAACACGATGCGCATGCGGAACGTCTTGGTGGATTCGAGGGCGAAGAGGTCTGGCGCCAGCGGGATCATGCGTGTCTCGCTGGTGGAGCCGTCCCGCCAGTAGACGAGCCCGCCGTCCTTCAGCGCGATGTGGCGCGGGCCGTACACGCCTTCGCAGGCGCGCATCTCGTCCTGCGACAGTGTCACGGGCTCCGATTGCAGGCCGACGCGCAGCCACTCCATGCGGGGCTCGAGCCGTTGCGCCTGGGTGGAGTCCATGGCTATGGCGCGCTGGTAGCTCTGCAGCGCGCGTGTGTAGTCGCCCGAGCCCGTGTGCGCCTGGCCCAGGGAGACCCACACGATCGCAGCCGGATCGCGCTCCCCCTGGGCGGTCAGCACGGCGACCGCCGCCTCGAACTGGCGGATGCCCACGAGGTAGCTGGACAGGGATCCGACTTGTTGACCTACCACGCTGTCGGGATGCTGCTCGGCGAACGCCTGGTAGACGCGCAGTCCCGCCTCGATCCCCTCGTCCCGGAATGCCCGTCGCATGGAGATCTGCGCCAGGCGCGCCGGGTCGTCCCAGCGAGGGTACTCGAGGTTGTGGATGGCGTAGTGGGTGTCCTCGAAGAAGAACGAGACCAGGTCCTCGGCGATGGCCAGCCCGTTCTGGCTGTTGGCAAAGTACACGAGTCCCGCGTCTTCGGTCGGATAGCCGATCACGTACGCGCGGAAGACGCCGTTGTCGCCCCAGTGCCAGATCGCAGTCCCGCGCGCGGTCTGCTGCAGGCCCCAGCCGAGTCCCCAGTAGACGTGGGGGACCGGCGCGTCGTTGTTCCATACCTGCGACTGCTGCGCGAGCATCTCGTCGTAGGTAGCCGGGGCGAGCCCCTCACCCGTCAGCATGGCCGCCAGAAAGCGTGCGTAGTCGAGTGCCGTGGTGTGCAGGGTGGCCGCGGCGTGGCCCTGGCGCGGGGTACGCTTCGGTACGACGGCGCCGATCAGACCGTGCCCCGTCGCCGACTGCTCGTCATACGCGTCCGTCCACACGTAGCTGCTCTGGGTCATGCCCAGCGGCTCGAACACCTCGCGCCGCATCAGATCGTTCAGACCGACGCCGGTCTTCTGTTCGATGGCCCGCTGGAGGAAACCGAAGCCCTCTCCCGAATAGCCCCATTGCGTGCCCGGATCGCGCACCATCTCTAGCGGTGTGCCTCCCCAGTTGGGAAGGCCGGTCATGTGGGAGAGCACCATGCGGGTCGTGATTGCCTTGGCGCGCTCGTCGTGCGCCAGCCGGGGTTCCTGCAGCGTGTTCCACAGGGGCTCGTCGAGCTCCCACTCCCCCCGGTCCACTAGCCGCAGCACGCCGTAGGCGAACACCGGCTTGCTGAGCGACGCCGCCTCGAACACGGTCTGCTGCGTCACGGGCTCGCCGGATTCGGCGTGCTTTATCCCAAAGGCGGCGTGCCAGGCGACGACCCCCGCCTCGACCGTCGCGATACTCAGGCCGGGGATCTCTCCCCCAGCCATCAGCGAGCTGACCTGCTGCTCGGCTGCGGTGCCGGTCTGCGCAACCACCGCACCGGGGCTGAGTGTGCTCCCAGCGGCGGCGGCGATGACGACGAACAGTGCGCTAACGAGTCTCATACCCACCGTGTCCTCCCGGCTTCGCAATTCGTGCGGCGTCTCGTGTTTGCGGGTCGCTGCGAGGCCCCTATGGAGATTAGACGCCCCCAGCCCGTCAAATGTTGCTGACCTGGGCGGTGTCGCCGCCAACCTGCTAGCTTTGCTCTCCGAATCGAGTCCATCCATCGCACCGCAGCCTGGAGGCAGCATGGCACGGGTAGAGGTCGTCAAACGCGTGGCAGCCGCCACGATCCTCGGACTGGCGTTCGCGCAGGGAGCCGATGCGCAGGAGCTCCTGCTGCTGGATCCGGGCCACACCCAGCTGATCTCCCAGGAGATCTCGGGTGACGCCGCATACGAGCACATCCGCTACATGACCCATTTCCATCGCCCGCGGGGTGGCTCCGACGGGCTGTGGAGCGTGGCGGAGTACGTGGCGCAAAAGGCCGAGGCCTTCGGGCTGAGCGACGTGCAGCTCATCAGGCAGGCGTCACGTGCCCGGCCGTGGAACGCCAAGTTCGCCGACTTGTGGATCGTGGAGCCGGAGCCGGAGCGGATCGCGAGCACCCTCCAGTCGGTGCTGCACTTGGCGGACAATAGCCGCCCAGCCGACGTCACTGGCGAGCTGATCGACATCGGGGCTGGCGAAGAGTCGGACTACGCTGGCAAGGAGGTGGCTGGCAAGGTCGTGCTCACTTACGGCTCGCTGTTCGACACCATGCAGGGGGCCGTCTGCGAACGAGGAGCGCTGGGCGTGGTGTGGTATCCGAGCCCGTTCACCCCTGATCGGGGAACCAACGGAGCCGGCATCGCGCGACCGGACCAGCTCCGCTGGCTGCGCACTCCAGGCGGCTCGGAGGAATGCGAGCCGACGTGGGCCTTCGGTCTCTCGCTGCGCCAGGGGCTCGGCCTGCGGGAGCGGCTCGCGCGGGCCGAGGGGCCGATCGGGGTGCGGGCGGTGGTGGACGCGGCCTTCGACTCCGAGCAGGGGAGTGAACCCTGGCAGGTGATGGTGGAGGCGTTCATCAGAGGGACGGACGCCGGGGCTGGGCAGGACATCGTGCTGACCGGCCACCTCCAGGAAGAGGGCTTTTCGGCAAACGACGACGCCTCCGGCTCGGCCAACGTGCTGGAGATCGGACGAGCACTCAACAAGCTGATCGAGGAGGGTCGGCTGCCCCGGCCGCGCCGCAACATCCGGCTCTGGTGGGTGACTGAGATCGGGAGCCAGCGGCAGTACTTCGCCGATCACCCCGAGGCGCACCATGAGATGTGGGTGAACGTCAACCAGGACATGGTGGGCGCGAACCAGGCGCAGGACGTGATGCGCAAGCAGAACATCACGCGGCTTCCCGCCGCTCGGTTCCATTTCTTCAATGACGTGGTCGAGTCGGTCGTGGAGTACATGGTGGCGGGCAACACCTTCGAGCTGGCCCAGACGCAGCAGGGCCCCGACCTCTACCCCAAGCCCCTCACCGCGCATCTTGGCACGCAGCACCGCTTCAACGCGGAGATGATCTTCTTCCACACCTCTAGCGACCACCTGCCGTTTCTCGAGGCGCCCATCGGGATCCCCGGCGTGAGCTTCACGAACATGCCTGACCGGTTCATCCACTCCAGCGACGACGATCTGTGGAACATCGACCGCACGCAGCTGGGCAGGAACGCTGCGGCAGTGGCCCTGATCGCGTACATCATGGCGAGCGTGGACGCCGCGGCGGCGCCGGTGTTCGTAGCCAACACGGTGGGGCGGGGCATCGAGCGGATGGGCCGCAACATGCGGCTGGCGTCCTCGTGGGTGGCCATGGCACAGGACAAGGACGCGGCGTACTGGGACGCATTCGATCAGATCTGGTATGCCCGGGAGCGCGAGGCGCTCGCCCTCAGCTCGTTCCGCGAGCTATCGGACGACTTGACGGATGAGGCCGACTGGCTCCTCAGGGAGCTGGACCGCCGGGAATTACAGGCCACGCGGGACCTGGAGGTGGCGTACCGTCAGACGGTGGGCCGCCGGCCGCCGGAGCGGCGCACGACTTCGGAGACCGAAGTGGAGCTCGCGCAACTGCGCCCGGCGCTGGTGGCCGGACCCGCCGAGTTTCTCACCGGTCGTCGCGAGATGCGGGGGGTGCGTGGCCTGCACTCCCTCATGGGATTCGAGGCGTTGAACGCGGTGGACGGGCGGCGGACGGGTCTCGAGATCTACCGCTACGTGGCGGCGGAAGCCCGGGAAGCGGGCGCGCATTACTACGGCACCGTGAGCGCCGAGGCAGTGCTCGAGTACCTGCGCAACGCGGAGCGGGCGGGGCTCGTCGAGCTGCGGCCGGCGCACGGGGGAGCGCGCTGAGCGAGATCCAGGAACCATCCTGCGCGGGGCCCTGTTCCCCGAAGGTGAGGCGAAGGGGAGCGGGACGCGCTGCGCTCACGCTGTCACCAGAAGGATGGTTCCCATGCACGCCGGAAAGATCAGGACCGCACTCGTCGGTGTTGGGCTGGCGGCGTTGCTCGTGCTCCCCCTGAGCGCGGCGGCGCACCGGTCGGCTGAGCCAAGCGACGAGGCAGCCACGGTTCACGTGGTCGCCGTCAGCCGGAACTGGGCCGACCTGCGGGTCTACGCCGTGGCTGATGCGAGCCAGCGACGGCTTGGCCTGGTCCGGTCGTTCAGCACCGAGCGGTTCGAGGTCCCCCGCGTCATTCTGTCGCCGCGCTACGAGATCCGCCTCGCTGCAGAGGCCATTGGCAGCCGCGATCGGTACCTGTCCGAGCCGATCCTGGTCACGCCGGGAGAGAAGATCGAGTGGCACCTCGAGAACCAGTTGGAGCTTTCTAGCGTACACGTGCACCACGACTGATCAGGTCTCGATGCGGTTGCGCCCTGCCTGCTTGGCGCGGTAGAGGGCCTGGTCTGCGGCGTCTATCACCGTCAATGGGTTCGACTGGCGGCTCTCCGGCTCCGCTACGCCGATGCTGACGGTGACCGCCACGCGCTTGGCGCGCCGCCCTGACTTGCGCGGCTGCTTCGGCTTCTTGGGCGGCCGGTCCGGGCCACGGAGCTTGAAGGCCGTATCCTCGATCTCCTGGCGGGTGCTCTCGAGGAACAGCAGCACGTCCTCCACGGCCTTCCGGGGGAACAGGATCGCGAACTCTTCGCCGCCATAGCGGAACGCCCGGGCCCCGCCCGACACCTTCCCCAGCTTGGCCGCCACCATGCGCAGCACCTGATCGCCCACGTCGTGCCCATACTCGTCGTTCAGTCGCTTGAAGTGGTCTACGTCCGCCATGGCGACGGCGTAGCGCCCGGCGAGCCGCGCCACGGCCTCGTCGAACGCGCGCCGCCCCGGCAGCCCGGTGAGGCCGTCCTTGTATGCCATGGAGTACGACGTCTCGACGATGGCGATCACGAGGATGAGCCCTGCCGTGGCGAGGTAGAGGGTCCGGGCGTACGGCACTCCCGTATTGACCGCCAGGAACGATGCCACGAGGGCCCAGAGGAAGCCCCGGCCGGTGGCATTGGGCCGGTATAGGGCTCGCGCAAGCAGGACGACGAATGCCGCGCCGAACGCCGCCAGGACGACGTCACCCAGCGAGGTCCAAGGGGCCTGCGGCTGCGGCAGCAGCCGAACCTCCAACAGAGTAGTGACCCGCTCCGAGCGGCCGGCCAGCAGCGCCACAGGGATCTGCAGCACGATCACCGCCCCCCGCACCAGGCCGCTCGGCGTGAGGAATCCCCGCTCGGGGATCAGCATAAGGAGGACCAGGTTGAGCGGCAAGAGGAAGGTGATCACCTGAGAGGAGGCGCCGTGAGCCAAGCCGAGCTCGGCCAGGGCCAGCAGGGCGAGCGTGTACAGCATCTGGCTGCGGTGGAACCGCCAGGCGAGGAGGGCACCGACGGCGAACACCCCGTACGCGGCAAACGGGGCGAGCGACGCGAGCGCCTCCTGGAGGGCCCCGAGCTGCATGATTATCATGGCGGCCAGGAGCAGCAGCCCCTCGGGCACGACGACCGACGCCAGTCGCTTCGCGGTGGTCCAGTCCAGGTCCCTTTGCATTTACTGGCCGCCTCGGTCTACGCGCGGCGTGCTCCTCGTCCAGTGGCGCCTAAGGAGTGCGCAGCGGAGCTGGCCCCCGCCGTGACGCATCGCACCGGTCGAGGGGGGAGCCGCCAATGCCGGGTACGAGGCAGTCGTCGCAGGTGCTCGGCTACGGCGTCGCCTCCTCCAGCAGGTACCGCTGATACCACGCCAGAGCCCGCCGGTTGTAGTCGAGCTGGTGGGCGCGCTCCCTGAGACCGTGCGGCTCGCGCGGGTAGATGACGAGCTGCGTCGGGACGCCCACATGCTTGAGCCCGCGGTACAGCTCGTAAGCCTGGCCGGTAGGTACCCGCAGGTCGCGCTCGCCGTGCGCGATCAGCGTCGGTGTCTGCGCGTTCTGGAGGTACTTGAGTGGCGAGCGGTCCCATACCAGATCCAGATCGTCCCAGTGCCAGAAGTTCCAGTGTACCAGCGCGTTCTCGGCCGGTGTGTCGGTTAGGCCGATCTTGGAGATCTGGTTGGAGATGCCTGCCCGCACCACCGCCACCTTGAACCGCTCGCTGTGCCTGGTCGCCGCCCAGGCCGACGTGTAGCCGCCGTAGGAGGCACCGCCGATCCCTACGCGATCGGGATCCACGTAACCCAGCGCAATCAGGTGGTCGATGCCCGCCAGGATGTCCTCGAACTCCTTCCCCATGGGGTCGTTGTGGTCGCCCTTGGCGTACTCCACCCCGCGGCCGGTGCTGCCCCGATAGTTCGGCATGAACACCATGATCCCGCGCTGCGCCAGCATTTGCGCGTGCGTTGTGTAGGAGGTGTTCCACCCGTCCAGGTAGGCCGACTCGGGCCCGCCGTGTACCTGCACCTGGAGCGGGTACCGCACACCCTCCCGGAATCCCACCGGCTTGATGAGCACGCCGTAGATCTCCCAGTCGTCGGGGCCGGTCCAGGAGATGGTCTGCTGCACGCCATACGCCATGCCGGCGAGACCGGGGTTCGAGTTGGTGAGGCGATCCAGGGAGCGCCCGTTGCTGCTGCCCACGTACACGTCGGCGGGATCGGCGGGCGTGTTGCCGACCGTCGCGTATCTCCCCCCGTCACGGGAGAGCGAGATCCCACGGAATACGGGACCCTCGTCACCCCGCAGCTTTCTCATGCGGCCGTCCGGAACGGAGACCTCGTAGAGATAGGTGCGGGTCTTCTCGATGGTGACGAGGAGGATGGTGTCCTCGCTTTTCCATGCGAAGCCCGTCGCGGTGCCCTCGTAGCCCTGCGTGAGGTTGGTCGGCTCGCCGCCAGTCGCCGGAAGCACGAATAGGCTGCCGCTGGCGGGGTCGTTGAGGGAGACGCCGCCGAGCCAGGCGATGTAGCCGCCGTCGGGCGAGTAGCGCCCTGAGGCGAGCTTCCCCTCGGTGTCGCGGATCAGGGTGCTGCTGCCGCCCGTCGCGGGGACCGTGTAGAAGTCCGTGAACATGTAGCCGTCGTCCGTGAACGGCCGCTCACTCCCCCTGAACAGCAGGCGGCTACCGTCAGGCGACCAAGAGAAGTCCCACACATGGAGGTCGTCCTGCGTGACGCGGTGGGCCTCGCCAGTGCGCAGGTCCTCGACGTAGATGTGCCGGACCGAGTGCCAGGTGTCCTCCACGCGCTCGTCGAAGCCCGCCCGTTGCGCCGCCTCTACCGCGGCGGGCGTCTCGCCCCACATGGTGTAGGCCAGCAGGCTGCCGTCCGGCGAGAGGGCGTAGCTCGCGATGCCGCGAGGTGCGTGGCTGAGCTGGCGCACCGCGCCGCCACCGACGGGGATGGCGTAAACCTGCGTCTGGGGGTCGGAGTCCGGTCGGCGGCTGAGGAACGTGATCATGGTCTCGTCGGGGCTCCATGCCGGGGAGCGAGCCGAGACCGGCGCGCTGGTGAGCCGCTGCGGCGCCCCTGCGTGGGTGGAGACGGTCCAGATCTCCGAGTAGGACCCGCCCGGCTCCTCGTCTGCGCCGCGGGGGACCGAGAGGGCGTATGCGACGTAGTCGCCGTCGGGCTGCATTGTGACGGCGGTAACGCGCTTGAGGTCCACCACCATCTCCGGGGTCAGCTGCTGGGCAGCGGCCGGCGAGGTGGTGGTGAATGCGAGAGTCGCACTTGCGAGAAGCAGGCTGGCACGGTCGAACATGCGCATAATCCCCTCCAATCCCATGACCTACTGTTACCGTAAAGCTGTGGCGTCGGCGGGCCGCGTGCCACATGATTGTGATGGCGGCACGGACCCGAGACACGACTGCAGGGAGCTGCCATGAGACGACTGATCGCTGGCTGCGCCTTGGGCCTGACTTGCTGGGCATCCCCGGGCCAAGCGCAGGTACCGGAGTTCGAGACCACGCTGATCGCAGACGGCGTCTACCAGTTCCGCTACCAGTCCCACAACGCGCTTTTCGTGGTGACGCGCGACGGGCTGGTGGCGATCGATCCGATCTCCACCACGGCGGCAGAGCACTACGCTGCGGAGATGAAGCGGGTCGCGCCGGAGCAGCCGCTCCTGGCGATCGTGTACAGTCACGACCACGCCGATCATGCGACCGGTGCGAACGTGCTGCGGCGAGCCTTCGATGCAGAGGCGCCGGTGATCGCGCATGTGAAGGCACACGCCAAGATCGTCGCTCGGGACGATGCTGATCTCCCTCCGCCCGATCTCACCTTCACGGAGCGGCTGACCCTGTACTTCGGTGAGCGTGCCCTCGAGCTGCATTACCTGGGGCCCAGCCATAGCGACAACATGCTCGTGGCCTATCTGTCGGACGTAAAGGTTGCCTTCGCGGTGGACTTCGTGTCGCACGACCGGATGGGGTACCGCGATCTGCCCGACTATCACTTCCCCGAGTTCTTCGGCGCCTTGGACCGCCTGCTGGAGATCGAGTTCGAGATGATCGTGTTCGGGCACGGGCCGCCGGGCGATCGNNTCGGCTACTACCGCGATCTGCGCAACGCGGTGCGGGAGGCGGTGGAGCGGGGCTTGACGGAGGACGAGGCGGCCGAGCGCGTGCGGCTGCCGGCGTACGAGGGTTGGAGCCAGTACGAGCAGTGGTTCCCGCTCAATGTGCGGGCGATCTATCGGTGGTTGGTTGGGGAGGAGGGCATGTGAGGTCTGCTCGGGCTGGGACTTCGACGGCGCTGGTTCTGTAGGTTGCCACGAAAGAAATGGGCTCCCGAGGTCGTGTGACCTCGGGAGCCTTTGAACGGCCGGCGGCCGTTCGGTCTAGGTGGCGGCTACTTTATGGTGATCTGGTGGTACTCCAGGAAGCCGGGCCACTGGGTGTTCCCCTGGGCGCCGCTGCCGAGGTGCAGAGTGATGAAGAAACCTCTGCTGTCGCCATCCGACGCGGCGAGGTCGATGCCCTCACCGAGAAGGGCGCCGCAACCCTTGCGACCGTCGAGCGTACAGGTGTCGCCGGCAGAGAGTGGGTGCGACATCTCGTACACGGTCTGGCCACCCACGGTGTTGTTGAAAGCGGCCTCTGTGTCCATGGAGCCACCGAATGCCGCGTCGTCGTGCCCGCAGCTCGACTGGCTGGACGTAGAGCACTTCTCATCAACGAACTTGTCGGCTTCTCCGCCCTCGGGCTCGAACTCCCAGACGTCGTCGCCGGCTTCGCGCCCATTGGCGCTCCCGTTGCCGTTGCTATCCCACTCGATGCGCAGACCGTTCACCCGACCCGTTCCGGGCACGACCACCGCGAGGTGGAAGTCGGTGCCGTCATTCATGTAGTACAGCGTCGCATCGACCGTGGAGCCCCCTGACAGGTTCACCGGGAAGGTCTCTTGCAGCGCGCAATCCCACTCGCCGGGAGCCATGGTGCCGTCGATCGCGATGGGCGTCCCGAACCCCGGCTCGCAGCCGATGGCGGTGAACAGGAGCCTGGTACCTTCCGCTATCTCCTCGAAAGTCTCGTCGGCCGGCTCCTCGATCAGGTCGTCGTCGTTCTCGTCGTAGAGAATCGGCGTGAACGGATCGAACGGCCCGAGCGTGTAATCACTGTTTCTCGGGCCATTGCAGTTACGCGCCGACGGCGGAGTGGAGGCATCCTGACACACGAGTGCATCCCTGGAGTCCGCGATGCCGCGGCCGGCGGCGGTTAGCTTGTTCGTGCCGGGAGTGTCGGCGAGCGTCCACTCGACCTCGACGACCCCGGATGTTCCCGTCGTGCAGACCACGTCGTCTGCACCGGGGTCATACTCACAGCTGTCGTCCCCTTCCTTGGGGCCTACGCTGCCCTCAACCTCCGCAGTGGCCACATTCCATCGCACCGTCGCACCAGCGACGGCTCTGCCGTGGAGATCCGTGACCTTTGCCGCAGTGGGAAGCACTGAGCCGGCCGGCGCCACCCGGGTCGCATCGGCGGCGTTCACGAAATCTATCTTCCCCGGCAGCGCGAGCATGAACTTGCTGCCGAAGGTCGTCAGGCCGCCCCCCCCACCACTGCGATGGCCCACGGCACCGCTCGCCATCAAGGTGCTGGGGGTGAACAGCGACAGCACCTTGTCGCGGATCCGGCTGGCGAGCCCCTGCGACGCGTTCGAGGGCAGGCTGGCGAACTCCCCACAGTTGTCCGCTGGGTGCAGCGCCTCGATTCCGCCGTCACCGCGGAAGTGGTGGACTCGGAGGTCCCCTGCCTGGGCGGCCGTTAACCCAAGAGCGTGGAAGTCGAGATCGCACAGCGAGATGGTCGCCGTGACCTCGAGTACGGGATTGAAGTCGTCCGTGAGAATGTCGGTTTCCAGGCACGTGCCGAACGTGGGCAGGTCGAACTGGATGCTCGGGTCATCGTCGACATAGACGTCGCATTCCTGGAACGTCACGGTGCCCGAACTGGTCAGCGTGGTCTGGTCCGGGATGTCGAGCAGGGTGGTGCCGAAGGTCGTCTCGAGGTCGAAGGAGACTCCGCCATCGAGGCTGAAGGACTTCGTTTGGCACGTCACGCCCGGCGGGCAGAACGCGAGCGCCTCGATGCGGACCTTGATCGGAATCGTGTTGCCGTAGTTGAACTGACAGTACGGCTCGTCGGTGCAGCTCGCCACCGGGGGGCCCGGATCCGGATCCACGTCCCGGAAGCCGACCACGGTGCTCGAGCCCACCATCACCTGGACGCGGTAGTGCGTGTCCGTGTCGAGCGGGAAGTCCGACGTCTTCCAGTTGACCTTGTACAGCTCGTTCGTGAAGTCAACCGTCATCGGCAGGTCCGGACCCACGTCGGCGACGCACTCCGGCTCCGGTTCGGGACCCGTCACCGGCTCGCCAACGTTCAGCTCGCAGATCCTTACGAACGGCGCAAGATCCGGGTTGAACGCGTTATCCCCGAAGTACTCGGTTCCGCTCGGGCTTCCCACCAGCGGCGGGAAGAAGAAGAACTCGGGATTCCCGTCGTGGGCGCCGTCGGAGATCGCGAAGACGACCGACGGCGCGTCGGGAAGCGGCGTCGATTGCTCGTCCTGGCACGCGAACAGGACCGACGTGCTCAACAGCAGTGGTAGGATCCTTTTCATTGGCGCTCCCTCCTTGAGGTTTGCTTCAGCTGCTCTGCGTCCCCTGCCGGAGAGAGGGCCGAAGCGTCGTGCAGCAAGCGAAAGACGCGGTTGACGTATTCAGTCATTGGCGGGCCGCCAGGAGTGTCTGGAAGCCGGAGTGCTCCGTGAGGGGTTGCCACCACCAGTGGAGATTCTCCCCGACCTCGAACGCATGATCCGGGTTGGCCGCCACGTATCCTTTCAAGACCTCGACTGCCTCGTCGTAATCCCCGAGCAGCGTGCGCACGGCGGCTTCGTACATGGCCAATTCGCTGTCCGGGTCGACCTCGCGATCGGCGCGGGCCCGCAGCAGGACGGCGCGTGCGCTGTCCATGTCGCCGGCACGGCCGATCACGCCGCCGACGATCACTTCGCCCACGCGGGTGTGGAACGCCTTGCGGTCCTCGGGCGTCACCTCCGCCAGCCTCGCTGCCAGCTGCCACGCCTGCTCCACGTCGGGCTCGGCCCGCTCTGTGAGCATCATCCAGAGCTGGCACTCCACGATGAGGTAGGCGTCCGGGAAGCGTCGCCAGGCCTCGTCGCACCAGCGCTGCGCTTCCGTGAACTGGCGGAGGTTGTAATAGCCCCAGAAGAGCCTGAGGAGGATCTGATTCGCGTCGGCGATGTACGCGTCCTCCTCGTATGCTCGGCGGGCTGCCAGCAGCACGGCCACCTGGTCCTCGGTATTCAAGTAGAGGTGACTGAGCGAGCTGTACGCGGTCGCCAGAGTCGGATCGATCTCAACCGCAGCTTCCAAGTCCGCCTGAGCGTCGCTGAAGAGCCTGTCGGCATCGGCGGGATCGGGCGTCACGTTGAGGAGCCAATGGAAGTACTTGAGCGTCCCGCGCTGCTCGAGGGCCCGCGCGTGGTTGGGGGCGAGCTCCAGGGCGCGCTCGGCGTGGCCCAGGCCGACCTCGATCTGCTCGAGGATCGTACTCAGGTCGCGCAGGTACGCGGCGGTCCGACCGCGACGAAAGGCAACATGGGCCCGCATGACGACGGGCTCGACCCAATCCTGGTCCGCGCCTTGTGCCAGCGCTAGAACCGAATCGGCCCGCTTGAACGCGCTGGCGGCCTCGTCCAACTCACCCTCGCGGAGCAGCTCCTCGCCTTGCTTGCGCAGCACTTCCGCACGCTGCACCAGCGTCCATGCCTCGACGCTCGACGTTTCCGCCCGGCGCTCGCGCAACCGGATCTCGTCTCCGAGGCGCTGGCGCAGCAGGCGCGACGCTTGCAGGGTGACGGAGTCTTGCGCTGCGAGCAGGTCCGCGGCGGGCAGCTGGAAGCTCGTGCGCTCGATGTCCACACCACTGGTGCCGTCCACCAGCCGAACCGTCACGCGCAGGTCATCGCCGGCCTGCTCGACTCCCCCCATGATGATGCTGCCCACCGCCAGAGCTCGCGCGATGCTGTCGGGGGGCAGCCTGCTCTCCCGATAGGGCGCCACTCCGTTGCGGGAGACGACGTCCAGGGCTCGAACTTCGGAGAGCCTCGCGATCAGCCGTTCCGTGAAGCCGTCGGCGAGAAACCCGAGCTCGCCGTCCGTGCTGAGGTCGTCGAAGTAGAGCACCGCCACGCTGGTGGCGTCCAACCCGCCGATGTCACTCGTGCCGCCGCCTCGCGGCCACAGCTGCCAGCCGGCGAATCCGAGTCCCACCACAACGACAGCAGAGACCACGGCGATCGCCCCTCGTGGCAGCCGGCGGGCGGTACGTCGTAGCGCCGCGGTGTGGGCCGTGCGCGCCGCAGTGGCCGCCCGCGACTGCCGGTGCTGGGCCAGCGTGCCGCTGTCCAGCATGTTCAGCGCCTCGGCGAGCTCCCCAGCGGTGCGGAACCGGTCGGCCGGCGACTTGGCCAGGGCAGTGAAGATGATGTCTTCCAGCTCGGGCGAGACCGTCTGCCGCATGATGCTGGGCGGCGGCACCGCGTCCATCGTGTGCCGCGCCATGATGGATTGAGGCGTGGGACCCGTGAACGGAACCTGCCCCACCAGCATCTCATACAGCACGCAGCCCAGGCTGTAGAGGTCGCTGCGGCCGTCGACAGTCTCCAGCCCCATGGCCTGCTCGGGGCTCATGTAGGTCGCCGTGCCGATAGCCGTCCCCGTCTGGGTGAGCTTCTCACCTCCCGCCTCGGTCACGGCGAGTGCGATCCCGAAGTCGGCCACCACCGCGTGGCCGCCCGACAGCATGATGTTGGCCGGCTTGATGTCGCGGTGCACCAGCCCGTAGGCATGCGCGTGGCTCAGCGCCTCGGCCACCTCCCGGGTGATGCGCACTGCGTCGGGAATGGGGAGCTGCTGTTCGCGGGCCATCATGTCGGCCAGCGACTCGCCCTCCACGAAGGGCATGACGTAGTATAGGAAGCCTTCGGCCTGACCCGAATCGTAGAGGGGCAGGATGTGCGGGTGGCTCAGCTTGGCGGTGACCTGGATCTCGCGCAGGAAGCGCTCGTGGCCCAGCGACGCGGCGAGATCGGGATGCAGGACCTTGACGGCAACCAGCCGGTCGTGCTTCAGATCGCGCGCCAGGTAGACGGTGGCCATGCCACCGGCTCCCAACTCGCTCTGGATCTCGTAAACGTCTTGTAAGGCAGCTCTTAGGCGCTCGAGCTGGTCAGACACGGAGCGCAACTCCGGGAGGTGTTGCAGCACATATATACGCCTCGGAGCGGCGGACGGCTAGGGGAGCCCCCGGGTTGCCATCGGAAGACCCCGGAGCCGGTCGGCCGCGCTCAGTGTGACTCAGGAACTCTTGGTCCGCGGCAGACGAGGCCCGACCCACCCCAGGATCCGCTCCGGCATTGCGTCTCGGTTCGCGCGGGTGAGTTGCCACAGCTCCGTGCCGGGTCGCGCCTTCACCTCGGCGATGAATCCGCCACCCCGTGCGGCCACGGCGGCCACCAACGGCACGCCCGCGTCCAGCAGTCGGCGCATGGCACCCACGAACCCGCGAGACAGGCACTCCATCTTGCCGATCTCGTCCACCAGGTAGAGCCGTGCAGCGGGGTCCGGCGCTAGCAATCCGACCGCAACCTGCTCCAGCATCTCGACGTCGACGCCGTACTTCCCAACCCGGTGCCTGGAGCGGAGATCCACGTGCGCCAGTACGCGACGCGGCTGGCCGTGAAACGGGATCAGCTCGAAGCCTCGGCGAGTTCCGGCCTGACGGATCTCTTCGGTATAGAAGCCACGGATGCCCTGCGGGCCGAGTCGGCGCGGCAGCTCGCGCAGCACGGTGGTCTTCCCGACGCCGGGAACGCCGGTCAACAGCAGAGTGGTGGGCTCGGTCTGCGACATGGCGGGCTCGCACCAAGTGGTGTTGTGTCTCTAAACTTGGCTTCATAGCCGCCTTAATGGCCAAAATGCGACATTGTACGTACACATTCGGCATCCTGCATCCGAGGACGCTCTGGCGGTGGCACTCCCGCGACGGTCGCCGGTGCTGACCGGCGAAGGTGGAACGATGGGTACGCTCTCCGGCCCGCACGCCGGGGCGGGGAAGACCACCGTGCTCGTGGGCAATCCCAACGTCGGCAAGAGCGTCCTGTTCAAGAACCTCACCCGGCGCTACGTCACCGTCTCGAACTACCCTGGGACGACCGTCGAGGTCGTGCGGGCCAAGGCCGCCTTCGACGGCCGCGAGATCGAGGTGATCGACACCCCCGGGGTGAACGACCTCGCGCCGCGCAGCGACGAGGCCCGGGTCACGCGTCAACTGCTCGACGAGTGTGCCGACGCGACCATCGTACAGGTGGCCGACGCCAAGAACCTGCGTCGCGCCCTGCTCCTCACGCTACAGCTGGCCGAGCTGGGGCGGCCCACGGTGCTCGTCCTCAACATGTACGACGAGCTGGAGGAGCGGGGACGTCAGATCGACACGGCGCGTCTGGGCGAGATCCTGGGGATCCCGGTCGTCGCCACCGTGGCCCCACGCAATCAGGGAACCGGTGAGCTCGTCGAGGCCCTGCCCCGGGCAGCCGTGCCGCAGGTGCCCGAGGAGGTGGCCGCGGCGCCGGGCGACGAGTACGGGCACAACCGGGCGCTGCTCGCCCACGTGAACGAGATCCTGGCCCAGACCTACTTCGTGGCCCGGCCGCCCCATCCCTCCGCGCGGGTGCGCCTGGGCCTCATGGCGATGCACCCCGTGAAGGGCATCGCGGTGCTCGCCGCCGTGCTGTTCACGGTCTTCTGGTTCGTGGGCCTGTTCGGGGCCGGCACGCTGGTGGACCTGCTGGAGGTGGGGCTGTTTCAGCAGCGCGTCAACCCGCTGGTGATCGGGGCGGCCGACGCGGTGTTGCCGTTCCCCCACAGCCACGACAGGGCGGAGCTCACCTACAGCTTCGGCATTCCGGCCACACCGGTCCACGAGGTGACAGTGGGGAGCGTGGAGCGGGAGGTCGTGCTCCCGACCTATGCGGTGGAACCCGGCACTGACCTGAGTGCGTGGCAGCAGGTGTTGCGCTTCGTGCACGATTTCCTGGTGGGCGAGTACGGCGCCGTCACGATGGCCCTGGCCTACGCGTTCGCCATCGTGCTGCCAATCGTGACCGCGTTCTTCCTGGTGTTCAGCATCCTGGAAGACTCGGGCTACTTCCCCCGCATGGCGATCATGGTGAACCGGGTGTTCCGGGTCATGGGGCTCAACGGGAAGGCCGTGCTGCCCATGATCCTCGGGCTCGGCTGCGACACCATGGCCACGATGACGACGCGCATCCTGGAGACCCGCAAGGAGCGCATCATCACCACCATGCTGCTGGCGCTGGCGGTCCCGTGCTCGGCACAGCTCGGGGTGTTGCTCGCGCTCATGGCGAGCCTTTCGCCGGCGGGCGCCCTTGTGTGGCTCGGGCTCGTGATCTGCGTGATCTTCCTCGTCGGCTGGCTCACGGCGCGGGTCATCGGGGGAGAGAGCAGCGACTTCATCCTGGAGATCCCGCCGATGCGCCGGCCCCAGGTCTCCAACGTGCTGGTGAAGACGGCGAGCCGGCTCGACTGGTATCTGCGAGAGGTCATCCCGCTCTTCGTGCTCGGCACGGCGATCCTCTTCTTGCTGGACAAGCTCCACCTGCTGGACGGGATCGCGCAGGCGGCCGAGCCGCTGGTGACGGGCTGGCTCGGGTTGCCGCAAGAGATGGCCAACGCCTTCCTGGTGGGCTTCATGCGGCGCGACTTCGGCGCGGTCTACATCCTCGACGCCGCGACCGGGCCGGAGGCGGTGCTGACGGCGCACCAGATCCTGGTGGCCATGGTGACTATCACGCTCTTCATGCCGTGCATCGCCAACTTCCTGATGATCGCCAAGGAGCACGGCATGAAGACGGCCCTGAGCATGGCCGCCTTCATCTTCCCGTTCGCGTTCTTCGTGGGCGGCGTAATCCACCGGTTGGGGCAATGGCTGAGTATCTGACGTGCCCGTTCTGCGGCTTCGAGTTCCTGCGCGAGGACACCCTGTGTGAGCACGGCTGCCCGTTGGGCGGGATGTGCGGGCTGGTGCGCTGCCCCAGCTGCCAGTACGAGTACCCCGAGAAGCCGCAGAGCTTCACCTGGCTGCAGCGTCTGTTCAGGAAGCGGTCCCCGTACGGGACCGACCTGCCGGAGCACGTCCGCACGGTGGAGGAGCTCAAGCCCGGTGAGCGAGCGCGCGTGCTGTGCCTCGGGACCGGAGGCCCTCAGCGCCACAATAGCATGGCGGTATTCGGACTCGTCCCCGGTGCCGAGATCACGCTCGTGCAGCACCATCCCTCGCCGGTGATTCAAGTGGAGGAGACCGAGCTCGCGCTGGACCCTGCGATCGCCCGCGAGGTACTGGTGGAGCAGCTCGGATCCGTCACGCCTCCCGCCTAGGGAAAGCTGCCCACCGAGCTTGCCGCCGGGTGTCTTGCGTGGTTGTTCGCGGGAGGTTTGCTTAGTGACGATCACAGGGGAGACGAGAGTGATGCGAATGACCCGTCGTGCGGTGGCGCGGACCTGGTTGGGAGTAGCGCTCGGGCTCGTGTGGTTGGTGGGCTGCCAGCAGCCGCCGGCCGAGGAAGGCGGCGAGGCCGCGCAGGCGACCGTGGGCGAGGATCTCCTGCTGGCGTCGACCAAGATCACGCTGCCCCCGCCGGGGATCGGCCCGGCCGACCTCCCGGATCCAGAGTCCGACGGCGCTCAGTACCTGCGACAGTACTGCACGGCGTGCCATGCGCTGCCGGGCCCGGGGTCGTTCTCGGCGACGAGCTGGCCGGTGTACCTCCGCCGCATGTGGATGCGGATGGACGCGCTCGATCCCAAGTTCAACGTTCCGGTGCCGAGTTCCGCCGAGCGGGTTGTGCTGACCCGGTACCTGTTGGACAACGCCTTGCAGGTAACGCGGGCGGATCTGCCGCCGGGACAGGGGCGTGACCTGTACCGCGCGGAGTGCAGCCGCTGCCACGAGCTCCCCGATCCCAACCAGCACTCTCCGCAGGACTGGCCGGCAGTAGTGATCCGGATGCGCGAGCATGGCGTCGAAATGCTGCGCCGCTCGCCCACCCAGGCGCAGGTGCAGGAGATAATCCTCTACCTGGAGCGGGCGTCGCGGGTCGGAACCTAGCCGTCAGCTGGTCGAGCGGATCGAACGAGGCGCGGCGCTGGTCGCGCCTCTCGTGTTCTTGGGAGGCGGCCTACCAGCTCAGCGCCGCTCGCTGTGATTCCCGTACCGTGTTGCAGTGGATCTCGACGGTGTCCTCCTGCCGCATGGCGTAGCCGCCGGCGAGGGTAACCACGGTGGGCACGCCAGCCTCTCGGAGCCGCTCCAGGACCATCGCGTCGCGTCGCCGCAGCCCGTCCAGCGTGAGGCGTAATCCGCCCAGCTGGTCCTGCTCGTACGGGTCGGCACCGGCCAGATAGAACGCCAGGTCGGGGCGGTGCGACTCTAGGATGCGCGGCAGGTGATGCTCCAGCGCCGCGAGGTACTGCGCGTCGTCGGTGCCGTTCTCCAGACCCAGGTCGAGGTCGCTCGGTGGCTTCCAGGCGGGGTAGTTGTGCTGCTGGTGCATGGAGAATGTGAAGACCTCAGGCTCCCGCGCGAAGATCGCGGCGGTGCCGTTCCCGTGGTGCACGTCCAGGTCGATCACCGCGGCACGCTCGATCTCACCCTCGCGTCGCAGCGCGCGGATCGCGATGGCCACGTCGTTGATGAGGCAGAAGCCCTCCCCGTGATCGGGGAACGCGTGATGGAACCCGCCGCCTAGATGAAACGCCAGGCCGCGCTCCAGCGCGAGGCGCGCCGCTAGCACCGCGCCCCCGGCGCAGAGCCACATGGCGTCGCGCAAGTCGAAGGAGTAGGGCACCTCGAGCACGAGCTGCTCGGGGATCGACAGCGTGCCGCTGGTGATCTTCTCGAGGTACTCGGGCGTGTGGACCAGGGCGACGACGTCGTCGCTGGCAGGCTCGGGGCGGATGAAGCTGGCCTCGGTGATCGTCCCCTCCGCGAGCAGCCGGTCCCGCACGAGACGGTACTTCAGTGTGGGGAACACGTGCGGGCCGATGTCGACTTCGTAGGCCTCGTGGTAGATGATGGGAAGCTCAGCCATCGGCCGCAGGGTGCGGTGGCTCCCGCCGCAGCCCGCCGGGCGCAACGGCGCCTCGGGCGGCGGACGGGAACGTCGCGTTGTCAGCGATCGCCGCTCACAGAGTGGGCAGCGTATGTGTACGGCCCTGGTTCTCCTCCACCAGCCAGTCGTACAGCGGCTGGAAGTACTCCATCATGGCTTGCGCGTCGAGTGCCCGGCCTGTGGTCTCCTGCAGCACCTCCTGCCACGGGCGACTGGCCCCGGGGGCCATGAGGTCTTGCAGGAACGCACCAACAGCCTCGCTACCGTAGTAGTCGGTGTCGTAGGCCGACTGCTCCAGGAGCTCGGTAGCGACGTGCTGATGCATCTGGAAGAGCAGTGCTTCCGCCAAGGCGTAGTCGTAATATTGCGCCGCGTCGTCGCTGATGTGTGTCTTGCTGAGGGCGTCGGCGTGCTCCTCCCCACGGCGCCCGGGCGGCACGACGCCCTGATAGCGGCGCACCAGGTCCCACCAGGTCGCGTTGAGCGCCTCGCCGGGGAGCGAGTCCGCGTACAGCGCGCGCTCGAACCGGGTCATCACGCCGGCCGACCAGGGAATGAACACCACGTGGTTGAGCGCTTCCTGGAGGAGCTTGGCGATCTCGTCCACCTCGGCGCTCTCATCTGCCAGCCCCCGATTCACGAGGAAGCGGCGCTGCGATGCGGCCAGCCCGATCATGCTGCCGATGGCCTCGTGGTACGCCCGGTTCGCGCCGTCCCGCAGCACCAGCGGCACGTCGGGATTGCTGTAGGCCATGAAGTAGTACACGTGTCCCAGCTCGTGGTGCACGGTCTCATACCAGTAGGGATTGGCCTCCACGCTCATGAGCGAGCGGACGTCGGCGTCGAGGTCGAGGTGCCACGCCGAGGCGTGCGTGTTCTTCTTGTAGTCCGCGCTGGGCGCCAGCGGGTACAGCGACGAGCGGCTCCAGAACGACTGCGGGAGCTCGTCGAAGCCCAGGCTCACGTAGAACGCCTCACCCTGCTCCATGACCCACTCGGGGGTGTGGGCGCCGATCGAGGAGTCGACGTTGATCCCCTCCACCTCGACCAGGGCGCTCCAATCCTGGCTCCACCGGTTGGGGAGCCAATGCGCCGGGAGGAGGTCGGGAACGGGCTCGCCGTAGCGCTCGGCCAGCTCGTGGCGCGCCCAGGTGTGGAGCTCCCGGTAGAGCGGCCGGAGCTGCTGCACCAGTTGGTCGCACAAGCGCACCATCTCGTCGGTGGTCATGCCGTAGTCGGAAACCTGGTACGTGAAGAAATCGGAGTAGCCCAATGCCTGGACGGTCTGGTTCCGGAGGTCGCGCAGGCTGAGGATGCCCGGCTTCAGGACGCTGCCCACCTCCTTCGACGCCTCCCACACGGCGCGGCGCTCTCGGACGTCCATGCTGGTGCGCAGTAGCCGGTCGATCTCGTTCGGGGTGATGGGTCGACCGCGAAGCGTGAACTCGAAGCCGTAGAGTTGCTCTACCTGCTCGGTCTCGGCGGCGATGCGCTGCTGCACGATCTCGGGGATCGTCTGCGGTCCCTCGGCAGCCATGTAGAGCATCTTCTCGAGTTGGCGCTCCTGCAGGTCGCTCAGTCGACCCCGCCGCGATAGGTACGAGCGGATCGTGTCGATGTGCTCCACGCTTCCGGCGAAGCGCACGAACGCCTCGCGTGCCTCGCGCGTGCGGGCGGCGTTGGTCGGGTCGCCCTCCACGATGTGGGTGTTCGACGCCCACTCCGCCACGCTCCACTCGTAGTAGAGCTGCTGTATCTCGCTCTCGTAGGCCGAGAAAAAGGCGTCCACCTCGCTGCGGAACGCCGTGTCCACGCAGGCCGACGCCAAGAGCGCGCCGAGCAGCATGCCGGTAATGCTCACGGATCTCATGGTCACTCTCCCTTGACGATGCGCAGCGCCTGCTGCGTCCGTCTCCTTGGCTACCAAGGCCGTTACGCTTGTGTGACGTGCGAGGTTTCCCCTGTTCTCTTGGCATCCCGACGCGACGTCGACGGCGGGGCTGCACAGGCGCGCCGGCGCCCTCAGCCGACTACCCGTACTGCCAGGTCTCGCCCGGCTCGAGTTCCTTGATGTCGATGCCCTTGGGCGTGAATCCCTTCGCGTCCTGCCCGATGATGGGAAACGTCTTGTAGTGCATCGGGATGGCGACCTTGGGCTTGATCAGCTCGGCTGCCATGGTGGCCAACTCGGGGCCCATCGTGAAGCGGTCGCCGATGGGGACCAGCGCGATGTCGGGTCGGTAGATCTCGCCCAGCAGCTTCATGTCGCCGAAGACCGTGGTGTCGCCCAGGTGGTAGACGGTGACCCCGCCCAGGTGCACGACGGCGCCGCAGGGCATGCCCAGGTAGCGCCCGTTGAACGACGAGGAGTGGAACGCCTGGGTGAAGGCGACCCAGCCCCAGTCGGCCGCGATCTTCCCGCCGGGATTCCCCGGTTCGGCCGTGATCCCTTCCTCCCCCATGTACTCGGCGATCTCGAAGGCGCCGAACACCGTGGCGTCGTTTGCCTTTGCGATGGCCACCGTGTCGCCCAGGTGGTCGGCGTGGCCGTGCGTCAGCACGATCGCCTGACACCGGATGTCCTTCGGTTTCATGGTGGCGACTGGGTTGCCGGTCAGGAACGGATCGATGGCGACGCTGGTGGCTCCGTCACTCAGCAGAAAGCCCGCGTGTCCCAGGAACGTGACTTCGATGCCCATGAGGTCGCACCTCCTCCCAATCCCATTGGCCTGGTGAGCTACGGCGAGTTGCCGTCCCATGGATCATAACCGGGGGGAGGGATGGGACCAGGCCCAGTGGGCAAAGGGGGCGACCGCTTCGGTAATTGTTCGGGCGGTCGATCGAACTCGTCTGACAGGCGATGTACGGTGTTTTACGGGCGACCAGGTCGCAGATCCGGCCGCCGTTTCCCTAACGGCCCACAAACTTTGCGTAATTACCCTTCATGACACAATTTAGGCCGGCCCCTCCCTGGTCGCGAGGCCGGGGCGGGGGAGTGTAGCCCGACCGCCCTATGACACCACTGCTCGTCCTCACCATCCTGTTGCTGCTTGGTGCTGCCTGCTGGGCGGTCGTGCTGGCGATCCGACCGGTCGATCGTCGGTTCCGGCTCGTCGCGGGGGCCTTGGCGCTGGTGTCCGCGCTGCACATCCTCTCGCTGGTAGCGGAATCCCTCAACGTCCCGCCGGGACAGCAGCACTCCCACGCGACTGATCTCGCGCTCGCCGCCGCGATCCTGCTCGCCGTGTACCTGGTGGACCGCGCGATCTCGCGCCACCGCGGGGTGCAGCGGGACATCGCAAGCGAGCGCAGCCGCATCGGCTTCGAGATCCAACGCCTGCAGAAGACGGTCGAGACCACGCAGATCGGCGTGTGCGTCACCGATATCGGCGGCCACATCGTGTACGTGAACCCGGCCGAGGCGGAGATGCACGGCTGGACGGTGGAGGAGCTGATCGGCCGGGACGTGGGAGTGCTCGCGCCGCATGAGCTGCGCGAGCCGTTGACGATGCCGGAGCTGGAGCGGATGACGAGCTGGCGGCGTGAGTCCGTCAACGTACGTAGGGACGGTACCCAGTTCCCCGTGCACCTCATGTCCGACGTGGTGCGCGACGCCGACGGCGAGGCCGTCAACGTGGTCACGACGTGCGAGAACATCACGGCCCGCAAGGAAGCCGAGCAGGCCCTGCGCGAGAGCGAGGAGCGCTATGCCCTGGCGGCCGAGGGCGCCAACGACGGGCTGTGGGATTGGAACATAGACACGGAGGAGGTCTACTACTCCGACCGCTGGAAGGCGATCCTGGGCTACTCCGACGAGGAGATCGAGCCCAAGATCGACGCCTGGCTCGACCTGGTGCACCCCGAGGACCTGGAGCGGGTCAAGGGCGAGCTCGACACGCACCTGATCGGGCACTCGGTGCACTACGAGAACGAGCACCGGGTGCGGCACTGGGACCGCACCTACCGCTGGGTATTGGTGCGCGGGGTGGCGGTGCGGGACGACGAGGGCCGGCCCCATCGGCTTGCGGGCTCGCTCACGGACATCACGCCCCGCAAGCAAGTGGAGGAGCAGCTCGCCAAGGACGCCCTGTACGATCCGCTCACGGGGCTCCCGAACCGGGCCTTCTTCACCAACATCCTACAGCGGTCCACGCGCCGCGCCCGGCGCCGGCGCGGCTACCAGTTCGCCGTCATGTTCCTCGACCTGGACCGGTTCAAGGTCGTCAACGACAGCCTGGGTCACGACGTGGGGGACGAGCTGCTGATCAGCTTCGCCGAGCGGCTGGAGCGCTGCTTGCGGCCAGGCGACGTGGTGGCCCGGCTAGCGGGTGACGAGTTCTGCATCTTGCTGGACGACATCAAGGAGACCAGCGACCCCACCCGGGTGGCCGAGCGTATCCAGGAGGAGCTCAAGGCGCCCTTCCTGCTCGGCAAGCACGAGCTATATGCCACTGTGAGTATCGGCATCGCGCTGAGCCACGGCAGCACGAACGGCCCGGATCATATGCTGCGGGATGCCGACACGGCGATGTATCGCGCCAAGGCGCGCGGCCGGGCGCGGTTCGAGGTGTTCGACAAGGCGATGCACGCGCGCGCCATGGCCGTGCTCGAGCTGGAAAACGACCTGCGGGACGCGCTGGAGAAACAGCAGTTCGTGTTGGAGTACCAGCCGGTCGTTTCCCTCGACGGTGGGAGGGTGTCCGGGTTCGAGGCCCTGGTGCGGTGGAACCACCCCCAGCGGGGCATAGTGCCGCCGGAGGAGTTCGTGCCCATAGCCGAGGAGACGGGCCTCATCGTACCCATCGGCCTGTGGGTGCTGCGCGAGGCGTGCAACCAGATGGCGGAATGGCTGAAGCGGCTTCCCGACCGTCCCGACCTGTTCGTGAGCGTCAACGTTGCGGAGAAGCAGCTGCAGCAGACGGATCTGTTGGACCGTGTCGCGCAGGCGCTCCGGGAGTCCGATCTCGACCCCCACCGGCTCAAGCTCGAGATCTCCGAGACCGTGCTGATGGAAGATCCCGAGCACATGCAGGCGCTGGTGAGCGACCTGGCCGACCTCGGGGTGCAGGTTCAGATCGACGACTTCGGGACCGGCTATTCGTCGCTGTCGTACCTCAACCGCTTCAATATCGACACCCTCAAGATCGACCGCTCCTTCGTGAGTCGAGTGAGCTTGACCGGCGAGAAGTCGGTGGTGGTTAACGCCGTGATCAAGCTCGCGCGGGACCTCGGCATTCGTGTCATTGCCGAGGGTGTGGAGACCGAGGAGCAATCTGAGCACCTCAAGCTGTTGCGCTGCGAGGAGGGACAGGGCTTCCTGTACTCCAGGCCGGTGGACGGTGACACGGCCGCACAGCTCCTGGAGGAGCAGACCGCCAGGAAATAACTCCCTTCCGGTAGGACGAGGTCTCCCCATATTCCCCGTCTCACTCGCACTGCGAGGCGGGACATGCGTCCGTACGACATCCTCACCTTCGATTGCTACGGCACCCTGATTGATTGGGAGAGTGGGATCAGCGGGGCCATCGCCGCGGCGGCGCGAGCCGACGGGATCGAGGCCGATCGGGAGCGGATTCTCGCCATTCACGCCGAGGTCGAGCCGGAGATCCAGTCGGCCACGTACCGCTCCTACCGCGACGTGCTCACGGAAGTGGCCCTGGCGGTGGCGCGGCGCCTGGATTGGCCCCTGAGTCCAGAGCGGGCGCGGTTCCTCCCGGAGAGCCTGCCCGCGTGGCGACCGTTCGGCGACACCAACCCCGCCCTCGAGCGCCTCAAGGAGCAGGGCTACCGGCTGGGCATTCTGTCTAACGTCGACGACGACCTGCTCGCCGGCACGCGGCTCCACTTCCCCGTCGAGTTTGACCTGCTGGTGACGGCTGAGCAGGTGCGCTCGTACAAGCCGGCGCGCCCACACTTCCGCCGGGCGCGGGAACTGATTGGAGACGCGCGCTGGCTGCACGTGGCGCAGAGCTACTTCCACGACATCGAGCCGGCCTGTGGACTGGGGCTGTCCGTCGTGTGGGTGAACCGCAAGCTCGAGCCGCCGCGCGGCGCGGCGCGCGCGACGGGGGTGGTGCGCGACCTGACCGAGCTGCTGGGGTGGCTCGAGGCTCGGGGGTAGCCGCTCACACGGCCGCCGGTTTGTTTTCAGGACCGACCGTGACCGACGCCGGCGCGGTCGCCGTGGAGACGCTGCTGGAAGAGATTGACGGGGCGGCACCCATGGGTGGGAATTACAAGGATAGTGGCGGCTGCGGGCCACCACTGTTTGTTGGGAAGCTGTAACCGGAGCACTCACAGCGGGGAGGGAAGATGGCCCGAGTGGTCTTGTTGATTGCCGCTATCGTGGAATTCGTCCTCCGCGGGCTCCCTGGTTTCTTCGGTTCCGAAGCCATCGCGAACCTGTTTGGACTCGAGTACATCGAAGCGGCATTGGTCTACGTGCACCCCCTTGGCGCGCTGTTGCTCGTCTTTGGGGTGATGTTCTTCATGGCATCGAAGGATCCCGTGAAGTACAAGTTCGTGATCGACATGGGGATTCTCCGGTACGCGCTGACGATCGTCTCGTACTTCATCACCATGGCGATGGTGGGTCCGCTCGTGCTGTTTTGGTGGATCCACCTGATCGTCGACGTAATCTTCTTGGTGCTGTTCATCGTAGCCCGACCGAGGACGGCGCCGGCACCGGCACCAGCGCCGCAGCCGTAGCGCAGTCTTCACGCGCCCGCAGCGCCACTTGCGTCGCCGGTCGCCCTGGGGTGGTCGGCGGCGCGGCACATTATCCTGGAAGGCGATCAACTGTGCCTGAATTGAAGCGCTGTGCCTGGATCAGCGACCCGCTCATGCTCGTCTACCACGACGAGGAGTGGGGCGTCCCGGTACACGACAACCGCCTGTTGTTCGAGCACCTGGTGCTGGATGGGTTTCAGGCCGGCCTGAGCTGGCGGACGATCCTCAACAAGCGGGAGAACTTCCATCGGGCGTTCGACGGCTTCGACCCCGAGAAGATCGCGCGCTACACGAAGCGCGAGATCGAGCGGCTACTGGGGGACACTGGCATCGTGCGCAACCGGCAGAAAATCGATGCCGCCATTGGGAACGCGCGTGCTTTCCTCAGGCTCCAGGAAGAAGAGGGGTCGTTCGACGCGTTCATCTGGCAGTTCGTAGGTGGGGAGACGAAGCAGAACGCCTGGAGCACGCTGCGGCAGCTGCCGGCGCGGACCAAAGAGTCGGACCGGATGAGCAAGGCGCTCAAAGAGCGGGGCTTCAAGTTCGTGGGGAGCACGATCTGCTACGCGTTCATGCNNGGCACCGGGAGTTGGGGGGGCGGGGGAGAGCGCGGAAGCGGTGATCGTGCTTGCGGGGTGTGGGGGCTCGGCGCTCGGCCGGGCCCCTGCCTCCGCGAACTGCCGGCGCGGCTCGATTGCGGGGCGTGGGGGACCTCTC
>JABAOF010014780.1_pt2 | contig 26870 bp, 21 predicted proteins | sample 7062171 | NCBI WGS metagenome assembly JABAOF01 (sample SAMN14538628, study PRJNA623070) | marine sediment metagenome | biome: marine biome [ENVO:00000428]; feature: marine pelagic biome [ENVO:01000023]; material: deep marine sediment [ENVO:00002113] | place: India: Gulf of Khambhat ...
TGGATGACTGTATCTATGTCTTGAGTCACAGAATATATGAAATCCCGGTTGGTGATGTTCCCTTCCTGTGTTGTGTATTTCCCAGGAGAAAGATCGATTCCAATTACAGTGTGGTCTTTTGAAAGCATAGAGGCGATGACTGAGCCTATTTGGCCAGATGTGCCGGTCACGAGTATCCGCATTTTATTGTCTAAAAATACGTTAAAGCAAAAATTATATTTTTTATTCAGACAAATTACTTCAGTCTCTCAGATTCGTATGTCTCTGAATTCGAACCAGAGGAAAGATTAAGGTTATTTGCTTAATGACTACATATTTTATATTTTAAATGATAATTTTCCAATGAGTTGGAATTATGAATCATTCAGTCAAGACTTAGATATTTAAAGTCATTAGGCAAAAGTCTATAATAGTGTGAAGAAAGGATTCAGATGAAGCTCCTGAAAATTGGGATTTCCGGCGTTCGAGGAATTGTGGGCGAGACAATTATCCCGGAGCTGGTTATGGATTTTGCCTGCGCATTCGGCACTTTTCTTGATTCGAAAAAGGTTCTGGTCGGCAGGGATACAAGAGTCTCTGGCCCCATGCTTCATGAAGCCACTCTTTCAGCCTTAGTCTCCACGGGATGCACTGTCCTGGATTTGGGGATTTGTCCCACGCCCATCATTCAATACATGGTTAAGAATCTCAAAGCCAAGGGAGCTGTGTCGATTACCGCCGGGCACAATGACTTGAAGTGGAATGCATTGACTTTTATCAATCGAGATGGGACTTATCTGAACATGTTTCAGGGAGAAGAGGTCCTGGATATCTACCATCTTGGGAAATTCACTAAAGTTCCTGTTGACCGCTTGGGGCAGATAGAGCCGATTGATGATTGTATGGATGTTTATTTTAAGGAATTAAAGAAGTTTTTGAATGCTGAAGCCATAAAAAAAGCAAAATTTAAAGCGGTTATTGATCCCTGTAATGGAGCCGGAGCAAAAAATATCGATGTCTTCAGTCAGCAACTGGGATTTGAGCTCATACCGGTCAACAATGAGCCAAACGGATACTTTCCGCATGACCCTGAGCCCAGACCCAGAAATGCTCAGGAAGTGGCTTCAGTCATGAAAGCTGTGAATGCCGATGTGGGATTTTTATTGAACAGCGATGCCAGCCGGGTTTCTTTTGTTGCTGAAAACGGAGAGACTTTATCGGAAGAATTCACTCTTCCTCTGATAGCGAAATATTACCTGGAGAAAAATCCAGGGATAGTCGTCACTAACCATTCATCTTCACGGATGATCGAAGAAGTGGCGCGGGGAAAGAATTGTCCGGTACTGAAGGTCAAAGTCGGTCAGTCCTATTCCATTCAATCCTTGATCAACGAGGATGGAGTCATGGCCGGGGAGGGGAGTGGAGGAATCGCCATCCCGGAATTTCAGCCCGCCTTCGACGGTTTTTTAACCATGGGCATGATAATGGAAATCATGGCTGTGAGGAACAAGAAAGTTTCAGAACTAGTCGAGGAACTTCCTCGCTATCACATAGTCAAAGAGAAGATATACTGTCCGCCCACAAAGATTCACTCGGTCGTGAATGAGGCGAAAAAACTCTATGCCAACAGAGATATCGACAGTGCGGATGGTGTTAAAGTAGAAGACAAGGACGGCTGGATTCATGTCCGGACCTCAGCCACAGAGCCGATGATACGAGTCATTGCTGAGGACAGATCCAGAGAAAAAGCCAGGGAAAGGGTTGAGGAAGTATTGAATTTTATTTCCGTGTTGGTCAAATGAAAAGAGCGACGTCTTTACAAATTAGTGTTTCGGGAGTCCGGGGAGTTGTGGGCGAGAGCCTGACACCTCAACTCGCGTCGAAATTTGCCCAGGCTTTCGGAACTTACTTAGGAAGGGGAACCGTTATCATTGGTCAGGATTCGAGACAATCGGGAACCATGGTGAGAAAAGCCGTTCTTAGCGGGCTCTTGTCTGTGGGTTGTCAACCTGTTGAAATCGGTATCTGTCCGATTCCTTCCATACAGTTTTTAACAAAACAGTCCAAGGCCATCGGAGCCATAGCCGTGACAGCCAGCCATAATCCGAAAGAATGGAACGGCCTGAAATTTATCAACAAAGAGGGACTCTATTTAAACTATCATCAGGTGGATGAATTTCTGGATATCTATCATCAGGGGGAGTTTTCGCTGGTGGATGTGGAAAAATATAGAACTCCTGAATTCAAAAAGAATCCCGCTGAGCCTCATCTGAAGAAACTGCTGTCGTATTTCAATGTGGGTCTGATTGGCCAAAAAAAGTTTAAAGTAGCGGTCGACTGCACCAACGGAGCCGGAGCTGTGTTGGCTCCTCGTTATTTAGAAAAACTGGGTTGCGAACTGGCTTTGCTCAACTGCGTGCCTGACGGCTCGTTCGCGCATCACCCCGAGCCTCTTCCAGAAAACATAGCTGGCCTCTGCCGGACAGTCGTCGAGAAAAAGGCGGATGTGGGTTTTGTCCAGGATGCGGACGCGGATAGACTCGCCGTTGTTAACGAGAAAGGAGAACCGCTAGGAGAGGAGTTGACTTTGGCCCTCGCTTCAAAGTATATCTTAAGTCAGAATCCTGGTCCGGTCGTTATCAATCTTTCCACTTCCCGGGCCATCGATGATATCGCTGCAGAGTATAATGTCCCAGTCATCCGCACAAAAATCGGAGAGATAAACGTGGTGGAGAAGATCCTGTCGCAAGAGGAAAAGCCAGCCATCGGAGGAGAAGGAAACGGAGGAGTGATCCTTCATGATATCCATCCCTGTCGAGACAGTTTTACAGCCATGGGATTGATTTTAGAGTATATGGCCAAGTCAGGGAAAACGGTATCAGAGCTTCAGGATGGTATTCCCTCCTATCATATGATCAAGGAGAAAATCCAGGGAACGCAGGAGAAAGCCTCCAGGATTATCAGGCAGTTGAGAAAAAAATACTCGGACAAAGGAGAAATCTCTCTTTTGGACGGCTTGAAAATTTCGTTCACGGACTATTGGGTCCATATCAGGCCCTCAAACACAGAACCGATAATCAGGTTGATCGCAGAAGCCAAAAGCCGTGATACAGCAGAAAAGATGATCGAATTTTGGAGAAAGGAGATGTCGGAGGCTGCAAAATGGAAGTGATCATCACATCCAATTACGACAAGATTTGCGAGGAAGCGGCGCACATCATCCAGCAGGAATGGCAGAAAAAGAACAACCTTGTTTTAGGCCTCGCCACAGGGGAAACACCTCTAGGTGTGTATAAGAAACTTACAGGAATGAATCAGAGAAATGAGATTGATTTTTCGAGCATAGCTGCGTTTAGCCTGGATGAATATCTGGGATTGGAAGAAGACCATCCTCAAAGTTTTGCTTATTACATGCACGAGAATTTCTTTAAACACATCAACATCAAAACGAAAAACATTTTCCGTCTGGAAGGCAGGCCATCTGATATCGAAGCTCACTGCCAGGATTATGAAGAAAAGATCAAAAGTTATGGGGGGATCGACGTTCAAATACTGGGTATTGGCCGCAATGGCCACATCGGATTCAATGAGCCGGGCTCGTCTTTATCCTCACGGACTCGAGTCAAAACCCTGACTGAAGAGACAATTAGAGATAATGCCCGTTTCTTTACGGACGAACGGGAAGTTCCGAGATTCTGTTTGACAATGGGGATCGGTACAGTGATGGATTCCAAGATGATTACTCTTCTGGCCTCTGGAAAAGAAAAAAGTGAAGCCATAAAAAATTGCGTGGAAGGGGCGGTCACGGCTTCGATCCCGGCTTCTGTACTCCAGCTTCATCCCTGCGTGAAAATCCTTGTTGATGAGGAAGCGGGTTCTCTCTTAACCCAGAAAAGATACTACAAATGGGTATTCAAGAATAAGGGAAGGGTGAAGGATTACCTGAAGTAAAATGTCTGAATTCAAGCTACTAAAGAATTGTGATATCTATACGCCTCTCAGGATGATAAAAAGCGGCTCCATCCTTATTCAAGGGGAAAAAATTGCGAAGGTCGGACAATTAGATGATTCAAAAATTCCTCCGGGAACAAGAGTTTTCGATTATGACAAAAAAATCGCGATTCCCGGATTTATAGATATTCATCTTCATGGAGGAGGGGGAGTTGATTTTGTGGATTCTTCCCCGGATTCGATCGTCCAGGCGTTAAGGACCCATCTGAAAAACGGGACAACTTCTCTCCTGCCATCCATAATGACAACATCCCATAAATACGCCCTGGATACGATCAGAGCCTTTATAGATATAAAAAGATCCTTCCCGGACATCCCGGATATCATAGGGCTGAATTTGGAGGGTCCGTATATCTCGATGGAAAAGAGCGGCGCCCATAGAACTCAGTATATCCGGAAGCCCTCCTTGACTGAAATTCAGGAATATATCAGGACATCTGAGGGAAACATAAAGATCATGACTCTAGCTCCTGAAATTGAAGGAGCGAGTGATATCATCCACTTCTTGAGTAAACAGGATATCATTCCTGCAGCTGGACACACTAACGCTAATTATGAACAATCTCAGCAGGCCGTCAATTCAGGAGTCAGGCTTGCGACTCATTTATTCAATGCGATGAGAGGGGTTGCTCATCGGGAACCAGGGGCAGCCGGAGCCTTTCTTTTAAATGACAATGTTTATACAGAAGCTGTCGCGGACGGGATTCATCTTCATCCGTCAATCCTGGATTTGATCACAAGAGTCAAGCCTATAGAGAAAATCGTCCTTGTCACGGATGCTTCGAAATACTATGGAATCACTCAGGGCGCCTCATTTACAAGAGATGGAAAGCTCTTCGGGAGTACCACAGCGCTGAGCTTAGCGCTGAAAAACATGATGCAATTTACTGGAATGACACTTGAGAAGATACTGAGGATGGTGACAATCAATCCAGCTAAGTTGCTGAAGGTTGAGAGCAAAAAAGGACTTCTGAAGAGAGGCAGTGATGCGGATGTGGTCATCATGGATAAGGAAATGAATCTCAAAGATGTTTTTTTCCGTGGGAAGAGATTCACTTCTTCCTGAAATATTCCAGCCGCTGTTTTAGAATTCAGAAAAGTCTTGAAAAATTATTTTATAGACGATGGAAAGAGAGCTTTATTCCAAGAACCTTGAGTTCTTCACCTGATTGTTACAAGATAGAGAGATAAACTTGAGCCGGTTCATTTGACAGGAGGTTAGAATGGCAGAAATGCACTATAAGATTGATAATTATCTTGTTCGGTTATTCGGGAATGATGCCAGAGGGCAGGTCACCCGAATCGCTGACCGGGAGATTTTGCTTTATTCCGACGGAAAGTTAGTCGGGCACGCGACTTTTTCAAAGGAAGGCCACAATATAGGCGATTCCCATGTTTTTCAGGATGTTATTTATTTAAGAGCTCCAGCTTCCCAGTATGAAGCCGTTATCGATTTATTGCGGAATGAGAAACCGGTGTATATTGGATGGTACCCTAAACCGGATGCTGAAGAAGAAGGCGATGGAGACGCATACTTCGCTACCTCAGGGGAGCCGCCGCATGAGACCGAATGTTTTCCGAAAAAGGAGCCAAAAAAAGAATAAATTTTAAAATTGGCATCTATTGAGATCATTCCACTTATTATCTACAGGGAAAATTCTTTTGGCGAAAAATTGAGTTACGACTTCGCCCCTTTAAATTTTTTAAGTGAAGCTTCAATTTTTCCTGGGGTCCCCACCACTGATTTTGTTTTTAATTTCTGATTATTATTTTTTACGAACAAGTTTTATCGAAGCCATAAAAGATGTACAATATAGATATGGATGATGGGGTGATTCAGCGCCTTAAATTCGGTGTGAGGAACATCATAGTTTTGACTCTATTCATTATGTTGTCCGTTTCCTGCAGTTCTCATATGAAGACGAGAACGGATCCCTTTTACACGGATTTCTTTGAAAAGGCAAGATTAATTATGACTAGAGAAGAGATTGGCATATATAAAGCTCTTCCCGATGAAGAATCTAAAAGAGAGTTTATCGAGGAATTCTGGAAGATCAGAGACCCTAGCCCAGGAACTGAAGAGAATGAAGCGAAAATCGAGTTCGAAGAGAGAATCAGGTTTGCGAACAGATGGTTCTGGCCCCTCAGTCAGGCTCAAAGGCCAGATGATGAGCCGGATAATGACGCCGGATGGAACACAGATAGAGGAAGAATGTATATTATCCTGGGGCCACCCGATCTTATCTCATTCGGAGATGCTCCTTACAGGTTTGAGGATATTCAAGACAGATGGAGATTCTATCAACGGGCAGAAGAAGTGTGGTGGTATGATAGATATCAATTGGCTCTCACTTTTCGTATGTCCAGAAGCGGAACCTTAAGACTTGTCTCCTCCTCAACTGAATTTGCATCAGCTGGATTTACCTCAGCCTTGGAGGATGCAAAGCTAAACTGGATCGCACATGGATTTGTTGAGGATATTGGTAGAAGGTTCAGGTTTGAGGCGGAGTTTGCTGACAATGAGATTCTTATCATGATTCCTGTAAAGCGTGTGAGCTTCAAGGATGAAGATGAAAATTTAAATGCGAAATTCAGGATAAAAATCAATGTTTACCACAATCACAAAAAAGTGGATGAGATCGAAGATACGAAGAGCTATAAGGAAAGTGAGATTGAGCTCATACAGACAAAAGAAATTATCTTTAAACTTCCGTTTGAACCTTCTCTTAAAGGGAAATACTATTTGGATATAGTCGTCGAAGACCTGATGGCAATGTCCTTTTCCGTATACAGAAATTACGTCAGATACAAGCACTGAAAAGAGTTTGTTTTAAGATAGAATTCATCTCTCTGTCTGAATTGGTTCGCGGATTTTGTTGCCCTCTTCCAGCCTGCATGAAATAAATAGGGAAGGAAGCTGTCTTGAACAGTCCCACCAAATAGGATATCAGATTCTTCTATTTTTTTGGCTTAGGCTTGATCAGAAGCAGCCGCCATAACCCAACTCCCAAGATAATCGAAATCAGTCCGAATAAAATCCCTCCCTTGACTGCGGCGGTCGTCTCATTTTCTCCAATATTCGTGCCGATGAAAGCAATCGTAAAACCGAGGAAGAGAATCCAGAGTCCAAACAAGAGCCATTTCCAGAAAGGCATGGGAATGCCTCGGTCTTCCATCCATACTTTGGTTCCGATAACCACCAGACAGGCAAAAATTCCTTCGATGAACCAGAATAAACCGCTATTGAAAAAGTTCATGGTTGTTCTCCTTAAGACTCAATGAAGTCCTCGGCTCTGAGCCACCAGGGAGGCTCTCTGTAGGAGGCATTCTCGCCACCGAGAGAGGGCATGTAGTATTTTTGGGGATCGGGTCCTGGATAAAAGCGCCTCTGGAGACCCGTCAAAGCCCAATCGGCTATACCCGTGGGATCGTTCATGGACACTTTGAGTGCGGTCTTATGAAGCCAGTTGGCCTTTCTCGTGTAGGGACACACGGCCACACAGAGTCTGCAGCCCATACTCCCCAGGGTTGAGTTCCAGAAATTAAGACATTTAGCCGTATTGACTTGATACCTCAAATAGCCCCGGACTTCAACCTTATCTCCGAAGGAGATAGCGCCGCTCGGACAGTTTTCTGCACAGATTTTACAGGTTTTGCAGAACCGTTGTACTCCGAAATCAATCGGTTTATCAGCTTTTAAAGGAAGGTTGGTGGTCACGATCGCTGGACGGAAATTGTTGCCCAGTTCAGGCGTGATGACGATCGATGGCCGGCCCTGTTCCCCGAGTCCTGCATCGACCAGGATTGGAGGGACCATCAGATCGTACGACGTTCCTGGCGTATGGGGCCGGGCTGCATACCCCAATTGCTTAATGAAAGAAGCGAGCCTAAAGGCGATGATGCGCGACCTGGAATAGGCATCGTTTGATGTGCCATAATTCGGATTGGCATACATCGGGTCCCAGGACATGGGTGTGCCTACGGCGATAGCATACTGCCAATGTTTGGGGACTTCTATGGGTTCATTCGACTCAAAGCCTCGCCCTCTCATCGGATAGAGGTAGACCCAGTCAGGATTGAGCTTGGCGATGCCAACAAGAGTGGAGCCGAGCTCATGGGCGATCTTTTTTATGAGCTTGGAGGTCAATTCGGGGCTTTTCATTTTCGCAGGCTCTGCTGTGCCTCCAAAGCGTCTTCTGCTGGGAAAATCGGATTTCTCTGGGGGCTCTTTTATGGGCCGTGGTGAGACAGCGCCCATGGCATTCGACCAGGCATTGGCCAGGAGGAATTTATTCCTGTATTTTCTGGAATCCGCCATCAGTTTCGGCATGAGCTCTTTCATGCTGTAAAGGTCAAGCTCCAGGTCTTCAGGTTTATTTTTATAATAATCCTTCAAATAGTCATCCATTCCCTCAAGTCCAGTCTCATCTTTCCACTGCCTCATGAACAAGCTTCGTCTTTGAAATATGACTTCGGTCCGGGCGTCGGGTCTTTTTGTTGAGCTGACTTTTTCATACGTGGGCTGGTTCACAGATTTTCTTTTTCTGTTGAAAGCCTGGTTCGCCCCTTCGAAATTCTCCCAGCCTGAGTAGCTTTCCGGGTCTTTTCCCGCTTCATACCCAAAAAAACCAAGGCCGGTACTTCCGAGAACCGCGCTGGCCAATCCGGATGCTTTGAGAAATTGCCTTCTGTCTATTTTTTTTCCGATGTTTAATCTCAAACTCTTCATCATACCTCCTGGACTCGGGTTTTATTGATTATTTGAAATCTTATGATTCTTACGTGCATGACTGTGAAGTCAGGGACAAGATGCTTTGACCATAGTGAAACATACCCCTTACTCTCCCTTCCCAAATTCATCCTGAGACAGGATAAAAATGTATAACCTCATCCTGGATGAATGAGACCCACTTATAGCACATGAAAAGTTTGGTGTCAAAAAGGGGAGAGAAGCCCGCGCTCAGTACTTAGGCAACTATAATTGGACGGCATTATGAGCAAAGCATGGCAATCTCCTAGAGTGAAATGAAACCATAACGGAATATGTCCTCTAGGCCACCTTTTTGAAAAAATGTTGTCTGTCCCCTTTTTTTCTTCAGATGATTTGAATATAGTAGCTATATCGGTTCAATGATTTAGAGATAAAGCGAGATTTTTTGATGAACAGGAGGGAATCGCGATGAACATCAAGAAAAAAGCGGTAGAGCTTTTATCCTTGGAGGGAAGAGTCGCGGTGGTCACTGGAGGCGCTTCCGGGATTGGCCTGGGTACAGCCGTCCGTCTTGCTGAAGTAGGTGCCAGTGTGGCATTGCTTGATATAGACAAGTCTAGCGGAAAAAAGGCAACCAAAGAAATCAGGAAGCTTGGAGGCGACGCAGAGTTTTTTTCGTGTGATGTGACCTCTTATTCTGAATGTGAAGCGACAGTCAAAACCGTTTTCGAGGAATTCGGCAGGATTGATATTTTGTTCAACAATGCCGGAGTCATCAAGCGAAAGAACACACTTGAGTTGAACGAAGAAGAGTGGGACCTTGTTTTGAGTGTTGACTTGAAAGCGATCTACCTACTTTCCCATCATGTCATTCCCTATATGATCGAGAATGGAGGAGGAAGCATCATCAACACAGGATCAGGGTGGGGATTAAAAGGCGGTCCCAATGCAGTGGCCTATTGCGCAGCCATGGGTGGAACAGTTAACCTGACACGAGCGATGGCGATTGACCACGGGAAGCATGGCATTCGGGTGAACTGCGTTTGTCCGGGAGATACAGAAACTCCACTTTTATACGAGGAAGCGGAACAATTGGATGAAGATGAGGAGGAATTCATAAGGAAGGCTTCAGACCGTCCGCTTGAGCGTGTCGGCGTGCCCGAGGATATCGCCAATGCTGTACTTTATTTTGCCAGCGATATGTCCAGTTGGGTCACCGGTGCCATATTGGTCGTTGACGGAGGAGGCCTGGCTTAGGGTATTAAATAAAACAAGAGGGATACGACTAACACTCTCAAATGAGGATGTTTTAAAGAAGGATGATTGATATTTAATCAGGGAGATCAACTATGAAAAAAAAGGGAAAACTGGCTCATCCTTACATTCCTAATTCCGCTCCGAAAATCAAAGCGAAAATGCTTGAAGATATCGGAGTACAAAGTATTGAGGAATTGTATGGAGATATTCCTGAAAGACTGAGGTTTAAACGGAAGTTGAACCTTCCGGAAGCTATCCCATCCGAATATGCATTGAAACGGCATGTGGAAGGGATCCTTGTAAAAAACCGGAGCTGCCAAGAAAGCATCAGTTTTTTGGGGGCAGGATGCTGGCCTCATTATGTTCCGGCTGTTTGCGATGAGGTTAACCAGCGGTCTGAATTTTTAACCGCTTACGCAGGAGAGCCCTATGAAGATCATGGAAGATTCCAGGCCCTTTTTGAGTATGAAAGCCTGATGGGAGAGCTTCTGGACTTGGATGTGGTTAATGTGCCGACGTATGACTGGTCTCAGGCAGCCAGTACATCCATTCGGATGGCAGGAAGGATCACAGGACGCAAGGAAATACTCATATCTGGGACTGTATCACCTGATAGGCTTCTGGCAATTCGAAACTACTGCCGACCTGTGGTCAACATCCTGATGGTGGAGCATGATCCTGAGACAGGATTGATGGACCTTGATGATTTACGGTCGAAGATATCCCCATCGATTTCCGGAATATATTTTGAAAATCCGTCTTTCCTGGGTTTTATCGAACATCAGGGAAAGGTCATTTCAGAAATAGCTCACGAGAATGGAGCCTTGAGCGTGGTGGGAGTTGACCCCATTTCTTTAGGCGTTATAGCTCCTCCCAGCCATTACGGAGCCGACATCATCTGTGGCGACATCCAGGGACTCGGCAATCACATGAGTTTTGGCGGAGGCCATGGTGGATTTATCGCCACCCGGGATGAAGAAAAATTTGTGATGGAATACCCCTCTCGTCTTTTCGGGATCACGAAAACAGCTGTCGAAGGTGAATACGGATTTGGAGATGTGGCGTATGACCGGACATCCTTTGGAGTTCGGGAGGAAGGGAAGGAGTTTGTCGGAACCCATGCGGCCTTGTGTGGAATCACGGCGGGTGTTTATCTCTCCCTGATGGGCCCCAAAGGATTGCAGGAATTGGGACAAACTATCATGCAGAGATCACAGTATGCCATGAAAAAGCTTTCGGAAATCAAAGGAGTTAAGGCTCCATTATTCGCATCCCCTCACTTCAAAGAATTCGTTGTTAGTTTCAAGGAGGCCAGGAAAACAGTGGAAGAGATCAATCGGTTTTTACTTGACCGCAACATTTTCGGTGGTGTCGATCTCTCCTCAGATTTCCCGCAGTTGGGCAGCAGTGCACTGTACTGCGTGACTGAAGTCCACACCAAGGAAGATATCGATAAACTTGTTCGAACGCTGCAGGAATGTTTAGGATAAGGAGGGAATGACAATGGGAAAAGATAAGGAAACAAAAGTCAGGAATTTTCATCAAGCCAAATGGGATGAACCCGTTATTTTTGAACTGGATACAGAAGGAGAAAGAGGAATCCTGCTCCCAGAGATTGAAAAAGGGATCGAAGAGGTCGTGGGCGATGGAGTCTCCGCACTTCCGGAGACCATGAGGAGAGATAAACCTCCCGCTCTTCCTGAAATCGGACAGATGAGAGTGTTGAAGCATTATCTCCGCCTGTCCCAGCACTGTTTGGGCGCGGATTTGAATGTGGATTTGGGCCAGGGAACATGCACGATGAAGTACAGTCCCAAGATCAACGAGGAGTTCGTGCGCTCCTCGAAATCCGCTGAACTCCATCCCTTGCAGGATGAATGCACAATCCAGGGAACACTGGAGATTATCTATAAACTGGATACTTTTCTAAGGGAAGTATCAGGATTGGACAGATTCTCCTTCCAGCCAGGAGGGGGGTCTCATGCCATATTGGCCATGGCGTCCATCATCCATGCCTATCATGACTTGAAGGGAGAAACCGGCCAGAGAGATGAGATCATCACGACTATTTTTTCACATCCCTCAGATGCGGCGGCTGCGGCAGTGAAAGGATACAAGATAATCACTCTCTACCAGAATGAAGACGGACTTCCGGAAGTGGAGGCTCTACAAAAGGCTGTATCCGAGCGGACAGCCGGTTTGCTGATCACCAATCCCGAGGATACGGGGATATTCAACCCCAGAATCGAGGAATTCACGAAGATCGTACATGAGGCCGGGGGATTGTGCGGGTATGACCAGGCCAACGCCAATGGGATACTGGGCATCACCAGAGCGCGTGAGGCTGATTTTGACCTCTGCTTTTTTAACCTCCACAAATCGTTCTCCTCTCCCCATGGCTGTGGAGGACCAGCCACTGGTGCGTTAGGAATCACAGAGGAGCTAAAAGCCTTTCTTCCTGTTCCAATCGTAGACTATGACGGGGAGAAGTACTTCCTGGAATATGATCTTCCTCATACGATCGGAAAAGTGAGAAGCTTCCATGGAGTTTTCCCGGCTGTCCTTAGAGCCTATGCATGGATTATGAGTTTAGGAGCCGAAGGTCTCAAGGAAGCTGCCCATATCGCTGTCCTGAACAATAATTACATTTTAAAGAAGATCAAAGAAATGAGAGGAGCTTCGGCTCCGTATGCGAAAGGAAGGCACCGTATCGAGCAAGTGAGGTACAGTTGGGAGAAGCTGACTAAAGACACCGGAGTAACGACAGAGGACGTGGCCTTCCGCATGGCGGATTTCGGATTCCATCTCTGGTCGAGCCATCATCCTTTTATCGTCCCCCAGCCTTTCACCATCGAGCCGACCGAATCCTATTCCAAGGAAGAAATCGATGAATATCTTGCCGGATTGAGGAAGATTGTGGAAGAGTCGTACGAGAATCCTGAAAAGGTAAAAAACGCGCCTTATAACAGCGTGGTGCACAAGATTGACAACAGCACACTGGATGACCCGGAGAAATGGGCAATCACCTGGAGAGCCTTTCTCAAAAAACACAAAAGCCAGAGCGAGTAAATCAATTCTTGGAGGACATCATGAGGCTTAAATCTGTTGGGATTGGAATCACTTTTGTACTTATATTTATTGTGTTTTTAAGCTCGATTGCATTGGCTCAGGAGAAAGCAGAGAAAAAACCGAAAAAAGAGCCGGAATATGGCTGGCAGAAGGCAATGGTCGGGGGCATCAATTTAACACAAACCAGCTTCAGCAACTGGACACAGGGCGGAGAGAATTCCTTCGCCTGGCAGGTTAACCTGAATTTTATGTTCCTCAACGACCAGGAACAAACAAACTGGGCCCATTCCGGAAAGTTGACTTATGGCACGGCAAAAATTGGCGAACAGGGATTACGGAAATCCATCGACGAAATTAAACTGGAAAGCGTTTTCACCTATAAATTCGGGACGCATGTGAATCCTTTTATCGCTGTGACCGGAGAAACACAGTTTGCTCCCGGATATGACTATGATGTCGAGCCAAATACACAGATATCTGCCTTTATGGACCCTGGATACTTTCGGGAGAGCGTTGGCATGGGATTTGCGCCCAATAAGATTATCAAAACGCGGTTTGGTTTAGGGCTTAAACAGACTATAACCAACAATTTTCCGGTTCCTTTTACCGATGATCCGGAGACAGAAGATAAGGTGGAAAAATTCAAGAATGAAGCCGGATTCGAATCAGTGACCGATATCAACTGGAAAGTCACAAAGAACTCATTGTTTACATCTAAGCTCGAGCTCTTTTATGGCTTCGGAGCTTTGGATGAAACAGATGTGAAATGGGACAATGTGTTATCCGTGAAAGTCTCGAAATATATTGGGATTAATTTCAATTTCATGCTATTTTATGATAAAGACATATCCAGCCGACGTCAGATCAAACAGTCTATCGCATTTGGATTGACTTATAATTTCATCTGAAATTAATTCGTCAGAAATAAGATAGAATGGAGTCGGCAGACAATTTCTAAATATTTGTTATCGATCATAAATGGACAGAGATGGGCAGTTAGTTTTAGAGGATATATAAAATGAGACGATTGATCATCGCTTCAATTCTTGCTTTCATGAGCGCTGTGTTGGTTTCACCAGGGGAAGTCTTTCCTCAAAAATCCTCTGAGAAAGTTGCCTATGAGAAGCCGGGGAGGTACAGAGTTAAAAGTCTGGAGTTCCCTGACTTGATGGACAATAAACGCAGCAACCGCAAGGTGCCGCTGAAAATCCATTTTCCAGCAGCAGGGAGGAATTTTCCGCTGGTCATCATTTCTCATGGTGGAGGTGGCAACTGGGATGCGAATATTTACCAGGCACAGCATTTAGCCTCTCACGGCTATGTGGTCATCTGTACTGAACATGTCTACAGCAACAATATTCAAATCAGGTATTACATGAGCAGGGCAGGAGGAAGGATGGGATTTATGGAATCTCTGCATCGAATCACCACAGACCCACAGGCAGTCCTGCAAAGACCTAAAGACGTGAGTTTTGCCATCGACCAGGCAATGGTATGGATGATAGAAAACAAAGAACTCGAAGGAAAAATCAACGCAAGGAAAATCGCAGCCATAGGTCATTCTTTCGGTGCCTACACCACGCTCGTGGTGTGTGGAGCACAGCCGATTCTGGACTTTTTAGAGCCCGATAAACCTCCAGGCAGGGGATTGGCGGGGGATTTAAGCGATTCCCGTGTGACATTCGGCTTTGCCATGTCTCCCCAGAGTCCGGGAGGTACATTTTTTGGTGGTGATAGTTATAAGACCATAAATCGTCCTCTCGTCTGTTTGACTGGTTCAAAGGATGTCCAAAAAAGCTCTGATGGTGGATTGATGCCACCTTATACCCGACTTGAAGTTCTCAAGCTCCTTCCATCTGGGGAAAAGTACTTCTTCTGGTTGGAGAATGCTGATCATCTCAGTTTCTCGGATAATCCTCGAGCCTACCTTCTCCCTTCACAAGCACGGCCAGATGCCCAGCGAGTTTCCAAGGCATTGATGGTGCTCTTCTGTGATTATTTTTTAAAGGATGATAAAAAGGCTCTGAAAAACCTGAATCAAGATTATTTGGACTCTTTATGCGGTGATGTTGTAACGGAAATCAAGTTGCATAAGAAATAAGCCTGTTATTCGCCATCCTTCTCTTGAGCCTTGCTTTTTCTCCCTATCCGCAATAAATTTTACAAACACATGTTTCTCTGTCTTTGATGACAGAAGCAGGTATGGCTAACCCCTTTCGATGAAATAATCGGGAAAAATTCACCTTTTAATTCACCACAAGAGGCGATTGATTAACAGATGATGCTCTGAGAGAATATCCTTCGAATACGAACAAATGAGCCATCCATTTATGGCTATATATGAGGAGGCATTATGAATTGCCCGTATTGCGATAGATTTTCTCCGAGTTCCATCACATGCGTCCACTGTGGTGAAAAATTGCCCCCGACTTCCAGAACTAAGCGGATAAACTCATATTCCTCTGGCTCTGGGAGTAGCTTCGTCAGGAAGATTTTACTGGTGTTCCTCGGAGCTCTTGTGATTTATGGAGCCTATTCGCTATTTTCCAAGGAAAGAGAAGACATCCCTTCCTACATGAACGCCGGCCCTGTGAATCTTGATGAGATGATTGTGAGGGGAGAGGTGAATATTATTGACCTTTACAGCGATTACTGTCCCCCATGCCGGCAGATTGCTCCGCGTCTTAAAAAGCTAGACGAGATGAGAGAGGATATTTCCGTCGTCAAGATTGATATTAACCGGAGTGGAATCACGGGAATCGATTGGCAATCCCCCGTGGCCAAACAGTTCAAACTGGATAGCGTTCCTCACTTCATCGTTGTTTCTCCTTCGGGAAAAATCAAGCTTCAAGGCAAAAAAGCGTATGAGTTTGTGCTGAATAAATTGAGGGAAGAAGGCCTTTTTTAATTCACATAATCGTTGATTATAATTAAAAAGATTTAGTTCTTTTCTAGTGGCGGATGTAGACTTTATAAGTATAAGTAACCTCCACTTCTTCACCAGCCTTCACCGGGATTTCCCAGGAAATAAATGAGTTAAAATTGACTCCTCTGAGTCCTTCGGCGACTTTTTCTACCTTGCCGTTGTGGCTGACCTCAAGAACCTCACCGGTGACCTTCTTTTTGATTTCCATAGTCACATCTTTGGATTTGGCATTATTGATATACAATTCTCCTTTCACGGTCACCAGGTCATAAGAGCTGCGGTAAAGCCTCACATCCCGCTGTCTCTCAATTTCGTATTCGTGCCTGTTCGTCTTGATGTCAGTCGCAATCGTTAGCTTCAAGTTGGTCTTGGTGGTTTTGGGTGTGTAATTGATCGTATCCTGCGCCAGTGGTTTCCAGCCGCTGATCGTCATTGCGGGTGCAGTGGTCCACGGGTAATCTGTGGAGTTTTCCAGTTTAATGGAATGCCAGACCTGCTCTCTGTCTGTTGGCTGCTGCCCTGAGCGCTGGTATCCTCTTGGGTCGACATTGAGTGTATCCGGAACATTCCATTCGTAGATGTGCTTGTAATCGACTTCGTGAGAAAAAATGTGGTAATAGGCTCGTTCTCCTTTTTTCAGATAGATACCTCTTTTATTGTAGAGAAAAAGGTCTTCTTCAGAGGCTCCGGGCACTCCCTTGATAGCCGCATAGCCGTAGTCCAAGGGCTGCACTCGGGCTTCCTCTTCGAATGCAGCGGGCATGCTTTGTCTCATGATGTTTGCCATCTGGCTGTAGTTATCTCGACGTCGGGCTCCAGCTTCTAATCCGACTATGAACTGACTGAGAGCTTGGTCGAGAGCCAGTGGAGAGAGGACATCGGCGTACATAAAATTCGGATACCCGACCACAAAGAAGGCATCGACATTCTCTAAGTCTTCAATGTCATTGATAAGAGTGGCTTTCATGGTGATCCGGGCTTTTTTCGGGTCCTCAATATTGACCAGATAACTCGGAATCCAGCTTATGCCTTTCTGTAAATAGGAGAGACTGAGTTTCGCCTTTTTCTTCGGAGTGGCGACTTTAAACTTGATTCTTTTTTCTTTTCCTTTAATCTGTGTTTGGGTGGAATAGCTCGTGGAAAATTCAATCCGAGACACAGCATTCTTGTTAAGGGCGACATCCCCATCCTTTGTGCGGATTATAACGATTGCGCCCGGGAAAGGCTGGATACGTTGTTGTGTAGTTTCTATATAGGCCTCTCTATTTTCCGGAACGGATTGAATGATGCCTTCAATGACCTTGTTGTTCGCTGTGATTTTTACCTTTTTTCCGACATTCACCCTGAGCAGCTCTGGCAGGTTAAGCGCTTCAGTCTCTTTTTTCACTTCTTCAAAAAAACCGATGACTTCTTCGATTTGGGCATCTTTATCCAGAGAGCCGATCCATAATGAACCTAAAGTGGCCTTCGGCACATACTCTGTGACGGCCCATTTGTTCAGTAAATCCACTTCTCCCTCTCTTATGAAGAAGCCCAGCCCATTCTTAAAGACAGCTATAGTTTTCGCTTTTGTGTTTAATTCAGGTAATGGATTTTCCTTTTCCACAGCTGCGGGCATAGAGAGAGTCGTGAGGATCATGCCCAGCAGGGCAAATGATGCAATTTTGGCAAGATTTTGTTTTGACATTTACCTTCCTCCTCTATTATTTAGTCGTTTTTTTGTCTTTTTCATCGGCTTTGGCAAAATAAGTCTTGTACCAGTCAAGGATGCGGTTCCATTTATCGAGATAGGTCGCTTCATCGGCCGCAGCACCAAGTCCGTGTCCGTCATTCCAGTAATTGACCCAGACACATTCCTTCCCCAATCTCCGGAGAGCGTAGTATAATTCTCGTGTGTTGCCAGCTGGCACATTCCAGTCGCCCTCACCTGTGATCAGGAGATGGGGTGTCTTGATCCTGTCTGCAAACATCACAGCCGAGTGATTGATGTACTTGAGAGGGGCTTCCCAGAGAGTCTGACCGATGCGGTCCTGCCCCGCTTCAGCCGCTCCATAATTACGGTGCCCGATGCGGGGGCTGTCTCCTAAGAAGCTGATGATATTCACTTTCCCGGAGATGTTGACAGCGGCAGCAAAGCGGTCAGTCTGGGTGACCAGCAAAGATGTGGCGTAGCCACCGTAGCTGGTGCCATGCACTCCCAGTTTTTTGGGGTCCACCAGGCCTCGCTCGATCAGTTTGTTGATCACTGAAGTCACACCTTTCACCCAGGATTCTCCAGGATACCCGATTTCAAGGTTGACCGAAGGCCTCAATCCAAACCACCCCTGGTTGGCGATGATATTCATGTTGGCGTTGAATCCGTTATCAAAGAAGCGTTCATATATCTCGCACACCAGAGGATATTTTTTTCCAGGGTCATAATCGACAGGATAATACAGAATTCCGTAAAGTTCCTCTCCATCCACATCCAGGTAAGGAATGAGTTCGCTTTTTGTTAATTTTTTCTCCATGACCCACGGATTGAGTTCTGTTAGGCGAGTCTTTCGGCTGAAATCTTTATCTGTCATGTAAATGTCGTAGGGAAGGTCTCCATCAGAAAAGCTATAAAAAAACTTCTGGCCGTCTTTGGACATTCGTAGACTGCGGTAGAGATTGCTGTCTTTAACAAGGTCTTGCATTCGCCGCTCATTCAAATCATATCGGGTGAAACCACGCTCCCATCTATCTTTGGCAGCGTATGTCATATAGAGATATCTTCCATCCGGACTCCATCCCACGACTCTTTGTGAAGGGGAAGCGCCTCGGCTTGTTTCCTGGTCTTCTCTTTGTTCAGGGAATTCATAGACCATTGTCAATTCTTCCTTCTTATGGTCGATAAGCCAGTAACCCTTCTTGGTGCTGGCAAGGATTTTGGCGCCATCCGGGCTAAAACGATTGAGAGAAAACCGCACCTTCTTTTTTTCGTCTTCTTTCTTTTCTGGTTCTATGCTTGTTTTGTCTTTGTCTTTTTTTTCCGGCTCTTCTTCAGGTTTAACTTTGTCCTTGGTCAAATTGCGGGATTCTGTTTCATCCACAGATTGAATGAATATATCGCCTTCGTCCGCCCAGGCAAACAGCGTGTTTTCTTCATTCCAGGAAAAATTAAGACGCTTTTTCCCTCTTTCGATCAAAGTTTTGGGCTCAAGAGGCTCCCGAAGGTTGAGGCGGAAAAGCTCATATTCCCGGCCTCCCTGTCGATAGTAGTTCTGGCCGTATTCAGTCTTTAGCGGAAAGGTTTCGACATATGTCAGGAAGGAGTCATTCTGAGCCAACCGCACATTACTGTAGCGGCTTTCCGGAAGTAATTCTTTGACGGACTGAGTTTTCAAAGTCACAATCGCTGGCACCTGTAGCTGAGAATGGTCACGGATGACGTCCCATTTGAGAAAGGGTTCGCGGGAGTCATAGACAATGATCGGGCCCACAGTGGCTTCCTTGAAAATCTGGCGTGCTTTTTCCTCCCAGCCCTCGGCCCGTAGCGATAGGATCAGCGATTGGCCGTCGTTCGTCCAGGTCAAAAAAGAGTTTGAAGCGATCTGTTTTTTGGTTTTGAGCTTGACTTCTTTACTCTTTTTGCTTGCCCAGTCATACGTGTGCAGGAAGAATCGGTCTCCCTTGCGGAGAAAGAAAGCCAGTGTCCTTCCGTCCGGCGACCAGGTCAGAGAACGCACCTGGACTTTTCCCTTGAAAAGAGAGTAGAACTTTTGATTTTCTGTATCCAGAACGGCCATTTCCACCGGTCTTGGGGAGATGTAGGTTGGATCGCGATAACGTTTATGGTCGGTTCCCAGGCGGTCCTTGCGTATGCTGATGAGACCGGCAATGAGTCGACCATCTTTGGTGATATCCTGGGGGCTGAAGGATCTGACACGAAGAGAATCGCCGATCATGAAGGGACTCTTCTCCGCCTGACCGGGGAGATGAATAGGAGTAAAAAGAAAAAGAAAAATTAAAATAATAAAAAAAGCTTTTCGAGTCTGAGAAGCAGAATACATGGAAGCCTCCTTTCGTATATAGGGTGATGATTTTATTTCCACACGTAACCCCGCGCCTTCTAATTATCAAAAAAGACTGGTTTTTGCAATGCAGGAATGGAGTGTTTTTGTGGATTGAAATTGTTTTTGGCTGTGTTTAGAATGAAAGTAAAAATTAGGCGGGAGATCTGATGAGTAAGAAAGAAAGACATAAAGAGGAGTTGAGCCCTATCTTGGAGAAGCTTTCTAAAACAGAGGATATGGAAGAGCTCTTTGCTTACTTCACTGGTAACAGCAACCTTCCTGGTCCTCGAGCAAACCTGGAATTGGCACGCGCTTTCGCGGATCTTATAGAAAAACACGCGGCAGAGGACTCTGGAAGACTGTGGGGATGGTTGAATGAAATGATGGCTTTTTCGCCTGAAGAAGCTCCTGTCAATGATCCCAAGGAGTTTTTGCCTTTTTGCGGCATTGTGGGAATGGCGGCCTTGACTTCGGCCAGTCCGCAGTTCCTGAATGCGGCCCTTGGAAAATTGAAAGAATTTTCGGAAGATAAACGTTGGCGGATAAGAGAGGCTGTGGCTCAGGGCATCCAAAAATTGCTGGTTAAGGAAAGCCCTGATACTTTGAAGGCTCTTCACTCTTGGGTTGGTACGGACAACTGGCTCATCATGCGCGCGGTCGCTGCCGGAGTGGCTGAACCATCGTTGCTCAAGCAGCCGCAAATCGTAAAGGCTTCCTTTGAGTTGCATCAAAAGATCTTATCGGCCATCCTGGCTAACGAGGAGCGCCATACCGAAGCGTTTAGAATTTTGCGCAAAACCTTGGGCTATACGCTGAGTGTAATAATAGAGAGCGATCCGGTGCACGGATTTTCCTATCTGCGTGAGCTCGCGAAATCCGGCGATAGTGATCTTCGCTGGATTGTCAATGAAAACCTGAAAAAGAATCGATTAATCAAGAGTTTTCCTGAAGAGGTCAGGACATTAAAGCATGCGATGGAGAAATAAACTGAAACCTCTAATATACGTAATATCAATTAAAAGGAAGACCCATGAAGAATGATCAACCCATCATTACGATGAAGGCTTTAAGAAAAAGCTATGACGGAAAGAATTATGTGCTCTGTGGTATTGACCTGGATATCTACCCCGGGCAGATCATCGGATACATCGGACCGAATGGCGCCGGGAAAACCACAACAGTGAAGATTCTCATCGGAATGCTGCCTGATTTTGAAGGAGAGGTCAATGTGTTCGGGGTGAATGTTGCAGAGAAGCCCTTGGAAGTCAAACAGCGCATTGGCTATGTTCCTGAAACAGCGGCCCTGTATGACACGCTCACACCCATGGAATATCTCCGTTTTATCGGCCAGATCTATGGAATTCCCAAGAAGGAAACAGAAGCCCGGTCCCTCAAAATGCTCAAATTGTTCGGCCTTGAGGCTGAAGCCAATGTGCGCATGAACGTCTTCTCCAAAGGAATGAAACAAAAAACATTGATAATAGCGGGTATGATTCATGACCCGGATATTCTTTTCCTGGATGAGCCGCTCGCCGGACTGGATGCCAACACAGCGATGGTGATCAAAGAGATCCTGGCTCAGCTGGCTGCAGAAGGAAAGACCATCTTCTACTGTTCCCACGTCATGGACGTTGTCGAGCGAATCTGTAACCGCATCATCATCATCGATAACGGCACGATCATCGCCAACGGAGCATTCGATGAACTGCAAGCCATGAACAAAGGTAAATCTTTGGAACGGATTTTTTCGCAGTTAACGGGGAGCAGCGGACATGCCGAAAAAGCCCAAGACATTATTTCGGCCTTCCACAGGGAACAAGCCAAATGACGGATTTCATTCTCAACATAATGGACCAGTTCAAGTGGTTATTCCGTTTATTGAAGGTGGATTACGAAAAATTCAGGATTATCTTATGGACAAAATTGACTGACGATAACCGCCAGGAGAAGTCCATCGTCCAGAGAAAGAGCAAAAAAGAGATGTCTAATTCGCTGGGTATAGTCGCTTTCGTTTATGCGTTCATTGGTGTGATGATCGGGCTTATGGTCCTGGGGATTCAAGACCTGTTCGTCTCCATGGTCATTGTCTTTGCCATCGTCATGGTCATGACAGCAGTGGCGTTGATTTCGGATTTTACTTCCGTGCTGCTGGATACAACAGATAATGCCATTCTCCTGCCTCGCCCCGTTGACAGCCGGACGCTTGTCTTGGCGCGGCTGGCTCATATCGTGATCTATATAATGCTGATCACTCTCTCCCTATCCGCGGCGTCGATCGTAATCGGGACGGCCAAATTCGGCCCTGTGTACACGATTGTATTTTTCCTTTCTTTGATCCTTTCGGTTCTGTTCGTTGTGTTTGTGGCCAATGTGTTTTATCTCTTGTTGATGAAGATCTCAGGTGGAGAGCAATTTCGGGATATCATCCTCTATTTCCAGATATTTATGGCGGCCTTTGCCATGGGCAGTTACCAGCTCCTTCCCCGTCTCATTGAATTTGATGCACTCGAGAACTTTTCCTTCCCGATCCGGTGGTGGACCTATCTTGTTCCACCGGCTTGGATGGCCGCGCCTATCGATGTGGCTGTAAATGGCGACCTGAGTAGTCCCAAGCTGATTCTTTCATTGTTGGGCTTACTCGTTCCTGTAATGAGTGTTGTAGTCGTCATAAAGTTTCTCGCTCCGGGCTTCAACCGTTCCATTGCCCGGATGGAGATCGTGGGGCCTTCAAAGGATAAAGGTCAAGCGGAAAAAGGGGAACGGTGGAATCTGGCTTCATTTTTTTCCCGTTTACTCACGTTCAATCCAGCAGAAAGAGCGGCTTTTCAATTGTCCTGGAGACTCTCTTCCCGGGATAGAAAATTCAAGCTCAAAACCTACCCGACATTTGGATACATGCTGATCATCGCTTTTGTCCTGACCCTGATCGATGAGGGAACGATTTTACAGAATCTCCAGAGACTCCCTTCAGGACAAAAATACATTATCTTCCTTTATATCGGTTGCATTCTTATTCCGATCGTGGTTTTGCAGCAGCGGTTCAGCGACCAGTATGAAGCGGCCTGGATCTATCACACTCTTCCATTTACAAAACCCGGAGATATCCAAAAAGGCAGCCTCAAAGCAATGATCTTCAAATATGGCCTTCCTGTTTTTACTCTACTCGCCATCTTGGTCTTTTTGATATGGGGGCCTGCTGTCATCGATGACATCGTTTTCGCCTTCATGAACATGCTCATCAGCAGCCTGATTCTCGCCTTCTTTGGCAGGGGTGACCTGCCTTTTTCCAGGAGATACGGAGGAGCGGCGGAAAGACAGAGAGGCCTTTCTGGATTTCTCATGTTCTTAGTCCCCGCGGGGCTGGGCTTGACTCATTGGGGGATGACGTTCATCCCCTATGCTGTTCCTGTCGGGATTCTCATGGCGGCCGGGATAATTACTATCGGAATGAGAGCTTATGGGAACATCGGTTGGCAAACGATCAGGATTTAAATTTCATAGCCTCATTAATATGATGGAACATCCGGTCTTTTCAGAGATTTCCGGTTTTTCTCGGCGGAAAAATTTGGAAGGAATTTTAGCGTCGCACAGTAACGGCAATCTCAGCCTGTGAACAGAAAAGGTTTATAGAGTCTTCAGAAGTCTTCGGATTCATTCCCACCTCAGGACGTCGACGGGATTGGCGCGTGCCGATCGGAGGGATTGAAAACTGAGCGTGATTACCGTCAGCAGAAGCACAGTCATCCCTGAGATGAAAAAGGGCCAGATGTTTATTTCGGTTCTGTACACGAAATTTTCAAGCCAACTCTTTATGACGATATAGGCCACCGGCCAGGCGACAATGTTTCCATAGGCGACCAATTTGATAAAATCCCTGCTGATCAAGCCGATCACATCCTTGACCGTCGCCCCCAGTACCTTTCTTATGCCGATTTCTCTGGTTCTTCTCGTTATCGATAAGGCCGTTAAACCGATGACGCCGAGAACGGATAACCAAACGGCAAAAAATGAGGAATATTTCAAGACTTGTTTTAATTTATTTTCAGACGCATATCTTTTATCCAGCTCGTCTCTCAGAAAGGAATAGTTCAAAGGAATTCCCGGAAAAAGCTTGGACCACCTTGCACTTATGAACTTCAAAGTCTCATCTCTATTTTCAGCTTTCAATTTTATCAGCAGAAACTGGGGCGAATTGCTGGCTTTCAAAATAAGAGGAGGAATTTTTTCATGGACTGTATTCAGATGGAAATCCTCTGTTATGCCGATAATCGTGCATTTTTGATCCCAAACATCGAACTTTTGTCCGATCGGATCTTCATCGGCGAACTGTTCAGCCAGTGTTTCGTTGATGAGAATGGCGGCTCGACGATCGCTGGCATTATCTCTCGAGAAATCGCGGCCTCTCAACAGTTTGATATTGAATGTTTCTAAATATCCGGTATCCACAAAAGACAAACTGGCTTGGGTTCGTTTCCCGTTGATCATCAGATTCTCTGCCGACATGCCCCCTTCATAACCGAAATGAAAACTTGTCGTCGTGCTCGAGATGATATTCGGATTCTTGTTCAGTTCGTTTTGAAAAACACCGATCATACGGTATCTTTCTTCTCTGTCCGGATACCTTCTGAAGAGACTATAAAGGGGGATTCCCTGAATTTCATCCTTGTCAAATGTCAAGTGCCTGGACTTGATGAAATCCAGCTGATGAGCGATCAGTATCGTCGATAAAAGAAAGAAGATCGAAAACGAAAATTGAAGCGAGACCAGCAATTTCGTGAAAGTGTTGGGGCCACCAAGTTTAAAGCTTCCCCTGAAAATTTGGACAGCTTTCAGTTTTGACATGGCCAGAGCTGGGATGCTTCCCGCAACAAAACAGGTGATCAACACCAATCCCAGCAGAGTTGAGATCATGGGGAAACTGTAATCGAATCGAATCGATCTGAACACGATTTCATTGAATTTCGGCAGAAGGATCTCGGCGATGCCGATACCCAGTACAATGGCCAGGAGACAGATAACACTCGCCTCTCCCAAAAACTGTTTAAATATTTGCGCCTTATCGGCACCAATGACCTTTCTGACACCGATCTCCTTATATCTTATGGATGACATTCCGACCGAAAGATTCAGGTGATTGATACAGGCCATCAACAGAATGAAAAAGGCGACGGCGGAAAGGATAATGATGGTGTTTGGATTGCCTCTAACGGCGATGTCGTATCTGAAATCCGAGTGCAAATGAATATCCCGCAAAGGCTGCAGATGATAGAATGTGGTCGAAAGAGATCTTTTTCCTAAGTATTTTTCTATAATGGCTGGCATCTTTTCTTCAACGGCAGCCTTGGATATCCCTTCATTAAGTTCGATATACGTTGAATAGTTTGTTCTTCTCCAATTGCTGAAACTGTCATCGTTTTTCCCCTCAAATTCTGCTTGAAGTGAAGGAAGAGAAGCCAGCAAGTTGAAAGTCAGGTGAGAGTTCAACGGAATATTCTTCAATATTCCGGTCACTCTATACGGTTTATCATTCATGATGAGTGTCTTGTTCAGCGGCTCTTCCTGACCAAAGTACTTTTCTGCGATGTGCTCATTGATGACCACGGTGAACGGCTCTGAAAGCACGGTTTTAGGATTGCCTTTTATGAGCTCGAATGAGAACACTTCGAAGAGGGATGATTCCGTATAAAAATTCCTCTCCTCCTTGAACAGCTTGTCTCCATGTTTGACATCCGGCCAAAAACCGACGAATCTGACATGATTTTTCACTTCCGGAAATTCGTTCTTTAAAGCTGGCCCCAAAGGCAATGGTGTTTGAAAGCGCGAAAATTCTCTGCCTTCGAAAACATGCGTTGTCGTCATCCTGTAAATATGATCTGCATTTTCATGAAATTTATCAAAACTGGTTTCAAGTTGAATATAGATAAAGAGAAGAAGGCAGCAAGCCATTCCAATAGCTAAACCACCGATGCTTATCGCCGAAAAAAGTTTTTGTTTAGAGATATTTCTCAATGCAACTTTTAGATAATTTCTCAGCATTCTGAACACTCCTTGTCACTTGTCTTACACGTCAAATTTTCTTCAAGTAAAAATTATGCAATTTAGCTCTCACCAGGTCTCTCAGCGCTCAAATGATATGTCCTTCCTCTTTTACGCATTTTTTGTGTACCTCTGAACAGATTCCGGTATTATCTTGAGCATACTTTTCAAGGTCATTTAATCAAGTATAGAAGCAAATAGCATGCCAATTTCTTCTTCTTGGGATTTTCTAACACTTATGAAAGATACATGTATCATTTATGAACAGCTAGTGTTCTTACTCGAACAGAAATGAATATTCCCCTTTCGCTATATCTCCGTCCCTTCGGCGTCAGCGAACTCCACACTCAAGACATATCACTTCCAATCGGATGTCTGTATTTCATCATTTTTCATCAGATTGATTCTCACAAGCTCAAACATACTCGGTGGCCGATCTGGGGAGGTTAAATCTTCTGGATCGCATCTTCCATTCTCCTGTATTTAACCCAACTTTTTGGAAGAAAACCTAATAAAATAATCCTGGACAATTCCCTTCGCTCGATATAAATAGACAGAGTCAGATGATATTTAATAAGAGGAAGGGACAATGATAAAAAAAGGATTTGCTTTTAAGTTTGTCTACCTGGTTTTACTCGCCATATTAATCGTTGGTTTTTTATCCTGTGGTGTATCGACAAAAGAAGAGGGGGAAAGGGACGCGATCATCCAGGAGACTGAGGAAGAAAGGGACCAGCGGATGGCCTGGTGGCATGAAGCCCGATTCGGCATGTTCATCCACTGGGGGCTTTATGCTATACCGGCCGGAGAATGGGAAGGAGAGACCAGGCATGCGGAATGGATA
>JABAOF010001247.1_pt2 | contig 26798 bp, 20 predicted proteins | sample 7062171 | NCBI WGS metagenome assembly JABAOF01 (sample SAMN14538628, study PRJNA623070) | marine sediment metagenome | biome: marine biome [ENVO:00000428]; feature: marine pelagic biome [ENVO:01000023]; material: deep marine sediment [ENVO:00002113] | place: India: Gulf of Khambhat ...
CTGTATAATGCAGTCGTGTTTTTCCCACCGTCGATGTCTTTCTTTGCATCATTGATTGGGATTGCGAAACCGATATTTTCTGCTCCCTGAACAATAGCTGTATTTACTCCGATAACTTCTCCGCTTAGGTTCAATAGCGGACCGCCGGAATTTCCCGGGTTTATAGCAGCATCAGTTTGGATTGCTCCATTGAGGAGCTCGGAATTGCCAGACCCGCTTCTGGTCTTAATCGAACGGGCAAGACCGGAAATGACTCCGGTACTAACCGTATTACGATACTCGCCAAGTGCATTACCTATAGCGATAACGGTTTGGCCAATGACTGCAGTCTCGGAATCCCCAAGGGTGACTTTGGGCAGATTCTTTGCCTGAATACGCAGTAAAGCGATATCGTTCTTGCTGTTACGAAAAATGACCGTGGCTTCAAACTTCCGCTCATCATTGAGAAGGATGGTATAATCAGCTTCAGGATCTTCAACAACATGCTTATTCGTCAAAATTAAACCATCACTAGTGATGATAAATCCTGAACCGCCACCGATTTCCCGGCGTTCGGTCCCATTCTGCCTCCACATCCGCCCAAAAAACTCAATTCTGGGCAGGTCTTTGGTAACGACGATACTGACAACGGCTGGGCTTACCTTCCTCACTGCAGTAACAACCGCGGCTTCTTCAGATACGGTCGAATGATATGAAGCTGTCTTACCTTTAGCTGTGCTGTCCTGTGAGGGTTTTCTTGTAGGCGGAATCAGGCCGTAGTAATATCCGAAGGTAAGCCCGACAGCGAGGTTTACGAGCAAGCTTACGACGACGGCCAAAATAACGGTCCGAGCTGTTCGGCGGCTAATGTTGGCTGGAGCAGGATAATCTTCATGCATTACAATTCCCCCTTGAATTCAAATCTCAAGCAATACGAACCACGTCATAGAGAGCCCTGTACTCCAGGGCTTCTTCTCGCTGAATTAAAGCACGTTCCATACTCTCCTTGGTGTCTTCCAAAGTGCTTTGAGCTGAAGAAACGTCCTGAGTAGTGCTTGCTTCAGTGCTTTGAAGACTCTTTTTAGCATTTTCAAGACTTGCCAGTGTACTGCTTACAGCAATTTCCTGCGTTTTGATTTCTGCTGGGGTAGCTTTCTTAAGCTGACGGAGTTGCGCCTTTGTGCTCTTGAGATTTGCTTTTGCAATCTTCGATTCCTTCTGAAGATCGGTATCATCAATTCTTGCGAGCTCCTGCCCAGCAGTCACTAAATCTCCAGCTTTAACAGAGACCGTTGTAAGCTTCCCGCCGCTTTTGAAATTAAGACCTACCTCGTTCTCGGAAGTAACAGTACCGGAGACTGTCAAAGTGGGAGTGATATCTCCTTTTGCTACTGTGACCGTCCTCGTCTGATCCGTTTGATCAGATGAACGGCTGAAGAAAATCCAGTAGCTGATGAAGGCAACTACTGCAATAGCTAGAACCACCACCGCAATCTTTACTACAATACTCCTGGTTAAGAACTTTCTTATCAACACGTCCTCCTTGTTGTATCTTAAAGAATTTCCCCCGTTGCAGGATCTATTTCTGTTAATCCAACTCTATGAACGAAAGCTGAGAAAAAGCTTAGAAGAACTCTCCTTACGAACTGCAATAAGGAGCGTTCAATCCGCCAGCCCAGTTAACCTACCTGCCATAAGATGCGCCGCCCAACTGCCAAAAGCTGAACCGTAGATAATGTCAGGCAGGTGTTGCCAGCAAGGTTAGCTGCACCTCGGATGCCATCCGGAATATTCTACCCGCTAGACGTTGGCAAGTGGGCCTGCAAGGTTACCACATGTGTCCTGGTCTAAAACCTCCGCCACGTGGTCTGCCAATGCCCCGCATGGGGCTGCACCTGAGGATTTTTAGGTCTATGTTGTTGTCGTCTGCCCAGTCCCTCAATTCTTGCTGCAAATCCATAAGCTCTTTTTGCTTTTCCAGGATTTTATCTACCTTCTTTAGAATTGTTGTTTTTTGCGCCTCAGTAATTTTGCCTTCCTTTACCGCCTCGGCCAACCGCTCTTCGCGGGCATCCCGCATCGCCTGAAGTCTTTCTTCTTGGGCCTCAGTAAAGACCTTCTTCACATCGTAGGCGTTGAGATTGAAGCGTTCGGAGAGCCTTTCAACAATGGACTTTTTCGTTGTTGTGCTGTTCGCTGCCACAACCACTCCTGCTCCAAAAGCGCCCGTCATAATCAGCACACCAAGGACTGTAGCGATAATGATAACTTTCTTTCGGTTCATCCTTTCTTACCTCCCTTCGCAAAATAGTTTTTATTTATAAGTCGTACTTTAACTAACTAATCTGAGAGAATGCTTGGAAAGCAAAGGATTTATCTATACTATTTATACGTTGAACAACCTGAGATAAGACTGAAAAAGGATAGGGTTAATCAAGAACGTCCTTTTTCATTGCCTCAAGCTCTTCTTTACTTATCTCTCCTTTGGCATACCGTTCTTTCAGAATCTCTATTGCATTGCTATCCGGAACATGTGGTGCCATCTTTTTGTAACCAAAGCTCCTTATAGCCAGCAAGACTAAGATAGCTGCAACTGCTAATGCTATAAGTAACTTTAAAAAGAGAAATGGAGTTATTACAGTAATCCACCAATATTCTATGCTACGAGCTCCTTTGTGCCACATTTCGGGACGGTGCATAAAAGTCCCACCTCTGCCAATAGAAGCCAGGATCGTCCCTGTGCCAAGAATACCTGCAACCAGCAATGCACTGAGCGCAACTGCGGCGACAACAACAGGCTTCTTCATTTTACGGCACCTCCTTTCGCTCGAGTTCCGACTCATATGCTATATTCTGGATAGCTAATCTGAGAAAATGCTTAGAAAGGAATCCCTGCCCATAATCTTCCCTGACCCCTGTTTAAAAAGAGGGGTACATAAAAACCTCCCTTTTCGAAAGGGAGGTAGGAGGATTACCCTTTTTTAAACATCTCTTACCTATCCCCTTTTCCTAAAGGGGGATATAGGGGGATTAAAAGGATGATAGATAATCTCCCCTGACCCCTCTTTAAAAAAAGGGAACGGAATGGCAGAACCATCTGAGAAACAGAGTTGTGAACCAGATGTCAAGAGTGATTGGAAATTTTTAATGTTTAAGTGGGAGCCTGATAGTGAAGATAGTCCCCTTGCCGACAACACTGGTTACGTCAATTGATCCATGATGCGCTTCAATAATTCTTTTTGCAAGCGATAAGCCAAGGCCAAAACCAGTTGCCACTGACTTTGAGCGCGAAGAATCAACCTGGTAAAAACGGTCAAAGATATATGGTAAATGCCTTTCGTCTATACCAATCCCCGTATCTTCGATACTGAGAGCAAGATATTTCTTAAATGAGCTAGCGGAAATGGATATTTGACCCCCTTTTGGGGTGTTTTTAATTGCGTTATCCAGAAAGATAGTTACTAACTTTTTCAGGCACGCTTTATCTACTTCTACCACAACATCGGTAGGTTCAATATTGAGTTTTGCCTCAATGCCCTTTTTCTTCGCCAGTGGATGCATTTGCTTAAAAGCACCCTGGATAATTTCATTTGCCTTAACTGGTTCAATCTCTATGTTATGTTCGCCTTTTTGGTGTTGAGCCAAATGGAGTAAACTATTGGTTAACGACTCCAGACTGTGTACGTCCTCAAGATTATCTTTAAGTATCTGTTTGGTTTGCCCAGGTAAGCTTTCATCCCTTAAGTTCACCTCTATAGAGGTTTTTAAGGCAGTTAAAGGGGTCCGTAGTTCGTGCGAGGCATCGGCTACAAATCTTTTTTGCTCCTCCAGTGCCTCTTCGATTGGTTCGAGCGTTTTGCCGGCAAGAAAATATCCAGCTGCAGCAGAAACGACTAAAATTACACCATTAATCAATAAAAGATAGAATATAACCCGCTGTTTAGCTGCCTGTAAATCCTCAAGAAAGAAAGGCCGGGGAAATATATTTCGAAGTTCAGGTCTTAACTCTTCAAGATGATAGGGAATCTGCTGCGGTAACCTTATGCCAAGTTCCTCAGCCCTTAACCGAAGTTCTGCTCGCCTGATGCCTCTTTCTAATTCTGCGGTTGTTCCACGATATATTGCCAGGCTGAATACCAGACATATCAACATGATAATGAGCAGATACCAACCGGTCAGTTTCAAACGCGCTGAGCGAAACATTATTTTTCTTCTCCAATTTTGTAGCCAAAGCCTCTAATAGTATGTATCAACGGCGGCTTATCCTTAAACGGTTTGTCTATCTTGTTTCTTAAATAGCCGATATAAACTTCAACTGTATTTAGTAATACATCAGCATCATAATCCCAAACATGATTAATAAGCTGATCTTTAGTAACAATTTTATCTTTGTGTCTCAAGAGATATTCCAACAATGCAAATTCTTTTTTTGATAGTTTTATTTCTTTTTGTCCCCGTCTCACCTGATAGGTGAGTGTGTTTAAGCTCAAGTCCTCAATAGTCAATACAATACCCAACGCCTCTTTTGGCCTCCGGGTCAATGCCCTGACTCGAGCTATAAGTTCTGCAAAAGCAAAGGGCTTGACTAAATAATCATCAGCACCGGCGTTTAGGCCAACTACTCTATCGTCAAGCTGACATTTTGCGGTCAGCATTAAGATGGGAATGTGAATATTGTCCTTACGTAATTGCGTGCAAATCTCAATCCCATCCATTTTGGGTAACATAAGGTCCAGGATAATTACGTCATAGTCTTGCGTTGAGGCTAAATCAAAACCATATTCGCCATCATAGGCGACATCTACTGCATAAGACTCTTGCTCAAACCCTTTTTTGATGGAGTTTGCAATTTTATGTTCATCCTCGACAATCAAAACTCTCATACCAAGAAATATTATACGCAAAAGCTGAGAAAAAGCTGAAAAAAGTTCGGATGAGTACTAAATGAACGTATTCGGTCTTAAAAATTGTAAATTATTAGTAGAAGGCAGCCTGGGTTGCATTAGTAGGTTGGCAGTTAGGATAGACAAAAATTATAGCAGGCAAGAAAACAGAGGGAGTAGTATATGTAGATATAGTAGTAAGGTGGGATAGTTATGAAATGGTTTGGTCGGGGAGCAACACTTGTAGCTTGAACGGGAGTCATAGCCGCCGTGTGTGGTTATCGGCACCGCTATGGGTAACTATTATGTTGCCTGTGCTTATTGGCGCGGGTATGATTGCAGGATGGATTAAGCAAGATTCAAGCGTATCTGCTGTATAAAATCTGCAAGGAGGCTCTAGGGCAATTTCATCTTGCTTCATAGGTAACTGCAGTCGAGACTTTTCACTGTTACTTATTTAATATCTGCGTGATAGCTCTGGAGCGATCTGACGCTACTGCGAAGCCGTCGGTAGTCTGCAATTCCTTTCGCTGCAGCAAGCGCAGCCGGTACCGTGGTGATATAAGGTATTTTGTATTTGATAGCTGCTTTGCGGATATATGAGTCATCATACTGGCTCAATCTGCCGCTTGGAGTATTAACCACCAGATGGATCTCCTTATTCTTGATTGCATCGACGATGTTAGGCCGACCTTCTTGCATCTTAAGAATAGGTTCAGATGTTATGCCGTGATCAGCTAAGAAATTGTGGGTTCCACTGGTTGCAACTATTTTAAACCCTAGCTTCTGGAATTCTCTAGCAGCTTCCAAAACAGCTGATCTATCGTGTTCAGAAACTGTAATGAGGACGGTTCCTTCGAAGGGGAGAGGCAGCTGGGTTGCTTCTTCAGCTTTGAAGAAGGCAAGGCCAAAGGAGTTTGCCATTCCCATAACCTCACCTGTAGATCGCATTTCTGGTCCGAGTAGCGGGTCAACCTCAGGGAACATGTTGAAAGGGAATACTGCCTCCTTTACTCCAAAGTGTGAAATTTTTTTAGGTTTTAGATCGAAATCAGAAAGCTTTTTACCAAGCATAAGCTGGGTAGCGAGGCGTGCCATTTGAACATTACAAACTTTGGAGACCAAAGGTACAGTTCGGGATGCACGCGGGTTTGCCTCGAGAATATATACTATATTATTAGCTATGGCGTACTGGATATTCATAAGACCAACAACGTTAAGTTCAACAGCAATCTTCTTGGTATATTCATTAATAGTTTCGATATGCTTTGGTGATATGCTCACAGGCGGGATTACACAGGCTGAGTCACCTGAGTGGATACCTGCGAGCTCGATGTGCTGCATGATTGCCGGAACAAAGGCATCGGTGCCGTCCGCTATAGCATCTGCCTCGGCCTCGATTGCGTTTTCCAAAAACTTATCAATTAGGATAGGCCGCTCGGGTGTGACTCCCACAGCTGCAACGACAAAGTATTTGAGCATCTCCTCATCGCGGACTATTTCCATGCCCCGTCCACCGAGAACATAGGAAGGTCTCACCATAAGCGGGTAGCCAATTTTTTTAGCAACCTCGAGGGCTTCTTCAAGTGTACTGGCCATCCCGGATTCAGGCTGTGGGATTCCCAGCTTCTTCATTTTCTGCCGGAAACGATCCCGGTCTTCGGCGAGATCTATAATTTCAGGTGGCGTGCCAATGATTTTAACTCCTGCCTGCTCAAGCTCAGTGGCAATATTTAAGGGTGTCTGACCTCCGAACTGTACGATTACTCCGTCGGGCTTTTCCTTCTCATAAATGCTTAGGACGTCTTCAACTGTAAGCGGTTCGAAGTAGAGCTTGTCCGAGGTATCGTAGTCGGTCGAAACTGTCTCCGGGTTGCAATTAACCATGATTGATTCATATCCTTCATCTCGTAGGGTAAAAGCCGCATGAACACAGCAGTAGTCGAACTCGATCCCTTGGCCAATCCGGTTAGGTCCACCTCCCAGAACCAGAACCTTGCGCCTTTTGCTGGTTTTAACCTGGTCAGGCGCATTATAGGTAGAAAAATAGTAGGCTGCGTTCTCTACACCGCTCACGGGCACTGGTTCATATCCTTGAACCAAACCAAGGGAAATGCGATGCTTCCTGATTTCCTTTTCTGCAATCCCTAAAAGCAGAGCCAAATATCGATCTGCAAATCCATCTTTTTTTGCCCGTACCAACAGCTTGTTGGGAAGTTTTTTACCTTTATACGTGAGAATCTCTTCTTCCAGTTCCACAAGCTCTTTCATCTGCTCGATGAACCAGGGTTTTATGTAGGTTACCTTATAGAGAGAATCGACACTGGCTCCCTTGCGCAGTGCCTCATACATTATAAACTGGCGTTCGCTCGATGCTTCTTTTAGAAGTTCCATCAATTCATCAAGAGATTTTTTGCGCAGATCGCACGCAAAGCCGAGGCCATATCGGTTAGTTTCCAGGGAGCGGATGGATTTCTGGAAAGCCTCTTTATACGTTTTGCCAATGCTCATTACCTCACCAACCGCGCGCATTTGGGTTCCCAGTTTATCTTCGGCATCACGAAACTTTTCAAAGGCCCAACGGGCAAACTTAACGACTACATAGTCACCTGAAGGCGTATACTTTTCCAAAGTGCCCTCTCTCCAGTAAGGGATTTCGTCAAGTGTGAGACCGGCAGCTAATTTTGAGGAGACGAAGGCGATGGGAAAACCTGTCGCCTTGGAAGCAAGTGCAGAAGAGCGTGAGGTTCGGGGATTTATTTCAATGACTACTACCCGTCCAGTCTCAGGATTATGAGCAAACTGTATATTCGTACCGCCGATTACCTCAATAGCCTCGACAATAGTATAAGAATACTTTTGAAGACGCTTCTGGAGATCCGGGTCGATGGTCAGCATTGGTGCAGTGCAGTATGAGTCACCGGTATGCACACCCATCGCATCTACATTCTCAATAAAACAAACGGTAATCATCTGATTTTTGGCGTCGCGCACCACTTCAAGCTCCAGTTCTTCCCATCCAAGAACCGATTCCTCTACCAGTACCTGCCCTATAAGGCTGGCGGCTATACCGCGGCTGACAACTGTGCGTAGCTCTTCAACGTTATATACTAATCCGCCCCCTGTGCCGCCCAAACAGTAGGCGGGACGGATAACTACGGGATAGCCGAGCTGAGTTGCAACATCTTCAGCTTCTTCTATACTATATGCTGGTTCACTTCTGGGCATATCAATACCCAGCCGGTTCATTGTTTCTTTGAAGGCGATACGGTCTTCACCGCGTTCGATAGCGCTGGCGTCGACACCGATAATCTTCACTCCATATTCTTCAAGCACACCTGCACGGGCGAGCTCTGAGGACAGGTTAAGCCCTGATTGACCTCCCAGATTGGGAAGCAGCGCATCAGGCCTTTCCTTTTCGATGATCTGTCTCATTGTTTCCAAGTTGAGGGGTTCGATGTACGTTGCGTCGGCCATCCCTGGATCGGTCATAATGGTTGCCGGATTGGAGTTTACCAGGACGATTTCATAACCCAGCGACTTGAGGGCCTTACATGCCTGGGTACCGGAATAATCAAATTCGCAGGCCTGACCGATGACAATGGGACCAGAACCAATAATCATAACTTTCTTTATGTCATTTCGTCTCGGCATATCTTACTTCCAGTATAGTGTGTTTTTATAATTTAAATAGTTCAAGTACAAAGAGTTAGATGCTTGGAGCAATTATAGCAACTATCTACGTTTTTCAGAAAGAGGAATTTTGAATTTTATACTATGGCCGGTAATTTAAAGATATTGTGAGATGAAAAGTAGAACAGATGACTTTTGGTGTTGTACAATTATCATATTGTTCCCGGCTTTCTGCGAGCAAATAATGATTGTCACAATTTATATAGGGAGCTACAAATGCACGGGGGTTAAGTATGAGCCGAGAGAATATTGCAGCTCTTTTATTTGTTGTTACCTGGCTCGTGGTTGTTGGTGTCAGCTTATTCACCAGGACTAAAACTGTGGTGTCAAATGAGACGGCTAAATCTTTGGGTATGATTATCTTTCTTTTAGGTATGCTTGTGTTTGCCTGGGCGGCAGTTCACCTTAAAGCATCCTTTCTCGGAACTGTTGAACCTGTGTCGGACAAGCTGGTAACGACTGGACCATATAGATTTGTTCGACACCCTGTATATTTGGGTATGACGGTTGCCACTATAGGGCTGATTATTGGAATGAGAAGCTTGTGGGGATTAGCAGGGATATTTCTACTCTTTATTCCAGCCGAAATTTACAGAGCCAGGCTTGAAGAGATTGCTTTGGCTCGCAAATTTGGTAAAGAGTGGGACAATTATTCCAAGCAAACTTATTTTATGTTTATCCTTATATACTAGTCAGCATTCCTTTCTCTTATAAGGTTTCTGACATTTAATACTTTGAACTAATAGCAGGCTCAAACAGCCAGCACTTGGATACCAGAATTTTGGGAGTAATTGAGTGAAACTGAAGGATAAAGTCATAGTTATCACTGGCTCAACACGTGGAATAGGCCGGGCAGTTGCTGAAGCATGTGCACGGGAGGGAGCTGAAGTAGTAGTCTGCTCACGTAACGAGACGTCTGTAGAAAGGACGGTTGAGACATTAAAGCGGCAGGGATTCAAAGTATCGGGTATTGCCGTTGATGTCTCTATCCAGAGTGAACTGGAGAGGTTGCTAAAACACGCTCTGGAAACTTGGGGAAGGATAGATGTCTGGATTAATAATGCCGGGCTATCGGGTGGAATGCGGTTTCTCAGTGATATAAGCGAAGAGGAACTTGCACATATGGTTAATGTGAATTTTGCTGGCACGCTCAAAGCCTGCCGTATGATTATTCCCTATTTTATCGAACAGGGAGGCGGAATTTTAATCAATGTGAGTGGTAAAGGTGGACGAGGGGAGGCCTCACCATTCCTGGCTGCTTATGCAGCTACTAAAGCGGCAGTTGCCAATCTTACTAAAAGTCTGGCTCAGGAGAATAGAGCACATCCAGTTTCAATCCATTTAGTGTCACCCGGTATGGTGGCAACGGATTTCTATAGAGATATGAAGACCAGCACTGAACTGGCCACCTATGCTGAGAGCATACCTTATGTTTTGAAAGCACTAGCCGTGCCGCTCGATGTTGTAGAACGTTTCTTTGTCAATATTGCTGCACAGGAACCGGGGAAGATAACCGGTAAGAACTATTCGGTTTTAAGTGGATTCAGGTTGATGCGAGCCGTTGTATTACTGATATGGTACCGGGTAGTTGGCAAGGTAAAAATGCCTATGAGGTAAAAGTACTTGCATCAGGGCATGCATTCTTAGACCCGTGCTTTCAAAACTTGCATTGGGCAAGGTTACATCTAAGTGGAGCAGATAGATATAGTAAAATATAGTAAATTAGTTGTGGGCAAGCAGAATGGACAGGATAAGGTGATATTGGAAAATACGTTTAATGGGTGCTTCCGGGTACATATTAAGAGAAAGAATAGATCAGGTGAAAGGTTACCTTGGATGCTTTGAAAGTACTAAAAAGGTTCTACGGTTAGATAGGATGAATATAAGAAAAGGGAAAGCAGTAAAGGACTTATAAGTGGATTAAGAAGGAGGTGAGTTGACACATTTTGCTTAGGCAAAGCAGTCGAAGACACGCGGTCGGCACCCGCTCAATCCAGCAGTATTTAAATTTAGCCGCCGCTCGGGTCTCGCCCCGCGCGTAACCAAAGGCTCTGCCCAGAAGGTAGACAGCGAGGCTGCGACACGGTCTTCTCCCTGCTTCACATTCGCCTTTTCATCTTTGCGCAGTCAATTGTCAGCCTAACTTGTTGATAGACAATTTGAACATCAGCATTAGGTAATATTTCCAAATAAGTATGCATTTAGAGGAGCGAATAGAAATTTAATTTTTCCGCGGATTGAAAATGATGAAGACATTATTAATTGTAGCCTTAGTTTTAATTACATTTGGTTTTTCATACTGGTGGTTTATTCCGTGGCGCCCGGTTTTAAAACCCTTCAGGCTGGGCGGCTTGAAAGAAGCCAATCCTGATTCTTTAGCAAATAAAAAGGGGCAGAGGGTTTTAGCTATCACTGCCCATATTGATGATCTAGAGTTTTTCTGTGGGGGCACTATGGCTCGCCTTCAAGAAAAGAATGCAGAAACCTGGTTGGTTATTGGTACCGAAGATTATAAATGGTATTACTCTACTAAGGAGAGTTCTAGGAAGAGTACGGAAAGACGCAAGGAGGAACAAGAAGAAATTGCCGACTACTTTGACTATGCGAGGGTTATTTACTTAGGTTATCCTGACAACCGTTTAAAGAACGGCCCGGAGCCGGTTGAAAAGGTCAGAAAAATCATTGAGGAATTTAAACCGGAGGCAATACTTACATTTGATGTATTAAACAGAACATTTATTCAGCACCGTGACCACACGGCAGCGGGCATAATAGCCCTTAAAGCGGCTTCGGAAAGTAATACCGATGCAAAAGTTTTTATGTTTTCGACAAACACACCTAATTTCTACGTGGATGTAACTGATAGCTTGGAACGCAAGTGGACTGCTCTTAAAATGTTTGAAAGTGAATTTGGAGGAAACGAGTTTGTGTTTACAATGCTCAGGAGATGGGCTCGTAATGCTGGTAAAAAAGCAAACACCAAATATGCTGAATCATATCATGTGGTAGAATTCGAGAGATAAATTTTTATAGAGATAGAGATCAAATAGAATAGGATATGGAGAGCAGTACTACTGCAATAGATAATTAACACAAGAGCAGGTCCCAGACCCGCTCTTGAAAGATACCGCCGCACAGCCTCATCGTTGTTTCTTGACCAAAACTTGAAGCTAGCAACCTGCAATTTGAAATTTAAGAAAAAAGACCCGGTTAAGTTTCAACTACATTCCCTTCGCTGGCGTTACCCAGATCAGGTCTTGAGGGTATTGGAACTTTCGCTCCTTTTCAGCCTTTTCAAGCTCCCCTAGCAATTTACTCCTTTACCGGGTCAATTTATTTGTACCCCAAAAATGGATTCTTAAACATGATCGGTGAAGGTTTTGAGTTTTGGTTTGTGAGTGATGCATTTAAAGATGTAATATGAGTCGACAGTTATGAGCCCAAAGCCAAAAACGTACAGTTTAAGCGCTTACCTTACAGTTGAGAAGATGGTGGCCACTTATCCTCTGGTATGATGAGGTTTAAACAAAAACCATCTGCACCAAGGGGTAAAGGTGTATCTCTATCTGGAAAGTTTTAGATAAAAATGTATAAAAGGAATCGCTCCTTTCTCGTGAAAAGATAAGCGGATGACTATTCTGTTGTCGATATGGTTATCTCTATAAGATCAAAAAGGCGCAGGAAAGGATCTTGACCTTTTATCTTTCCTTCACACCCAGGGGTTTTTATAGTAAAATTTCTTTTAATTATCATATGATTTGGAGTGAAATGGTACAGCTAAAAGAGCGAACTAAAAAACAGATGCGGAGCGATGCAGCTAAAAAGGGAGTAGCTAAAGCTCCTCATAGAGCTCTCTACAGGGCAATGAAAATGAGCGATGAAGATATCGCAAAACCTTTTGTCGGAATTGCAAATTCAGCCAACGAGATAATCCCGGGCCATCTCCATTTAAATAAATTAGCTGAGGCAGTTAAAGCCGGAGTTAGAGAGATGGGTGGAACTCCTATGGAGTTTTCAACTATCGGTATTTGCGATGGCATAGCTATGAACCACGAGGGGATGAAATATTCGTTGGCAAGCCGGGAGATTATTGCTGACTCTGTTGAACTGGTAACCCAGGCCCATGCGTTTGACGCCCTGGTGCTTATACCAAACTGTGACAAGATTGTGCCCGGTATGATTATGGCGGCAGCCCGTCTCAATATCCCTGCAGTAGTTATAAGTGGGGGTCCTATGATGGCCGGGTTATATAGAGGCAAAACAGTGGACTTGAAGGATGTATTTGAAGCTGTAGGTGCAGTGGAAGCTGGAAAGATGAGTGAGGAAGAGCTTGAGGAACTGGAACGCGTTGCCTGTCCCGGATACGGATCCTGCGCCGGTATGTTTACCGCTAATTCTATGAACTGTCTTGCAGAGGCTCTGGGTGTGGCGCTTCCAGGAAACGGCACCTTACCAGCAGTAGATCCGCGCCGGATTGTTCTAGCCAAGGAAGCGGGAAAGGCAGTGATGCGGCTTTTGGAAAGGGATATCAGACCTTTAGATATTATGACCAGGGATGCTTTTCTTAATGCACTGGCACTAGATATGGCTGTAGGTTGCTCAACTAATACTGCACTCCATCTGCCTGCTATTGCTAATGAATTAGGAATTACACTTGACCTGGAGCTTTTTCATGAGGTGAGCGAACGTACACCGAATCTATGCCGCATAAGCCCGGCAGGAGGCCACCATATGGAAGATTTGGATAAAGCGGGTGGTATTTCCGCAGTACTTAAGGAACTTTCGAAAAGAGACCTGGTGAATATTTCGGTTCTTACCGTCACCGGTGACACGTTGAAGGAAAATATATCCCAAGCTGAACTAAGAGATTCCGAAGTTATTAAACCTATTGGTACACCTTATGCACCTACGGGAGGTCTGGCCGTACTGCGGGGAAATCTTGCTCCTGACGGTGCTGTGGTTAAGCAGTCGGCTGTCGCTCCGGAGATGCTTAAGCATGAGGGGCCGGCACGCATCTTCAACTCAGAAGAAGAAGCCATTGAAGGTATCTTAAAGGGTAAGATAAACAAAGGTGATGTGGTGGTGATACGCTACGAAGGCCCCAAAGGGGGGCCGGGAATGCGGGAGATGCTTTCACCTACCGCAGCGGTCGCAGGGATGAACCTGGACAAAGACGTTGCCTTAATAACTGATGGACGTTTTTCAGGTGCTACGCGAGGAGCATCAATCGGACACGTCTCGCCGGAAGCTCAAGAAGGGGGCCCTATAGCGGTACTGGAGGATGGAGATATTATAAGTATTGATATCCCCGGCAAGAGACTGGATGTAAAGCTTGAGGCAAAAGAGATTGACGAACGCTTAAGAAGATGGGAGGCGCCCCCATATAAAATTAAAAAAGGATATCTTGCGCTTTATGCTCGCCTTGTATCATCGGCTGCTAAGGGAGCAATTATTGAGCAGAGAGCGTAGAGCAGAGAGCAATGAGCTAAAAATCCGCAGCTGTAAAGCTCCAGAGCTGCAGGGCTATAAGGCTAAGAGCGAACGAAAGCTCACTACCTTAGAGCCTTAGAGCGATATAACCTTGGAGCAGAATTGCGGTGAATTAGAAAAAGGATGTGATGTTTGTGAAGATGAACGGTGCAAAGGCACTAACACAGAGCCTGGAGAATGAAGGAGTCGATGTGCTATTCGGTATTCCAGGAGGAGTGACTCTGCCCATCTTCGATGCGCTATATGATTCTAAGATTAAGGTTATCCTGATGCGGCATGAGCAGTGCGCAGCACATGCTGCTGATGGATACGCACGGGCAACTGGACGGGTAGGAGTCTGTATGGCCACCTCTGGTCCGGGAGCCACCAATCTGGTTACTGGTATTGCCAATGCTTATATGGATTCCGTTCCCATTGTTGCCTTTACTGGACAGGTGGCTACACACATAATCGGAACCGATGGTTTCCAGGAAGCGGATATCACTGGAATAACAATGCCTATAACTAAGCACAACTATCTGGTTAAAGATGTGAAGGCTCTACCCAGGATAATAAAAGAAGCATTTCATATAGCAGCAACTGGGCGGCCAGGCCCAGTACTTGTTGATATTCCAGTTGATGTGTCTAGATCTGAGCTGGAATATAGATATCCCGAACAAACCAATCTCCCTGGTTATAAACCTTCCTACAAAGGACATCCCAAACAAATAAAGGAAGCAGCTAAAGCAATTGTTGAGGCAACGAAACCCATTATCTATGCGGGTGGCGGTATCATTAAATCTAATGCATCAGAGGAGCTGAAAGAACTAGCAGAAATTACCAGTATTCCTGTTACCACGACTTTAATGGGCAAAGGTACTTTTCCAGATACACATGAATTGTCCCTTGGGATGGTGGGTATGCATGGAGCTCGTTATACCAATTATGCCACGAGTGAAGCAAACCTTCTCATCTCCGTAGGGGTGAGGTTTGATGATAGGGTAACCGGAAAGCTCTCAGAGTTTGCCAAGAATGCTACGGTTATACATATAGATATAGATCCTGCCGAAATTAGTAAGAATGTTTATGCACATATACCAGTTGTGGGAGATGCCAAGACTGTACTCTCTGCGCTAGTTGCTGCAATAAAAAAACTACTTGAGACTCACAAAATGGCTGACAAAAAAGCCTGGCTTGGCAAAATTACTGAATGGAAGAAAAAGCACCCGTTAAGTTACACACAGGAGCCGGGCGGTGAACTCAAGGCGGCGTATGTCGTCGATCAGATTTATGAGATTACCAAAGAGCGCAAGACCATAATTACTACTGGGGTCGGACAAAATCAAATGTGGGCCGCGCAGTACTATAAAGCTACCAGGCCGCGCTCATTCATATCCTCTGGCGGCTTAGGAACGATGGGTTTTGGAATGCCTGCAGCCATTGGTGCTCAGGTCGGTGTCCCTGATGCGCTGGTTATTGATATCGATGGCGACGGCAGTCTGCAGATGGTTTCTCAGGATCTGGCTACAGCAGTAATAGAGAAGCTCCCAATTAATATTTGTGTTCTTAACAACGGCTATTTAGGAATGGTTAGACAGTGGCAAGAGCTTTTCTACGGAAAAAGATATTCTTCTGTTGATTTAACCTGTCAGACACCTGATTTTGTGAAGCTTGCTGAGGCCTACTGTACCCTAGGAATACGGGTTACTAAACCGGAAGAAGTGAAGCCAGCACTGGAGAAAGCAATTGCGGCTCCGCAGCCTGTGGTCATAGATTTTATGGTTGCGCGTGAAGAGAATGTCTTTCCTATGGTTGCACCGGGTGCAGCGGTTACTGACATGATCGGAGGGGAATAAAATGAAACATACTTTATCCGTTCTGGTTGAAAATAGACCCGGGGTCTTAGCCCGGATTTCAGGATTGTTTAGCCGTCGCGGTTTTAATATTGATAGCCTGGCTGTTGGGCCAACGGAGAACCCTGAAGTCTCCCGGATGACCATTGTGGTTAATGTGGAGGAACATTCGCTGGAGCAGGTTACGAAGCAGCTTCATAAACTGGTGAGTGTTATTAAAATTAGTGACTTAGACCCGCATGAGTCAGTAGAGAGAGAATTGGTACTTATTAAAGTTGGAGCAGATTCCCAGACAAGAGCTGAGATAATCGAGATTGCTGACATTTTCCGTGCCAAGATTATTGACGTTGGACGTTCAAGTCTTACTGTTGAGGTAACGGGTACTGGAGCTAAAGTCCAAGCCCTGGAAGAGCTCTTACAATCTTATGGAATAAAGGAGATGGTACGGACGGGAAAGATTGCACTAATCCGGGGAGGAAAAGAGTAGAAATAGGGCGCTCAAAGCTCAAGGCTCAAAGCTAAAGACTAATTCATATTTCTCACAGCTTTTAACCCCAAACTTTTAAATCACTACTGAGGTAGAGGAGGGGAAATGGCAAAAATCTATTATGAAAGGGATATAAGCATTGATGTGCTTAAAGACAAAGAAATTGCGGTAATTGGATATGGAAGCCAGGGACATGCTCATGCTTTAAATCTTAAAGACAGCGGTTTTAAGGTAACAGTAGGGCTGAGAAAAGAAAGCTCCTCCTGGACTAAAGCCGAAGAAAATGGTTTGGGTGTCCTTCCCATAGATGAAGCGGCGGAGAAAGCAGAGCTGATTGTGATGCTTGTTCCCGATGAGTACCAGAAGGCTACTTATGATTCACAGATAGAGGCTCAACTTAAAGAGGGAGACGCGCTCGTTTTTGCTCATGGCTTTAATATTCATTTTAAACAAATAGTTCCACCATCTACCGTAGATGTCTTGATGATAGCACCCAAGGGACCTGGTCATCTGGTTCGTAGATTCTATACTGAAGGCGTAGGAGTACCGGCCCTCTTGGCGGTTCACCAGGATCATTCTGGAAAAGCGAAAGAGATCGGTCTTGCTTATGCTCAAGGTTTGGGGTCAACCAAGGCGGGCGTAATTGAGACAAGCTTCAAGGAAGAGACAGAGACCGATCTTTTCGGAGAGCAGGCTGTACTCTGTGGTGGTGCATCTGAATTAATAAGGGCAGGCTTTGATACTTTGGTTGAGGCAGGATATCAACCGGAGATTGCTTACTTTGAGTGTCTTCATGAGTTGAAATTAATAGTCGATTTAATATATGAACGGGGTATAACGGGAATGCGGGAGTCTATAAGTAATACTGCAGAATTTGGTGATTTGGTAACTGGAAAGAGAATTATCAATGAGGCAACCCGGCAGGAAATGAAAAAAGTTCTGGCTGAAATTCAATCTGGCGAATTTGCCAGGAGGTGGGTGGAAGAGAATAAAAAAGGAAAGCCCCTTTTCCGTAAACTGGCCGAAGAAGATGCCAGGCATAGTATTGAGCAGGTAGGAAAAGACTTGCGTAAGATGATGAACTGGATCGAAAAATAAATTCAAAAATTAAAGTGTAAAGTGCAAAATGGCAATGTAAAATTTAAAAATTTTTACATTTTGATTTGCAGTTTTGATTTTTGCGTTTTGAATTTTGCATTAAGGTATTACGGAAACAATCATGAGTTAGCAATAATCTTATGAAGGAGGATGTGACTGTGAGAAAAGAATATTTAATGACTCCGGGACCAACACCCGTTCCATCAGAAGTCTTGTTAGCTCAGGCCCGGCCGATGATTCATCATCGCACTCCTCTATATACCAAAATCCTGGTGACGGTTACGGAAGATCTAAAATATATTTTTCAAACCAAGAATGATGTTCTTATTTTTGCCTCATCCGGAACGGGAGCCATGGAATCAGCTATTGTGAATCTTTTTTCTGCAGATGATAAGGTGGTCGTAACCAGCAACGGCAAGTTCGGCAATCGTTTTATCAAGCTTGCAGAAGCTTTCGGGCTTACCGTCATTAAATTGGAGTATGAGTGGAATGAAGTTATAAATCCTGATGATATAAAGAAATTGTTAGAGAAGGATGAAAATATTAAAGGTGTGCTGGTTGTACATAGTGAGACCTCCACAGGAATTCTCAATGATATTAAGACTATTGGCGATATCGTTAAGGATTATCCTGCTGTGTTTGTCGTAGATTCTATTACTGGAATTGGTGCAGTAGAGGTGAGAACTGATGAGTGGCACCTTGATGTAGTTGTCACCGGCTCTCAGAAGGGGTTAATGCTTCCACCCGGGCTTTCCTGTGTGAGTGTAAGTGAAAAAGCATGGCATGCAGTGGAGAATTCCACGCTTCCCAAATTCTATTTTAGTTATAAGAAAAGTCGTGAATCATTTCACAAAGCATTTCCTCAAAATCCTTTCACTCCACCTGTTTCTCTAATAATAGGGCTTAGTGAAGCATTAAAGATGATGCGTGATGAGGGTTTGGAAAATGTTATCAAGCGGCATGCAGTGCTGGCAGAAGCAACAAGAGCGGGCGTCAAAGCTGTGGGACTTGAGCTATTTGCTCCACCTGAAGGAAGAGGAAGCGCAGTTACACCGGTAAAGGTTCCTGAGGGGATAGATGGAAAAGCGATTGTAAAGATTATGAGAGATAAGTATGGTATAACTATAGCAGGAGGGCAGGACCATTTAACAGGGAAGATTTTCCGTTTGGGACATCTGGGATACTATGACCGATTTGATATTGTGACTTCTATTGCTGGACTGGAGATGACGCTTGCTGAGTTAAATTATGAATTTGAAAGGGGAGTAGGCGTAAAAGCGGCAGAAGAGGTTTTTATGGAAAACCCATTATAATCAGGGGGATATATAATCTTAACACCCCTCTTTTGAAGCTTACGGCCAGCACCTGTCTACCAGTAAATAGAGACAGGAAGAGGAGAACACATAAAACCTCCCTTCCTGCCAGCAGGAAGGGAGTTAGTAGGATTACCCTTTTTTAAAACCTCTCTTACTTATCCCCTTTCCTAAGGGGGGATATAGGGGGTTTAAAAGATGATAGATAATCTCCCCAAGCGCTTCAGCAAAGAGGGGAGAAGAGAGAGATCTCTTTAAAAAAAGGGGATATATGGAGAACTCTCTTTAAAAAGAGAGAAAAAAATGAAAAAGTCTCTTTAGAAAAAAGAGGGAGATATAAAGAGGTCTCTTTAGCAAAGAAGAAACATGTATAACCTCCCTTTCCTAAAGGGAGGTTGGGGGGATTACCCTTTCTTAAAGGGAGTTAGGAGGATTACCCCTCCCTAAAGAGATGTTAAGATTAGTTATTCATATATAAGAAGAGAGAGAAGAGAATTACTCAATCTACAATAAGTAGATTTAGGAGGAAGAATAAATGAGGATCCTGGTAGCAGAAAAGATTGCTGATTCAGGTATAGAGATGTTAAGAAAAGATTTTGAAGTAGACGTCAAAACGAACCTTTCCCCTGAACAGCTTAAAGAGGATATTGCAAAGTATGATGCTATTATTGTTAGGAGCGGAACGAAAGTCACCAGGGATATCATAGAGCGTGCCGATAATTTGAAGATAATAGGAAGAGCTGGTATCGGTCTGGATAACGTTGATATGGATACTGCTACCAGAAAGGGAATTGTTGTAGCAAATGCACCTCAAAGTAATATTATTTCTGCTGCTGAACATACCATAGCTCTTCTGCTTGCCCAGTGTCGAAATATTCCTCAAGCCTTTAATTCGTTGAGGAGTGGAAAATGGGAGAGAAATAAATTCGAAGGAGTCGAGCTCTACGGTAAGACTCTAGGAATTCTCGGATTGGGTAAGATAGGAACTCTGGTTGCTCAGCGGGCTAATGCATTTGATATGAACGTTATTGCATATGACCCTTATATCTCTAAGGATAGGGCAGCACAACTTAACGTTCGCTTAGCCGAGACTATTGATGAGCTACTTACCGAGTCGGATTTTATTACCATTCATCTCCCCAAAACTCTGGAGACAGTAGGCATAATTGGAGCCAAAGACATAGCTAAGATGAAGAAAGGAGCCCGTATTATAAATGCTGCGCGTGGAGGTTTGATAGATGAAGAAGCTCTGGCTGATGCTATTAAATCTGGTCATTTAGCCGGCGCAGGGGTGGATGTATTTGATAAAGAACCCTGCAATGACAATCCTCTTTTTGAGCTGGATCAGGTTTTAGTAACGCCACATTTGGGAGCATCGACACTGGAAGCTCAGGATAAAGCAGGTATTACCATAGCCGAGCAGGTACTGGCTGCCTTAAAGGGTGAATTTGTAAGCAACGCGGTGAATATAGCGGCGGCAGGAGTTGACGATGCGATAAGACCTTTTCTACCTCTTGCTGAAAAGATTGGCCGGCTTCTCACGTATTTGGTTGAAAAGAGAGTTGGAGATCTTGAGGTCGAATATGCGGGTCAAATTTCTCAATACGACATCTCCATGCTTACGGTTGCTGTCTTAAAAGGTATGTTTGAAGCGGTGGTTCATGAGCCGGTTACCTATGTCAATGCTCCAATTCTGGCTAAAGAGCGGGGAATAGAGATAAAGGAGACAAAGACAGCGATCTCCCGTGACTACATAAATGTTATAACTGTTCAAACTGGAGATGCTGAAGGAAAGAAAATATCAGCGGCAGGCACTTTGTTAGGAAAGAAAGACCAGGAACGCTTCGTAAACATATATGATTTTGATATCGATATGGTTCCTTCTAAGTATATGGCTTTTTTCCGCTACGAAGACAGGCCGGGTATGATAGGTAGAGTAGGGACAATTTTGGGAAATAACAACATTAACATTGCTAACATGCAGGTAGGTCGTAAAGTTCTGCATGGGGAAGCCTTAATGGGAATAAATGTAGATGTTCCTATACCATCTCAAGTGATTGGTGAGATTAGAAGTCAGGCTGGAATTACTGATGCAAAGTTTATGGTTCTTTGAGCAGAGAGAAGAGAGCATAGAGCAGAGAGCTATGGAATAACAGATTTTTCTCTACACTCTAGGCTCTACGCTCCAAGCTTAAAATGAGTAGTATATAATTTTTACAGTCACAGGTTATGAATGATGAAACGAGGATGAGAATGTAAATGAATGACAAAGTGTACATCTTCGATACGACCTTGAGAGATGGAGAACAGTCTCCTGGGATTAGTCTGAATGTGCGTGAAAAGCTGGATATTGCTGAACAGCTGGCAAAACTGGGAGTGGATGTAATTGAGGCAGGATTTCCTATAACCTCTATTGGTGATTTTGAAGCGGTTAAAACTATTGCAGATAAGATTAAAGGTCCAATTATAGCCGGTTTAGCCAGAGCTGTTGACGAAGATATTGACAGAGCCTGGGAAGCCATTAAGAATGCGGAGAAGTGCAGAATTCATACGTTCGTTGCCACTTCTGATATTCATATGGAGCGGAAACTGAAGAAGAGTAGAGATGAAGTACTTAGAATGATTGAGCGAGCCGTAAAAAGGGCCAAGAGTTATTGTAAAGATGTAGAATTTTCTCCTGAGGATGCGACCAGATCGGAATTCGAATTTCTTTGTAAAACGGTTAAGCTGGCTATTGAATGCGGTGCAACTGTGATTAACATTCCGGATACCGTAGGGTATGCTTTACCCCAGGAGTTTGGTAGGCTGATCAGAGATATTCGAGAAGAAGTTCCCGCATTAAAGGAGATAGTGCTGAGCGTACACTGTCACAATGATTTAGGCCTAGCTGTTGCCAATTCACTGCAGGCTGTGGTTAACGGTGCCAATCAAGTAGAGTGTACAATAAACGGCCTGGGAGAAAGAGCGGGCAATGCTTCTTTGGAAGAGCTGGTAATGATTATAGATACCAGATTCCGCAGTCTGAACAAAACTACCAATATTAGTACAGAGGAGATTACCAGAACCAGTAGATTTGTCAGCACTCTTACTGGATATCAAGTACAGTTTAATAAGGCGATCGTAGGATCGAATGCTTTTGCTCACTCATCTGGAATTCATACTGATGGTATGCTGAAGGACAGAACCACCTACGAAATCATAAGTCCCCAGAAGATCGGACTTACGGAAAGCCGTTTGGTTCTTGGAAAGACTTCAGGACGGCATGGATTCAGAAAACATCTGGAGGAATTAGGATATGAGCTGAACGAAGACGAACTGAACCGGACGTTCACGCGCTTTAAAGAGCTGGCAGATAAGAAGGCAGAGATAAGTAATACGGACATTGAAGCAATTTTAGCCGAAGAGGTAAGAACAGCAGAAGAGATTTACACTCTGGAGTATATGGATACCTCAAGCGGTACTGACAAAGTCCCAACTGCAATCATCAGACTTAAGCGCAATAGCGAAATCATTGAGCAGACAGCAACTGGCGATGGGCAGGTTGACGCAACCTGCAAAGCGATAAGTCTGGCAACAGGCATCAAGACCAAACTCCTCTCCTATACTGTTAGCGCCATTACTGGAGGATTGGATGCCCAGGGTGATGTTGTTATTAAGCTGGACATTGAAGGAAGCGAAGTAGTAGGAAGAGGGGTAAGTACAGATATTATTGAGGCAAGTGCAAAAGCATATCTTAATGCCATAAACAGGTACCTAGCAACAAGGGGTGGCTATAGATTTAAACCTATAATATAAAATTAGGTTTAGGCCCCATAATCTCATTGGCATCTAGTTCTGGGATGAAGAAAGTATGAGCATGACCATTACTGAAAAGATTTTGGCAGCTCACTGTGGCAAAGAGAGAGTAACGCCAGGTGAGCTTATTAATATTAGGGTTGATCTTGTTCTGGCCAATGATGTGACAGCTCCAGTTGCAATCAAGGAATTTGAAAAAATTGGAGTTAAGAATGTTTTTGATAAAGAGAAGATCGTTTTGGTACCAGATCACTTTGCTCCCAATAAAGATATAGATTCGGCTGCTCAGTGCAAGCTCATGAGAGATTTTGCCAGAGAAAGAGACATTTCTCACTATTTTGAAGTAGGAAGAATGGGTATTGAGCATGCTCTGCTTCCGGAGGAAGGGTTAGTACTTCCCGGTGATGCAATAATTGGAGCTGATTCGCATACTTGTACCTATGGTGCACTAGGAGCTTTTGCCACGGGAATGGGAAGTACTGATATTGCAGCTGCTATGGCGACGGGTGAGGTATGGGTCCGGGTTCCGGAAAGTATCAAATTTGTGTTTAAGGGAAAGTTGAATCCCTGGGTAGGGGGAAAGGATCTCATTCTTTATACCATTGGAAAAATTGGCGTGGATGGTGCTCTTTATAAGATGATGGAGTTAAGCGGCGATACTATTAAAGAACTTTCTATGGACGGGCGTTTCACTATGGCAAACATGGCCATAGAAGCCGGCGCTAAGGGCGCCATAATCCCTCCTGATGATAGGACATTGGAGTATGTTAAGGGAAGGGCTAAGCGAGGTTACAAAGTATACCATAGCGATGAGGAAGCCAGCTATTCCGGGGTAATAGAGTTCGATGTTGAAGGAATCGAACCCCAGGTTGCTTTTCCTCATCTTCCCTCTAATGCCAGACCGATCAGTAAAGTTGATAATATACCAATTGACCAGGTGGTCATTGGCTCTTGCACCAATGGTAGGATGGAGGATCTGAGAATCGCGGCCAAAATTCTCAGGGGAAGGAAGACAAATTCCTGTGTTCGGCTGATCATAATTCCAGCAACACAGAGGATATACAAAGAAGCATTAAGAGAAGGCCTGCTTGACATTTTTTTGGATGCTCAGGCTGCAATCAGTACTCCTACCTGTGGCCCCTGTCTTGGTGGACATATGGGCGTTTTAGCGGCAGGAGAACGTGCTGTTGCTACTACTAACAGAAATTTTGTGGGGAGGATGGGTCACCCTGAAAGTGAGGTTTATCTTGCGGGACCGGCAATAGCGGCAGCCTCAGCTATTCTGGGAAGAATAGCGGGTCCAGATGAGCTAAGTTAAATCAAATATCAAATAGTAAAAATCAAAAACTGAAATCAAAAAAGAAAATCAAAGAAAAAAATAGCAGCTCCAAACGCGCAATTTATGATGGAAAACTTGTAGTGCTAAATACGCAACTCGAAACACATAACTCAATTCTAAAAAATGTAGAAGCGGACCTTTAGGTCCGCGAAGAAAGAGACGGAAATGATTCTAAAAGGTAAAGCCTATAAATACGGAAGAGACATCGATACTGACGCCATAATTCCTGCCCGTTATCTTACCGCTATTGACCCTGAAGAGCTTGCTCGGCATTGTCTGGAAGATTTGGATATGGATTTTGTAAAGAGAGTATCGCCAGGAGACATTATTGTAGCAGAAGAAAATTTTGGCTGCGGCTCTTCGCGGGAGCACGCGCCTATTGCCATTAAAGCTGCAGGTATATCCTGTGTAATAGCCAAGAGTTTCGCTAGAATCTTTTACCGTAATGCGATTAACATCGGTCTTCCAATTATTGAAAGTATTGATGCCGTGGACGGCATTAAAGAGGGGGATACGGTAGAGATTGATTTAGCCAAAGGGATAATCACAAATATCACGACCGGAAAAACTTTTATTTCACAGCCGTTTCCACCTTTTATGCGGAAGATAATAGAAAAAGGTGGACTAATCGAGTATGTTAAAGAGAAGATAAAAACGGGTGCGTAATATTGCAAGGCTGATATCCAACTTGCTAACCGTCAGGCAAAGACACCCAAGAAAGTTATGAGTCGACAGGTGGTAGTAGGGAGTCAGAGTTTTCGCTACAGACTACCGACTAACAGACTCCCGACTAGGTTAATACTTAGATTAGTGAACCTTACCTGTTTGACTTGTTAACAGTAAGGACAGTTTTGAGAAAGGGTGAAACACTGAACAGAGATATGAAAAAAGTAGAGGCTTCCACTAACCAGCGACCATCAGCCGGCAGTCAGAAGCCGNNGCTTCCGGGGGACGGAATTGGTCCTGATATAGTGAGGGAAACGGTTAAGGTACTGGAGGCAGTAGGAGGGAGGTTCAACCACGGGTTTGTCTTCGAGAACGCTCTTATTGGTGGTGCTGCTATTGATGCCACTGGTAATCCATTACCTCAGAAGACTCTCGATTTATGCAAGAGCAGTGATGCGGTACTTTTAGGGGCTATCGGAGGACCAAAATGGGATACTACTGACCCCAAAGGTACTCGTCCGGAGCAAGGGCTGTTGGGCATTCGCAAAGCACTCGATCTATTCGCAAACCTCAGACCGGTAAGAGTGTTCAGGGTTTTGATGGGTTCGTCCACACTTAAACAAGAAGTAATTGAGAACGTAGATATAATGGTGGTTCGAGAATTAACTTCTGGTCTATATTTTGGAGCGAGAGCGCGGGAAGGCGACCGTGCGTATGATACCTGTGACTACCATAGATATGAAATTGAGAGAGTGCTTGATATAGCTTTCAAATTGGCGTTAAGACGAAAAAAGAGAGTCCACTCTGTTGACAAAGCTAATGTTTTGGAATCATCAAGGCTGTGGCGAGAGGTGGCAATAGAGGTGGGCAAGAAATATCCAGATGTTGAGCTTATACATCAATTAGTTGATAATACTGCTATGCAATTAATCAAAAACCCGAAACAATTTGATGTTCTGGTAACTGAGAATATGTTTGGAGATATCCTCAGCGATGAAGCCTCTATGCTCTCTGGCTCCCTGGGAATGCTTCCATCGGCCTCTTTAGGTGCCAACAAACTTGCATTGTATGAGCCCGCTCATGGGAGCGCGCCCAAGTATTCAGGGAAAGATGTGGTTAATCCAATTGCCACCGTTTTATCTGGTGCTTTAATGCTGCGGTATTCTTTTGACTTGGAGGAGGAGGCTGAAGTGGTAGAGCTGGCTGTAAAAAAGGTGCTTGAAGAAGGTTACCGCACCAAGGATATTATGGAAGAGGGATCCAGATTAGTAGGGACCTCTGAAATGGGAAGCCTGATTGCTGAGAATATTAAAGTGTAATTAAGTAAAGGAGCAACAACGTAATTAAACGGTGAACACGTAGCCGAGAACGGTGAACTTAATAACTGCCAACTGTAAACTGACAACTGAATTGAAAAGGAGGTAAAGGTGCCGATACAAAAGGTCGACAAGATATGGACTAATGGCCAAATGGTCAATTGGGATGACGCTAAAGTGCACATTTTAACCCATGCGCTTCACTACGGTTCGGGCGTCTTCGAAGGAATTCGTGCCTATGAGACAATAAAAGGAACAGCAGGTTTTCGGCTTACTGACCATATGAAAAGACTGGAGCAATCAGCAAAGATTTACTTGATGGATTTACCTTATTCAGTAGAAGAACTGGTTGAAGCAACGAAGGAACTGATAAGGGCAAATAAGCTGAAGAGCTGTTACATCCGGCCTATTGTCTACAGAGGGTATGGAGAGATGGGGCTCAATCCTATTAATGCTCCAATTGAGGCAGCAATTGCTGTCTGGCCCTGGGGTGCCTATCTGGGAGATGAGGGAATAAAGAATGGTATCAGGGCAATGATTTCTTCCTTCCACCGCATCGACCCAAATTCCTTGCCTCCAGTTGCCAAGGCAACGGGTCAATACATTAATTCAATTTTAGCTAAGTTGGAAGCAGTATATAGCGAATACGAAGAAGCTATTCTGCTTGATTCCAGAGGTTTCGTCTCTGAAGGATCGGGTGAAAACATCTTTACTGTCAAGGACGGGATTATCTACACTCCGTCAACGACCTCAAGTATTTTAGAGGGAATCACCAGAAGTTCCGTAATGGAGATTGCCAGGGATATGGGATACAAAGTTGAAGAAAGAGACCTGGTGAGAAGCGATTTATTTTTAGCCGATGAGGTTTTTGTAACGGGCACTGCCGCGGAAATTGTTCCCATCAGGG
>JABAOF010003500.1_pt4 | contig 26778 bp, 29 predicted proteins | sample 7062171 | NCBI WGS metagenome assembly JABAOF01 (sample SAMN14538628, study PRJNA623070) | marine sediment metagenome | biome: marine biome [ENVO:00000428]; feature: marine pelagic biome [ENVO:01000023]; material: deep marine sediment [ENVO:00002113] | place: India: Gulf of Khambhat ...
AGAAGAAGGCCGCAAAGCGCAGAGTGAAGAAGAAGGCGGCCAGGAGGAAAGTCAGGAGAAAGAAGAAGCGGGCAAAGCGGAAGCCCAGCGCGGCGTTCATGAAGCCGGTCCAACCGGACGCGAAGCTCGCAGTTGTAGTCGGCGGCTCGCCGCTCCCGCGGACCCAGCTCACCAAGAAGATCTGGAATTACATCAAGCGGAACGGCTTGCAGGACAAGAGGAACCGGCGGATGATCAACGCAGACGCGAAGCTCAAGCCGGTCTTCAACGGCAGGTCGAAGGTGAGCATGTTCGAGATGACCAAGCTGGTCAACAAGCACGTGCGGTAGGAACGGCCTCACCACCCACGCACCGTGCTCGCAGCAGTAGCAGTACGGCAGTAACCTGCAGTAACCCAGCCCCGCTTCCCGGGGGTCGGCGCGCTCGCCGGCCCCCAATGAGGCCGCGACGGAAGCCATCAGCCCACTGAGAGCGATTTGCAGTTGGCAATTAGCGGTTCGTGGTCCGCTGCCACTGGCGTTCGTGGGCAACTCGGTACCACCCCCCTCACTCCTTACTCCTCACTCCTCACTTTTCACTGCGGGAAACGCATCCAGCTGCGCCATCGGGGAGAAGGTGATGCGGTGATGTGGCGTGGGGCCGCGCCGGTCCAGCACAGCAAGATGCCCCGCCGTGGCATAGCCCTTGTTGGAGTCCCATTGATAGGCGGGATAGCGGGGGGCGAGACGCATCATCAGGCAGTCCCGTACGCACTTGGCAAGGACCGCGGCAGCCGCGACCGACTGGCACTGGGCATCGCCGTCCACTACCGGCTCGTGTGCAGTGCCTAGCTCGGGCAGTGCCGTTCCATCGACGAGAATGTAGTCGGGTGAGACGGGAAGGTGGGCGAGTGCCCGACGCATGGCGAGCGCCGTGGCTCGACGGATATTGATGCGATCGATCTCACGCACGGAGGCGGCGCCGACTCCCCACCCCAGCGCGGTGCGACGCACGGCGCCAGCAACGCGCTCGCGCTCGGCGGCGGTCATCAGCTTGGAATCGCGAAGACCTTCGATGGGTATCTGACCCGGCGGGAACGCGACAGCAGCGGCGACCACCGGTCCGGCGAGTGGGCCACGACCCGCTTCGTCCAGACCGGCAACGATCCGGAGTCCCTTCGCCCAGAGCGCGGCCTCGCGCTCAAGCGTCGGGTCCGGCACCTTACGACTCTTGCCTCTCCCGGATGCGGGCTGCCTTACCGGCCAGCTTCCTGAGATAGTACAGCTTCGCGCGACGCACACGGCCCTGCCGGACCACCTCGATCCTGACCACGTTGGGTGAGTGCAGCGGAAAGACGCGCTCGACGCCGACGCCCGCTGACACCTTTCGCACCATGAACGTCTCGCTCATTCCGGCGCCACGCCGCCCGATGCACACACCCTCGAACGCTTGTAGCCGCTCTTTCTCACCCTCCCGAACCCGCACTGACACTCGTATCGTGTCACCCGGCCTGAACTCGGGAATGTCGTCGCGCAATCCCTCGCGTCGGATCGCGTCCATCCGTTTCATCGTTACCTCTCACGCCTCGGTCTCGTCGGACCGGTGTTCAGCTTGGTAGTGAGCCCACAGGTCGGGCCGCCGCTGCCGTGTCAGTTCCTCCGCCCGCGCGCGCCGCCACGCGGCGATTCTCTCATGATCGCCACTCAGCAGCACCTGCGGAACGCTGAGGCCGCGATAGGCGGGTGGGCGGGTGTAGCTCGGCGGACTCAGCAGCCCCTCGTAGAAGGAATCGCCCGCCGCTGACTCGTGATCGCCAAGCACACCGGGCAGCAGCCGCACCACAGCGTCAATGACGCACAATGCGGCGAACTCTCCCCCCGAGTATACCACATCCCCCACTGCCAACTCCTCCGTCCCCTCACGCTCCCCGACCCGCGCATCGATGTCTTTGTAGTGCCCGCACAGGAGGGTCAACTCCTCGGCGAGGCCGTACCGTACAGCATCATCATGCTGAAACGGCTTCCCCCGTGACGACAGCAGGACCACCGGCGGCTTGGGTGCCAGGTCGTCCAGCGCCTCGAAGAAGGGCTCCGGCTTGAGCACCATCCCCGCCCCTCCGCCATAGGGGTAGTCATCAACCGTCTGGTGCCGGTCCCGGGTGTAGTCCCGTAGGTTCACTACCCGATACGCCACCAAACCCTTATCCACAGCCCGTCCCAGAATGCTGCTGGCGAGCGGCACCTCGAACAGCTCCGGAAACAGGCTCACCACGTTGATCTGGAGCACGGTCAAAGCTCCAGTAGGCCCGGCGGCGGATCGAGCTCGATCCGGCGCGTCGCCCGATCGATGCGCCGCACGATGGGCTTGCAGAATGGCACCAGCACTTCCCGCCCGTCAATCTCAACCGTCAGCAGGTCGTTGCCGCCCGGCGCCCCCGACAACCCAACCGCCACTCCGACATCCCTGCCCCCCACCACCACCCGTGCCCCCGGAATCTCATGTAGGTACAGCTCGTCCTCGCCCGGGGCAGTCAACTGCTCCTGCGGGACACCGAACAGACGCTGTCGCCATCCTTCCACCGCCGTGCGGTCATCGACGTCCTGGAACTTGAGCAGCCAATGCCGATGGTACGGCCGACTCCGTTCGATAACCAGCGGCGGCCCTATCTCGTGCCCCACTTCGTCCACGGGCACCAGCGCCCTACCGGCCGCCAAGACCCGCTCGGGCTCGTCGGTGAGCGACCACGCCACCACCTCACCCTTGAGCCCGTGGGGCTTCCGAAGGCGCGCCACCACCAGGTAGCCGCCCGCCACGGGTTCCTCAGGCGCCGGCGGACGCGCTGAACACGCCAGCCTTCTTGAAGAGCGAGCGCACAGTATTGGACGGCTTCGCCCCTTTGGCCAGCCAGGCGCGCGCTCGCTCCGCGTCCACCTGAATCGTCGCCGGCTCGGTGCGCGGATTGTAGTGGCCCAAGGTCTCCACGAATCGGCCGTCGCGGGGATCGGTGCTCTCCGCCACCACGATGCGGTATTCAGGCTGACCCTTGCGGCCAACGCGGCGCAATCGAATGCGTGTTGCCATGTCTCTACCTGGGAAAGTGCTGCATCATTCCGTGCGGACCGAACCGACCCGCACGCTTTATCATCTTGCGCATCTGCTCGAACTGCTTGAGCAGCGCATTGACTTCCTGAATCGGGCGGCCTGACCCCCGAGCGACCCGCGCCCTACGAGAGCCGTTCAAGACATTCGGACTGCGGCGCTCCTCCGGCGTCATCGACAGGATGATTGCCTCGACATGAGCCAGGCGCTTGGAGTCCGTCTTGGCCTGCCTCAGCAGCTTGACGTTCATGCCAGGCAACAGGCCCAAGAGGCTCTCCAGCGGCCCCATGCGCTGGACCTGTCGCATGGCCACGAGGAAGTCCTCCAGGTCCATGCCCTTCTTCGAGGTCGCCTTGCGTGCAAGGCGCTCAGCCTCCTCGTGCTTGACCGTCTCTTGCGCCCGCTCCACCAGACCCACGATGTCACCCTGCTGCAGGATCCGGCCGACCATTCGCGCGGGGTCGAACGGCTCCAGCGCTTCGAGAGCCTCGCCGACCCCCACGTACTTGATCGGGGCCCCGGTCACGCCGTAGATGGACAGCGCCGCCCCGCCGCGGGCATCACCATCGAGCTTGGTGAGAATCACCCCGGTGATCCCCAGGGCGTCGTGGAATCCCTTTGCAATGCGGACGGCGTCCTGTCCGGTCATCGCGTCGGCCACTAGGAGGATCTCGTGGGGCCGGACCGCATCCTTGAGAGCCGTGAGCTCGGCCATCATCGCGTCATCGATCTGCAGCCGACCGGCAGTATCGACCAGGACCGTTCGCGCTCGAGCACCACTCGCCACTGCGATCGCCTCCCGTACAAGGGCGACGACGTCGCCCTCGGCGGTTCGGCGGTTCGGCGGTTCGGCGGTTGGTCGATCCGTCGATCCGGCGGTCCGCCGATCCGACGGCCCGAACACCCCCACCTCGACGCGCTTCGCCAGCTGCCGAAGCTGCTCCTCCGCCGCGGGGCGGTAGGGGTCCGCCGCCACGAGAAACGGGGCTTTCTGCTCCCGCTTGAGCCGGGCGGCGAGCTTCGCCCCCGTCGTGGTCTTCCCCGAGCCCTGGAGACCGACCAGCAGCACCACCGTCGGCGGCACCGAAGCGAAGCTCAGGGGTGCGCGCTTCTCCCCCAGGAGCACCACCAACTCGTCGTGCACCAGCTTGACGAGATGCTGGCCGGGACTGACCGACTTGATCGTGTGCAGCCCAACGGCTTGCTCCTGCACGCGCTGCACGAAGCTGCGGGTCAGCTCGTAGCTGACGTCGGCTTCGAGGAGCACACGGCGGATGTCCCGCAGGCCATCCTTGACCGCGTCCTCCGTGAGGACGCCGCGACCCGTGAGCTGCCTCAGCGCGGCAGTGAGGTTGTCCGACAGTACGCCAAACATAGAACCATCCAATATAGACGGGCCCTGAGTGTGTGCCAACGGGCATGTCTCGGCGGAAAGCCGGTACGAGGGTACGACGGTACGAGGGAACGACGGTACGGCGGTACGGAAGGGTGGCGGGGTACCGCCAGGGTGGGGAGTGGTGCGGAAGGGGACCGCCGGTGTGGTGCCGACGGGTTGTGGGGGACCGCCGATTGTTGCGGGGCTAGAGGGCGAACGCAGCCAGCAGGGTATACAACACTGCCCCGAGCCCGGCGGCAGTCAGCGCCAGTGGGATCTGGGTGTACACGTGGTCCATCAGGTCTGACCCCGTGGCCAGCGACGAGAGGATCGTCGTATCGGATATCGGCGAGCACTGGTCGCCAAACACGCTGCCACCCGTCACGGCACCGAAGCACAAGACGAGGAAGAGGGGGTCCTGGCTCACCGAGTAGGCCAGCGGCATGGCCACGGGGAACACCACCGCGTACGTGCCCCACGACGTGCCGGTCGAGAACGCAATCACCATGCACAGTACGAGGAACAGCGCCGGAACGATCAACGGGGTGAGGAACCCGGAAGTCACCTCGATGATGTAGGGGGCTGTGCCGACCGAGTCGGCGACGCTCTTCAACGTCACAGCGAGGGCGAGGACGATGGCCCCGATCGTGACGCCCTTGCACCCGTCGACGATGGCGCCAATTGCCGTCCTCAACGGCATCCCCTTTACCAGGGCGAGGCCCAGGCCCACCAGCACGGCGAGCACGAACGCCTCGGCGATGAGCAGGGTCGGCTGGTCCGATCGTAACACGAAGAAGGTGTAGAGGTAGGGGAGGATCGCCACACCCAGAAGCGTGCCCATCGGGCCTAGGAAGTCAATGAGGCCGCTGCGATATCCCTCCGCGACTCGGACCACCGTGAGTTCGTCGGAGGTGAGAGGCTGTGAACCCGGCCGGTTGAGCTGACCGGCGTCGCGGGCTCGCTGGATCGCGCCGGTCATCTTGCGACCGACCACGAGCGGCACGTTCCCCCAAAGCCTGCCGGGCAGGAAGGGCATCTTCTCAATGGAGAACAGCAAGGTGAAGAGTATCGCGAACCAGGCGTAGAAGTTGAACGGCAGCGCCTTGAAGAAGAAGGCGATGCTCTCCGACATGGTCCCCAGGAACGGAACGGTGCCGACCACCAGCCCGCCGACGTAGATGGGCCAGACGTTGAAGGGGATGAGTGTGGCGGCGGGTGATGCCGTCGAGTCAACGATGTAGGACAGCTCCTCGTGCGAGACACGGTGCTTGTCGCACACCGGTCGCACGGTGGTGCCGGTGAGCACGGTGCTGATGGTGCCGCCCTGATGGAAGATGATACCCATGAACCAGGCGAAGAACTTGGCGGTCCGTGGCCCCACCACGATCTTGCGGCCCGCCCACTCAGCGAACGTCTGCGCACCGCCGGTGCGGGTCCACAGCCCGATGAGACCACCCAGCGCCCAGAGGTAGACGAGCAGAATCAGCGCGTACGCTTCACTGCCGATCGACGGAATCAGGTACTCTTGTACGATGTTCAGTTTCCCGCTGATCACACCGCCGAGCGCGATACCGATGAACAGCGAGCTAACGACGTCCCGGGTGGCAAACGCCAGGATGATCGCAACCGCCGGCGGGAGGATCGACAAGAACCCGTAGTGATCGCCGTGTTGTGGGAAGCGCCCGGCAGCGGCGAGGGCCGCCACGAGGATCAAGCCGCTGACGAGGAGAGTAATACGGCGCTTGTTCAAGTTGGTTCTCCCGTGTTCACTGCTGGTGTTGGGTCCTAGGGGCCTGGTTCCGGGGCATACTCGGGGTCGGCACCTGAGACACTAGCGTCCAGAACCCAGCACCCCGTGCTGGCACGGCTCCGCGGCGCACTCTGCGGCCAAGCACTGGATACACCGCACTGACAGCTGGGTGCGAAGCATCGCCGATTGTAACCCATGCGCACGCACCGGGCAAAAACCGGTGCTGCAAGGTGCTCGCCGGGGCGCCACCGAAGGCGCTCCCGCGGCGACGGGAAACCGGACGGCCCGCCGGCACGTAGCGTGAGCATGCGCTGTCATTGGCCGTCCCCATCCGCTTCACGTGACACGGGCTTAGATTCGTCGGCGGTATGACGCCCGCATACTTGCCACAACCATCCGCGACCCGCTCCGGTCTCCCGGGGTGGTCCCAAGCCATGACACGTCACCCATGATCGCCGAGCCCTCGCTGCTCCGCGCAGCGGTGACGATCGTGTTCGGGGCGCTCGCCGGTGGCCTGACGAACGCCGTTGCCATCTCGATGCTGTTCCACCCCTACGAGCCTCGCGGTCCCTGGCGACTCAAGCTCCAGGGCGCAGTTCCCAAGAACCGGGCCCGGCTGGCCAGAACCATCGGCCGGACCGTGGGAGAGCGACTACTTACCTCCGATGACCTGGCACGTCAACTGAGCGCGCCCGGCGTGCGCGAGGCGTTCGACCGGGCGGTGCAGCACTTCGTGGTCGCGCTACTGGAGACCGAGCGGCGCGCCCTCCGGGACGAACTCCCCCCAGGGCTGGTCGCCGAACTCGAGCGCGCGTCAGAGGGAATCGCCTCCACCGTTGCGGATCACGTTGCGGACTTCGTCGGCACGGACGCCTTTCGCGAAGCCGTCGAACGGTTTCTGGTCCGCACCCATGACGAACTGGCCGACCGGCCGTTGGGGGACGTGCTCACCGCGGCACGCCGGTCAGCCATCCGGGAGCGCGTCGAGCAATGGGTGTCGGATGCGGTGGCCAGTCCCGAGCTAGCTCGCACGATTCGCGACTGGCTCGACCGGCAGATCGATCGCCTCGCAGCGGACGACACTCCACTTCTCGAGCGGATGCCCCCGGATCTCGTGGCCGCGGTTGAGCGGGAGATGACGGGGTATCTCCCTGTGGCCCTAGACCGCCTGGCAGCAGTGCTAGGCGATCCGGACGCCCGAAGCCGCATCCAGCAGGCACTGCACGACCTGTTCCAGCGGTTCATTCGGGAGCTGCTACTCCACGAGCGGATCGTGGCACGACTCGTCGTGACCGAAAAGACTATCGCCCGCCTGCTGGACAACTTCGAGCGGGAAGGGGTGGATCAGTTGGCCGCCCTCCTGGATGAGCCGGCCATGCGGACGCAGGCCGCCCGTAGCATCAACGACGCCGTGGTCAACTTCCTGCGGCGGCCACTCTCGGATCACTTCGAGCGGCTGGGCCCCGATCGCGTGGCAGGGATCAAGGACACTGCAGCCACGCACATCGTGGCGGCCCTCAGGGATCCCACCACCCGAGGGCGCGCCATCGATCAGCTGGACCGGGCACTCCAGGCAGCGGAGCACCGGACGTGGGGCGACCTGCTGCGTCACCTGCCACCGGATCGGGCCGCCGCCTGGTTGGCGGAGGCGGCCCAGACGCCTCGCCTGCGCACGTGGGTCGCCGACGGAACCACCACCGCCCTCAGGGCCGTGCTGAACCGGCCCATAGGCCGCCCCTCAGACTGGTTGCCGGACGGCAGCGTGGACCGACTGGCTTCCCAGCTTTCCCCGGTGCTGTGGGAGTGGATCCAGCAGCAGGTCCCCGAAGTGGTCGCCCACGTGGATGTCCAGACGATGGTGGAGCACAAGGTCTTGAGCTTTTCCCTGGAACGGATCGAGCAGATCGTGCGGGCGACCAGTCAGCGGGAGCTGGACCTGATCGTCCGGCTCGGCTATGTCCTGGGCGCCATCGTGGGAACGCTGGCGTACGCGGTGTCGTTGCTGCTGCCGTAGAGCAACTGGCAACTGATAATTTGCAATTCGCACTTGGCAATTCGTGGGGCTCCGCAAAGACACGAACTGCAAATTGCAAACTGCGAATTGCCCTATGGTGCAACGCCGCAGGCTACGGCTCGCTCGGGACACCCGGGCCACGGCGCAGCATGGACGGCGTCCACCGACAATCGCTGTACCGGGGCTCGTCACAAAACTCCAGACACTGCTTCTCAGTCAGGTTGTCGTCATCTGAGAGCACCTGCGTCACCTCCACGAACACGTCCAGGGCCTCGCAGCGCCCCTTCGGCCCGTCGTCGGAACAGGCGAGGGCTCCCACAACGACGGCAAGGGAGAGGACGATCTCGGCGAGGGCGGGCGAGCGATTGAGAAACCGCCTCATGGTGCACCCGGCCTTTCTCTGTGGGCACGAGACTGAAAGTCGGATCGGCGCAAAGGTGGGCCGAGCCCGCTGATTCAATACGCGAATCTGCAGTTAATGGTCAGCAATCTGCAATTGGCAATTTGCAATTAGCAGTTCGTGCCTTCCTTGAGTCCCACGAATTGCGAACTGCTAATTGTCTATTGCGACGTTGGGAAGATCATTCCACCGCGGCCAGTCTTTCGGCGCGTCGATCAACTGCACGCCAGGATGGCCGTCCACCGACATGCGCTTCACCCTGAAGCGCCGGCTGGGCATACCCCGTTTGGGCCACTCCCGGCTGAGGAGGGTGGCAAAGCGCTCGGCGGCACGCTCGGTGTCCCACAGGGTCCACCACACCAACGCGTACTGGCCGTCTCCGGCCTGGTAGACGCCGTAACGATCACCTCCCCAAGCGAGGGCGCCGGCACGGCCCATGGACTCGCTTCCGGTGAGCACGGTGAGGAGCACCCTGGTCTCGAACTCGCCCAACCCGTCGGAGTAAACGGCGTCGTCTGGCTCGGTCAGCACGAGGCTTATCGGCAGGTCACCGCGGCTGTACCGGTCTGGGTGGAGCACCTGCTCGGTGGACAGGGGAAGGCGGGGGCCAAAAGGAACGGTGTCACCGTGGTAGCGGTCGAACCATCGGACGAAGTCAGCACCACCCAAGTACGGGAAGATCAAGGTCTCCCGAATGATCGTTGGTGCGGCGCTGAACACTGGCATTAGCTCGTGCTGTTGCTTCAGTGCGCGGCGGTAGGTACTCCAGAAATCTGGGATCGCCTCGAAGTCCCGATCCAGCTTGAGTGCCGTCAGCGCCGCCAATGTCGCCTGCCCTTCCAGGACCGCTTGCGCTGCCATTCGTCGGTCGTTCGCCGCAGCGGGATCCAGGAGCGAATCCAAGGGCATGTACTGGCCTTGGAGGGCATGCACCAGCTCGTGGGCGAGCAGGATTCGTAGTTGCCCGAGGTCGCTGCCGGCGACGACGTACAGCGTGGAGGAATCGGGGTCGTAGTACCCCACAACCTGCTCGGTATAGAGGGCCAGCAGCAGCGCTCTGAGGTCCAGGGTGTCGGGAATCAGCCCAAAGAGCCGGTACGCCGCCGCCAAGCCCACCAACTCCTGAGGTGGTAGGTCGTCGTCCAACTTGCGCGTCATGTACTCGCGCACCGCCGAGCGGCTGCGAACGGCCACCCTAGGCGGCAGCTTGAACGGCAGTCCCACCGCCCGCTCGACTTCCGGGGCGAGTAGCTCCGCCAACTCATGCACCCGTTTGTCGCTCTGGGCCTCCGCCCGCTGCACCCCTGCCAGGAGGCCGGTAAGCACTAGGGCAAGCGACGAAAGGCGCAGGAATCGACCTCGCATGTCAGTCCACCGTCTTGGCCCGCTCACCCTAGACGCCCGGGATGCTGCAATACCGATACCTCGTGTTTCAGTGTCGTCGGGCACGGCCGGAGCCGCCCCATGCGCTGGGAGGCGACAGAGAATACCCCGCAGCGCGCGGAAGGTCCCGCAGACCGGGAGACAAGAATAGCGAGGCCGCCGGGTCTCTGCGGCCCCCGGCGGCCTCGGCGTCAGGCCCAGCGCTGGCTAGCGTCCTTGGCGGAGGCGGATGGTACCGTTCACCGTTTCCAGTCGGAGCCGCCGCCCACCGTCACCAATGGTGCCAGTGATCCGCCTGGGACCGAACCGTCCACGGATCGTCACGGGGAAATCGCTCTCGATGCCCCCATTGACCGTCTTGGCCGTCACTTCGGCCCCGATTCCGTCGGGGAGTTCCACAGTGATGCTCCCGTTCACGGTCGAGAACTCCAGGACTCCCGTCCAGTCACCACGGCCCAGCGTGGCGTACACAGATCCGTTGACCGTCGATCCCTCGGCAAAGCCCGACGTGGAGACGTCCACGTCGCCGTTCACGGTACGGGCCACCACGTCCCCGTCGAGGGACTCTGCCTCGACATCTCCGATGACGGTCTTGCCCACGAAGTTGACCCCAGACGGAACGTGGACGGTGAACTCGACCTCGGTGTCGTTGTCCCGGGTGCTCATGCGACCACCGCGCATCGGCCGGCATTCGTTCGGCTCATCCCAGCGGTCGCTGGGGTACATGGCGCAGATGGTGACACCGTCGGCGTGCTCGACGACCTCGAAGGTAACCTCGTCGGGATCTCCCCTGCGGCCTTCGTCCTTGATCGCCGTGACCTCGACCTGGTCGCCGCTGGCAGGGAGGGCGCGGATGCTGCCAATCACACCCTTGATCTCGATGGCACGGCCCCGCTCGATCCTACCTTTCCACTCAAAATCGGTCTGTTGTACCGGTGCGAATCCCACGAGGGCGAGAACCGCAACGATCGGGAAGGCTTTCATGACTCTATCTCCTGGTCTCCTGCACACGAGTGACACGGGGCACCGCCGCATGTCCTGGGCTACCGGCGCCTGAGGCGGATGGTGCCGCCAAACGAATCCAGATCGAGCCGGGCACTACCATCACCCAGCACGAAGCTGAACCGCTTTCCTCCACCACGTGTCTCGGTAAGGGTTATCGGGAAATCAGCGTGGAACCCACCGCTGAAGGTCGAGACCGACACAGTCGCGTTGGCCCCAGGCGGTACGGTGACAGTGACACCGCCGTTGTGGGCGCTGAAGGCGTAGTAGCCGTCATCCCGAATGGTGCCGTCATACGTGACCTCGCCGTTGACGGTGGTGGCCTCCACGGCTCCGGATCGCACATTCAGCAGGCTGACGCTGCCGTTGATCGTCTCAGCGGCGATCTCTCCCTCGGCGTCCGCTAGCCTCACGCTCCCGTTGGTGGAGCTCAGGGAGATGCGTCCCCGTGCCCCCTCGCACTCGACGATGCCTTGCACCGAATGCAGTTTGATGAACTCCCGGCCGCCCTTGAGCAGTACGTCTCCCGACATGCTCTGCGCTCTCACCTCGCCTTCGACCCCCTGAATATCGATGTCCAAGAAAGTGCCGCCGACCTCCACATCCATGGACACCGGAATGGTGAGCCGGTAGTCAACGCTGCGCAGCACCCCTCTGTACGACCGCGGTCGGATTTTCACGACGCGACGGGTCGCGGAGATCTCGACACCGTCCCGGCTGGAGGCCTCCACCCGCACCTCGTTCCGATCCCACGTCCGCACGACCACCTCGCCGCGCAGGCCGTTGAGGTCGAGGCGCGCGCCGGGTTGCACCGGGATCGTCGTGTCGGTTTGCTGCGCAAAGGGCACGCTCATCAGCGCAGCAGCAATCAGGGTCATGAACATCTCGTCGTATCCTCGCTTCCTTGCAGGACACCCCTCATCCGCCACTAGCTCACTGTGCCGGCGATGGCCGCAGCACGGCGGAGAAGCTGTAGCTTGCGCCGCATGGTCGCTGCCAAGTGATTGGTCAGGTATCCGTTGGACGGATCTTCCGCGAGGGCCGCCCTCGCCTCCGCGATCGCCCGGTCGATGGTGGCGAGACTCTCCTGCAGCACCCGCACCGTAGCGGGATCGAGCCTGCCGTGCCCTTCTTGCAGGACAGCCTCGAGCTCGGCAACGGCCGCATCGTAGTACGGCGTCGCCACCGTCACGGTGAGCGGTTCCTGCACTGCCTCCGGCAACCCCGGGGCGATCCCGGGCCCGGCAGAGGTCCCTGGCGAAACGGCCAGCCACACACTCCCTGCGGAGATCGCCACGAGCGCGATGCTCGCCGCGACGAGTTGGGGCAGCGAGAAGGAGAACCGACGCCGCCTGGCCGCCCGGCCCTCCCGGATGTCCGTCACCGGCAACGGGGCGGCGTGCTGTCCGGCCCCAATGCGGCTGGCGATCCCAGGCCAGAGACTGCGCGCCGGCGGACGATCTGCCAGCGCCTGAGCGGTGCGCGTGACGTCACGAAGCTCGGCCAACGTAGCACGGCAGGCGTCGCACCCATCGAGATGCGCTTCCAGCGCCTGTCTCTCGGAGGCGCTCAGCTCCCCATCCAGGTATTCCGACAGTCGCTCCATCCATGCGTCCGTCATAAGTTCGCTCCGCTAGCGCTCGATGTATCGGCGCAAGACCATTCTCGCCCGATGCAGTTGTGCTTTCGTGGTCCCGGTCGTGACCCCCAGCATCTGGGCGACCTCGTGGTGCTTGAAGCCCTCCACATCGTGGAGCACGAACACTTCCCTTGCACCGTCTGGGAGCCGCTCCATGGCCGCCTCGAAATCCACGTACAGCTCCGGTGTGGCTCCACGACTCGGGAGCTGCTGGACGATCCCCTCCCCCTCCTGGAACCGGTCCCGCCGACGGCTACCAGTCACCCGGCGTCCCAGCAATACGTTGATGGCCAGCCGGTGCAGCCAAGTGCCGAACGCGGCCTCACCGCGAAACGTCCCGAGCTTCTCCCAAGCCCGGACGAACACATCTTGGGTCGCCTCGTCGGCCTCCTCTGCACCAACCATCCTCCGTGCCAGGCTGTGTATCCGGGCGACGTGCCCGTGGTACAACCGCTCGAAGGCGGCGTGATCGCCTCCTGCGGCCAGCCGGACGTCGCCGGCGTCCGGGGTAGCCCCGGGCCCTCTCCGGTCCCTAGTCAGGGCTCCACCCCGGAAGGCCATAGGTCTCTCGCACCCGATTGGATAGGCCAGCGGGTCCAAGGGTTGACAGGCAGGGCTACGGCCCCCGGACAAACCCGAGATACCAGCTCAGGATCTGTTCGCCGAACACAAAGGTGAGGGCCGCCGCCGCGGCGAGAAAGACCCCGAACGGCACCAGGCGCTTCCGCTTGATGGTCAGCGGGACGAACACCAGCGTACCCAGGAGGGCACCCCCGAAGATGGTGATCAGCACACCCTTCCACCCCACGAAGGCTCCCACCATGGTCATCATCTTGATGTCCCCGCCCCCCATCGCCTCCCGCCCGAACGCCTTCTCACCGGCCCAGGCGACGACATACAGTGAGACAAAACCGACGGCGGCTCCAACGACGGCAGCGATTAGGCCCTGTACGCCACCCCGCAGCGCCAGGAGCAGGCCGACGCCCAGCCCACCCCAGGTGTATTCGTCGGGAATCATATAGTGGCGGGCGTCGGTGACGGCGATCCCGAGCAGGAGCGTGCCGAAGGCTGCGCCGGTCAGGGCCGTCAGGGTGAGTCCGTAGTGCCATGCCGCCGCGAGCCACATCGCCGCCGTCACCGCCTCAACCAGAGGGTACTGCAGCGAGATCGGCTCACGACACTTGCGGCACTTCCCCCGCAGTACGATCCACGAGACGATGGGAATGTTGTCGTGCCAGCTCACGGGCGCACGGCAGCGGGGACAGTGGGAAGGGGGATGCAGGATCGACTGATCCGCCGGGAGCCGGAGGATGCAGACGTTGAGAAAACTCCCTACCATGGCACCAAGCGCACCGGCTACGACCAAGACGTACGGCTCAGTGGGCACGTGTCACCTCGTAGAGCATGATTCCGGCGGCTACGGCAACGTTGAGGGATTCCGCCCCCCGCGCCAGGGGAATGGCGACCTGCTGGTGGGCTAACGATCTCACGAACGGCCGGATGCCGGCACCCTCATTGCCCATCACGAGGGCCAGGCGCGTGGGTGGCGCCAGCCGTTGCAGGGCGGTCCCCGCTACCGCGGCCGCCCACACCGTGACCTCCTGCTGACACGTCCACTTGGCCAGCTCACCATCCTGCGCCGTCGCCGTCGGCAGCCGGAACGTGGCGCCCATCCCACCCCGCATCACCTTGGGGTTGGCGAGGTCCGCCGTGCCCTTGAGGAGGATGGCACCGGGCGATCCGAGGGCAAATGCGGTTCGCAGCAAGGCGCCCACGTTTCCGGGATCCTGTATGCCATCGAGCACCAGCACGGGATGTCGTGGTTGAGGGTGGATGTCCGCCAGCTGCCACCTGGGCGGATCGATCACCGCTAGAATGCCCTGGGGGGTGTCCGTGTCGGCAAGGCGACCGAGCTCCTGTGCAGGGATCTCTTCCACCGCGACGGCGTGATCGGCGAGGTCCTGGAGGAGAGCTGCACCCCGGGGGCTCTGGCGCAGGGTCGGATCGGCCAGGGCACCGCGAAACGCCACTCCCGCCGCCAGGGCTTCCTCCACGAGACGCACTCCCTCCGCCACAGCGAGGCGGCGGCGCTTGCGAGCCCTGCGACGTTGTAGATCGCGTACCTGCGATATCAGATTTCGTGGCATAGCACCGTTCGCCTGCGTTTCCTCACCGGCTGGGATCGGGTTGAATGTTACCGCGGCGCCCGGTTTCGCCAAGCGCTTGTTCACTGCAGTCCTGGAGCAATCGTGCAGATCGCGCTAACCATTGCCGGATCCGACTCCGGAGGCGGGGCCGGCATTCAAGCAGACCTCAAGACGTTTCACCAGTTCGGGGTGTTCGGCACCAGCGTGCTGGTGGCCGTGACGGCGCAGAACACCCAGGGTGTGTCCGGCGTGCATGCGATTCCGGTGGAGATGGTCCGGCAGCAGCTCGCGGCCGTCGCCGAAGACCTCTTCCCCGCGGCCACGAAGTCCGGCATGCTTGCCACCACTGAACTCGTTTCAACCGTGGCTTGGGGCATCAACCAGCACGGGTTCCCCAACTACGTGCTGGACCCGGTGATGGTTGCCACATCCGGGGATCGGCTGCTTGACCGTGACGCAGAGCGTTCGATGGCCCAGCAGCTCGTGCCCCTGGCCACGCTGGTGACCCCGAACTTGGACGAAGCGACGATCCTCGTGGAGCAAGAGATCGACACGGTCGAGCGCATGGAGGAGGCGGGTCGGGCCATGGTGCGAATGGGCGCTCGGGCCGCGCTGGTGAAGGGCGGCCATCTCCAAGGGGAGGAAGTGGTGGACGTTCTCGTGTCGGACAACTCGGTGCGGCGGTTCCACCACCCCCGCTTGACCACGACTTCCACCCACGGCACGGGGTGTACCCTGTCGTCCGCCATCACCGCGGGGCTCGCCCTCGGGCACGACCTGGAGCGGGCGGTGGACGACGCTCTCACCTTCGTGTATCAGGCAATGGCAGCGGCGCCGGGCCTGGGTAGGGGCCACGGGCCCCTCAACCACTTTGTCGCCGTGCGGCGGGAACAGGAACGCACTTGAGCGTCAGCCACCCGATGTCGAGCCAGATTAGGGCACACCCGCGACCGCCTCGGGAGCGCGGCGTCTTCTGCAACCGCACACTGAACCTGCGTGCCATCCGGGCAGTCGGCTACGACATGGACTACACGCTCATCCACTACCGGATCGAGGAGTGGGAGCGCCGCGCGTACGAGCATCTCAGGCACAAGCTCCTGGCTCTTGGGTGGCCGCTCGCCCACCTCGAGTTCGATCCGCAACTGGTCATCCGCGGACTCATCTTGGACCTGGAGCGTGGCAACATTCTCAAGGCCAACCGCTTCGGCTACGTGAAACGGGCCTATCACGGCACCCGCCCGCTGCCGTTCGAGAAGTTTCGCCAGATCTACTCGCGCGAGATGGTGAGTCTGGGAGACGAGCGCTATGTGTTCCTGAACACGCTGTTCTCTTTGTCGGAGGCCTGCATGTACGCGCAGCTGGTGGAACTGCTGGACGCGGGCGAGTTGCAGGGTGCGTTGGGATACGGGGATTTGTACCGGCTGGTCCGCACCTCCATTGACGAAGCGCACATGGAAGGCGAGCTCAAGGCCGAGATCACCGCCGATCCCGACCGCTTCGTAGAGCGTGATCCGGAGCTCCCCCTCGCGCTCCTGGACCAGCGCCACGCCGGAAAGAAGCTCCTGCTCATCACCAACTCGGAGTGGGATTACACCAGGGCGATGATGAGCTATGCATTCGACCAGTTTCTCCCAGCCGACACACAGTGGCGCGACCTGTTCGACTTGGTCTTGGTATCAGCTCGTAAGCCGAGCTTCTTCTGGGAACGGGGCCCAGTGTTCGACGTGGCGAACGAGACGGGGCTGCTTACCCCTTCACCCAAAGGGATCCTCCACAGCGGCATCTACTGGGGCGGCCACGCAGGCATGGTCGAAGAGTACCTTGGCCTATCGGGAGACGAGATCCTCTACGTAGGTGACCACATCTACACCGACGTGCACGTCTCAAAGAATGTCTTCCGCTGGCGCACCGCCCTCGTGCTGCGGGAGCTCGAGTCGGACCTGGGGGCGGCTGAAGTCTTCGAAGAGCACTATGATCGGTTGGCAGAACTCATGCAGCAGAAGGAGGAGCTGGAGTTCCAACACTCCCAGGTGCGGGTCGAACTTCAGCGCCGGCGCGGCAAGTACGGACCGGCACCGCAGGCGTCGGGGCGGTCACTGGACAAGCGCCTCACGGCCCTGCGGGACGATCTACAGGCCCTTGATGAAGAGATCGCTCCGCTGGCAGTGGCGGCGGGGAAGTTGAGTAACTCGCGCTGGGGGCTCCTCATGCGGGCTGGGAACGACAAGAGTCTCCTGGCACGGCAGGTGGAGCGCTACGCCGACATCTACACCTCGCGGGTGTCCAACTTCCTGTACGAGACGCCGTTCGCCTACTTCCGGTCGCCGCGGGGGCCGCTGCCCCATGATCCAGAGCTCGCCGCGGGCGCGGCAGAGGAGGAGCAGAGCTAGGGCCAGCCCCGTCGGCCATTCCACCATGCACTACGGCTGGCTGTCGTTGGTCCCTCCGCTCTTGGCAATCTGCTTGGCTCTTGTGACCCGAGAGGCCGTCTTCAGCCTGGCGGTCGCCTGTCTGGCCGGGGTCCTCCTGATGGGTCAGGGATTGATCGGCTTCCCCGAGCTGCTAGCCACCGCCCTGGGAAACAGGGACTTCATGTGGATCTGCCTGGTAGAGATCTGCATCGGGATCCTGGTGGTGTTCTACCAGCGCTCAGGGGCGGTCGGCATGTTTGCACAGCGGGTCACTCGGCTCACGAGGACGCGCGAACACACCCAGACGCTGGGATGGTGCCTGGGCCTGTTCATCTTCTTCAGCGACTACTTCAGCCCCCTCTTCGTGGGACCTGTCATGCGCGATCTCACGGATCGCGCCCGGATCTCTCGGGAAAAGCTCGCCTATATCTGTGACTCGACCTCTGCGCCCGTGAGCGTCCTGGCTCCGATCACGGGCTGGGCCGTGTTCATGACCGGACTTGTCATCGCCATCGGCCCCGTGCGCAACCAGGCCGAGGCGATGTCGCTCTTCATCAAGTCGATCCCGTTCAATTTCTACGCCATCCTCTCGGTAATGATGGTTGTGCTGGTCGGCGCGTTGGTGGCTGCTGCGGGCTACGGCATTCTGGGAGCACTCTAGAGAGAGCCGCGAAGAACGCGGCTCCAGCCTACAAGGAGGCCAGACGGTGAGCGAGTTTCTCGTGTTGGGAGCCGGAAAGATGGGGAGCGTGCTGGCGCGAGCGCTGCTCGACCGCGAACCGGGACACCGGGTCACGCTGGTTGATCGGGACCCTGCACAGCTCGAACGAGCAGCGGCACTCGCTTCCGGCGACAGAGTTGCCAGCCTGCGCGTGGACCTCAGGGACGGCCCGGCTTGCCAAGAGGCATTTCGCGCCAAAGACGTGGCCATAGCCGCGCTCCCCCACGCCTACAGCATTATGGCGCTCGAAATGGCGGTGCGCTGTGGCGTGCACTTCGTGGACCTAGTGGGGGAAGATCCGGCGGCCCGGCAAGTGCATGATGCTAGAGCGACACAGAGGGGGATAACCCTCTTGTCCGGCATAGGCGTGGCTCCAGGCATCAGCAACGCGTGTGTCGGAAGGGCCGTCGGCTTGCTGGACCAAACGGATACCGCCGTCATCTACGTGGGTGGTAATCCCATGCGACCGGAGCCCCCCTTGAACTACAAAGTCGTGTTCGCGATCGAGAGCGTCCTCGACGCGTACGACCGGACGGTATCGATCCTCGAGAACGGCCGACTAGTGCAAGTCTCACCTCTGTCGGGGCTCGAGCCCATAGGGTTCGCCCCGCCGTATGACGAGATGGAATGCTTCTACACCGACGGTTTGCATTCCCTGCTCCACACTATGCAAGGACGAGTCACAGGTCTCCTGGCAGAGAAGACTGTGCGCTACAAAGGACACGCAGACGGCATCGAGACACTGAAAGCGTGCGGCCTGTTCTCACAACAGCCCCTCAGGATCGATGGACAGGAGGTAGTTCCCCGCAGACTACTGGCACACGTGTTGGAGTCCCGAATGCAGTTGGGTGAGGAGGGTGACGTCACCCTGCTACGGGTGGTGGTGAAGGGCAGGAAACAAGGAAAGCCAGAAACTCATGTATTCGAGATGGTGGATCACTTCGATCCCGAGAAACGTGTCACCTCGATGGCCAGAACCACCGCGTTCCCCGCCGCGATTACCGCCCAGATGATCACGGCTGGCACGATCTCGCAGCGAGGCAGTGTCTTCCCGGAGACGGTCTTCGCCGGCGACCTGTTCGACCCACTGATGGCGGCGTTGCGGGAGTACGGCGTGGTAGTGAGCCACAGGGTGATTCCGGGAGGATAGGCGATGGAGGGCACATGGCCTACTACGCCCCGACAGCGACGCGCCGCAGTGGAGCGCAACTTGACTCCAGCAAACCTGCGGCGCGATCTGCGGTCCGGGCTTGAAAGCCCGGCTCGGCGGCGCTGTCGCGCCGACGCGCCGTGAACGGCGCTCGCTAGTCCTACGTGCTTCAGCACGAGTCCGCCGAAAGGCGCCGAGCCGGCGCTTCAGCGCCGGACCCTTCTCGCGGCGCCCCGGTATGCCTGCGCAAGTTCGGTTGCGGTTCCCTACTTCACACGCCGAGCAGCGCCCGGGGGTGGTTCAGGACCAGCAGCGCCAACGCCACGCCGGCGACGCCTACCAGCAGCGCCACGTCCGCGGTCAGGAACCACAAGATCGCTCCGAGGAGCGCGGCGCCTTCGGCGAGGGCCCAAATGATGACCGCCTGAGCCAGGTGGGCGCGCCACCACTCCGCCTCATCTCCAGCGGGCTCGAACGGCGCCATCCGATGGCGCACCACTCGAATGAGAATGGCCGCAAAGACGAGTTCTGCGAGGGCGACGATTCGGAACACCAGAACCAGGTCGCGATACGGCTCCTGCTCGATAGCCTGCCGCAGGAATACGAACACCACGATGATCAGCACGACGCCCGTGACCATCGCCCCGTGAATCAATGTGGCCGTGCGCCTGGTGAACTGTAGCAGAACCGGCTGCGTCATCGCGGCGTGCCGCAGCCTCCTGGCCTAGGGTAGTGGTCCGCCGACCACCCGCTTCGCCAACTGGCCCGCCGCCAGCATGGCACCGGGCTCCACCCCGTTGAGCAGCGCCAGGGTCTCCACAGGCACCCGGGAGGGGTAGCGCGCAGCGAACTGCTGGAGAGTCATGGTCTGGTCCAGGGTCACGATCTCCAACCGCAGCGGCTGCACGCTGAGCGCAGTCCGATCGGTCAGTCGGTCAAAGCTGTTGAACGAAACCTCGACGGCACCCCGATATGCACCCCACTGCTCCTGGCGCGCGAACGCCAGCAGCTGATACAGGTTCCCGTTGTACGACACGTACGTGACGAGGCCGCGCAGGACACCCTGCTCGGTCGACGCCCGGAATCCGGCGCTCGCCGCCTGGTGCCCGTTGACGTCGCCAACTCGCACCGGCCCACCGCTCACGCCCTCCTGAGCCAGGAACGCCCGAGCGGCACTGGCCGGAGCCGGATGGTCGGACAGGGTCAACTGCATGATGGCGTCTTCCCTCGGGCTCTGGGCTAGCACCGCCTGCTTCTGATTGACGGTCTTCCAACCACGAGGAAACTCGAGCCGAAATCGCAGATCGGGATGGAGGAAGGCCTGTTCGCGGAAGAACCCCTCACGGGGATTGACCCCGTACGTCATGCCGTCGAGCCGGCGCAAGTACTCCCTGCGGTTCACCGTCGTCCCTGAGGTCCGCGAAAGGGAGTCGACTCGCTGCTCGATGCGCTCCCTTCGGTCGGCAGGATCCGGGTGTGTCGACAGCCAGCCTGGCAGCCGGCCACCACCAGCTGCCGCGCTCACCCGACCCAGCATGTCGTACAGTCTGGGCATTTCACGGGGATCGTAGCCGGCCCGCGTCATGTAGCGCAGTCCCAAATCGTCCGCCTGTCGCTCGTGGTCGCGGCTGAACTTGAGGAACAGGAGCCCGAGGCCCGCGCTGGCGAGTCCGGCGAAGTCTTCCAGCTCTGGGGCCAGGAGCACTCCAGCCACGAGGCCCACTTGAGCGAGCTGCTGCTTGCTGAGCTGCTGCGCCGAGTGGCGAGCCGTGACGTGACCGATCTCATGACCCATCACCGCGGCGAGTTCGGCCTCGGAATTGAGGTGCGCCATGATCCCGCGGGTCACGTAGTTGAACCCGCCGGGAAGGGCAAACGCATTGACCGTGGGGTCATCCAGCACCCGGAAGGTCCAGGGAAGATCGGGGCGCTCCGAGCCGGCGGCCAGTCGCTCGCCAAGCCCTCGGACGTACTGAGCGGTCGACGAATCGGGGTGGAGCCCGAACTGGGCGATGATCTGGGGGTCCGCTTCGCGACCCATGCGGATTTCCTGACCCTCGCTCACCAGCATGAGCTGGCGCGCACCGGTGGCAGGGTTGGTGGCGCAGGAACTCAGTACTAGGAGCGCGAGGGACAGCGGCGGGATGAGTTTCGGCGTCTTCATGCCGTATAAGATGCTGCAGAGGGGAGAGATGGAAAGGGCAGTGCGGGGGGTGCGGCGTGAGGGGTGATGAGTGTGATTGTCGCGATGACTGCCGGACCGCCAGACCGCCCGGGGTGCGTGTGGGTCGGACTGCCTGGGAGAGCGGGGAGAGGGGAGCCGGACGCTCCGGCGGCGAGCGCCGCCCGCCCGACCGCCCGGCCGCCCGTCAGGGCTTAGTCAGCAGTTCCTCGAACAGCGCGAGCGCCCGGGGATCGTGACTCTGGCCGAGCCAGAAGATCGCCTGCTTGCGAAGCCGGGGATTCGTGTTGGTCCGAGCGATGCGAATGAGAATCGGAACGCCCTGGTCATCCCGCAACTGCGAGAGGGCGAAGATCGCGCTCTTTCGGACTTCGAAGTCTCCCGACTCGTCCACCGCCAGGTCCTCGAGGCCCTCCGCAGTGGCCTCGCCGGCGGCCTGAGCAACCCAGAACACGGCGCTCTTCCGCGTCCCCTGAGGGCGATCCTCGTTCTTGGCGATGTCTAGAAGCTGCGGCCAGACTACGGCGCTGTCGGCCAGCGTCGCCGGGAGAATCGCTTCCTTGCTAGGCCGTCCCTCGAGTCGCGCCGCGAGGGAAAGCAGGTACTCGGCGGCCTCGGGCGCAGGCACAGAGCCCAGGTCGGTCGCGTCCCGACGAGGCCGCCACCGCCCGCCCACGTAGGTGTCGATGTCTACGATCGTCCCACCCTCGACGTCGATCGCCACGCGAACCGGTCCCGGCTCGCACCAACTCTCCCAATCGGACGTGCTTCGATGCGTGGAGATGTTTCGCCCGTTGCCACACACCCCTTCCCGGGCGGTGAAGCTCATCCGGACCTGACCGTCTCCCGCTGCCCGCACCCGCTCGGCGATGGATTGGCCATCCAGCGGAGCGGCAAGCACTGTGAGCGCGGCGGTCACGCCTCCAATGGCCGCGCCCCAACGAACCAGCCGCCGGGACAATGCCGTCATGCCGTAATGCCGTCGTGCCGTACTCATCGGTTGATAATCTCCAGCAAGAAGTCCGTCACGCGCGGATCCTTGGACTGGCCAAGCCAGAAGATCGCTCTGCGGCGCAGGTCGGGATCTGACTCGGTCCGCGCGATCTGCATCAACTCGTCAACCGCTTCCGACTCGTGTCGCTGCGAAAGGGCAAAGATGACCTGCTTCTTCAACTCGGGCTCCGCCATGTCGTCATACACAGCCCTGAGTCCCGCCACCATGAATTCTTCTCGCTGCGCGGCCCAGAATATGGCCTTCTTGCGAAGCCCCGCCGACTCGTTTGGGTTGCGGGCCAGATCCAGCAGCCAATCCGTACCTCCGACCGCAGCGCTCTGGGACGCAGAGAAGATGATCTTCTCTTTGAGGCGCTCACTCTCAAGGCGACCGTACAGCTCCCGCAGGTACTCCTGATCTTCAGAGGACCCGCGGTTGCCAAGCCAGAAGATCGCCTTCTCCCGCAGCTCCTCCGGCGCAGCGACGCGCTCTACAAAATCTCGGAGGATGCCGTCTGCACGGGGACTTTCGTGCTGAGCGAGGGCGAAGATGGCGCGCTCCTGCACGGCACGGTCCTCTGACTGGAGCAAGATCGAATCAAGCGCCGCCACCGCTTCCTCGCCCGACACCTGCGACAGCCAGAAGATCGCCTGGCGTCGCACGTCCGATTCGGGATCGGTGCGGGCCACACGGAGCAGGAGATCCACCGTCTCGTCCGAGTGCTGCTGTGCCACCACGAACACGGCCTTGCGGCGCAGCCGCGCCGAGCATCTATCGCGTCGGTCCAACACCTGACGCAACAGAGGCATCGCTCGCTCGGCGTCCATCTGGAGCAATGCGTTCAGGGCCGCGACGCGAAGCTCCATGTCCTCGCAGGTGGTATCCTGCACCGTGATACCCCACACGGACGCGGGCACATCCGTCCGGGCCGCCGTGGTAACGGCGATACCCGCCACGACGGCGACCACGGGGAACAGCCGCATGATGAATGCCCTCATGGTCTGCATTCGGGTGCTCCTTCGTTGATGAGCTCGAGGAGGAAGTCCGCCACTCGGCTATCCTTCGACTGACCGAGCCAGAAGACCGCCTTCTTTCTCAGCTCGCAATCCGGGTCGGCCCGGGCGATGTCCATGAGCTTGTCCACCGCCTCACGCTCCCTGCGTTGCGAGTACACGAAGACGAGCTGCTCTCGCATCTCCCGGTCATCCATACTGTCGTACAGCCGTACCAGGTCGGCGATCGGCACGCGACCACTCTGCCCTGCCCAGAACAGCGCCTTCTTGCGCATCTCCATGGACTCATCGGGATTCAAGGCTAGGTCCATCAGCCAGCGCCGGTTCTCCTCGCTCCTGTGCTGCGCCAGGGCGAAGATCACCCGCTCCCGAAGCTCATCGCCTCTCAGCCTCTGGTACAGGCGCCGCAGGAACGCCTGATTCTCGCCGGATCGGCTCTGGCCCAGCCAGAAGATGGCGTTCTCCTGCAGATCCTCGGGCACGTCATCGCGTTCCACATACTGACGCAGCGCACGGGCCGCCCGCTCGCTCCGGTGCTGCGCCAGGGCGAAGATGGCCTTCTCCTGCACCGTCCGGTCGGTGGAGTGAAGCAGCACGGAGTCCAGCGCAGCAACCGCCTGTTCGCCGGGCACCTGTGACAGCCAGAACACCGCCTGAGCGCGGACCTCCTCGTCAGGATCGTTGCGCACCGCGTCGAGCAGGATCTGCGCGGTCTCTGACGTGCGCTTCTGCGACAGCAGGAAGACAGCCTTCCTCCGAAGTGTGACTGAGCCCGGATCCCTTCGCTCGAGGACCTCACGGAGGATCGGCACAGCGCTCTCAGCGTCCATCTGGAGGAGCGCATTGAGCGCGGCGACGCGGATATCGTCCTCCTCCTCCTGCACGGCGATACCCCGTCGCTCGCGCTGCCGCTCCTCCGCCGCTCGCTCCCTTGCCTCCGCCCGCTCTGCCGCCGCTCTCGCTCTCTCCGTGACCCGCTGGGCCGCCTCGGCGTCGCCACGCCTGGCGAGCTCGCCCCGAATGCGGGTGGCCAGCACTTCGGCTTCGCTGCGTGTCTCGGCCTCCTCGTATCGCCCCGCCTGTTGATCCAGCAGCGCCAACGCCGACCTCAGGTCGCCCGTCGAGCCCTCGCGATACAGCGCGAACGCCTCCCAGTAGTAGGAATCCGGCACGTGGGCCGAGCGCGGATAGCGCCGGCGGATCTGGCGGAAGAGATCGGCAGCCCGGCGGTAGTTCCCGCGATTGAGCTCTCGTCGGCCTAGGTTGTAGAGGGAGTCCGCCGGCTCCTGCACCTCACCAGCAGGCGCCGAGAGACCGTCGAGCCCCCAGAGCTCCACACCCGCGGCTGAGACGCTCCCTAGTGCGCTGAGGCTCCCGAGTTCACTGAGTCCCTGCAATCCACCGAGACCCTGGAGCCCGCTGAGTCCCCGAAGCCCTCGCAGGGCGCTCATACTCCGCATGGCGCTGAGCCCTTCCAGGGCGGAGAGCCCTCGGAGCCCCGCCAGTCCCTCCAGAGCGGAACTCAGATCAGGCCAGTCCGACGCCCTGCTCCGCAGTGTGTCTTCCTGCCCCGCTGCGGCTAAGGGGCCCGCCACCTGAAGGACCACCGCCAGGGTCATCGCCGTAAAAATCCGCTTGCTGAGCATCAGAGTACTCCTTGTACGCCCGTCAGCGACGGCTGGGCGCCAACCGCCGAGTGTAGCCTGAGCAGGACGCTCCGCTGTTCTATGCTACGATCAATGATCTCCAACTCCTCAGGTGCGCGCCGGCTCGAGAACAGCGCGATCTGCGCCAACACGAGCTCCACGTCCTCGAGCAACGAGCGCAGTGCCTGGTCCTCGGACACCGGTGAATCCAGTAGCAGACGGGTAGTGGACAGCAGCTCCCGGGCAGCACCGCCGCTCTGGGCCACAGGCCGGCCCAGTCGGGCGTCCACCCTGAAGCCCGTGAGCAACGTCTCCACCTGACCCAAGTGCTGCGCGGTCACCCACTGGAAGGCTGCCTCGGCGCCGGCGGCCCCACCGTTTTCGGCCACCGCACCCGCTTCCCCCGCGACATCACCCCGCATAGACAGCCGCCCGACACCGATACCGATGACAAGCGCCGCCGCGATGCCTACACCCCACCGCACCGACGGCGCAGCCAAGACGCGATGGAGCCACTGCGGCCTCGGCCGCTCCCGCCGCTCTCGCCGAATCGCCTGAATCGCCCGCCAGATTTCCTCTCGAGGTGCCTCCGGCGGCCGATTGTAGTCCTGTGCGGCGTCCCGTAGGAATTGCTGAAATCGTTCCTCAGTCATGACGCCCACTCCCCTGCAAACTCCGCGAGGGATTCCCGTAGCCTCGCGCGGGCCCGTGATAGCTGCGCCTTCGACGTACCCACCTGCACACCCATGGCAGCACCGATTTCCTCGTGCGTGTATCCCTCGACGTCGTGCATCACAAAAACCATCCGGTACTTGACCGGCAGCGCCTCGATGGCGCGCTCCAGCTTCTCCCTCAGATCAGGTTGGGTGGGATGGGGATTGCCGCCCGTGGGTTCCGCAGCTTCCAATGCCACTTCACGGCGGCGGAATCGCTTGACCTTGCGCAGGCCGTTGAGCACCACCGTTACGGCTACGGAACGAAGCCAAGTACTCAAGGCTGCCGCTCCCCGGAACTGGTCGATCCGGTCGAACACCCGTATGAACGTCTCTTGCGTGAAGTCTCGGGCCAGGTCGTCGTCGCCCGTCATCCGGTAGGCCAATCGGTAGACCCGATCGACGTGCTGGTCGTACAGCGCGCGCTCCGCTTGGGCGTCTCCGGCCCGGACTCTCGCTACCAGTTCCTTGTCGTCCACCCAACCCTCGAGCTCATGGGTTGTTGCTATCCTAGAGACACAACCTGCAACGAAAGGGTTGCGGGGGGGAGGGGGCGGGCGGGGGCGGGGAGCGGGACGGTCTGCGGGCCGGGAAAGCCCGGGGCCGGGGGGGCGAAAAAGTGAGGGGTGAGGAGTGGGGAGTTGGATCGTCGGGATGACCGCCGAACCGCCGGACCGCCAGACCTAGGCCTGGAGGCCCGCCAGCACCCCCCGAATCAGGGTTTCCAGGTCGCTCGCCAGCTGCTTGCCCGCGGCCAGGACCTCCTCGTGGGACAGCCGTCTGGGCATTGCGGCCGATGGCTGGTGGCTGTGGGCTGACGGCTCGCCAGGCAGCCCTGCCGCCACGTTGGTGATGCTGGAGATGCCCAGCACCCGCAAGCCGCGAGCCCGGGCTGCCAGCACCTCGGGCACGGTGGACATCCCCACAGCGTCGGCGCCGAGCCGCTGGAGCACCCGGATCTCCGCCGGGGTCTCATAGCTCGGGCCGAGCACCGCCGCGTACACCCCCTCTTCCAGGGCGATGCCCTTAGCACGGGCGGTCTCCAGAGCCAGGGTCCGCAGCCCGGGGTCGTAGGGGCACGCCATGTCGGGGAACCGCTCCTCGCCTTGCAGCACCGGCCCAATGAGGGGATTGTGCCACATCAAATTGATGTGGTCGGC
>JABAOF010005691.1_pt1 | contig 26753 bp, 15 predicted proteins | sample 7062171 | NCBI WGS metagenome assembly JABAOF01 (sample SAMN14538628, study PRJNA623070) | marine sediment metagenome | biome: marine biome [ENVO:00000428]; feature: marine pelagic biome [ENVO:01000023]; material: deep marine sediment [ENVO:00002113] | place: India: Gulf of Khambhat ...
GCAACAACGGCGACGGCACGTTCACCGACGCGACGGCGGAGACGGGCCTGGGCGGTCGACAGGGATTCTGGGCTGGGGCCTCGTGGGGCGACTTCGATCGGGACGGCTTGCTCGACCTCTACGTCACCGGCTACGTGCAGTACGTCCATCGGGAGGCCGCAGAGGCCAGCTTGCAGTATGACGTGGACGTGCCGGCCAGTCTCAACCCGTCCTCGTTCGAGCCAGAGCGGAACTTCCTGTTCCGGAACCAGGGTGACGGCTCATTCAGCGAACTGGCCTTGCGGGCTGGCGTCAGCGACCCACAAGGCCGCAGCCTCTCCGCGGCGTGGTGCGACTTCGATGACGACGGCTGGCCCGATATCTACGTGGCAAACGACGTCTCCGACAACGTGTTGTTCCGGAACCTGGGCAACGGGCTGTTTGAGGACGTGAGCCACCGAGCCCACGTCGCGGATTACCGAGGCGCCATGGGCATCGCCGTGGGGGACTGGGACGGCGACGCTGACTGGGACATGTTCGTCACCCACTGGATCGCTCAGGAGAATGCCCTCTACAGCAACCGTCGCACGCAACTTGCCGCACTGGACGCGGCGCCACTCCAGGCAGTCCAGTTCATGGATGAGGCCGACCGCTTCGGTGTGGGACAGATCGCCCTCGATTACATCGGCTTCGGGACCTCGTTCTTCGATTACGACAACGACGGCTGGCTCGATCTGTTCGTGGTGAACGGCAGCACCTTCCAGCAAGACGACCAGCCTCACCTCCTGGTTGCCATGCGGGACCAACTGTTCTGGAACCGTGGTCCGGACGAGGGCTTCTTCGATGTCTCGGGTGTCAGCAGCGAGTACTTCCGTCGTGAATACGTTGGGCGAGGTGCCGCGTTCGGCGACTACGACAACGACGGAGACGTAGATGTCTTCATCGTGAACAACGACGGTCCCGGCATCCTGCTCAGGAATGACAACGCCAACCGCAACCGCTGGCTGAAGGTTCACCTGCAAGGGCGGCGGAGCAATCGCTCCGCCATCGGTGCGAAGCTACGGCTGGTGGTCGGCAACACGGTGCAGAGGCGTCAGGTGGGGGCCCAGAGCTCGTACCTATCACAGAACAGCCTGGTCCAGCATTTCGGACTTGGGGCAGCCACGGTTGCGGATACCCTGGAGATCGTCTGGCCCAGTGGTGTGCGGCAGGTGCTCGTGGAGGTCTCAGGTAACCAGACACTGCACGTGGTGGAAGAAGAGTCGGGTCCATGACAGTCACAGGGTGGCAGCGGCTCGCAGTGGCCGTTGTGGCACTGTTCATCGCCGTGCTCGTTCTGTGGAGGGTCCGGCCTCGACAGGAATCCACCACAACGGGCGCCACAGCGGTGTCAGCCGCCGAACGGGAGGCGGTGCGCCGCTTCTGGGACCTGTACCGGAGTGGCACCGGTCACCGCATTGCAGGGCGGACCCAGCAGGCCGTTGACGACTACGTGGCGGCTCTGGCGCTGAACGAGCGGCACGAGGACGCCCTCTATTACCTGGGCAACATGTACCTGACACTGGGGCAGTTCGTCGATGCGGAACGGACTTGGAAGCGCCTGGTCGAAGTCAATCCGATGAGCGCCCGGGCGCACTCCCGCCTGGGCGACCTGCACTTGTGTCTCGAGGAGGGCGCGCCGTTCGATCTGTCGGCGGCCCAAGCGGACTTTGAGCGAGCGCTTCAAATCTATAAGGAAGAGACCGGTCCTGTGCTGCGCCTCGGCCAGATCGCTCTCCTCAGGGGCGACCTTGCAGGCGCGCGCGCCCATTTCGATGCGGTGGTCGGCTCGAACTTCCGAAGTGTGGAGGCGTATTTCCTGCAAGGCTTCATTGCCTGGCATGAGGGCGACCAGGGCAAGGCGTCAACCCTGCTGGCGAGGGCCGCCCAATACGCGCGTCCCGTCGAGTCGGAGTCGGGTGTGGCGGGGGAGGGTGACACCAAAGCGGGTGCGTCGCCCATGGTGGTTCAGCAGGCTCGCTGTCGCCTGTTCCAGCCGCACGTCGAGGACCTGGGACAGCTCGAGGAGAGTGATATCCCTGCTCAGCTGGACCGGCGATATCGGCGAGTGCGTGGCTTGCTGGGGCAGGTGCGCAGGAAGCTCTCAGCCTAGCGCCACGGGGGTTCAGGTCGCCGCCCGGCGTCTCCCCGCCGCAACGGCCACCCGCACCGTGTTGCAGTGGATCTCCAGCGTGTCGTCCTGGTTGTACGCGTAGCCACCGGCCAGCGTCACGGCGGCGGGCACGCGGGCTTGCGTTAGTAGCTCCATCACCAGCTCGTCGCGGCGGCGTAGTCCTCCGAGGGTGAGCCCTAGTCCGCCGAGCTGGTCCTGCTCATAGGGGTCGGCTCCGGCGAGGTAGAAGGCCAGGTCCGGGCGGTGTTGCGCCAAGATGCGAGACAGGTGGTGCCCGAGGGCACTCAAGTACTCCGCGTCCGGCGTGCCGTTGTCCAGACCGATGTCGAGGTCGGAGCGCGGCTTCCATGCCGGGTAGTTGCGCTCCTGATGCATGGAGAAGGTGAACACCTCCGGCTCGTCTGCGAATATTGCGGCGGTACCGTTACCGTGGTGCACGTCGCAGTCGATGACCACCGCCTTCTGGATGACCGCGTCGCGTTTCAATACTCGGATGGCGATGGCTACGTCGTTGATCAGGCAGAATCCCTCGCCATGATCGGGAAACGCGTGGTGGAAGCCGCCACCCAGGTGCATCGCCACCCCGCCTTCCAGGGCGCGACGCCCCGTGAGAATCGAGCCGCCGGCGCAGAGCCACATGGCCTCTCGTAACTCGGGAGAGAACGGCACCTCGAGGGCGAGTTCCTCGTAGAACGACAGCGCACCAGCATTGATCTTGCGTAGGTACTCCGCGGTGTGCACCAGCCCCACATCTTCGTCCAACGCTGGCTCGGGATGCAGGAAGTCGCTCTCGGTGACCGTGCCGTCGTCTAGCAGTCGAGCTCGCGCCAGACGGTACTTCACCGTGGGGAATACATGTGGGCCGATGTCGACCTCGTAGGCGGGGTGCCAGATGATGGGAACGGGAGCCATGAACCTTAGGCGAGCAATTTGCGATTCGCAGTTCGCAATTCGACATCTCCGCGATGTGTTCGCGAATTGCGAATTGCGAATTGCGAATTGCTGACCGCAACAGCGATCGGCGCAAGGCTGACGGCTGAAGGCTGAACGCTCATGGCTGACGGCTGGAAGCTCACAAATCAGGCACCGTGTGCGTCCGCCCCTGGTTCTGTTCCACGAGCCAGTCGTACAGCGGTGCGAAGTAGTCGAGCATCGCCTGGGCATCGAGTTCCCGGCCCGTCGTTTCTCGCAGCACCTGTCTCCACGGCCGGCTCGCACCTGGCGCCATGAGGTCTCGCAGGAAGCTGCCGACGTCCCTGTTCCCGTAGTAGTCGGTGTCATGGACGTCCTGTTTGAGGATCTGGGTCGCCACGTGATCGTGGAGCTGAAACAGGAGTGCCGTGGACAAGGCGTAGTCGTAGTACTGGCCGGGATCATCGTTGATGTGAGTCTTGGTCACGCCATCGGCGTATCGTTCGCCCCTTGGTGTCGGTGGGACCACGCCCTGATACCGGCGCACCAGATCCCACCAGGTCGCGTTGAAGGCCGACCCAGGGAGCTCGTCCACGTAGAGCGCCCGCTCGAACCGGGTCATGACGCCCGCAGAGAACGGAATGAACACCACGTGGTTGAGAGCCTCCTTCAGCAGTTGGGCCATGCGATCCACCTCGGCCTCCTCGGGCGCAAGCCCTCGGTTCACGAGAAACCGGCGCTGGGAGGCCGCCAAGCCGATCATGCTCCCGATGGCTTCGTGGTACGCCCGGTTGGCTCCCTCTCGCAACACCAGTGGCACGTCGGGACGGCTGTAGCTGATGAAGTAGTAGACGTGACCCAGCTCGTGATGCACCGTCTCGTACCAGTAGGGATCCGCCTCGACGCTCATGAGGGAGCGGACATCGCTGGCCAGGTCCAGGTGCCACGCCGACGCGTGGGTGTTCTTCTTGTATGGCGCGTCGGCAGGAAGTGGGTACAGTGAGGAGCGTTCCCAGAAGCTGGCTGGCAGCGGGTCGAATCCGAGGCTGGTGTAGAACGCCTCGCCCTGCTGCATGATCCACTCGGGGCTCTGGGTGGCCAGTGCGGAATCAACGTTGATCCCCTCCACCTCCACCAGCGGGCTCCAGTCTTGGGCCCACCGGTTCGGCAGCCAGTGGGCTGGGAGGAGGTCCGGTACCGGCGCGCCATAGCGCTCGGCCAGCGCGTACCGCGCCCAGGTATGGAGTTCCCGATACAGCGGGCGCAGCTGCTCCACGAGCCGGTCCATCAGGCGGAGCATCTCGTCCGTGGTCATGCCGTAGTCGGACACCTGGTAGCTGAAGAAGTCGGTATAGCCGAGGGCTTGCACGGTCTGATTCCGCAGGTCGCGCAGAGTCATGATCCCCGGCTTGAGCTCCGCGCCAACCTCCTTGGAGGCCTGCCACACGGCGCGTCGCTCTGCGAGGTCGTTGGACGTGCGCAGCAGGCCGGCGATCTCGTTGGGCGTGATCGGTCTTCCTCTAAGCGTGAACGCATAGCCATACAGCCGCTCCACCTGCTCGGTCTCCTCCGCGATCCGTTGCTGCACGATGTCCGGGATGCTCTGTGGCCCTTCCGCCGCGAGGTAGAGCATCTTCTCGAGGCGCCGGATCTGAAGCGGCGACAGCCTGTCGCGCATCTCCAGATAGGCACGGATCGTGTCGATGTTCTCGCTGCTGCCGGCAAACCGCACGAACGCCTCCCGCGCCCGCCGCGTCCGGGCGGCGTTGGTGGTGTCGCCCTCCACGATATGTGTGTTCGAAGCCCAGTCTGCCTCGCTCCACTCGTGGTACAGCTGCTGCAGCTGGTCTTCGTACGCCGTGAGGAACGCGTCAGCCTCGTTTCGCAGTGCGGTGTCGACGCAGGCGGCGGTGAGGCTGGTGATGCAGAGTATCGTAACGGTGGCAGAGAACCTCATGATGCTCCCCTCTCAGCGTGCCACGTTTCGCGCTGGGGTTTCTGGTAATCCAAGGCTGGTTCGGCGATCAGTCGCCCGTCGAAAGACTACTGGTACTGCCAGGTCTCCCCGGGCTCCAGCACCTTGACCTCCATGCCCTTGGGAGTGAAGCCCGACGGGTCCTGCAGCAGGAGCGGCCAGGTTCGGTAATGCATGGGGACTGCCACCTTGGGTTTGACCAGCTCCGCTGCCCGGGTGGCGAGTTCGGGCCCCATGGTGAACCGGTCGCCGATCGGGATGAGGGCGATGTCCGGCTGGTAGATCTCGCCGATGAGCTTCATGTCGCCGAACAGGGTCGTGTCGCCCAAGTGGTACACGGTTACCCCACCGAGATGCACCATGGCGCCACAGGGCATCCCCATGTACTGACCGTTGTATGATGACGAGTGAAACGCCTGGGTGAATGCGACCCAGCCGAACTCAGCGGCAATCTTGCCGCCGGGGTTGCCGGGCTCGGTGGTGATGCCTTGGCTGCCCACGCACTCCGCGATCTCGTTTGCGCCGAACACTGTGGCATTGTTGGCCTTGGCAATGGCGACGGTGTCGCCCATGTGATCGGCGTGTCCGTGGGTCACCACGATTGCCTGGCAGTGCACGTCCTCCGGCGTCATGGTGGCCACGGGATTGTCGGTGAGGAATGGGTCAATCGCGACGGTGTGCTTGCCGTCACTCAGCAAGAAGCCCGCGTGTCCGAGGAAGGTGAGGTTGATGCCCATGTCCCTGTCCTCCTCCCCATCCGAAATGGTCAAAAGTCACTGCCGCCAGGATCCGTGTGATTGATCATAATGGGGTGGGCGTGCACATGGATACAGTGTCCCCGGCATACGGGAGTGAATTAGTCGGCGTTGTCCCGTCCCCGATACGCACACGCTGGCGCAACTCTCGTACGCCGCCGGGGGATGGCGTAATCACGTATTATTTCACAATTTGTGCGGACTTTGCCAGTCGCCGTGCCAGCTCTGGTGCAGGGTACAATCGCGCTCGTCCGGTGAGAGCCTGTCTATGACTCCGCTCGGTGTGATATCGATGCTCACGCTCGTGGGGGCGGCCAGCTGGTCCGCCGTGTTGGCATGGCGACCGACGGACTTGAGGCTGCGCCTACTCGCCGGCTTGCTGAGTGTAGTGGCGCTGGGCCACCTCCTCTCCATCGCTATGGGGCTGGAATGGGGGGCGGTAGCCCTTCCGGGCCTTGGTGACCTGAGCGACTTGGGTCTGGCTGTGGTGGTCCTGCTCACCGTGCTGCTCCTCGATCGAGTGATCTCCCGCCATGGCGGCGTCGTCCGGGCGTATGGGGAGGAGCGCGCCTACCTGGAAGAGCTATTTGAGAGTTCCCCGGAAGCGATTGCGTTGATAGACCGCGACGGGGCGGTGATGCGGGCGAACGACGCGTTCATCAAGCTGTTCGGGTACAGCGCCGCCGAGCTTGCCGGGCGGTCCATCGATGAGTTGCTGGCACCCGATGAGCATGCAGAGGAGGCCGTCGATCTGACTCGCAAGGTGGCCAGGGGGGAAAAGGTTGCCGTCGAGGCGGTCCGCAGAAGGAAGGACGGCACCCTGGTGGACGTAGCCATCACCGGTGCGCCGGTCAGGATTCCCACCGGGCGAATCGCGATCTTCGGCGTCTACCGCGACGTCACCGAGCGAAAGCGCGTGGAGGCCGCGTTGGGGCAGCTTGAGAAGGCGGTGGAGACGACGCAGCTCGGGGTCACGGTAACCGACATCAACGGTCGCATCATCTACACCAATCCCGCCGATGCTGCCATGCACGGCTTCTCCGTGGGCGAGCTGATCGGCCAGGACGTGAGGGTCTTCGCTCCCGGGGGCGTAGGCAAGCCGATGACCGTGGAGCAGATCGAGGCCATGGAAAGCTGGCGGCGGGAGTCGATCAACGCGCGCAAGGACGGCAGCACGTTCCCGGTCCACCTCATGTCTGACGTGCTGCGGGATGCCGAAGGGAACATCGTCAGCATCGTGACGACGTGCGAGGACATCAGCGGCCGCAAGGAGGCCGAGAGCGCGCTTCGAGAGAGTGAAGAGCGCTACGCCCTCGCGGCCCGGGGCGCCAATGACGGGCTGTGGGACTGGAATTTGGAAACCAACGAGGTGTACTACTCGGACCGCTGGAAGTCGATTCTGGGGTACGGCGAAGCTGAGATCGAACCGAACATTGAGGCCTGGCTCGGCCGGGTGCACCTGGACGACCTTGAGCGGGTGCGGGGCGAGCTGGACGCCCACGTCGAGGGGCGCTCCTCGCATTATGACAACGAGCATCGCATCCGCTGTAAGGATGGCACCTACCGGTGGGTGCTGGTGCGGGCCATCGCGGTGCGGGACGCCGACGGCTCGGCACACAGGATGGCGGGCTGGTTGACGGATGTCACACCACGCAAGAGGGTGGAGGAGGAGCTTGCCCGTGACGCACTGTACGACCCACTGACCGGACTGCCGAATCGGGCGTTCTTCACCAACCTGCTGGACCGGTCAGTTCGCCGATCCCGGCGTCGCAAGGGGTACGAGTTCGCCCTCCTGTTCCTCGATCTGGATCGGTTCAAGCTGATCAACGACAGCCTTGGCCATGACACCGGTGATGAGCTGCTGGTGGGTGTGGCCGAGCGGTTGGAGAAGTGCTTGCGTCCCGGCGACGTGGTCGCACGGCTGGCGGGTGACGAGTTCTGCATTCTACTGGACGACATCAAGGAGAGCAGCGACGCCACCCGGGTCGCCGAGCGTGTGCAGGAGGCGCTGAAGGCACCCTTCAATCTCAAGGGTCACAACGTCTTCGCCACCGTCAGCATCGGAATCGCGCTGAGTCAACGGGGTATGGAAGGCCCGGAGCACCTGCTGCGCGATGCCGACACTGCGATGTATCGTGCCAAGGCGCGGGGCAAGGCCCGGTTCGAGGTGTTCGACAAGGCGATGCACGCCCGGGCGATGGCCGTGCTGCAGCTGGAAAACGACCTGCGGCATGCTCTGGAGAATGAGCATTTCCGGCTGATGTACCAGCCCGTGGTCTCGCTTGATAGCAGGCGGATCGACGGGTTTGAGGCCCTCGTCCGGTGGGAGCACCCGGAGCGGGGGATGGTGGCCCCAATGGACTTCGTGCCGGTGGCTGAGGAAACCGGCCTCATCGTTCCATTGGGTCACTGGGTTCTGCGCCAGGCCTGCCGCCAGATGGCGGATTGGGCGGCACGCTATGACGCGCTGCCCGACCTGTCGGTGAGTGTGAATCTCTCGGCCAAGCAGCTGCAGCAGGCTGACCTGGTGCAGAAGGTGACAGAGGCCCTCCGTGAGGCCGAACTCGAGCCCCGCAGGCTCAAACTCGAGATCGCCGAGCCGGTCCTCATGGACGATCCCGATTACAACATGGAGCTGGTGCGAGAGTTGAACGACCTGGGCGTGCAGGTGCAGATCGACGACTTCGGTACCGGCTATTCCTCATTGGCCTACCTGGGTCGGTTCAACATCGACACCCTCAAGATCGATCGCTCCTTCATCAGCAAGGTGGGCGTTCCGGAGGACAAGGGTGTCATTGCAGAGGCGATCATCACGCTTGCCCGCGATCTCGGAATCAATGTGATCGCCGAAGGTATCGAAACAGACGAACAGTCAAAGAGCCTGATTGAACTCAAGTGCGAGCACGGACAGGGCTTCCTGTACTCTCAGCCAGTGGACAGCGAGACGGCTGGCAAGCTCCTCGACGAGCAGAACGACCACAGGAAGAAGAAGTAGCAGCGTAAGACATCTCGGTTCCGTCTGCCCAGTCACCTCCGCTGGTTGGCCGTCCCTGAAGGCCAACCTCACTGCTCAGTCCCATGGTCACCCACGCCATCCTCACGTTTGACTGCTACGGTACCCTGATTGACTGGGAGGCTGGAATCACCGGAGCGTTCGCCGAGGTGGCCCAAGAGCATGGGCTATCGGTCAACCCGCGGCAGATCCTCGAGATCCACAGCGAGGTCGAGCGCGCCGTGCAGGCCGGTCCATATCGGCCGTACCGTGAGGTGCTGGAGGAGGTGGCCCGGGAGACCGCCCGACGGCTCAACTGGCCGCTTGCGCCCGATCGGGCCCGGTTCCTCCCGGAGAGCCTGCCCGGGTGGAAGCCCTTCTCCGACACCAACCCCGCCCTGGAGCGACTGAAAGCTGCCGGCTACCGACTCGGGATCCTGTCCAACATCGATGACGACCTTCTGGCCGGGACGCTCAGGCGCTTCACTGTCGCGTTCGATGTCTTGGTGACCGCCGAACAGGTTCGTTCGTACAAGCCAGCCCACGCCCACTTCATTCGGGCCCGCGAGCTGGCTGGCACGGCCGGCTGGTTGCATGTGGCCCAGAGCTACTTCCACGACATCGAGCCGGCATGCACCCTGGGGATCCCCGTGGTGTGGGTCAATCGGAAGCGCGAGCCGCCGTCCGGCTCAGCGCGCCCCACGGCGGAGGTAGCTACGCTGGAGGGGCTGGTGGAATGGCTGGGGGCTGGCGACTAGCAATTGGCGATCCGCAGTTCGCAATTCGTGGGTTGCCGCCGTCACGAACTGCGAATTGCGAACTGCTAATTGCTCGTTGCTTGGCATCAACTGCTCAGTGACGGCCTCGCAGAGCTCCGCCGGCGCTCTTCGTACGCCTCCACCAGCGCGTCCCGTACACCCGGACAGAACTCGCACAGCGCATCCACGTCCCGGCTCGACAGCTCATAGAGCTGGCAACCGGTCACCGCCTGAACCGTGGCGTTGCGGGGTTCCTGGGTGAGGAGCGCCATCTCACCGAAGAACTCACCGGCGTGCAGCGCGGCCACCCGCTTCGGCCGTCTGCCGGGTCGCGCAGCAATGACTGCCACGACGCCGCGAGCGATGAGGAACAGCGAGGTGCCCCGCTCGCCCTGCCGTATGATAGTCTCGCCAGCCAGGACAGTGCGGGGGACGAGCACGTCGACGATTCGCTGGAAATCGGCTGGGTTGAGGTTCTTGAAGAACGGAACCCGCGCGAGCAGGTCTTCGGGGCGGGGTTCGAGGGCGGCCACTGGCTGGCGCATGAGTCGACGCTGTGCCGTCTCGACAGAGCGACGCGCGTCCCTCGCAACGGATTGAGGGATACCCCCGGTCGAGGCGAGGCGTTCGATGGCGTCGACCTCACCCTCCAGCGCGATCCGCTGCGCGGTCTGCCGCTGTACCGCCTGAACGTATTCCGGGAAGTGCTCGGCGACGGCATCGAGCTGCTCCATCGCCTCGTTGCTGTGCCGCTCGTAGGTTACCCGGCAGTCGTCGGCCACTGCCGGGGCCACGCCGCTCAGCTCGGCCAGGTGCGCCACTTCCTGCGCAACCCGGCGTCCGGCTTCGAGCACGGCAGCATCGTGTTCGTACTTGGCGGCCAGCGCCCGCAGGCGGTAGCGGCGGACCAGCGGATTCTTCGGGAAGAGGTGTTCGAGCATGCCAATCAGCCAGTGGGTGATCCTCACCTCGAGGGGACTCGCGGTGGTGCGCTCCTGGGGGATCTCGTCCCGCTTCAGCTGATCACGCCGCAGGTCCACCGACAGTTCCAGCTCTCGCAGTACGGGCTCGGAGATCACGCCGCGGTCGAAGAGATCCCGGTAGGCCGTGCGCTCGGCGGTGAGTGCCTCAGACCACACGACGTGGCGCATCTCACTCTCGCGGCACTCGGTGCGCAAGCCTTGCAGCTCCCGCTCAACGCCCAAGATCTCGTCCCGATACTCGTTCTCGATGTCCGTGGCCAGTCGGTTGGAGAAATGCCCCGCCGTTCCCAGCCGCTCGATGCGTTCCAGGGCTTCCCGTTTCGCCGCCAGCGCGGCCTGTGCCCGGCCGACCCGTTCGACGAGAGAGGGGCGGTCCAGACCGAGAGCCCGAATCAGCGGTGCCATGGTGAGGCCGCCACTCAGGAGGGTGAACAGCACCACCCCAATTGCCAGGCTGATCAGCAACTCCCGCTGCGGGAAGTCGGATGGGAGGCTCAACACCAGAGCGAGGGCCACCGCGCCGCGCAGCCCACCCCAGAACAGGACGCTCCGCACCCGCCAGTCGATAGCTTGGGCCCCCGGAAGTCGACTGACGATCGGCAGCAGACCGAACACGGTTACGACGCGGGCGACCATGACCGCGCCGATCGCCCAGGCGATGGGAACCAGGAACTCGACGATGCCGCCCAGCTTCACAGTGATCCCGACCAGGAGGAAGATGAGGCTGTTGGCGACGAACGCCGCATACTCCCAGAACTGCTGCAGGTAGGCACGCACGTGTGGCGTGAAGCGGGTGGAGCCCAGCGTTCCCACAACAAGTCCGGCGCCCACTGTCGCCATGACTCCCGACACGCCGAGGTAGTGATCAGCGGCGATGAATGCCGCGTAGGCGACCACGGTGGAAAGGGCCACCTCCACCAACGGATCGTCATCCGCCAGCGCGATCGAGCGGATCATGAGGTATCCGATCAGGCCGCCAACCATGAGGCCGCCCACGAACACCATGACGAACTGGGCAGCTCCGCTGCCAATCGTCGCCACCCCGAGGGCGCCGCCCGCCAGCACCGCGAGGATGATGCGGAACAGCACGATGGCAGTGGCGTCGTTGAAAAGACTCTCGCCCTCCACCAGTATCGCGAGCCGCTTTGGCGCCCCGACTTCCTTGAACAGGGCGATGACGGCAATTGGGTCGGTGGCAGAGATGAGGGCGCCGAACAGTAGAGCAGGGCCGAGAGGCAGTGGTGTCAGCAGGGCGAGCAGCCCGCCGACGATCGCCGTAGAGAGGAGCAGACCCGGCGCTGCCAAGGCGAGCACGGGTGCCAGGTTCTGTGACAGCAGTCGGCTGTCCAGGTTGAAGGCCGACTCGAAGATGAGCGTTGGGAGGAAGACAAACAGGATGATCTCGGGCGACAGCGTCAGTTGGTGGAGCGGTTCCAGCACATCCACGCGCTCAGCCAGGGCGCCGATCACCAGCCCCACCAGCACGAGCCCGACGGTGTACGGCAGGTTTGCGCGCTTGAGGCCGATGGCCGCCGCGGCTGCCACCAACAGCAGCCCGACGATGGCGATCACACCGGTGATGATGCCGCCGTGTTCCATTGCGCTATGCCATTAGCTGTCGCACAGCAATTCGCAATTAGCAAACCGCAATTCGTCGAGCAGCGAGTCTGTGATGGACCGCGAACTGCGAATTGCTAATTGCAAATTGCTCGCCGCATGCTGACGATTCCCATTACCCCCGCTCCACCCTGAAGTACGTTCCCGTCGCTCGGCGAAACCCGTGCTTGAGTCTGTCATGTCCCTCGGGATCCGCCATCACCACCAGGGTCATGCCGGGTTTGAGCGGGGTTTCGGACGGTGGTTTGAACTCGAACTCATCGCTCTCGGGATGCCGTACTGCCAGGAGCAGGGCCCCGGCGGCATCGGCGCGAAGTGATTCCAGGGTCCGATCGGCCACGTTGGCTTCTTCCGGCACCGTGACTTCCTCGATCCTGAGGGCACCACGTTCTTCGCGCAACATCCTGTCGAGGAACGTCACGACTGTGGGGCGGACCAGCTCAGAGGCCATGCGGAGCCCGCCGATGCGGCTCGGGCTCACGACGGCATCTGCGCCGACAGTCCGGAGCTTGCCTTCGGTTTCGGGTTGCTCGGTGGCGGCGATGATTCGGGCGCTTGGCGCCAGGCGGCGCGCGGTCAGCACCCCCAGCACGTTGTCCTTGTCGTTGTCCATGCAAAACACCAGGCCGGCGGCCCGCTCAATGCCAGCGCTCAGTAGGACGTCGTCGTCGCTAGGGTCGCCTGTGAGGCCAGCGAATTCACCCAAGCGGTGCTGTGCCTCACTCAGTGCTGTCTCGGTGGGGGCCAGGATCACCGCCCTCCGCCGCGTGCGTATGAGCTCCTCCGCCACATACCAGCTGGCGGCGGTGTCGCCACACACGATGTAGTGGTCTAGCATGTCCGCAATGGTCTTTAGCATCCGTCGCCTCGTGAAGACGTTGTGCAGCTGCCCCTCGATGACAAACGCGGCCACCATTAGCACCGTGTACGCCACGATTCCCATGCCCCCAAGCACCAGCAGCGCCGTGAAGACCCGGCCCGCCGGATTGTTGGACATGTCGATGATCTCGCCGAATCCGACGGTCGTAAGGGTGATGACCGTCATATAGATGGCGTCGACCAGGCTGTAGGCTTCGCCGCCGATCAGTGTGAAGCCCAGCACGCCGATGGCGATGACCAGGATGAGAGCGCCAAGCGCCAGGCGGAGTCTCCGCCGGAGTCGGAGGAACTCGGCGGCCTCCGTATGGCGTCGGCCGGACCGGTGGTGCGCCGGCCGTGAGGGTCCAGTCATCGCCACCATGCAATACTTCCCGGGTGGGCGCGCGTCAATGGGAGTGGGAGCAGGGAGCAGGGAGCAGGGAGGAGAGAGGAGAGAGGAGAGAGGAGAGAGGACTGCGGCGGGTGCCCGCCTCCTGCGGCTCTACTTCTCTGAGTACGGCGGCTCAGTGGCGCCGCGGGGCAGCGCCTCGTGCTCCTTCACCCGTGCCAGCACACGCTCCATGAAGTCCACCCGTTCGCTCAGGTCGCCCACTTCGTCGCGGACGGCGTCCAACTCGTCCAAGATGGCGTCGAATTGCGGGGAGAGGTGGTTTGGGGCGGCGGCCATGGGATTGGGCTCCCACCAGCGCACTAGGCGACGGTCATCCGCGTCCCGGAACGAGCCGCCGAGAATCAGGATCAGGTCGTAGAGCCACCACAGCCCCACACCGCCGAAGGTGCCGAGCATCAACACCCCGGTCGCGATCTTGCCGGTGTAGAACCGGTGCGCCCCGAACGGTCCGAGGACTCCGGCCAGGATCAGCGCGACGCCGCGGGAGCGGTCAGATATGCCGGTGGTTTCCATGGCCGACTCCAGATGAACGCTGACTAGCTACCACAACCTACGATCCGGGACCTTCGATGTTTCGGGCGGGCGAGGCGCGAGCCCGGACTACTGTCCCCGCCTCCTCATGCCGGTCGCTCTTCCTATTGTCGGGCCCAACCGGGCCTGTCGCCGGCAGCGCGGGCTCACGTGCCGGGGGAACGTCGTCAGCCCAACGTAAACGGTGGCCGGATCTCCTGCAATTACTAGCAAAGTTGGCGGTTTTCCCCTTGACAGACTCACCCTTGGGGGTCTAAAACAGTACCAGGGGCGGGCTTAAGAGCCCGTCTGTCGTAGTTGGCCCAAGACAGGAGTCACTGCCTCCGAAGCCCGGGCATGATCTTCCTGCTACTCGTCCCAACTCTTGCCGCCGTTGCTGCCGCCGGCTTGTCGGCAGTGATGGCCGTCAAGCGGAGCAGCCCCTGGTTCGGTCTCCTGGCGGGGCTTCTCGGCCTGGTCGCGGTGCATCAGGCGGCGGCGTTCTTGCTGCACCGGGCGTCTGCTGGTCAGGGTTTCGATGCCGAGGTGCTGACGGCGTGGCTGCTGGGCGGCGGCGCGCTGGTCGTCGCGATCGTTGCCACGCTGAGGACCGGCCGACCGCAAGTCAGCAGGGTGGGAGTGGATCGCGCCTACCTCGACCACCTGTTCCACGGCTCGTCAGAGGCTGTGGTGCTGCTCGACAACGACGACCGCGTGCTTCGTGTCAACCGGGCCTTCGCCCACATGTTCGGGTATGACGAGCATGAGGCGGTCGGCCGCAGGATCAACCAGCTCATCGTCCCCGAACATCTCGAGCGGGAGGCCCTCTCCCTCACCGCACAGGTCGCCAACGGGCAGAGCATCGATGTCGAAACCGTCCGGCAGCGCAAGGATGGCACCCCGGTGGAGGTTTCCATCGTCGGGCTGCCCGTCTCGGCAAGCGACAGTCAGATCGCTGTCTACGGCATCTATCGTGACCTCACCGAGAAAAGGCGATCCCAACGGGCGTTACGACAGCTGGAGAAAGCCGTCGAGACGATGCAGCTCGGCGTGACCATCACCGATCTCGAGGGCACGATCATCTACACGAACCAGGCTGATGCGGAGATGCATGGGTGGACGGTCGGTGAACTGGTCGGGAAGGACGTCAGGAATTTCGCGCCCCTTGGCGGGGCACGGCCGATGAGCCTGGGGGAGGTGCGCCGCGTAAAGAGCTGGCAGCGAGAGGCCACCAACGTCCGCAAAGACGGATCGACGTTTCCCGTCTCGCTGCGATCCGACGTCGTGCGGGACGAGTCGGGCGAACCGGTGGCGATCGTCACCACCTGTGAGGACATCACGCAGCGTCGCCGCGCCGAAGAGGAGTTGCGGAACAGCGAGGAGCGATATGCCCTCGCAGCCCGCGGCGCCAATGACGGTCTGTGGGATTGGGATCTGACGGCGAACACCATGTACCTGTCGCCGCGATGGAAACAGATGCTGGGCTACCAGGAACAGGAAATAGGTGCAGCCCCGGACGAATGGTTTCAGCGCGTCGATCCGGAGCACCTGGAGAGCCTGCAGACGGCAATCGCCGTCCACTTGGAGGGCCTCTCACCGCACCTGGAGCACGAGCACCGGCTGCGGCGGAAGGACGGTTCGAGCTGCTGGGTGCTGTGCCGTGGCATGGTGGTTCGGGATGAAGCGGACAGGCCGACTCGGATGGCCGGCTCGATGAGCGACATCACGCAGCGCAAAGCCGCTGAGGAGCAGCTATACCACGATGCGTTCCACGACCGATTGACCGGCCTACCGAACCGTGCGCTGTTCACCAGCCTGTTGGAACGGTCCATCGGTCGTGCCAAGCGGAGCGAAGATCGCCGCTACGCAGTGCTCTATCTCGACCTCGACCGCTTCAAGGTAGTCAACGACAGCCTGGGACACGCATACGGAGATCGGCTGCTGGTGGCGCTGGCGCGGCGGTTGGAGGGCTGCCTGCGGCCGGGTGACACGGTGGCCCGCTTCGGCGGAGACGAGTTCACCGTCCTGTTGGACGATATCGAGGGCGCCGACGACGCCACCCGCGTGGCGGACCGCATTGAGCACGAGCTGCGCTCACCGTTCACCCTCGGGGAGCATAACCTCGTCACGTCCGCGAGCATCGGGATCGCGTTCGGGGCACCGGCCTACACGCGAGCGGAGGAGGTGCTGCGCGATGCGGACCTGGCTATGTACAGGGCAAAGAGCCGGGGGACGGCGCGGTACGAGGTGTTCGACAGGCAGATGCACGAGCACGCGATGGCGCTGCTGCGGCTCGAGATTGACCTGCGGCGGGCCCTCGAGTTGAGGGAGTTCCGCATCTACTACCAGCCAATCGTGACCCTCAGGACGGGCGCAATCTCGGGCTTCGAGGCCCTCGTCCGCTGGCAGCACCGCGAACGGGGGCTGCTGTATCCCCAGTCGTTCGTCCCCCTCGCGGAGGAGACCGGCCTCATTATTCCCATCGGCCGGTGGGTGTTGAGGGAAGCTTGCCACCAGATTCGTGAGTGGCAAGAGCGGTTCCCGAGCGATCCGCCCCTTGCGGTCAGCGTCAATCTGTCGCCCCGGCAATTTCAGCAGCCCGACCTGTTCGATGTGGTGATGGAGACTCTGCAGGTTGTCGGTCTCGATCCCAGGAGCCTCAAGCTGGAGATCACCGAAGGCATTCTGATGGAGGATGCGGACGCGAGTATCGTAACGATCAGTCGACTCGCGCAGGCAGGAGTGGAGGTGCGCATCGACGACTTCGGGACGGGGTACTCGTCGTTGAGCTACCTGGGCCAGTTCAGCGCTGGCACCCTCAAGATTGACCGTTCCTTTGTGAGTAAGCTCGCGGCGTCGGGACAAAGCCGCGAGATCGTGCGCACCATCATGACGCTGGCCCGCTCGTTGGGGATGGGTGTCATCGCCGAGGGGGTCGAGACGGAAGATCAGCAGAAGCAGCTGCGCGAGCTCGATTGTCAGGAGGTGCAGGGGCACCTGTTTTCCCGGGCCGTCGACAGCGCGACGGCCGAGCGCCTGCTCACGGAGTGGCGCAAAGGAGAGGGTGGGGCGCCGTAAGTCCGCTTGCGTCGACAGCCGGCAGGTTGTGATATTTTGAGCCCGGCTGGCTGAGCCGGCGCAGAGTGGCGGTATCGTCTAGGGGACTAGGACGCGGCCCTCTCAAGGCCGAAACACGGGTTCGAATCCCGTTACCGCTATTGGCGTCTTATCCTTCGCCCATGCCTGCCGTCTCGCCCCCATCGTCTAGCGGTCAGGACACCACTCTTTCAAGGTGGGGACAGGGGTTCGACTCCCCTTGGGGGCACTGGTTGCCTCCCGCCCACGCTTCCTCCCCGAGGCAGGACGGGTAGCGGGACCAGGAGGGGCAGCAGGGGCTGTGAGAGGGACGGTCGGCCGGCTATAGGGCTCCCACCCAGGAAACTCCCACCCAGACGTAGCGCCCAGGATTGTCCACTCCACTGGCGTGGTCCCGGTAGAGTTCGTCGGTGAGGTTCTCGATACCCGCCGAGACGTCGACTTCGGGGCCGACTCTCGCCCCGACCCGCAGGCCGTGCACGGCGTAACCTGGGGTGCCGTCGGGTCTCGGGATGCGGGGGTCTCGCACGTCCCGGGTGCCGAGCCGGTCCTGCCGTGCGGCCCATCGGAGGAGATACTCGATCCAAACTGAGCGCCGTGGTGCGGTCCACCGGATGCTCGCGTTGCCCCCCAGGGGGGGGATCTTGGACATGGGCTCCTCGACGCCGGCGGTCGATTGCTGCTCGCCGTGGGTGTAGAGCACCGTGGCGCGCATGCGCAGGGGTCCCACTACCTTCGCGGCCTCTGCTTCGAGCCCTCGGACCCGGGCCGTACCGACGTTGCGGCCCTGGAAGACCCGCTCCCCGTTGAACAGGGTATCGTTGTGGAACTGCCCGGGGACCCGATCGATGAAATCGGTGATCCGGGTGTAGTACGCCGTAACGTCGACAGCCGTCGTCGCCGTCGCGTAGCGCACCCCAAGCTCGCCGCTCAAGGAGCGCTCGGGGGTGGCGTCTGGATTGGGCAGCGCGATGCCGCCGGGGACAGGGCCGGTTCGCGTCAGATCGTACAGGTTGGGTGCCCGGAAGCCCTCGGCCAACCGCGCCGCGATGCGCCAGCTCGGTGCCGGTGCCGCCACCAGGCCGAATTGCCCCGTGAGGTCCGAGCTGCGGTTCTTCACCAGCCCACCGAATTCGGTGCCGACGTGCGCCTCGTTGTGGAACCGGCTCCAGCGCCCCCCGGCCGACAGCCGGAGCCAGGGCATGAGGAGCGTTTCGGCCGAGATAAAGACGCCGATCCTGTCGGCGTTGGCACCGTCGGGGAAGTTGCCTGTGGGAATGGTGCCGGTCTCGGTGGTTCGAGTCAGCGCCACTTGCGTACCGGTGCTGATGACCTCGGTGTGGCCCCGGGTGTTCAGGCGGTCGTGGTAGAAGTCGCCCCCCCAGGTCAGCATGACGGTCCGGCCCCCTAGGGTCACGAGGCTGGAGCCCACGAGGCTCACGCCCGGCGTGTAGACGTCGTCCCGCCAGCCGGTGCGGAGGTCCTCGGGTGTGCCGCTATCGGTCAGCTTGATCTGGCTTCGTCCTTCCCGCTGGGCGGTGAGGCTGACCGTTGCCTCGAGGCGGGTGAGGGCCGGGCGGCGGGGCGCGAAGGTGTAGCGGGCGTAGGCCAATTGCCGGATCTGCGGTTCGAACAGGTGCTCGGCGTCCCGTCCCAGCGCTGGGGCGCGGAAATCGACGTAGCGGTCGTACCGCGGCACGTCATGCATGGCGAAATGCTGGACCACGCCCTCGAGCACGTGGTGGCCGTCCAGGTGGTAGGTGACCTCAGCGTCCAGCCCTTCGGCGTCGAACCTGGTTGGCACCTGGGCTCCCAATCCCTCCCCTGCCCGGAGGTCGCCGGCGGATATGAGCGTGCCTCCCACTGCCACGCTCAGCCGACTCCCGATGACGCCGGCCGAAACCCGGGCGCGGTAGCCGCGGTCGGCCGACGACGCGCTGCCGCTGAGCCGGATGCTACGGGCACCCGAATAAGGGTGCGGCCTGGTGATGATGTTCACGGCCCCGCCCTGGGCATCGGAGCCGTACAGCACCGACGCGGGTCCCCGAATCACTTCGATTCGCTCGATGGCCTCGGGATCGATGGTTGCCAGGTACTGGCCCGGACCGTCACGGTAGGTGCCGTTGTTCATCGGGATGCCGTCGACCAGGAGCAGTACCTGGTTGCCGATGAGCCCTCGAAGGATGACGGCGCCCTGTCCGGCCGAGGTCTGCTGGACCTGCACGCCGGCCAGGTCCCGCAGCAGGTTCGCGGCCACGGTGCCCGCCGCCCGCTCCCTGAGGCTGGGAACGGCAATGGAGAGCGCCATCGGCTGCTCTAGGCGGGGTGCCTCCCCTGAGCGGGTACCGCTCACCACCAGCTCCTCCAGGAGCACGATGGAATCCCGCACCGGGATGCTGTCTTGCTGGGCGAGGTTGAAGGTTGTCGAGACTGCCAGAACGGTCGCTGTAATCTTCATCGAGCAAGAATCTACATAGATCGGTTCCTGGGCGCGTTATTGTACCGCGCCACGGACGGGAAGTTGCATGTGCTGGGGCCCGCCAGGTAGGCCTGGCCATCCGTGGGCCGCGACTGGGCCCGGCGGGTCCGGCTGGGGTGGCGCCACGGGGCGTCGGACCGGACCGGCCGCGGGTTCCGGGGGTGGGCTTGACGTAGGCAAGGTATTTGTGATCATTAGTCTCGCATGGCGGCGGGTCTAGCACCCACTGGTCCGTGCTGGTGTTGCCAGCCTGTAGTACCCGTTCCAGCCCACAACGAGCCGAGGGAGAACCCCACGATGAGACCCAAAGAGTTTTTTGAGTTTGTCAAGAAGCACAATGCCGAAATGGTGGACATCAAGTTCGCCGACCTGCTGGGTAGCTGGCAGCACTGTTCGTTCCCCATCGACGCCTGGGACGAGGGCACGTTTGTGGATGGGGTGGGGTTTGACGGCTCCTCGATTCGTGGGTGGCAGGGGATTCACGTGTCCGACATGCTGGCGATACCAGACCCGGCAACGGCCTGCCTGGATCCCTTCTTCAGGGAGCCGACGGTCAATGTGATCGCCAACATCGTGGACCCCATCACGCGGGAGGACTACACGCGCGATCCGCGGCACGTGGCGCGGAAGGCCACGGAGTATCTCGATCAGTCCGGTATCGCGGACATGTGCTACATCGGTCCGGAGCCCGAGTTCTTCATCTTCGACGAGGTCCGCTACGAGCAGAACCAGCATCGCGGGCTCTACGAGATCGACTCGGTCGAGGGGGCCTGGAACACGGCGCGGTTCGAGGAGCCCAACCTCGGCTACAAGCCGGGCTATAAGGGCGGGTACTTCCCGGTGAGTCCCACCGACACGTACCACGATCTGCGGAGTGAGATGGTGTACGAGATGCGGAAAGTCGGCATCGTGGTGGAGGCGCACCATCACGAGGTGGGGACGGCGGGCCAGAGCGAGATCGACATGAAGTACGCTCCGCTGCTGCAGATGGCGGACCAGTTCATGTGGTACAAGTACATCATCAAGAACGTGGCCAAGCGGCAGGGCAAGACGGTCACCTTCATGCCCAAGCCCATCTTCGAGGACAACGGTAGTGGGATGCACACGCATCTCTCTCTGTGGAGAGATGGTGAGCCGTTGTTCGGTGGGGATGTCTACGCCGGTCTGAGTCAGATGGCGCTCCACGCCATTGGCGGGCTGCTGTATCATGCCAGAGCGGTGTTGGCGTTTGCGGCGCCCACGACCAACTCGTATCGGCGTCTGGTGCCTGGCTTCGAGGCGCCGGTCAACCTGGCCATGTCCCAGCGTAACCGCTCGGCGGCGGTGCGTATCCCGATGTACTCGTCCAACCCGAAGGCGAAGCGGCTGGAGTTCCGCTGCCCCGATCCTAGCTGCAACGGCTATCTCATGTTCTCGGCCATGCTGATGGCGGTGCTGGACGGCATCGAGAACAAGATCGATCCGGGCAAGCCGCTGGACCGGGACATCTACGAGATGACGCCCGACGAGTTGGAGGGATGGCCGCACACCCCCTCGTCGCTGCCGGAGGCGCTCTGCGCCTTGAAGGACGACCACGCCTTCCTGACGAAGGGCGGGGTGTTCACCGACGACCTGATCGAGGGCTGGATCAGGTACAAGGAGGAAAACGAGATCAAGCCGCTGATGCTGCGGCCGCATCCGCACGAGTTTCATCTGTATTACGACAACTGAGCTGGGCGGTTAGGCGGTCGGGGGGTCTGGCGGTCGGCACTGGGGGGGCGCACGCTACGTAGGGTTGTTGCGGCGCCCCCTTGTTGTGGCGTCTCGGCGCCGCGTCAGCGGGCGGGGTACGGGTTGCGTGGTGTGTTGCTGGTGGCGATGTTAATTTCGGCGCGCCGCTAGCTCAACTGGCAGAGCAACTGACTCTTAATCAGTAGGTTCGGGGTTCGATTCCCTGGCGGCGCATCAGGACTTGGCTGACTTCCGCGGCTCGGCTGTAGCGGGAGCATCAGACTACCCATAACGCCTGTGCCGGCTCCTCACTGAGGAACGCCCGCAGGCGTTTCGCATCCTCCTCGACGTAGCGCTGATTGCTCATAGCTAGAGCGTTGAGCCCCGTCCGGTACTGCCCGAAAACCAATGGCTTCCAGTCTCATGGATTGCGCTGTCAGCACGAGATCCCGGTCAGGTTGACAGTGCTGGCACCTTCATAGATATTTCATGACGCGAAATATCACGTTACGTAGTATGGAGGACGCATGTTCAGTCCCGAGCTTAAGAAGGGCAGCATGGAGCTGTTGATCCTCTCGATGCTCGACCAAGAATCAAGGCACGGCTACGAGATCGGAAAGCTCATCGAGATACGGTCCGGCAGCCGCATCGAGTTCCGCATTTCCACTCTCTACTCGGTGCTGTATAGAATGGAGAAGAACGGCTGGATCAAGGGACGCTGGGTCGAGAAGGAGGGCCAGCGTCGTCGCTGCTACTACCGATTGACTGCGGCCGGCAAGAGAGTGCTCTCTCTTCAGAAGAGGGAGTGGCAGGAGTTCGCCGGCGTCATCAACGAGCTCATCGGGACGAGCCATGCCTGACTGGAACCGATACGTCAGAGAGCGACTGCCGCTGCCCGCGCTGAGGGACCTAGGCGAGGAGCGCATCTACGAAGAGCTGGCTGATCACCTCGAGCACGTGTTCCGCGACGCACTAGCGCGCGGTTTATCGGAGGTGGAGGCCGAGGCCTACGCGATCGAGCAGCTCGGCGATCTCCGCACTGCCGCGCAAGATCTTGTCGGGTCGGAGCGGTTCCAGACTCGATCTGCGATCGAGAGTTGGCAGGAGGATGCCGAGATCGCTCTCCAGAGGAAAGGCGGCGGCTGGATGCTGTTGTCCGACCTTTCGAGGGACCTGCGTTACGCGTTGAGATCCCTGCGGCGCAGCCCGGGCTTTCTTCTTGTGGCTGTGGTCACATTTGCGCTCGGAATCGGCGCCAACACGGCGATCTTCAGCGTGCTCAACACCGTGCTCTTCCAGCCGCTCCCGTACCCGGAACCTGAGCGGTTGGTGACGATCTGGACCCCTCAGATCGGATACAACTTCAACCCGATGTCGGCTCCCGACTACCACGACTACCTCGATGCGACTACTGTCTTCGCGGCGTGGGGCGTCTACACCCAAGGGCGTGCCAACCTCACGCAGGGAGATACACCGGAGCGCCTGGCGAGCATCTCTTGTACAGCCGGCTTGCTGCGGGCTCTTGGGATTCTGCCGGCGCGCGGACGGCTCTTCACCAAGGCGGATGAACAGGATGCTGAGAGCCGGCTGGTCCTGCTGAGCGATGGGCTTTGGAAGCGGCGCTTCGGTTCCGACACGTCGCTCGTCGGCGGGACGATAACACTCAATCGCGAGCCGCACACGGTTGTCGGGATTCTGCCTCCGGAGTTCCGCTTTCCCGGCTGGCGCAGCCTTCGGAACGCGGATGTGTACACCCTGCTTTGGGTGCCGCGCCAGGGAGCCTCGCGTGGTTCCTACTACCTCTACGGAATCGGAAGGCTGCGTGACGATCTGACTCTCGAGCGGGCTGACCGGGAACTAAACACGATCGCGGCTGGCCTCGCGGCAGCCTATCCGGAATCCAATCATCAGCGCATCGCTCGGGCGGTGCCGCTTCGAGACGTTGTGATCGGAGACGCCGGAGGTCCCCTGTGGATCTTGATGGGGGCCGTCGGGTTCGTGTTGCTCATCGCCTGTACGAACGTTGCCGGCTTGCTGTTGGCCCGCAGTGCCGTGCGCACTGGAGAGGTTGCGATCCGGGCGTCCTTGGGAGCGGGCATGAGCAGGCTGATGCGCCAGTTGCTGGCGGAAGGGTGTGTGCTCTCGCTCTTGGGAAGTGTAGCCGGACTGCTCCTTGCGTGGTGGGGCATCGGAGCCCTGCGCGGTGTGGTCCCTTCCGTTTTGCCGCGTGTCACGGACATGCGAATCGACGGTCCAGTGCTGCTATTCACGCTCGGTCTGAGTCTGGTTACCGGCGTTGTGTTTGGATTGGTTCCGGCGGTCTGGACCTCCCGCGTGGAGCTGACGCAGGCGCTGCAGGAAAACCGGCGCTCAGGCGCAACCGGTGTACGCAAGAGCCGATTCCTGGCCGGCGTGGTGGTGACCCAGTTCGCGCTGGCACTCGTACTCGTGAACGGTGCCGCGCTGATGCTCAAGAGCCTTTGGAATGCGACGGGCTCGCGCGAGCTGCATGAGCCCGAGCGAGTGCTGATCGCTGGAATCTCGTTGGATGGTCCTGATTACGAAGAGCCTGCTGCGCGCGATGGGTTCCTAAGTGAGCTGCTCGAGAGGGTGCGTGGTCTGCCGGGTGTAGTAGCCGCTGGTGCGACCACTCGCCTTCCGCTTAGCGGTGGCTGGACCGGTCACGTTCTTGCCGAAGGGGAGGAATACGATCCGGCAGCGGAGCGACCCATGGTCATGTTCGTGAGCGCGACCGCCGACTACTTCGATGCGATGGGTATCTCTCTGCTTCGGGGTAGGCAACTCAGGCGGGAAGACGCAGATGCAGCCCAGGTCAGTGTGGTAATCAACCAGACATTCGCTGAACGGTATTGGCCCAACCAGGATCCAGTTGGGAGGCGCATCCAGGCAAACTCACCTTCTCCCTGGTTCAGGGCAGTGGTCGTGGGCGTGGTGGAGGACATACGGCAATACGGGTTGGAGAGCGACATCTACCGCGAGGTATACTTCCCCTTCTTTCCGAGTTTCACGGCCGACCGTTGGCTCGTAGTACGCACCGCCGGTGATCCGTCAGGTCTCGTGCCACCCGTGCGACAAGAGCTCGCTGCGATTGACCGTGAGATCCCACTGTCCTCGGTCTTCAACGGTACGGATCTGTACAGCTTCGCCGCGCAGGGCCGGTCATTCGTTACCCTGCTATTCGGGCTCTTCGCCCTGGTCGCTCTCTGCCTGATCGCAGCGGGAGCCTACGGCGTGATGGCATTCGACGTGGCTCGACGCACGCACGAGATCGGGGTGCGCGCCGCAATGGGGGCAAGCCGCAAGAGCATCGTTAGGCTGGTGCTCTCGCGAGGCTTCCGACTATCGCTCTTCGGCGTCACACTCGGACTCGGGGGCGCGGTAGCGACGGCGCGCATCACGGGGAGCCTGCTGTACCAGGTCGGTCCACTGAATGTTGTCTCCGTAAGCCTCACGATGGGCTTCCTCGCGCTGGTGGGCTTGCTGGCCTCGACTGTCCCGGCGGTGAGAGCTGCGTCGGTCGACCCGGTGCGAGCGCTTCAGAGCGAGTAGCAACGGGCATTGCCAGGTTGCGCGATCACCTGCCACGGTAAGGTCAACTTGGCGTTGAATGCTGGTATCTCTATCGGAGCCGGCGGAGGCACGATCACTTCTTTGCTAAGCAGGATGCGACGAACGCTGGCCGCCTGCTGGTTCAGCGGTGCGGATCCGTGAATCATCCGCGGCTTCGATTCCCTGGCGGCTCATCGCCTGCTGCGGGAGGCAGCGGACTGTGCGGTTGGTGTAGGAGCCAAGGGGTTTGAGCACCGGCGGTAGCTGGCGAGGTGCTCATGACCCAGCCCCGAGCGTCACGCGGCGCTCGGGGCATCTTCTCGATATCACAAATCTGCGGTGTGCGACAAGTGTGCGAGCTCAGCCAAAACGAGCCAAGTTCAGCGATACTGAGCCAGAGAACGCGCTTCTATAAGTCCCTACCTAGCAACATGTCACCGTATTCAGCCCAGGACAGCAATACTAGCGTCGAGCAGACGGGGTCAACCGAGTGATCCGCGCCTCATTCCGTGGAATCTTAGGATTCACGCCCGCACGAAACTCTCGCCTCGCCACAGCGTAGAGAGGAGCAGGCAAAGCGGCCGTGAACCGTCTCGATGGGAGAGTAGCCGATGCTCAGGACAACAATGGTGTCTACCTTGATTGCAACGCTCTCAGCGTGCGTGGTCTTGACCCCAGATGGAGCATGGGCGCAGGAGGCGACGGCACAGTATCGGAGCATCCTCGCGTCGGCGTATGCCGCTGACGAGCCTGGGGCAGCCGCGCTGGTCGCTCAGGGAGATCGCATCGTCTACTTGGACGCGGTAGGCATGGCCGATCTGGAGCTGGGGGTCCCGCTCGCACCCGACATGGTGTTCGAGATCGGATCAATCACCAAGCAATTCACGGCGGCAGCGACCATGCTCCTAGTGGAGGAGGGCCGGCTGGCGCTGGACGATCCGATCACGCGCCACCTCCCTGACTACCCATCCTACGGCGACAGCATAACGGTCGAGCACCTACTGACCCACACCTCCGGCATCGTCAGCTACACGAACATCCCGGGCTACATAACGACGGAGGTGAGGAAGGACCTCGCGCCCGCGGCGCTGATCGATGTGTTCGACGACCTCCCGGTCGAGTTTGCTCCAGGCGAGCGGTACGCCTACAACAATTCGGGCTACGTCCTCCTCGGGGCGATCATCGAGGCCGCAAGCGGCATGAGCTACGAGAAGTTCGTCGAGGAACGCCTCTTCGGACGCCTTGGTATGGAGCACGCCTACTACGGCTGCTCGCAGTGCCTGATCCCGCGCCGGGCGTCGGGATACGACGGTGGAGACGACGGCTACACCAACCAGCAGTATCTCAGCTTCACGCAGCCGTATGCGGCCGGTGCCCTCATGATGACCGTCGAAAATTGGCACCGCTGGACCCGGGCGCTGTTCGGCGGGGAAGTCGTGAGTGCCGAATCGCTCGAGCGCATGACCACTCCGTACCGATTGACCGGCGGGGAATCGACCGGCTACGGCTACGGGCTCGCGGTCGGTGACGTCCGTGGCCGCCGGGTGATCCGGCACGGGGGCGGCATCTTCGGCTTCAGCGCGAGTGGCATGTATCTGCCGGAGCAGGGCGTCTACGTCGCGGTGTTCGCGAACAACACCGGGCACGACGTGGGTCCGGGCCTTGTAGCCACCAAGCTGGCGGCGCTCGCCATTGGCGACCCCTTCCCTCAGTTCGAGGAGATCGTGCTGGCCGAAGACGTGCTCCGTCGCTATGCGGGTGTGTACCGGATCAACGATGATGCCCAGCGGGTCGTGACGGTGCGCGACGGGGCGCTGTACACGCGGCGGACGGGTGGGGAGCAGCTTCGCGCCTACCCCGCAACAGAGACGCATTTCTTCTACCGTACTTCGTTGTCGCACTTCGAGTTCGTCATCGAGGACGGTGCGGTCACCGGGATGCTGATGTATCAGGGTGGGCGCCGTGAAGCGGAGG
>JABAOF010000296.1_pt1 | contig 26654 bp, 15 predicted proteins | sample 7062171 | NCBI WGS metagenome assembly JABAOF01 (sample SAMN14538628, study PRJNA623070) | marine sediment metagenome | biome: marine biome [ENVO:00000428]; feature: marine pelagic biome [ENVO:01000023]; material: deep marine sediment [ENVO:00002113] | place: India: Gulf of Khambhat ...
CAGTTTGATAGGTAATTTCATCAATGCTGTCTGGGAGGACAGTTCCGCTGATCTCTGGATTGCAACTTCCCGGGGGTTAGATAAATTTGCCAGAAGAAATGAACGATTTATTCATTACACTCACAACCCAAAAGACCCGCACAGCTTAAGTGATAACAATGTGACAGCAGTCTATAAAGACAGATCCGGTACCTTATGGATCGGAACCGGGGGCGGGGGATTAAATAAATTCGACACAAAAACCGGGAGATTTATTCATTACACTCACAACCCGGAAAATCCCAACAGCTTAAATGATAATAATGTGACAGCAATCCATGAAGATAGATCGGGTACATTGTGGATCGGAACCAGCAGCGGGGGATTAAACAGGTTTGCTAAAAAAACCGGTCAATTCGTTCATTACCGGCACGAACCGGAAAACCCCCACAGCCTGAGTAACAATAATGTGTCAGCAATCTATGAGGACAGTTCAGGCACATTATGGATTGGAACCGATGGTGGTGGTATAAATAAATTTGTTAGAGAAACAGAGCAGTTTATTCATTACAAGTATGAGGTGAATAACCCCTACAGCTTGAGTAATGATGAGGTACTGGCCATCTATGAAGATAATGCCGAGACATTATGGATTGGTACCCATGGCGGCGGACTGAATAAATTTTCCCGGAAAAAGAGAAAATTTCGTCATTATAAGAATGATATTTATAATCCCAACAGCCTGAGCAGCAGCAGGGTCTGGTCAATCCTGGAAGACCGTTCGGGAACCTTATGGATCGGGACCTATGACAAAGGTTTAAATAAATTCGCCAGAGACAAAGGACAATTTACCCATTACACTCATAATCCGAAAAACCCACACAGCCTGAGTCATAATATGGTATGGTCATTGTTAGAAGACCATACCGGAACGTTATGGATCGGCACAGGTGAAGGTTTAAACAAATTTGATAGAGAAACGCAGCGATTCACCCATTACAAATCCGATCCCTCTAATCCAAACAGCTTGAGTAATGATTATATTTTTACCATCTATGAAGACCCTTCGGGAATCTTATGGATCGGAACAAGGTACGGCGGTTTGAACAAATTTGACAGGGAGAAAGAACAATTCTCCCAATATAAATTCGACCCGGATAACCGCAACAGCTTGAGCGATAATACTATCAGGGCAATATATGAAGACCCTTCAGGCATATTATGGATTGCTACTTACGGTGGTCTAAACAAATTTACCAGGGAGAAAGAACAATTTGTTCATTATCAGAATGATCCCTCTAACAAGCACAGCTTGTGCAATGATGTTGTCTTTTCACTCTGTGAGGATAGATCAGGCAATCTCTGGGTGGGAACCAACGGGGGCCTTAATAAATTCGACAAAGAAACGGAAACCTTTACCCATTTTTCAATGAAACATGGGCTGCCCAATAATTTAGTTTGCGGGATAATTGAAGATGAGAAGGGATATCTATGGATCAGTACGGAAAAAGGTATATCAAAATTTGATCCCAAAACCGGGACCTTCAGGAACTATGATGTAAGCGATGGTCTCCAGAGTAACGATTTTAATGCCGGTGCACATTACAAAAGTAAAAGGGGAGAGATGTTTTTTGGGGGTGTGAGCGGTTTTAACAGCTTTTTCCCTGATGAAGTAAAAGATAATGAAGATATTCCACCGATTGTTATAACCGCTTTTAGAAAATTAAATAAACCCTTTGAATTTGCCAGACCACTATCTGAAATCAAAGAGATTGAATTGTCATATAGAGATAATTTCTTTTCCTTTGAGTTTGTGGCCCTTAATTATATTAACTCCGATAAAAATCAATATGCCTATATGCTGGAAGGATTTGATGATGATTGGGTTAACTGTGGAACCAGGAGATTTGCCGATTACACAAATGTTCCACCCGGTACGTATGTATTCAGGGTGAAAGGATCAAATAACGATGGCGTATGGAATAATCAAGGGGCGTCTATTAAAATTATAATCATTCCTCCTATCTGGAGGACATGGTGGTTTAGAACCCTTTGCCTGTTTGGGGCGGTTGTTCTTCTCTATCTATGGTACAGGGCACGGGTGAAACGTCTCACCCTCAGGCTTAAAACCGAAGCGGAAATGGAGCGTCTCTTTATAAAATATAACATCTCTCCCAGGGAGCAGGAGATTATCCACCTCATCTTGAGAGGAAAAAGCAATCGGGAAATTGAAGATACACTTTTTATTTCACTCACAACGGTCAAAACCCATGTCTACAATATTTATAAAAAATTCGGGGCCAAAAACCGGCTGGAATTGATCCACTTTATCCAGAAATCGCCAGAAAAGTAAAAATAAGAGAACAGGCAAGATGGATTTTTTTGTCTTGACATTTCTCGATATTGCGTGTATTATTTTTTCTGGAACATATTCACATCGTCTTAATGTTCCGGCTGCTGTTTGTTCTCTGATGATAAAGGCTATCACAATATAAAAAATAAAATGGAGGTAAACCATGAAATCTAAGAAACTCTCCAAAAAACTGGTGCTGAACAAAAGTACCGTTATGAATTTGAACAACTCCACTATGGGTGTTGCTAAAGGCGGGAAACATCCTACTTATACTGCCGGGATTACCTGTGGTATCCTTTGTGATACCGTATACTACAGCTGCGAAGTAACCAAATGCCACACCGATATCCACACATGCCCGGCCACCTGGTGCGACACCGAATGCGGCTGTTAATGCAGCTTTGTAGTCCCCACTAAACAACCTGTAAACATCGAAGCCAGATTTTCAAGGCTTTTTTCTTTTCAACTCGTAACCGCGAAACGTGCAGCACGCAGTAGTCTACGCCAAATTCTTCTGAATTTGACCGTGGACTCAGAAAAATGTGTTGCATTTTTTTATTTTTTTATATATTATTAAGGGAATGGAAAAAGAGGAGAAAAGCGCTGGATGAGTCAACCGGATGATAATAGCGAAGTAGCCCGTCTTCAAAAAGAAAATCAGCGCCTGCGCCGCGCTTTAGAAGAACTCTCCATTTTAAATGAAATTGCCGTGGCCATCAACTCCGCACTCTCATTGGACCGCATACTGGAATCCATTGTACAAAAATGTACAAAACACCTGCAAGTTGAACAGGTGGCGGTTTTGTTGTTGGATGAACAAGTCGAGGAAAAACCTTTTCAAACAATGATAAGGGGCTGGGATACCCGGGCCGATACATTGCCTTACCGGCTGGATACCCAGTTGACCGGCTGGATGCTTAAAAATAAGGCACCACTGCTGATCAATGATTTTGAAAAAGATAACCGCTTCCAAACACTCCCGGAAAAGACTCCCCTGATCCACTCTCTTTTAAGTGTTCCCCTCCTCTCAAAAAACCGGATGATCGGGTTGATCATTGTATTTAATAAAAAAGCAGAATCCGGCTTCAGTAAAGAAGATCAGCGGCTTTTATCGATTATTGCCTCCCAGTCGTCCCAGGTAATCGAAAATGCCAGGCTGCTTAAAGAGGAACAAAGACTGCTGAAAGTACAGCAGGAGCTGCGCCTGGCCTATGATATCCAGACCAATTTACTCCCAAAAGAATCCCCGAAAATCAAAGGCTATGATATTTCCGGCAAAAGTATTCCTGCCAAAGAGGTGGGAGGTGATTATTTTGATTTTATTCCCATTGATTCCCACCGCATCGCGTTTTGCCTGGGTGATATATCGGGAAAAGGTATGCCGGCTGCACTTCTTATGTCCAACCTCCAGGCAACGGTACGGGGGCAGTCCCTGGTTAATGCCACTGCTGCCCAATGTGTGGAATGCTGCAATACCATGCTCTTTAATAACACCCCCCCGGAAAAATTTTCTACATTTTTCTTCGGGATACTGGATACTAAAACCCAGCGAATGACCTATGCCAATGCCGGCCATAACTTTCCTTTCCTGTTTTCCACCAGACAGGAACCCCGGCAGTTGGAAGAGGGAGGTATTGTCCTTGGCGTCATGGAGACATTCCCCTTTAAAGAGCAGCAGATCGCTCTTGAGCCCGGGGATATCTTTGTCTTGTATTCGGACGGGATCACCGAAGCCATAAACAAACATGAAAAGGAATTCGGGGAATCCGGGCTTATCTCTGTTATTGAAAAGAATATGAACGCTTCCGCCCGGGAATTGACCAATAAAATTATCGAAGCAGTGAAAGAGCACACCGGTGATTGTATCCAATACGATGATATGACACTGGTGATTATAAAAAGGGAAAAATGAAAACAAAAATAGTCCACAGATTACACAGATTAGCACAGATTAAAAAAATTAAGAAAATCAGTGTAAATCTGTGTAATCTGTGGACTAAAAAAAGGGAGGGAACATGTTTATGCGTCTTCTCCAATCAAAAGTAAAGCCCGAAGCAGTGGGAAAACTTGGGGAGTTTTATAAAACAAAGGTAATCCCGGAACTGCAAAAAATCAAAGGATGTATGTTCGCCAGTCTGATCCAGGATAGGACCCAGCCTGGAACCGGGTTTTCAATGACCCTGTGGCAAACAAAGGAAGATGCCGAAGCATATGAAAAGAGCGGGATTTTTAAAAATTTTATGAAAGAGTTGGAACCTTACCTTTCGGAATCTTCAGAATGGAAAATACAGTTAACCCAAGACCTGGAATTAACATATGCCCCTGTGCATGAGGAACCAATAATAAAGTCCTATACAGCAAAAGCACAAAAACACATGAAAACTGCGGTCCAGCCGGAAATCACCCGCATGTGCACCCGGATCGTGTCCCCTAAGGTCCAAAAAGGAAAAATCAAAGAATTCATTGAAATCTATAAACGGGAGATCATCCCTGCATTACAGGCTACTGATGGCTGTTTGCATGCTTATCTGATGGAAAACTTACAGGAAAAGGAACAAGAGGAAGTGATTTCTATCACCATCTGGGAAAGCAAGGAAAAAGCAGAACAATATGAGAAAAGCGGTGAATTCAATCAATTAGTAGAAAAAGTAAAACATACCTTTACTAAATTATCTCAATGGCAAATGTCCCTGGAAAAAGAACAAGGGAAACAGGCCAAAACCAGCGATGACATGTCGGTCTCACATTATACCATGGTGGCTGGAAAACATTTTAAATAAGGATAAAAAATGATCGGGCAAACAGTTTCTCATTATAAAATTTTAGAAAAGCTGGGCGAAGGAGGAATGGGAGTCGTTTATAAAGCAGAGGATACTAAACTCAAACGAGACGTTTCCCTTAAATTTCTTCCCAAAGAGTTAACCCGGGACCAGGGTGCAAAGGAACGTTTCCAGCGCGAAGCTCAGGCAGCAGCCGCATTAAATCATCCAAACATCATAACCATTTATGAAATCGATGAATTTGAAGGCCAAATTTACATTTCAATGGAATATGTGAAAGGCCGGACCCTGAAAGAAAAGATCTGTGAAGGCGGAGTCACCTCGTCCCTGGAAATAATCGAAATCCTCGACATCGCTGCCCAGTTGCTGGAAGGACTGGCAAACGCTCACCAGGCAGGGATCGTCCATCGAGACATCAAACCTCAGAATATCCTTATAGACAATGAAGCAAGGGTAAAAATATTGGATTTCGGCCTGGCAAAGCTCAAAGGGGTCAGTCAATTAACAAAAGAATCTTCCACCCTGGGTACGGCTCACTATATATCGCCGGAACAGGCATTGGCTAAAGATGTGGATCATCGTACCGACATCTGGTCCCTGGGAGTTGTACTTTATGAAATGATAACCGGGCAATTACCTTTCAAAGGGGAATATGAGCAATCCGTATTGTATTCCATAATGAATGAAGAACCTGAACCGCTACCTGCTTTACGAACCGGGGTGCCCATGGAATTGGAACGAATTGTTAACAAATCTCTGGCAAAGGAAACAGGTAACCGTTACCAAAACGCTGGTGATATATTAGCTGATTTGATGTCCCTGGAAAAGAAGATCGAATCCGGTACCGAGGCAGAACACGCTTCCAAAACAAAACCCATTCCTTCAATTGCGGTAATGGCTTTTGCGGATATGAGTCCCGGGAAAGACCAGGAATACTTTTGCGACGGTATGGCAGAGGAAATAATCAACTCATTGACCCATATCAAGAATTTACGCGTGATTGCCAGGACATCCGCTTTCCAGTTCAAGGGCAAAAATGTCGATGCCCGTGAGATCGGTAAAAAACTCGATGTGGAGACACTGCTGGAGGGAAGTGTACGCAAAGCAGGAAACCGGCTGCGTATCACAGCGCAGTTGATTAAAGTGGATGACGGTTCCCATATATGGTCTGAAAGGTATGACCGGGAGATGGAAGACGTCTTTGACATTCAAGATGAAATATCACTGGCAATTGTAGAAGAATTGAAAATCACGCTCCTGGGGCATGAAAAAGCCCGCATCTTAAAAAGCAGTACAAAGAATATCGAAGCGTATAATCTTTATCTAAAAGGCCGTTTTTATGCTGAGATGCTTACACCGGAAGGTTTTAAGAGAGCAATCGAATGCTTTGAAAAGGCATTGGAGAAAGACAGGAACTATGCGCAGGCTTATGTGGGGCTGGGGTTAACCCTGCGCGCTATTACATTTTTCGGAAATATATCGCCGCGTGAGTGTTTGCCAAAATTACGGAAATATGCAGAAAAGGCCCTGGAGATTAATAAAAACAGTGGTGAGGCCTATCATTTGCTGGCTTTATACCACATGAACTACCAATGGAACTGCATTGATGCGGAAGAAAAAATAAAAAAAGCTTTAAAGCTGAGCCCTAACTCCTATGGGGTTCACCTCACCCACTCTTTTATCTTAACACAAACCGGGAGACATGACGAAGCAGTTGCTGCGGCAAAACGCGCCCGGGAACTGGACCCAATTTCAGGTTATGTCAACTATTATGTTGGGCAAGCCTTATTTTTTGCCAGTCGATTCGATGAGTCTATCGCAGATTTAAAGGTATCCATAGAAATGAATCCAAATTATTGGCCGTTACATTATGTGCTTGGCTGTAATTACTGGGTAAAATCAATGGTGGAGGATGCCTTTTTAGAGTATGAAAAAGCTTACACCATATCCAGTGGAGTTCCATGGATAACAGTATTTTTCGCCGCGGCACTATATCGCACCGGGGAGAAGGATAGGGCAATGGGGTTGATAGAAACCCTTGTAGAGAGGTCGGAACATGAATATATACCTCCGATGTGTTTTTACGGTATTTATAGAGAAATCGGTGAGTTGGATAAAGCGTATCCCTGGCTGGAAAAAGCATTTGAAGAACATGATAATTTTATCCGTTATTTTATTGTACTTCCGGTTGAGATGCTTCCCCAAGACCCCCGGCTAATAAAAATGTTTAAGGAAAAGGGTTTGAAAAAATGATAGGACAAACGATTTCTCATTATAAAATTTTAGAAAAGCTGGGCGAAGGTGGAATGGGAGTTGTCTATAAGGCAGAGGATACCAAACTGAAACGCACTGTTGCCCTTAAATTCCTGCCGCCGGAGCTTATGCGGGATTCAGAGGCAAAAGAGAGATTTTTACATGAAGCACAGGCAGCCGCTGCATTGGAACATCAACACATCTGCAATATTTACGAAATCGATGAAAGCGAAGACCAAATTTTTATTGTTATGAGCTGTTTTGAAGGACAAACTCTCAAAGAAAAGATCGACACCGGACCATTAAAGATAGATGAAGCCTTAAAAATTGCTGCCCAGGCGGCAGAGGGTTTGCAGGCGGCACATGAAAAAGGAATTGTTCACCGCGACATAAAAAGTGCCAATATCATGATCAATGAGAAAGGCCAGGTGAAGATCATGGATTTCGGCCTGGCAAAACTAAAAGGTCAAACCAAAATCACAAAAGAAGGAACCACACTTGGTACAGCGTCCTACATGTCCCCGGAACAAGCGCAGGGGGTAGATGTGGACCACAGGACCGATATCTGGGCCTTAGCCGTCGTCCTTTATGAAATGATCGCAGGGCAATTACCCTTCAAAGGAGAGTATGAACCGGCAGTGATTTATTCCATCATGAATGAAGAACCCGAACCGCTAACTGCGATACGAACCGGGGTACCCATGGAATTGGAACGGATTATTAATAAAGCACTGTCAAAAGACCCTTCGAAACGTTATCAACATGCGGATGATATAATGGTGGACCTTAGAGCACTCCTACCCTTATCTAGTCCGTTAAAATCAAAAGTTACATCTAAAGTAAAACCACAAAGGAAGTGGGTGACCATTACAGCAGCCATTATTTTTCTCCTTTTAGCTGCCGGTGTAGGATTTCTTTTAAAAAAACAAACTCAAGAACCTGTTCACGATAAAACTACAGGTGAAATAAAAACTGCCCAAAGAAAAAAGATTGTGGTCTTGCCCTTTGAAAACCTGGGACCTCCTGAAGATAAGTATTTTGCAGACGGAATCACCGAAGAGATAACCAGCCGGCTGGCAGCCGTCAGTGGCCTCGGTGTGATCTCTCGCACCAGCGCAGTCCAATACAACAGGAAAGGCAAGACCATGACGCAAATCGGTGAAGACCTTGGAGTCGACTATGTACTGGAAGGCACTGTACGATGGGACCGGGGTAGGGGTGAGAAAAGCCGGGTGCGTGTGACACCGCAGCTTATCCGCGTCTCTGATGACACTCATTTATGGTCTGAAAGATACGACCGGGTCATCCAAGATATCTTTTTGGTACAGTCTGAGATCGCCAAACATGTCATCCACCACTTAGACATCACGCTGCTGGAAACTGAGATGAGAACACTGAATGCCAGGCCAACAAAGAATATTGAAGCCTACAATGCCTACTTACGGGGAATCGAGTATGTGAGAAGCCCGGATTATGAAAAGGAATCCTGGCAAATTGCAGTATTTATGTTCAAACGGGCTGTAGAACTGGACCCTAATTTTACCCTGGCCTATGCAGAACTCTCAATTGCTCACTCAGGAATTTACCATATGGGATATGATCGCACAAAGGAACGCATTTCAAAGGCAAAGGCTGCTGTAGACCGGGCACTTCAATTTCAGCCTGAACTGCCCGAAGTACATTTGGCACTGGGGCATTATTACTATAGGTGTCATAATGCATACCAACAGGCTCTGGAAGAATTCTCTATTGCCCGGAATGGACTTCCTAATGAGACAAGTATATTGGAAGCTGTTGCATATATTAAAAGGCGCCAGGGACGTTTCCACGAAGCCATTAATAATTTTAAATCTGCCATCGAATTGAGCCCGCAGAATGCTGGAGTTACTTTTGAACTTGGCCTTACCAAATCTCTTTTGAGAAAGTATTCACAAGCGGAATTATACCTGGACCGCTCCATATCCCAGACCCCGGATCAGATTTTTGCATATATATATAAAGCCTCCAATTACTGGTCCTGGAGGGGAGATTTAAGAAAGGCACGAGATACCCTTGAGAGAATGCCTCAAAAAAACGAAGCCTACTCGATATATTTCTGGTATTTACAGGAAATCTTTGAAAGAAATTACCCGGCAGCACTGGCCCGGCTCTCGTCCTTATCGTTTGATGTGATGAAATTGCAAGAGTTTTTTCTTCCAAAATCTCAATTAGCCGGTTTTATTCATCAATACATGAAAAAACCGGAGTTAGCACGTACTTCTTTTGAATCAGCCCGCTTTTTACTTGAGAAAGAAATGAAAAAACTGCCGGATGATCCCCGTATTCGTAGTTCACTGGGTATTGTCTATGCTGCTCTCGGGCGGAAAGAGGATGCCATAAGGGAGGGAAATCACGCGGTAGAACTCTACCCGGTATCCAAAGATGCAGTGGTGGGACCACACCGTGTCGAGGATTTAGCACATATATATGTAATTTTGGGAGCGTACGATACTGCCATAAATAAACTCGACTATCTCCTCTCTATTCCTTACTGGGTCTCAGTCTCATACCTGCAATTGGACCCAAAGTGGGACCCGTTACGCCAGCATCCGAAATTTCAACGGCTGCTGGAAAAATATTCGCAAGATAAAGAAGAAAAAAAGGATAACAAGTGATTGAAAAAACGGGCCTGTTAGGAATTGTTACAGCATGGCCCGATACAAATCGGCCATCCATTCCCCATCATGTTCAGGATTAGGAATTACTCTCCGGCTTTTGGGGTCTATTACAAAATCCAGGGCCTCCAGGAGTAAATAACCAATCAAGGGCGGTGTGTTATCATCATTTTCCAGGATTTCCATCTCAAAAGAACGGCCCTTAAGTTCAACCTCCGCTCCCCTGAATAACCTTCGTTTGACATCCCCGTTAGCCGTTTTGATTTTTACAATCTTATGAAACTTCAGTCCGAGATTTTCTATATCTTTTCTCCCAATGCAAACATACGTGGCCCCGGTATCCACAATAGCTTCCAATTCAACCTTCCGGATCGAACTCTCAGGTATGATTTTTTCACTTGCTTTCACCGTATCCACGTAATTAAGGATTTTAAGTTTCTCAACTGGTCTGCCCATTTTTACTCCTCCACATAATAATAAAGCCATTTCTTCAAGTTGTCAACTACTTAAGGGAAAGAAAAGTTGCCAGTCGATCATGAAAAAATAGTTCTTTTTTATTGCAATAAAACCCTCTTTTTATTAATATTCTGTAAAAACGGGCAAAAAAAACAACGTTTTTTCCGGCTGGTACTTTTTAAATGTCATGAACGACTCCTATAGGGTGTGGACGCCGTCCACCTTTTGGTATAAATACGTTGGAGATTGAAAAATTTGCCTGTCCTCTAAATTCCATGATTGTCTCTAATAGCTCATCCTGGTAGTCATGAAGGGGACTTTGTAAGCATGAAAGTGGGAAAAGCCTCATGGGAAGGTGCTTCTATGACTGTGGGAAGATGGTTCCAGGGCCGTAGGAAAGGGTATCTAGCCCGTAGGAAGATACTTCCCGGGCCGTAGGAAGGGGTACCTGGGCCGTAGGAAGATAGTTCCCAGGCTGTAGGAACGGGTACCCGGGCCGTAGGAAGACACTTCCGGGGCCGTAGGAAGATAGTCCCAGGCCCGTAGGAAAAGGGAGCTTGTTGGTACGAAATTAGTAAAATCACATAAGAAATGTGCCAAAATCCCACACGAAAATAGTCAAAATTCCGTAGGAAGATGGTCAAATTGCGTACGAAAGCTTTCATAACACCGTAGGAAAGTAGGCAAACTTCCGTAGAAAGGAGTCAAACCTCTGTAAGAAGGGGGCAAACCCTTGAATGAAGGTGGTAAAAATTGCGTGTGCAAGTAGTAAAAATTGCGTAGGAGAGAAAATAAAAAGGGGACAATCAAGATAAACCGCCAGGTAATGACAGTGATGTCGACTTTTTGAAAGTGTATCTACGGCTAAGGTCTGGGAATGGTTAAGATGAATTCGTTAGCGGTTTCCTGGAGTAGGACTTCTTTTTGGGAATGAGAGCGAACCAGGGTGATAATACGCCGAACACCGCTGCCAAGGTCTGTTACCATTCCCATTTTATACAGTAAATTATATATAGTAGGATTCCTCAGGATATGAGAACCCCCGATAATCATATCATATGAAATCATTCATTTTTTGTCAACACCTGTGAATTTGAAAAATAAGGAAAAAAATCGTTCCTTTTTATTGCAATGTAACTCTCTTTTTGGTATAAATACGCTGGAGATTGGGTGAAATGCAAATACAATGGAGTTGAATAATGATTAAAAAGACCGACTCTCACCACAAAATTTTTGAAAAACTCGGTGAAGGTGGTATGGGGAGTGCGTAAAAAGCACAGCACATGGCGCATGGCAAAGGGGGTATTAAATGATTGGGCAAACGATTTCTCATTATAAAATTTTAGAAAAGTTAGGCGAAGGTGGCATGGGCGTTGTTTATAAGGCAGAAGATACAAAACTAAAACGCACCGTTGCCCTTAAGTTCCTCCCCCCTCAGTTAACCAGGAACCCGCAAGCGAAGGAGAGATTTTTACATGAAGCCCAAGCGGCAGCGGCATTGGAACATCCATACATCTGCAATGTTTACGAAATCGATGAAAGCGAAAACCAAATTTTTATTGTTATGAGCTGTTTTGACGGGCAAACTCTCAAAGAAAAGATCGATGCCGGACCATTAAAGATAGACGAAGCCCTTAAAATTGCTGTCCAGGCAGCAGAAGGTTTGCAGGCGGCACATGAAAAGGGGATCGTTCACAGGGATATCAAAAGTGCCAATATCATGGTTACAGAAAAAGGGCAGACAAAGATCATGGACTTCGGCCTGGCAAAACTAAAAGGTCAAACCAGGCTTACAAAAGCAGGAATCAGGCTGGGTTCTATTACCTATATGTCCCCGGAACAAACCCAGGCGGAAGATGTCGATTGCAGGAGCGACATCTGGTCTTTAGGAGTCGTTCTTTATGAAATGATCACAGGTCAAATGCCCTTCAAAGGAGAGCATGAACCGGCAGTGCTTTATTCCATCATGAATGAAGAACCCGAACCGCTCACTGCTTTACGAACCGGCGTACCCATGGAATTGGAACGGATTATTAATAAAGCGCTGTCTAAAGACCCATCGGAACGGTACCAGCATGCGGATGACCTGGTGGTGGATTTGAGGAAATTAAAAAATGATATTAAACCTGATGCCGCTATCTCAAAGAGAAAAAGAAAACCTGGCTTCAAAACAAAAGTCTCTCGAAAATCCAAAGTTATAGGGGGTTTTATTCTGGTTGCTATTTTTATGGTTGGTGCTTTTTTTATATTCAAAGGAACCCAAAAAAAGGAATCCTTTTTAGAAGAAGGTACTACCAAGAAAAAAATTGCCGTCCTTCCTTTTGCAGATATGAGTCCACAAAAAGATCAGGAATATTTTTGTGATGGTATTTCTGAAGAATTAATAAATAGATTAGCAAAAATATCAGGGTTCCAGGTAATTGCCCGAACCTCCGCCTTCTCTTTTAAAGGGAAAAATCTTGATATACCTACAATAGGAAAAAGGCTCAAAGTAGATATCGTAGTGGAGGGCAGTGTACGTAAACTAGGGGATAAACTTCGCATTACTGTCCAGCTTGTTAAAGTGTCTGACGGTTGCAATTTGTGGTCTGAAAAATATAATCGCAAAATAAAGGATATATTTATTATCCAGGATGAAATCTCTCTGTCTATTGTGGAAAAGCTCAAAATCAGATTATTAAAAGGAGAAGGTGCAAAACTCAAGGTCAAATACACAGATAATATAAAGGCATATAACCTATATCTGCGTGGCATCGACTATAGCAATCGAGGTTTCGAAGAGGAAGAAATGAGGATTGCCCTGCAGATGTTTGAAAAAGCGGTAGAATTGGACCCCAATTTTGCTATGGCGTACGTTAGGCTATCAGGTGAATTATTAAGATTGTATTGGCATAACTACGATAGAACCGACATGTGTTTAGCCAAAGCCAAGGATGTAGTGGATAAGGTGTTTAAACTCAGTCCTGATTTGCCCGAAGCTCAACAGGCTTTAGGGTTGTATTACTACTATGCCCACTTGGATTATGACCATGCCTTAGAACATTTCAATAAAGCCCAAATTAGTCTGAAAAACAGCCCTGATTTACTATTGTATATTTTTGCTGTCCAAAGACGAATGGGGAAATTCGATCAGGCAGTAGACAATTCAAGGAAATGTTTTGAACTTGACCCCTACAATTCTTTTTTAGTTCATGAAGTGGGAAATACTTACCTCTACGCACGTAATTATCGGGAGGCCGAATATTATTACAACCAGGCCATCTCTCTTTCTCCTGATCAGCCTATTCCCTATGGCCGGAAAATGCTTCTATACTTGCTGTGGCAAGGCAGCACCGAAAAGATGCTCAAAGTTTTGGAAGATGCGCCAAATAAAGTACGCTCATCAGAAGAACCACGATTTATATTACCATTGATCAAACTCCATGTGATTAATGGCAACTATCAAAGAGCTTTGAACCAACTTTCTTTGTTATCATCCGATACTATTAGCTATCATCATCAGTTTATACCCAAAACTTTACTATATGCAGAGGTCTATGGACTAATGAATCAATTAGAACTGGAACAGAAACATTATAACTCTGCCCGGATAATCCTGGAAAAAAAGGTAAGAGGATATCCTGATGATGCAAGGATACATAGTTCGCTTGGAATAGCATATGCCGGATTAGGCCGTAAAGAAGATGCGATTCGGGAAGGGAAGTTGGCTTTAGAATTGCTCCCCATAACCAAAGATTTTTTAAGAGGCCCCTTTTATCTCAAGGACTTAGCTCGCATATATATGATGGTTGGTGAATATGATTTGGCCATTGATCAGCTTGAATTTCTCCTATCGATCCCCTGCTTAACATCAGTACCACTCCTTTTTATTGACCTTGCCTGGGATCCTTTGCACAACCATTCAAGGTTTAAAGGTTTGCTCAAAAAGTATTCAAAAGAGGAAAAATGATAAAAAAGGGGCCAGGCGAAAAAAGCATTTTAGTACTATAATACCATCATGAAAAGAGAAAAAAAAGTAACTGCATCTGAGACAATAATGAAGAAAAAACGGGAAGAGATGAAAAAGGAATTTTTGGCATTAACACCGCTTCAACGCATCCGTAGGATGAATGCTGTTTTTAATGACATCATTGCATTGAAAGCCAAAACAAAAGGAGTGCCGGAGTATGAAATCTATCGAAGCTATCTTAAATCTCGTAAGTGAAATTGTCAAAGAACTCCGCAAATCCTGTACGGTTGACATTGCTCTTGGGGGTGGATATGCGGTAATTTCCCATAACATCTTTCTTTGCCTATCACCTTTTTAAGAGATAAAAAATGATTGGGCAAACAGTTTCTCATTACAGGATTTTGGAGAAGTTGGGCGAAGGTGGCATGGGCGTTGTTTATAAGGCAGAAGATACAAAGCTTAGACGCACTGTTGCTCTTAAGTTCCTGCCGCCGGAGCTTATGCGGGATTCAGAGGCAAAGGAGAGATTTTTACATGAAGCACAAGCAGCAGCGGCATTGGAACATCCACACATCTGCAATATTTACGAAATCGATGAAAGCGAAGACCAAATTTTTATTGTCATGAGCTGTTTTGACGGGCAAACGCTCAAAGAAAAGATCGACTCCGGACCATTAAAGATCGATGATGCCTTAAAAATTGCTGTCCAGGCAGCAGAAGGTTTGCAGGCGGCACATGAAAAGGGAATCGTTCACCGCGACATAAAAAGTGCCAATATCATGGTGACAGTGAAGGGGCAAACAAAGATCATGGACTTCGGCCTGGCAAAACTAAAAGGTCAAACCAAACTCACAAAACAAGGAACAACCCTGGGAACCGCAGCCTACATGTCCCCGGAACAGGCGCAGGGAGTAGATGTTGACCACAGGACCGACATCTGGTCTTTAGGCGTCGTCCTTTATGAAATGATCGCAGGGCAATTGCCCTTCAGAGGCGAGTATGAACAGGCAGTAGTTTATTCCATCATGAATGAAGAACCCGAATCGCTCACTGCTTTACGAACCGGGGTGCCCATGGAATTGGAACGAATTGTAAATAAAACCCTGGCAAAAGACCCATTAGAACGGTATCAACACGCGGATGACCTGGTGGTGGATTTAAGGCATTTAAAAAAGGATACAAAACCCGGTATCAGTGTACCCGGGAAAACCATTAAAACTGAGACACCAAAAAAGCAAAAGATGGGATTGGTTATTGGCGCTGTTGCAGTTATCCTGGTTCTTCTTCTGGGGTTCTGGTTTCTTTCAAAAAAGCAATCCCAACCACCTCCCGTAGTACCGGAAGACCTGAAGTCAATTGCCGTCCTGCCTTTTGTGAATATGAGTGCCGATAAGAACCAGGAATATTTTTGTGACGGGATGACCGAAGACATCATCACTAAACTTTCACAGGTAACCGATCTCAAAGTGATATCCCGCACATCCGTTATGTTATACAAAGACAGGAAAAAAAGAATCCGGGACATAGGCGAAGAGTTGAATGTTGCCGTTATTCTTGAAGGCAGTGTCCGCAAGGGAGGGGGTCGGTTGCGTATCACAGCCCAGCTTATTAATGCCAAAACAGAAGCTCACATCTGGGCCGATGCGTTTGACCGTGATATAGATATAAAAGATGTTTTTAATGTACAAAGCGAGGTGGCATTGGAAATTGTAAATGCTCTGCAGGCGAAACTCTCTCCCCGAGAGAGAGAAAAGCTCAAGAAAAAACCCACAGAGAATTTAAAAGCATATGATTATTACCTCATGGGTCGTAATTATTACTTACGTTTTCGCAAACAAGATAACGAACACGCCATTGAACTTTATAAAAAAGCCCTGGAACTTGACCCCGGCTATGCCCGGGCTTATGCCGGGTTAGGGGAAGTTTACGCTCAAAGGGTATTAAGGTATGGATTTCCTCCTAAATGGCTGGAAAAAGCCGTTGAACTCAGTAAAAAAGCAATTTCTATTAACCCGGATTGCGCGGAAGCCTACAAATCGCTGGGACTTGTTTATATAGTAAAAGGATGGTTAAAAAAAGCCATAAAAGCAACGCGAAAATCCTTTAAACTCAATCCCGACCCCGCCCTGGCCCTTCCCAACCTTGTGATTCTATTATGTTTCACCGGGGAGTTTGAAGAAGCAATGACATTGGCAAAGAACGGCTTATCCACTGCTCCCACAGACCCATGGTGTTATCATTGTATAGGACTGGTATATAGAGGTCTGGGGATTTATGCCAAAGCAGTGGAGTGGTCCAACAAAGCCCTGGAACTCCAACCAAGTCTGTCTGATGCAAACCTAAATTTGATTCATTGCTATTTAGCACTTGGAAGGTATCAGCAGGCCCTGGAGCAGAGCCGGAAATTCCTTTCAGCCGCTCCCGGAAGATATACAGCTCTTTTTAATGCAGGATATGCCGCGTTATTTTCCAACAAATTTGAGCCGGCAAAACAATATTTGCAAAGAACCATTGAACTCTATTCAACGAGAAATATGTTTTTCTTGTGCAATACCACCTTACTGGGTTATATTTATTGGAAAAGAGGAGAGAAAGCCGAAGCGCGGAAGCTGTTCGATCAAAGTCTCAATTTCGACCGGAAGGCATTGGAACAAGGGGTTGAACATTTGGGAATTCCCCATGATATTGCCACCATCCATGCTATCCGGGGAGACAAAGAAGAAGCGCTAAAATGGTTACAAAAAGTTTTCGATATCGGCTGGATTGAGTTCCCGGGCTTTTTAACAGATTCACTGTGGGCAAACCTTCGCAGTGATAAAAGATTCAAAAACATGATTGCAGAGGCCAACGCAAAGGCTTACAAAATACGAAAGAGAATAGAAAAAAATGATCGGTAAAATTATTTCTCATTACAAAATTTTAGAAAAGTTAGGCGAAGGTGGCATGGGAGGGAAGGAGGGGAAAAAAGATTCTTGCTTCAGAAATCTTTGGTTTCATCATAGAAAATAACGTAACATCTAACCGTGACCCCATCTATTGAAAGCACCTCATCCTTCATACCCAATTCCCGGTAAATGTTGGAAACAAAAACCAGGTAAACACATTCATTTAAACAAAGGCTTTTGGCGTAATAAGCCACTTGTTTTTTTCCCTTTTCAAAACGGGCCTGGTCCCGGTATATTTTAAATTCAATAACAGTTTCCTTCCCTTCAATATTCACAATTAAATCGCTTCGACCCTGACCGGTATTGGGTTCCTGGTAACTTTTCCCCTCTACCGCCAGGAGTAACGTTTGCATAAAGGTTTCAAAACTGTAAACCAGGGCGGCTTCCTTGATGTCTCTCCATCGGCCTTTCTTATCTTTCTCACGAAAACAACGAAATCCACGACGTTTTACATAGGTGCGATAGCCTTCCACCAGTTTATCAAAGTCCAGCCGTTCCTTTTCCATGAAAAATCCCCCCAGGTTGATTTCCCGCATCTGCTCTTTGGACTCGCCGTTCCTGAAAGGATAGAAGGCATCATATACCGCTTTTTTGTAAAGGGGGACCCAGAACTCCACGAAACCTTCCTCGCCTTTGCGGATTAACCCATGGGAATGAAGAAATTTTACCTGTTCATCGTTAATCTTGTATTTCAACTTGTCTTCCGTAAACAAGAGCATTTCCACAAAAGACCGGTGCTGTTTGGCTTTATTGATGATATTGGAGATATTTTTATCTATGGCTTCAGTTAGGTACCAATCCTCAATCTCCAGGTAGTGGTCATAGTTCAGCACTTCTTCCCGGGGATAGCGACTCACCAACTGGTAAGCAAAGCCGTTGACCAGCCCGGGCTGGTTGGCGGTAATCGCCGCTATTTTTTCTTTTACTTTGCGGTCAAACTGTTGGCCGGTCTCTTCTTCATGCATGTGCAGCAGTTCAAAGGTCTCTTCATCGGTGAAATACGGTATTTCCAGGTTATCGGCAATGTTAAAAGGACTGGCATGATCCTGGACCACGCCCACGATGTTGGCTACCCCCACCAGGATGACGGATTTTAAACTGTGCTCCTGCCGGAAACTGTAAAGATTGCGGATGGTATGAAGAAACTGGCCAAAAATTTCTTCATTCAAACCTTCAATTTCGTCGATGATTAAAACGATTTTCCTATCTTTTATTCGTTTGAGTTCTTTATAGAACAAGGCAAAAATTCGTGAATTGAATCGGATATCCAGGTGGTCCTCGAATTCACCGGCCAGGAATTCCAGGAAATCTTTTTCCGTCACACTTTTAAAATTCTCCAGGTTGATATGAAATACCTCGAACCCCATAGATTCCAGTTTTTGGGCCAACGATATGAAATAAGTGGTTTTACCGGTTTGGCGGGGCGCCCAAATGGTGAAATACCGGTCGTCGGTTACCAGTTGGAGCCCTTTGGGGATTAAGTATTCCCGTTTCAAGGTATAATGTTTGGCAGGTATATTATGGCCTGATGTATTAAAATAGCGTTTGGCTTTTTTTATCATATCCAAAGTATAGTATAAATCGACCTATTTTTCAATGTTTTTCAAGTCCTGTCCTGCTGACATTTTTGGTCACCTAATTCTAAAATCTTAAAAACGTTAAAAACGGGTAAAAACGGGGACAAAAAACGGGACAGTCAAAAAAAATGCATTGATGGCTGCAACGTTTCGAGCACAGGATAGATATTGAAGTATATTTTTTCACCTGTCTGATCAGCGACAAAAAAGCCACTATTATTTTATTATTTAATATTTCGGAACAATATTTATTGTTACATACTTTCTTTTCAAATTTCCATTCTTATCTTTTTCTACAAAAACAAAGCGATACTCACCAAGAAACCCAGGGCTTGGTATCCAGCAAAATTTGGCGGACGTTGCATCAATAGTTGATCCTATAGGTAAGGGTAGTAGTTTGCTTCCTACTACTATATAGCCTGTTATATCAGCTTCTTCATTCGCTAGCTTAATCTCTAATCTCTCAAGTTCCTTTAGTTCTATCCTTGAGATTCCCTTATCATCAGGACTTATTCTTATGGGTTCAATATTCTCTCTGAATCCTCGTTTAATTCGTATTGATGCTGAGTCGTCTATGGGAAGTTCTGCAATTCGATTAATATTGTAGTTGATAGTCTGTAATCTTGCTTTCTGCTTATTTTCCGCTCCTGTATTTTGGATGGAAAAATACCTGCTTCCTATACCATCAGTATTACCTCCACTATCTGTAGCTGTCCAGTGGATAGTATGAACACCGTCAGCATAAACCGTGGTGTCCAGGTAAAAATAACCCACTGCCCCATTACTGTTGTTGTAATCGGGAAATAAAGTGGCAATATCAGGCCTGTAAATATTATAGGTAGGATGACCAATATTAACGCTGTCAACCCACACATTGATTGTTGAACCATCTGTAGGAATACTGTTTGGCTGTGGTGTTAATACCCATCCCCAGTTTATAAAACTGCTGCCTGTGGCAATACCGCCCTGAGTTGGTGTATCTATTGCTCCAAAAGGTTTTACTGCATTTGCATTATCACAGATGATGGTTTTGCTTCCTAATGTTGTTGTTTTGCCAACAGCATCAGTGGCAATCGCATAAAGCACAAATGTACCGTTACCACCGTTGGGTAAGAAGTTTGTAAGCATCATGTATCCCCAACCAGCCTTTGTATTATTGGGGTATTGAGGATATGCCGCAGCCACATCAGGCCGTGCGCCTTCCACTAATGTAGCATCTCCGATATATACCAGACTGTTACCTTGCTGTCTATATATTTTTACGTTGTCAATTCCGGTGTCATCCAATGCCCAGCCAGTAACAGCTATACTACTGGCTACGGTTGAGCCATCAATGGGAGTGTCAAAGGAACCGAAGGGCGGATCTTTTTCTCCAAGTGCGCCGGTTGTTGTTGCAGAAACCTCTTCACTGTACTCACTGACAACCCCGTTATAACTGTAATGATGTGGGTCTGTTTGAGTTTTTACAACCAAGTAATATGTTGTCCCTGGACTTAAACCTGTTACATCATAGTATGTATTTAATTTATCTGCTGTTATTCCTGAATATGTATAAGGCCCCCCAGATGTAGTGCTGTAATAGACTTTATAGCCACCATTATCCCCGGTATATAAAATAGGAGTCCAGGAAACTCTGATTGAAGAGGTAGACATAGAAGAAGCAGATACATTTGCTGGAGCAATTGTTTGTGTGGAATCCCAACCTGGAAATTTTTCGTCTAAAAACGTTCGTACCGTATCATTATTTGTATATAAAGCATTGTAACCTATTTCTGCATAGGTTAAATTGGTTAAATTGGTTATGCTGCTGGGGATGCTCCCTCCTAACTGGTTGTAGATCAAGAGAAACTGCTTCAGGTTTAAGAGATTACCCAACTCCGGCGGTATACTACCACTCAGAAGGTTTCTATCCAGCCAAAGCGTCTCCAAATTGGCAAGATTTCCCAGCTCCGGTGGTATACTACCACTTAACCGGTTTTCAGCCAGGCTAAGGCACTCCAGTCTGCCCAGGTTTCCCAGCTCTGACGGTATACTTCCGCTTAACTGGTTGCCAGACAGGCTAAGCCAATCCAATCTGCTGAGATTTCCCAGCTCTGACGGTATACTACCGCTTAGCTGGTTGTTAGACAGGTTAAGGCCCTCCAAAGTACTGACATTTCCCAGCTCCGGTGGTATACTACCACTCAATTGGTTGTAATGTAGATAAAGGTCCTGCAAAATGCTGATATTTGCGAGCTCTGATGGTATACTACCACTTAACTGGTTGGTATTCAGAAAAATACCCCACAAGCTATTGAGATTCCCAAGCTCCGATGGAATACTCCCGCTTAGCTGGTTGTCACACATGTTAAGCAACTCCAAACTGCCAAGATTTCCCAGCGTTGATGGAATACTGCCTGAAAGATTATTATTGGACAGAGATATTTGGGTAACATTAATCCCTGATACTATCCCGTACCAGGTATTCTCAGTCCCCGGCATAGCAAAACCATCAGTATCCAGTGGTGGTGTTTTCCATCCACTGTTATTTGTCCAACTATCACCGTTTGTCGAATTGTAAAGGGCAATTAAGGCAGCTCTCTCTGATGCTGGTATGGCACCATAAAGAAAACCTGATAATTTGAATAATATAATTAGTACTGAAATTAAAATGGATATTTTGCCCATAGTACCTCCTTATTTTACAGAGCAACTATACAAAATTTAATTCTTTTTTTCAAGTGCTTAAAATCTTTTTTTTCAAAGAGAAAAATTTTTTATTTCCCCATTATTCCATCATTCCATCATTCCAATAGATCGGTCAGCTTTCTTCCATTATTCCAAATTTGAATTACTGCTGCCCGTTAGGGCCTATTGACGTAATTACTGGAGATGTGTTATATTTTCTGTAAGAAGTAAAACCGGAGGTGACGATCATGTTTGTAAAAGTAAAAACATTTCTTTTTTTTATACTTACAATCTGCACGGTGGGCATGACCACCGCGGAGATTCACCATTTTAAGCCGGCCCAGGGATATCACACCTATGCTGTCCGTGAACCGGTCTTACGAATCAAACCCGGAGACATTATTGAAACGCACACCTTGTTTTCTGACTACTTTACTAAAAAAGACGGTTCCTGGCCAGGAGAGGCCGGTCCCATCTATGTAGAGAGGGCAACCCCTGAAGACACCCTGGTGGTGAAGATCATCAAGATCCGTCCTAATATAAATATAGGAAGGTCTGGTACTTCGTTGATCTATGGTTCTCTGGCCGCGACCACCACAACGCCTATGCTTAATGATCCGATTCCCATCAAATGCTATTTTTGGAAAATCGATGCTGAGAAAATGACGGCTTCCCTGGACCTTCCCAACAGTAAAATGAAGCAGATCCAGGTAACCATTCTTCCTATGATGGGCCGGCTGGCCACTGCTCCACCAGAAGGTCAGGCCATCCCGGGAGGTGTGCCGGCTAATTTCGGCGGCAACATGGATACCTCCGACGCCCGTGAAGGAGCAATCGTCTACCTTCCGATCTTTAACAAAGGCGCTTATTTTTACTTCGGTGATGTACATGCACTTCAGGGTGATGGCGAGATCACCGGCAGCGGCATCGAGACCACAGCCGAAGTCACCCTGCAGCTCGATTTGTTAAAAGGCAAAAAGATTGCCTGGCCGCGCCTGGAAAATGATGAGTATATCATGGTGGCAGGTTCGGTGAGACCACTCATCGATGCGTTCCGCATTGCCCATGTCGAAATGATCAAGTGGTTAGAATCAGATTACGGTTTTGACCGCTGGGAGGCACTTCAAGTGTTCTCACAGGTTGGCGCTGCCCGGGTGGCCAATGTTGTAGACCCCAATTATACAGTGGTAGCCAGGTTTCCCAAGAAATACCTGCCCCCGGGTGAGAAATAGCGGCGTACCCGGCATATTTAGAATTCCCGGGTTGACCACAGGTCCCGGGATTGATATAATTACAGGTAAAATGAATTAGGTAAAGAGTTATGGCAGTAATTATAAAAATATCGCTGGTTTTGTCCGGGGCAAATAATGTGGTTGAATACCATAGAGTACTTCCCCAATCGTATTTCAATGGCTGCAGAATCGATCTATTCACGAAAGAAATAGACAGCTTGCGGGCTGAAGCAAAAACAAAAAATCCAAAACTAAAACGATACAAAGAGTATATCAGGATAGCTGCCATTGACTCGGAAACAGGGGAAACATTATCATTGTGAGCAAAGCGAACTAAGTTCTAATGGTCTCCATGTCTGTGATTGATTTTTTTCATGGCTTCCTGGTAATTAAATCCTTTAAAAGTTGGACTATTTTTATTGTGACATTTGGTACACACAACTTTTATGGGGTAGAGCAGGCCATTCGAAACCGCCGCAGACGGGTCGTTCATATGGTCCACGTTCATATATATGGAGCCCTTGCCGTGACAGGCTTCACACTGGACCCCTTCAAAGTCTTTAGCATTAGGGGCGTTTAACCGGTAACCGCCATCGTAGAAACCGGTCACGTGGCATCTCAAACATTTGGGATTTTTTTCTTCGCCCTTTGCTTTTAACGTTTCAAGGGCCCTGGCATGAACAGCTTTTTCCCATTTTTCATATACTTCCCCTTTTTTTGCCCCCGAATGACATTTCTTGCATTTTTTTGCACCCACATATACAGGCTTTTCAGCATGAACAAGAAATGAGATGGACAGCATACATATCCATACTGCGATTAAAATTCCTTTTTTCATATTACCTCCGTTTGAATTGAACCGGTAAAAGATTCATGCGACTTTTCATTGGAGTAACTTGCAAGTCGGTAATATTTTCTTTAAAACAGATTTTACTATAAAATGAAGAATTAGGCAATACTTAACGCCACCTCAAGGCAATAGTACTTTCAAAACCATTAACGTTATATCATCATCCGGTGGTCCACCTTTATTCCACTGCTTACCTGCCTTCACTAAGTAATCTATAATTTTTTGCGGTTCCTGGTGAGCAACGTTGGCAAACTCGGCTTCTACCCGGGAATAACTGAATATCTCCCCGTTTTCATCAAATAATTCCGGTAAACCGTCACTTAGCAATAAGATAGTATCACCCTTTTTTAAATCAATTTGCTCCTGTCTGTAGGAAAAATCTTTAAAAAATCCAAGGGGAATACTCTTGAAAGCAATTTTTTCTACGCGCTTACTTTCATTCCTGTAAATATACACCGGAGGCATTCCTGCAGATGAAATAAACATCTTATTTTCTTTTATTTTAACAATAGTTAATCCCATATACAAGTTGCGAAGATTCATTTGTTTAATGGCATTTGTACATTTCTTAAAGAATGATAAAATATCAAGTTGAGTTACTTCAAAATAAAAGAAACCCTTTATAATTGATACCATTGTCCCGGCTATCATGCCATGACCGGTGGCATCTCCAACAGCGGCAATTAACGTGTTTTCATTTTTAACCATAAAGTCATAATAGTCTCCTCCCACTTCTGTTGCCGTGCTCATATGAACGGCTATCTCCAGGTTTGGGAAGTCAGGGATTTTTTCAGGAAGCATCGAGTATTGTAATTTACGCGCTTCTTCAAGTTCGTAGGTTTTACGCTCGTTCTCAGCCTTTTCTTTTTGCCTCTTTGCCTGGTAGTGCAATATACCGTAAAATGCCCCAGCAAATAGTATAAAGTAAAGACTATATGCCCACCAGGTTTTCCAGGGAGGATATGATATGGTTATCCGTATAGACACCCCTTCATTATTCCATACGCCATCGTTATTTGCTCCCTTTACCCTGAATATATAGGTTCCTGAAGGAACATTTGTGTAATCGGCAAATCTCCTGGTTCCGCAGTTAACCCAATCATCATCAAATCCCTTCAGCATATAGGCATATTGATTTTTATCGGTATTAATATAATTAAGGGCCACAAACTCAAAGGAAAAGAAATTATCTTTATATGACAATTCAATCTCTTTGATTTCAGATATTGGTTTGGCAAATTCAAAGGGTTTATTTAATTTTCTAAAAGCGGTTATAACAATCGGTGGAATATCTTCATTATCTTTTACTTCATCAGGGAAAAAGCTGTTAAAACCGTTCACACCCCCAAAAAACATCTCTCCCTTTTTACTTTTGTAATGTGCGCCGGCATTAAAATCGTTACTCTGGAGACCATCGCTTACATCATAGTTTCTGAAGGTCTCCGCTTTGGGATCAAATTTTGATATACCCTTTTCCGTACTAATCCATAGATATCCCTTCTCATCTTCAATTATCCCACAAACTAAATTATTGGGCAGCCCATGTTTCATTGAAAAATGGGTAAAGGTTTCATTTTCTTTGTCGAATTTGTTAAGGCCCCCATTGGTTCCCACCCAGAGATTGCCTGATCGGTCCTCACAGAGTGAAAAAACAACATTATTGCTCAAACTGTGCTTGATAGACGGATCATTCTGATAATAAACGAATTGTTCTTTCTCCCTGATAAATTTGTTTAAACCGCCGTAAGTTGCAATCCAAAATATACCTGCAGAGTCTTCATGGATTGCTCTGACAGTATTATCACTCAAGCTGTTGGGGTTATCCAGGTCGAACTTGTAATGGGTGAATTGTTCCTTCTCTCTATCAAATTTGTTTAAACCGCCGTACCTTGTGCCGATCCATAGGATTCCTGTAGGATCTTCATAGATGGTAAAAACATAATCATCACTCAAGCTGTTTGGATTATAAGGATCGGACGTGTAATGAGTGAATCGTTCCGTTTCTCTATCAAATTTGTTTAAACCTTCACCTGTTCCGATCCATAACGTTCCGGTATGGTCTTCCAACAATGACCATACAGTATTATGACTCAGGCTGTGCGGGTTATTCGGGTCATGAATGTAATGGGTAAATCGTCCTTTTTCTCTGGCAAATTTATTTAAACCTTTGTCATAAGTTCCGATCCATAACGTTCCCGAATGGTCTTCCATGATTGACCAGACCCTGCTGCTGCTCAGGCTGTTGGGATTATAAATGTTTTTCTTATAATAACGAAATTTTCTCTTTTTCCGGGAAAATTTATTCAGTCCGCCGCCGTGGGTGCCAATCCATAATGTGTCGGCATTATCTTCATAGATAGCCAGTACCTCATCATTACTCAAGCTGTTGGGGTTATTCATGTCATACTTGTAATGAATAAACTGCTCTGTTTCTCTTACAAATTTATTTATACCACCACCGTTGGTTCCGATCCATAATGTGCCTGAACTATCCTCATAGATTGCTGACACATTACTGTTACTCAGGCTGTGGAGGTTTCCCGGTTCGTACCTGTAATGAACGAATTGCCCGGTTTTTTTATCAAACCTGTTTAATCCCCCGCGGCCGGTTCCGATCCACAATGTACCCGATCTATCTTCATGGATTGCTGTCACATTATTATCATTTATGCTGTAGGGGTTCTCCTGGTTGTAAGTGTAATGAATAAATTTCCCGGTTTTTGTGTCGAATTTATTTAACCCCCCACCCCCGGTTCCGACCCATAAAGTATCCGTTCTGTCAATATAGATTGCTGTCACATTGTTATCACTTAAGCTGTGCGGGTCTTTTGGGTTGTGAGTGTAATGAATAAATCGTTCATTTCCTCTGGCAAATTTATCTAACCCCCGGGAAGTTGCAATCCAGAGATCAGCGGAACTGTCCTCACAAACAGCATTGATGAAATTACCTATCAAACTG
>JABAOF010000229.1_pt3 | contig 26653 bp, 32 predicted proteins | sample 7062171 | NCBI WGS metagenome assembly JABAOF01 (sample SAMN14538628, study PRJNA623070) | marine sediment metagenome | biome: marine biome [ENVO:00000428]; feature: marine pelagic biome [ENVO:01000023]; material: deep marine sediment [ENVO:00002113] | place: India: Gulf of Khambhat ...
AAGCTGACGATAAGCATAGGCTGCCACCTGACCCGAATAAATGTACCCCGCGTGGGGCGAGACGAGCGCTATTAATTTTCCCGAAAGTTTCTCCTGGTTGACGTTCTTAAAGAAACCTTCAACCGTATTCCTTAAAGCCTTAGGTGAGTCATCGTAGAATGGGCCGCTCCAGCGAGCCCGACGAACTTTAGACTCATAAGCCTCTGCTACCCCGAGAGAGGAAATACAAAAAAAGAGAAAGACAAAAAAGAGAAAAGTTCTTTTGAAATACATTTTGCACTCCTTTGCCATTCACCCTAATAAGCATTGCTCAAAAGGTGAACGTTACCTATTTTAATCCTTTTCACGCCCGCCCTACTCGCCTCTTCCGCACATTCCTCGGCGTGCACTCTGGAAGTCGTGGGAAGATCCGACATATAGAAATGGGGATGGAAAGCCAGAAGAGAGTAAGGAATCTCCGGGTCCAGGGACGCTATAAATTTAGCAATCCTGGAGACCTCGAACCTGTCAACATAACCAGGCACCAGAAGCGTTGAAGCCACAAGAAAGGGCGGCTCCCTTCTCTCCTTGGTGTAATCAGCCAGAAAAGAGAAATTCTCCAGTGTCCTCCTGTTGGAAACTCCGCACAGGGCAATATTTACCTCCTCGCTAAATGCTTTCAGGTCAAATTTTATACAGCCACCAGAATGGAGTGAGAGCTCTGCCATATCTTTTAAGAATTTAGGATTCATACAACCATTCGTTTCCCAGCAGATGCGCACTCTTTTCTTCTCCAAAGCGAGCCGCGAAGTCTCCAGGGCATGGTATATATGGGGAGTAGGGTCGCCGCCAAAATAACAGATGCAATTTGTCCTTCCATCCACACAATTAGACAGCTCCTCTGAAGTTACCAGGTTTACATCTTTCGCGTTTTCAGGATTCTCCAGAACGGCTGGAGTCACTTCCTCCATTATTCGTTCAACCTCCTCCCGGTAGTGCCAGTTCTGGCAGAACAGGCAATCAAAAGAGCAGCCGTGGTAAAACACTGCCAAATTTTTATCTCCGTAGCTCTCCTTCTCTCCACAAACCCATTCAGCCACACAATTGGTAGGCAACGGATCGTGGTACCAGGATAGGCTTCCCCTTCGTTTATTTACCAGGTGGACCAACTTTCCCAGGTGATTAGTTCTCAAACCACAGTAGCCAAATCCTCCTTGGGAAATCTGGCATTCGTTGGCACAAATATTACATTTCACTCCTTTATTCCTGGGAATTGCCTGGGGAAGGCAAAATTTGCTTCTTGAAACTTTGTGGGCTTTCTCTACTAAAGGCTGAACTTTCTTGAAGTCTCGCCTTATACATTCCACACAGACGCCCAGAATCTTGGTAATTAAGGAAGACTCCCGTTTACAAATCAAACACTCCATATTTCTCCCGCTATTTCCACACCATCTTCTTGAATCTTGAGGCATCTTCAAACATATAGACATTGTTGAACATACAATATATTTCCTTTTTTTCTTTACATTTTACTTTAAGTTTTCTGAGGTCTCTATCAGTATAACGATACTTGTATCCACGAACTCCATGCAAACGAAAATAGACAAACTCTCCGGCTAGAGCTTCCGTCTTGAAGGGGTCAACGCAGTGCACCAATCCCAGTTGAGAACAGAGATTCCTAATCTCCTTCTTATCCCATTCTCCCCTTGGCTCCCAGACTAAACGGAGACCGTGCCTTTTGATTTTCTTGAAGAATTTTTTCATATTCCTCTTATTTTCCAATGTCGGCTGGAAACTGGGTGGCATCTGAAATATGACTATTTTCGCTTCCAGAAGTTGAGCTATTTTCTGGGTCTTATTCCAAGCTTCAAAGACCATATCGGTTGGCTTGAAGAACCCATAGTACGGTTTCTGTTTATCGGGAATTGAATAGCCCAGTTTCCTATAGGTCGGGCTAGATGGCAAGTGAGTTATCAACTGTGGCGCCTTTAAGGTAAATTCAAATCCTTTAGGAGCCTCTTCCCTCCACTTAATGACAGTTTCCAGCCTGGGGAACTGATAGAATGTTTTCTGTATTTCCAGAACCTCAAAATTCTTATAATACCTCTCCCTGGCTACAGCAAATCCGCAACAACCAACCTTAAGCATAAGAATTCCTCTTTTTCACCTCTCCCCTCATGAGAGGGTCAGGGGGACTCCAGTCTTGGTCATATCCTTATAGGGATGGGTTTTTTACAATATGGGCAATTACCATCTTCAATTTTCATCTCTGCCACAGAGAACCCATCTCTCCTGATGACTAATTTTCCACAGTGGTGGCAATAGGTATTCTCCCCCATATGTCCTGGAATATTGCCAATATAAACATAATGGAGGCCCTTTTCAAATCCAGTTTTCCTTGCCTCTTCCAGCGTCTCTACAGAGGTGAAGGGAAGATGGGCTAATCTCAAATGGGGAACGAATTGAGTAACGTGCCAGGGCGTATCCTCTCCCAGCTCCTTAACTATCCAGGAGGCAATCCCTTCCCACTCTTTTCTATCGTCATTATATCCCGGTATAATATTGGTTACAATCTCAACCCACATTCCCCATTTCTTCTTAGCCCTCGCCGTCACCTCCAGAATTCCCTTGAAATCGGGAATGTTTCCAATCTTCCGGTAGCTTTCTTTTTTAAACCCCTTAATATCGACTCTGAAAGAATCGAGATATGGACCAATCTTATCCAGAGCCTCGGGCGTAATGTAGCCATTGGTCACATAATTTGTAAGTAGCCCTTTCTCTTTTGCCAGTTTAGCAGAATCCAGGGTATATTCAAACCAGATTGTTGGTTCGTTGTAAGTCCAGGAGATTCCCAGGGAGTGGCCTTTTTTTGCCAGTCTTACAATATCTTCTGGAGAAAAATATTGTGCCTCTCCCTCATAATCAACATGGGAGATGTCATAATTCTGGCAGCCAGGACAGCGAAAATTGCAACCGAGAGTACCTAAAGAGAGCCATCTTGAACCTGGATAGAAGTGGAAGAGAGGTTTCTTCTCTATCGGAGATATAGCCCAGGTGGATACTCTGCCATAGATAAGAGTGCTTAGCTTCCCTCCCGCATTTTTCCTTGTCCCGCACCAACCAACCTGTCCTTCAGCAACCGCGCACCTTCTCTGACAGATGCCACATCTCACCCTGCCATCTTTCAAAACCTGGTAAAAAATCGCTTCTTTCAATATATCCCTCCCTTTCGGGAGGATTCCAACTAGGCTAAAATATGGAAAAGCCGGCCTTTCTCAATCTTACAACCGAAGTATCATAGGGGTCGCAAATCTCCTCCTCCAGATAGTCTTTATAGCCAACTTTTCTCAATTTTCTTATCATTTCTCTTCTTTCCTCTTTAGGCATTAAGCGGGGATCGCTCATCGGGGCAACCCGAAAATATAAATCTTCCTTTTTCAAGGTCTCCACAGCCAGATAGGGCAGTTCGTAAAACTCACCCTTCCCCCCTGTTCTCCTCTGAAATCCTTCGGGAGTGCCAGCCTTTATGGAGACTCTGACATAGAGATTTCTATATTTCTTCAGGGCTCGTACGTATTCCGGCTCTTTCCCCAAAAGGATCCCGTTTGTCTCCAGAACAAAGAAGAAATTAGTATCGTCAACCAGGTCCAGAAGTCTAAGTAGATGCGCTTTCCCCAGAGTTGGCTCTCCGCCAGATACGCGCAATTTCTTAACTTTTGACCTTCTGGCATTAGAAATGAGCCTCTCAAAAACCTCTTCGGGAGTAAAGAATTTTCCATATTTGTATGGGAAGTCGCGAGAGAAGGAAACCCAGCAGAACACGCATCTCAAACAGCAACCCACAAGATAACCAGTAGAAATCCCCCCGTACACCCCGGTACAATAGAAATTTGTATATTTGCGGGAAGAATCCTCTATGCATAACTTTTCCGTCTCCCTCGCTAACTCCAGGGGATTGAAAGGAACAGAATCTTTGGTAATGAAGCCCTGATAATCCACTGTGCAAATTCACCTCTTCCGTTTTTCCACCTCATCGCCAGTCATAGGAACAAACCTGACAGGAACTACGTTCCGCACAGTCGTTTTTCCTTCCTTTTTTTCTAAAAGCTTGAGAACCTGGGGAAAACGGACTTCCCCCACGGGTATCACCATCCTGCCACCTTCGGCAAGTTGGTCAATTAGGGGCTGGGGAATATGGTCAGGCGCGCAGGTCACCATGATTCCATCAAAAGGCGCATACTCTTCCCAACCTAAATATCCGTCGCCACATTTTACCTTTACATTTACATAATCCAAATTCTTAAGAAGTTCTTCTGCCCTTTCAGCCAANNGCTGCCTGGTAACCTGAGCCCGTGCCCACTTCCAATACTTTCTCATCGCCTTCCAGATTCAAACATTCTGTCATTAAGGCCACAATATAGGGCTGGGAAATAGTCTGCCCTTCCCCTATGGGAAGAGGAGAATCCTCATAGGCAAAAGCTCTATATTCTGCCGGGACAAACTCGTGTCGGGGAACATTCTCCATTATTTCCAGAACCCGCTTATCTTTTATTCCCCTCTGTTCAATTTGCTCAACCACCATTGCCTTTCTTCTTTTCTCCAGGTCCTCATAATCGACTCTAAGCCCTTTTTTGCGGCAGGAATTAAGGACCATTAAACAGGATACTATCAAAAAAAGAACAACTTTCTTTTTCATCTTAGTTCTATTTCCAATTTTTCTCTGCACAGTTCACAAAAATTTGCTTCTTTTATATCAGTGTCCCGAAGACTGTTGGAAAAGTACATCACACATTTCTGATTATTACAGTGTCTTAAACCGAAAGTATGCCCCAATTCGTGAACCGCTTCCTTAACTGCCCTGTCAAAGAAGAGTTTCTCATTCTTGCTATTTCCGTAAAACTCTTCCCGCAAGCGAGTTAAAGAAATCAAAGCCGCCTTTCTACCCAGGTCCGCCTGACCAAAGATAAAGTTCAGTGCGGGAACGAAGATGTCCACATCGAGAACACCCAAGACTTTTTCCCCATCTTCCGGGATATTTTGCTTCAAATCGTCCAGGATAGGACTGGCAAAATATTGTCCCCGCTTAGGTCTATATGCATCCTCAAGAAGGGGCAACGGCTTACCCATCTCAAAGACTGCCTTAAACTTCTCTCGCAAAACCCAGGACAATTTCAAAAGCGTCTTTTTCTCCACATCTCCAATTGGTATGATATAAATTTTCATTTCCCCTCCTTTTTCCCTACCTCCTTTTCTTGGCGATGAACATCCAATAAAGAAAACTGACAACAAAAATATAGGAACTATCCTTAACAGCCGTTTATCCATATTCTATTCCAACATTGCAAATGTTGTAGTAGGAAACAGAAGGGGCTCCTCAATGAGACTTAAATATTTGAAAGCATAACCGGGAAATTCGCCAGATTTCCACTCTGTCCTGGAAGCTACCATATGTCGGAAACCCCGTTCATAAAGGAACTCATCTATTTTCAACTTAAAATCTATTCTCTTAGTCTCGCCGGGAACAAGTGATTCTATCTCTTTATTACCTCGGGAAACGATTCTAATTCCTCTTTGCGGCAACAGGGAAACTCCTATCTTCTCCACCTTAACGGGGCCACAATTTTTCACCACTACATTTGCAGAAAATGCTGTATTGAAAGGAACCTTCTCGGGAATCTCTATCTCCGTGTGAATAGGAATTATCTTCCATTCTTCCCTTAGTCGGGAAAAACAGGACGCGCCGGCCAACACCCATTCCTGAGGGGGATAAGGACCTCTCCTTCCCCACAGAGCCCGTGCCAGGTCATGAGTGAATATTCCCCAAACCGGCCCATCTCCATATATGTTCTCCATTGCTCTTAACGTCCGTCCATAAAAATCCTCCGGACCGGCAGGATTCAGAGTGTATTGATGGAGTGGCCAATCGTAATCATCGCCAACAATCAAATTGGCATCTCCTTTATTCATATATTCGTTCCAGTCTTCAATCAAGCAATCTAACTGCTCAAGGTCCGACTCATAAAGCATTACTGCTATGATGTCCACGCCAGCGTCGCTCTTCATCACCACGTCCTGACCGTGCTGCCAGCCCTTCTCCCAGCTCAGATTGAACGCCCATAGGGGCTTGGTAAGACTTGCTTCTTTTTTTATTCTCTTTAATATCAGTGCTGCCTGTCTCGCTCTCCACCAGTTCCACTGATCTATCAACGGAATATCTCTTTCCCGCGTGCGCTCCGCTATCCTGCCCAACCACTCCATTCGTTCTTTCTTAGAAAACTTATTCCACTTCTCAGGAACCTCCACTTCCATTTCTTTCACAAACTCATCCACCAACTCCAGCCCACCTTTTGCCGTGCGAATATAATCGAACCCGATATAATCGATTTCTTTAATTTTATCTAATCTCTTAATAAATTTGATTATGTCTTCTATCCGTTTCTTATCCCCGATAGATATACCACGGGTGGGAACAGATTTCCCCAGGTCATATTTATAATCCCACCCATATTCATAATCAGGTCTGTATCTTCTGGGGCCAAGGGTGAGGTAACACTGGACCCAATAGCCAAAATCTATGCCCCTGTTTTTAGCTTCTTTAGCTAAATCATCAATAAAATCGAGATTTTCATTGTTCCAGGGAAAATCGTCAGGCAATCTCTTATCATAAGCCGAAGTCTGACCTGCCATATACCAGAAAGTATTAGCCCCGGAAAACTCTACCCAGTCGAAGAGCTTCTTCCAATTGCCCCATCTTCCATCCGGCCCCATTACCTTCATTGTCTTCAATGGACGCATGTTCTCCATGGTCATAACACATAAGCCGGGATTCAACTTTCGCGGCTTCCGACGGGCAATGAAAAATTTACGATTTCTGAGGCGAATTTTTTCTCTTAATTCGGGAGATAACCAGATTCCAATCCTATATTTCCCTGCAGGAGCATTCCAGGGAACCGGCCATCTTCCCCGCCATCTACCATTTTTCTCATCGTACTTCAATCCTACAGACCATTTCTTGCCAATCGTAGAAACAGGAGATATTCCTCTGTAAATTATGACAGGGAGAATTCTATTCTTAAAATCTTCTTTGAGGCGGTTATCTCTTATTCCAGCAGAAATATCGACGAAGTCATAATGGAGATGGGTTTTCTTCTCTGTTTTCAGGTAGATATCTGGCGAGGACCAGCGGTAGGCAGCCAGAATAGCCGTGATGACTATAATTGAAAATATTATGAACAAATATCTTTTCTGCATCATTTATAAAAAATCCACGTCCAAACGTTCCCTCTCCCTTCGGGGGAGAGGGTTAGGGTGAGGGGGTTACTTACTCTCCAGAAGTATCGTCACCGGACCATCATTATGAATGTTCACAAGCATACGAGCCTGGAACTCCCCGGACTTGACTTTTACTCCCTTTGCCTTCGCCTTTTCCATAAATTTTTCATATAAACCTTGTGCCATCTCTGGTGGGGCAGCAGAAGTGAAATCTGGCCGCCTTCCCTTTCTACAATCTCCATACAGGGTAAACTGGGAAATAACCAGGATTTCCCCTCCCACATCGAGAATGGAAAGGTTCATTCTATCGTTTTCATCAGCAAAGATACGCAGGTGGGAAATCTTCTCCGCAAGATATTCAGCATCATTTTCCCCATCCTCTTTTCCTATACCGAGAAGAACTACCAAACCTTTTCCAATCTTATTTATCTCTTTCAATGATTCGTTTTCCTTAACACTCACGCTTGCCTCAGATACTCTCTGGACAATTGCTCTCAATTCTCCCTCCACAAGTCATACCTTTTCTATTTCTTCTATTGCCTCATCCACGCTTTCCACAGAAATTATACCTTCAATATCCCAGGTATTGATTCCCACCACCTTCTTGCCCGTGGCAAGAGCCAGTCCAATCTCAGATAGAGTCCCATACCTTCCGTCCACGGCAATCAATACATCAGCAGTGCGCGTAATAATCGCATTTCGAGCATGACTCATTGCCGTGACAATGGGTATATCCACAAAGCGATTAGCGTCATTCTTGTCTTTACCCGGGAGAACACCTATTGTCAAACCACCTCCATCCTTCGCTCCCCGAGAGGCTGCTTCCATCACCCCGCCCAATCCTCCACATATAAGGATATGTCTTTTCTGGGCAATCCTTTTTCCCAGGTCATAGGCAACTTTAGCCATTTCTCGACTACAATAATTCCCACCAATAACAGCCACAATCATTTCTCACTCCTTATCATAATAGAGCAGAACATATCGTTCTTATGCTTAAAGCCATAATTAATAATCCGACAATTATCATTAATGCGCGGGAAGGAATCCTCTTGCAGACATAAGCCGCCAGAGGCGCAGCCAAAACTCCCCCGATGATTAAACCGATGATTATGTGCCAATGTACTAATCCAATTATTGTCAAAAAAGTTGCCACTTCAGCTACGGTTACGAAAAACTCTGCCAGGTTGACTGAGCCAATTGAGAATCTGGGATTATGTCCTCTGGCTACTAAAGTGGATGTTACTATTGGACCCCAACCGCCACCTCCAATGGCATCGAAGAATCCCCCGGATATTCCTAACGGCAATATTTTGGTTTTTACTTCTTTCTCTTCAACTTTTTTGAATGCTCTTCTAAGTATAATCAAACCCATTATCAGCAGGTAGAAGGCAATGAAGGGTTTTATCGCTTCTCCCGGTACAGCAGTAAGGATATATGCTCCCAAAATTCCTCCCATTACTCCGGGAATCAGGAGTCTCTTAAACAGTTTCTTATCCACATTTCCAAACCTTAAATGCGCCAGTCCCGATGCACCGCTGGCAAATATCTCTGCCGTGTGAACACTGGCACTTGCTGCCACCGGTGGTATGCCGATGCTTAGTAGGAAGGTAGTTGAAGTCACTCCGTACGCCATTCCCAGAGCGCCATCGATTATTTGAGCGACAAATCCTACGATTATGTAGACAATCATAGTTGAATCCCTACGAGATGATAGTAAGAAATAACAAATAATTATTCTACTAAACTAAATCCAATACGTCAAACTGATATTTTGGAAAAATTGCTCAACCGGTATGACTTGCAAAATTTCTGGAGGGATATTAAGGTATGCACTTCGATTATGTTTATCTAATCTTTTATATCATACATATCGCGAAGAAAGAAGTGAAGCTGCTTTTTTATCCATCAGGAAAAATACTTGTCCCTTTTCCGGGTCAACCCGCGAAGCGGGAAGCATCATATTCTTTTCTTCCAGAATCTCTTTAATAACCTGGGCTTTATCATAACCACTGACCAAAAAGATGATGTTCTTTGCATTATTGATTACGGGTAAAGTAATGCTTATCCGTTTATTCTTCACCCTATTAAGACTTACTGCAACGACCAGAGGTCCACTCTCCCTGAGAGAAGAAGTCCTGGGAAATAAAGATGCTATATGGCCATCTTCTCCTATTCCTAACATTACGAGATCAAACGTGGGGATTTCGCCAGCTTTCAACTGGAAAAAATCCTTTAACTGTTTCTGGTAATTTTCCGAAGATTTTTCTGGCGTATCTTCTTGCGTAGAAATAGAATGAAAGTTTTCCATAGGAATTCTCAGGCTGTCCAACAAGTGATGTTTTATCATTTGGTAATTGCTCTCTTCGTGGTCAAAAGGCACGAAATGCTCATCAACCAAAAAGAGATGAGTCTTGTTCCAATAGAAGCCCTTTCTGCAATTGGACAACTTCTCATAGAAACCAGCTGGCGTCTTGCCTCCTGATAGGGCAACGGCAAAGAAATCCTTACTTTTTATCGCATCTCTAGAGATTTCTTCCCACTTCTTAACAGCAAAATCAGAAATCTGGTCATATTTATCAAAAATAAGTATGTTCCTCTTACTATTCACCATTTTCTCCATTGCTGGCCTTCTTTTTCCATAAACTCATCAGCCTCTTTAGGGCCCCAGCTTCCTGCAGAATAATTAGGAAAATTCGACGCTGGCCTGCTTTCCCAGCGAGAGATAATCGGGTCTACTACTGACCACATCGCTTCAATGCCGTCCTGGCGAGCGAAAAGAGTCAAATCACCTTTCATACAGTCTATGAGCAATCTTTCATAAGCCGGATGCCGTTTTATTTTGAATGATTCTTCGTAATTGAATTCCATATTCACCGAATAAATCTGGTTTGCACTCCCTGGATATTTAACACCAAAACGCAAAGATATTTCTTCCTCAGGCTGAATACCCAAAACGAGAATATTCGGTTCTAACACGTCGCAAGTGCGACCAAAAAGCTTCAAAGGCGGCTGTTTGAACTGTATACTAATTTCAGTAATCCGTCTGGCTAAACGCTTCCCCGTGCGTAAATAAAAGGGAACTCCCGCCCATCTCCAATTGTCTATGTATATCTTCGCCGCAAAAAACGTGGGTGTATTGGAGTCAGAAGAGACGTCTTCTTCTTCTCTATAACCAGGAACTTCTCTCGTCCCTATCTTACCAGGCCCATATTGTCCTCGCACCGTGAAATTGTCGATGTATTCTTCGTCCATTGGCCTTACGGTGCGAAATATCTTCACTCTTTCATCGCGTATAAAATCTGCCTCAAATCCTGCTGGCGGCTCCATTGCTACAAAAGCCACAAGTTGCATTATGTGATTCTGAACAATATCTCTTACCACTCCTGCACTTTCATAAAAAAGACCCCTGTGCTCTATTCCTAAATCTTCGGCTACGGTAATCTGGACATGGTCGATATAACGTCTGTTCCACAGCGGCTCAAAAATACTATTCGAAAAACGGAAAAACATAATATTCTGAACAGTATCTTTTCCTAAATAATGGTCGATGCGAAAAATCTGTTTTTCATCAAATGCCTTAGCAACAGTTCTATTTAATTCTACAGCCGAAGATCTGTCTTTGCCAAAAGGTTTCTCCATAATAACTCTACTATTGAAAGTGGACTTGCTGAGCCCATTTTCCTTTAGTTTTTCAATAATCACCGGCGCAAATTGAGGAGGAACAGCCAGATAAAAGATTACCTCCTTTTTGTTTTCTTTAGTACTGGAAGTTACCTCATTTATACGACGGTAGAGTTTTTTGTAATTATCACCTATCTTGAAATCTGACGACAGGTAGAATAAATGTCTTGCAAATTGATTCCAATTCTTATCATCAAGAGATTCTTGAGAAAATTTTTTAAAAGAATCCCTTGCAAATTTACGGTATTTCTCATCCGACATTTCCGGTAAACCAAATCCCAAAATAGAAAATTCTTTGGGAAGTTTTTCATCTTGACAAAGGTGGTAGAGCGCGGGTAGAAGTTTTCTTTGACTTAAATCAGCCGCCCCTCCAAAGATAACCATAGTAAAGGGCTCAATTGCAAAATACTCTACAGGGATATCACAGGTCTGTAAATACGGACTGTCCACATTCCTCTCCTTCTCGGACTGGCTTATCTATTTTAGACGCGCGCTTCTCTTTTCTATGCCGAAAATTTTCTCTAAACGCTTCTTGTGTCTGCCACCTTTAAATTTTGAAGTTAACCATACTTGTAATATCTTTTTCACTTTCCTTTTATTAAAAGGCCTACCGCCAAGCACAAGTATATTGGCATCATTATGCTCTCTACTCAACTTCGCTCCATTTTCGTCTACCACAAGGGCAGCCCTTATTCCGGGAATCTTATTGGCGGCAATAGATGCTCCTATACCCGTGCCACAGGCAAGAATCCCTTTCTTATCCCTCTTTTTTCTAACTGCCAGACCGACTCTCTCTGCATAATCAGGATAGTCTACGCTTTCTTTACCAAACGCCCCTACGTCCTCCACCACGTAATCCATTTCCAATAATAATCCTCTTATGTACTCTTTGATTTCAACCCCAGCGTGGTCGGCGCCCAGAACGATAGTTGGTCTTTTCAACACCATTATTCACGCTCCTTTCACCATCAATATTCAAATAGATTCTACACTATGGCGTAACTTTTCAACATTTTCTACAACGTCCCCGGTAAATATAGCATGCCCCGCCACAAGTCTGGTTGCTCCTGCCTTGACTACTAACGGGGCTGTTTCTGTATTTATTCCTCCGTCCACTTCTATGGGTATTTCTAGCCCTTTTTCTTTCATCAGGTTACGAACTTCAATAATCTTTTTTTCTATTCCTGCCATATAGGGCTGACCTCCAAAACCAGGTTCCACCGTCATAATCAAAATCAACTCCATCTCCTGAATTACATCTTTTATGCTTTTAACCGGAGTTCCCGGCCTTAACGCTATGCCCGCTACAGTATCTAATTTTTTTATCTGCTGCACTGTTTTCAGGAAGTTGCAGCAGGCTTCCTGATGAATGATGATACTGTTAACGCCGGCCCGCTTAAAGTCATCCAAATATCGCTCCGGTTCCTGTACCATTAAGTGCGCATCCAGAAGTAGTTTCGTTCTTCTTCTTATCGATTCGATTATCACCGGGCCCATGGTAATGTTGGGCACAAAGTTCCCGTCCATAACATCTAAATGGAGCCGTTTGCAGCCGGCCTCTTCTACTTTCTTTATCTCTTCTGCCAGAATGGCAAAATCGGCTGATAATAAGGACGGCACAATTTCTATATCTTCACGCATAATTTTTTAGTTTTCATTTCTATTGAGTCTAAAAGTGATTCAAATGATTTTTGAAAAGCGACAATTCCCTCATCGAGTAACTCTTTGCAGATTTGATTTATGTCAATTATGAAGCTTTTTAAGTCATCAATAACATTTTGAGCTTCATCTGTTTCTCCGGTTAATGCTTCTGTTACAATCCCGTGATCCAGGAAAGCCTGAAAAGTGTTCTCAGGCATTGTATTAATAGTATTTTTCCCAATCAATTCCACTACATATTTAATATCGCTGTACGTGGGATTCTTGGTGCTGGTAGAACCCCAGAGCACCCTCTGGATGTTAACACCTTGCTGGTTTAGTTGATCAAACTCATCTGAAGAAAAAAATTCCAAATACTTCTTAAAGATTAGCTTTGCGTTAGCTACAGCTGCTTTCCCTTTTAAAGATTCTAGTTTATCTCTTATTAGTCTATCCCTTTCCGTTTCCAGGTATTCATCGAGCATCCTGTCTACCGCGATGTCGGTGCGACTTACAAACAGACTTGCCACGGATTGGATTCTACTTGCATCATTCTGCTTCTGTAAAAGCTTCTTCATACCGGCAAAGAATGCCTGAACTGCCTTGATGTATTGTTCCAGAGAAAATATCAAGGTAATATTAATATTTATTCCCTCACCCAATAGGTCTTCTATTGCCAAAAATCCCGCATCAGTTGCCGGCACCTTAAACATAACATTGGGGCGATTTACCTTACTATACAATCTTTTTCCTTCCTCTATGGTTTCTTTTGTATCAAATGCCAATTTTGGGCTAATCTCCAAACTTACATAACCATCCAGGCCGTTGGTCTTCTCATACACAGGCATAAATATGTCTGCCGCATCCTGTACATCCCAGATTGTTATATCATCGTACATCTCAAAAACTGACTTGCCCGCCGTGTACAACTCGTATATCTTTTCATCATAATCGTCACTGGAACTAATGGCTTTGTCAAAAATAGTAGGGTTGGAAGTCATCCCTAACAATCCAGCATCAACCATTTCCTTAAGCCTTCCACTGTTAATCAAAGAGCGGCTAATACTATCCAGCCACACGCTTTGCCCAAACTCTGCAAGTTTCTCAATCGTTGTGGGAGCCATATATACCTCCTATTTCCTCTCTAACACTTTTCTTGCCGCATCAACTATGTCCACATCTTTCAGATGATATTTCCTGAGTAGTCCTTCCTCGTCGCCAGACTCTCCAAAGGTGTCATTTACTGCAACCATCTCTACCGGAACGGGGACAGTTTTACTTGAAACTTCTGCCACGGCACTTCCTAAACCTCCGTTTATCTGATGTTCTTCTGCAGTTACAATTGCTTTTGTCTCCTTTGCCGCCTGGATTATCGCTTCCCGGTCAATCGGCTTTATAGTATGCATATTGATAACCTTTGTTTCAATATTTTCCTTTGCCAGGGCATCTGCTGCCTTGAGTGACTCTGACACCAAAAGCCCTGTAGCAAGTATCGTCAAATCCTTCCCTTCTCTCAAAATGTTTGCTTTTCCCACAATAAAAGGGTCAGAATCTTTCGTTATTATGGGAAAAGGTGCTCTTCCCAGTCTCATATATACAGGCCCGCATATATCAACCATAGCTCTGGTTGCTTTTTCCGTCTCAATTGCATCAACGGGAGAAATAATAATAATATTTGGCAAGACTCGTGTGATAGCAAAGTCCTCCAGACATTGCGCAGTTGCCCCGTCAGGGCCAACCGTAAGGCCGGCATGGGAACCGATTACTTTTACATTTCTTCTGTTATAACAAATAGAAATCCTCAAGACGCCATAACCCTGGTTGGTAAGGAATACCGCAAATGAACAAGCAAAAGGAATAAGTCCATCTAAACTTAAGCCTACAGCAGTTCCCAGAATATCCTGCTCGGCGATACCCAGATTAAAGAATCTCTCGGGAAACTCTTTTTTGAAATATTCAGCACGAGTGGAATCTTCTAAATCGCCGGATAAAACAACAATTTTTCTGTTTTTTCTTCCCAGTTCCACGAGGGTCTCCCCAAAGGCATCTCTTGTTGCCTTCATTTGCATCATCATCTACCTCCTTCGTCCAGCTCCCTGAGGGCTAATGCCAACTCTTCGTTTTTCAGCGCCTTACCATGCCATTTTGCATTACCTTCCATAAAGGAAACCCCTTTCCCTTTTACTGTATGTGCTAAAATGAAAGTCGGCTTTCCCTTGACTCTATCGAATTCATCTAAAGCAGGAATTAGTTCTTCAAAATTATGACCATCTATTTCTATTACGTGCCAGCCAAAATCTCTCCATTTATCTGCAATCGGCTCTTCATTCTTTATCTCTGCCACCGGACCGTTTTCCTGAACTTTATTGCAATCAAGGATGGCGCATACGTTATCCAGTTTATGATGGGCTGCTGTCATTGCCGCCTCCCACACCTGGCCTTCCTGAATCTCTCCGTCCCCCAAAAGGCAGTATATGTTGAAATCTACTTTTCGTATTTTTGCGCCCAGGGCTATTCCATTTGCCACAGACAGCCCCTGACCTAATGAGCCAGTAGAGAGTTCTACACCCGGCACACTTATATGCACGTGGCCTTGAAGGCGACTCCCCAATTTCCTGAAAGTTTTCAGTTCTTCTTTGGGAAAATATCCACAGTCGGCCAGGGTTACGTAAAGGACGGGACTGGCATGGCCTTTAGACATTATGAATCTGTCTCTTACTGGCCAGTTAGGATTATCTGGCTTATGCTTCATCTTGTAGTAATATAAACTTATCAATATCTCCACACAAGACAGAGACCCGCCGGGATGACCACTACCGGCCTCGGTAATTGTCTCTAAGATTTCCTTTCTGAACTGCCTGGCTTTCTTTTTTAAGACATCAATAATTATTTCATTTGCACTCATGGCAATTCCTTTTTTTATTTATTTCTTAACGGATGTCCTCCGAATAGATTACGCAATGCAGTAATCACCTTGGCACTGAAAGACTCCTTTTGGCGCGAGCGAAAACGTTCTAAAAGCGACATAGTAATAATTGGTGCTGGCACATTCTCTGCAATCGCTTCCGCTACTGTCCAGCGTCCCTCGCCAGAGTCTTCGACATAACCTCGTATAGAATTAAGATGAGCATCCTTTTTGAATACGTCTTCAGCAAGTTCCAATAGCCAGGAACGTATCACACTGCCCTGGTTCCACAAATGAGCTATCTGAGCGAGCTGAAGAGTAAACTCTTTCTTTGCCTCCATTAATTCAAAACCTTCAGCGTAAGCTTGAAGCAAAGCATATTCAATTCCGTTATGTGCCATTTTTACAAAATGTCCGGCGCCGGAAATTCCCACGTAGGCATACCCATCTTTAGGGGCCAAAGTTTTGAATATTGGTTCCATTTTCTTAAACACAGATTCTTGCCCACCAATCATAAGGCAATAGCCAAATTTAAGCCCCCAAACACCACCACTCGTTCCTACATCAAGAAAAAAGATTCCCTTTCTCTCAAGTTCTTGCGCTCTTCTTATAGAATCTTTGTAAAATGAATTTCCACCATCAATTACAATGTCACCTTCGGTCAGTAAAGTAGCCAGAGATTTAACCGTATTTTCTGTGGGCTCACCCGAGGGAACCATAATCCAGATAGCGCGAGGCCCTTTCAATTTGGTAACTAATTCTTGAAGAGACTTTGCCGGTATTGCACCTTTCTCCCTGGCCACTTTAACTGCTTTCTCGCTCAGGTCAAAGGCAACTATTTCATGCCCTCCCTTCAACAAGCGCTGAACCATATTCTGGCCCATCTTTCCCAAACCAACAAAGCCTATCTTCATTTTATTCTCCACAAGAGAAGGGCACCACCTCTTGCCATTTTGGCTCCCAAATTCATTCGGCGTGCCCTTCTCTTAAAAAATATTATCTTCGTTTCTTTCCCCAGGCCGATTGGCGATAAATGCGTTCCTTTCTAGGGATTGAGCTTCCATATGTAAGAATTGAGAATTACAGCAAAGCTCACCCAAAATATATATGGAAAGAGCAGGAAGCTAGCTGCCCTGGAAATTTTGAAGAAATATATAATTGTGAACAAAATCGCAAACCAAAGTATGAGTATCTCTATAAAGGCATAAACAGGCGATTGTAATTTGAAGAAAAGGAATGACCAGAGCATATTTAGAACGAGTTGAATCCCAAAAATAGACAGAGCTATTATTACTTTTCTATTTTGGAGTCCTTTGCTCCATATTAAATACGCCGATATGCCCATTAACAAGAAAAGGGAAATCCAAACAGGACCGAAAAGCCAGTTGGGCGGGGTAAAAGTTGGTTTTCTCAACGTAGCATACCACGAGGAAATCGCAGGACGAGTAAACGCTGAACCAACTACCCCCGCCAATTGGCAAACAAGAATAGAAACAATGAGCCTGGAGATACTCGCAATTTTCATAAGATTACGTCTTCCAGCTCTCTCCATCATCCTTTGGTCAGTCTTCCCAGTGTTCCCAAAATGTAAATCGCGGATAGGCCAACAAGAATGTACACAATGCGAGACAAGGCCGACATCATACCAAAAATAGCAGCAACCAGGTCAAAATCGAAAAGACCAACCAATCCCCAGTTTAATCCACCAACGATAAGCAATATCAGAGCTATCCACTGTAGTGAACTTAGCTTTGGCATCTCATCACCCCCCTTCCCTTAGATTCAGGATTATCTTCCAATCTTATCTATCGCTAACCCTGCACAGTGACCGCCGATACTCTTTTTTGGCTTATCGCTATTTAACTTTCCAAATCTTTCTTAATCTTGTCAAATTCTTCTTTTGTAATTTCACCCTTAGCGTAACGTTTCTTTGCAATCTCCAAAGGAGTCTCTCTAAACGGACTCTCCAGACCTTTCGATTTTGTCGCCTGGATGATAAGGTAAACCGCCACGCCAACTACAATCAGAAATACTATCCACATAAATATACCTCCATAACCATAATCCATCATATGACCCCATCCTCCTCCATGCCAGCCATGAGCAAAAACTACACCTGAGAAAGATAAAATTGCCGTGAATAGCAAAAATATTCTTTTCATTTGCTCTCCTCCTTCTTAGAGTCAATCATCATATGTCTTAATATTCTCAAACTTTCATTCCGTAAACTCAACCTCTAATTTCTTCACATCCCACAGGTGTTTTATCTTTTCCACGATTTCTTCCTTGATGGCAGAAGCAAATTGATGATTGGCAGGCAGGTCAATCACCACCCGCACGTTTCCATCCTTTACATTTATGTCCTTGACCAAATTTGCGCGCACCAGGCTCAGTCCGCTTACGGGATTAATAACCTTCCTTAAACGTTTGCGCACCACCTCCACCGTAGTCGGCTTTCTATCTTTTACCAGGCCATGGCGCTCTTCGTAGTTCTGGATGGCCGAACGCAACCCTTCTACCGCCAGCACCGAGCAATGCACCTTAATCGGCGGAAGCCCTCCCAGAGCTTTTGAAGCTTGCTTCCAGCTAACCTTCTTTGCCTCGTCAATCGTCTTGCCTTTAGCCAGTTCAGTAATTATGGAGCCGGTAGCAATGTTAGAAGCACAACCATAAGACTCAAATTTGACGTCGGCAATGCGCTTGGTCCTGGGGTCAACTTTTATGTAAACCGCCACCATATCCCCGCAAGCCGGGCTGCCTTCTACTGCCTTACCGTCGGGATTTTTGATTTTGCCTACGTTTCGTGGGTGGCGAAAGTGTTCCAGTACTTTTTCACTGTATGGGAATTTCATTTCTAATCTTCCTCCTGTTCCTAATCTTTACCCAAAGGACTGATTTCCCTTAGCTCCCGCACCACATCAGCCAATGCCTCCACCACCGCGTCTACATCCTCCATATTGTTATATCGCCCGAAGGTGAAGCGCACCGATCCGTGTGCTCTTTCGTGGTCACCACCTATACCCAGGATAACGTGGCTCGCCTCCAGGGAACGGCTGAAGCAGGCCGAACCAGTGCTCACGGCAAAGCCCCGCATATCCAGATGCAAAGTGATCGATTCGCCCTCTACTAAATGAAAGGTGACGTTGGCGTTCTGCGAAATCCTCATCCAGCGGTCACCGTTCAGGGTAGTCGATGGTATCTCGGCAAGCACCCGCTCAATAAGGCGGTCACGCATAGCCTTCAGTCTATCGTTCTCTTCGGGCGTGACCAGTTCCACTGCTTTAGCAAAGCCCACCGCCCCGGGAATATTTTCTATCCCTGCGCGCAGGTCAAACTCCTGGAAGCCGCCGTCCATCCACTTGGCAATGGGCGTGCCCTTGCGTATGTAAAGACCACCGATACCCCTGGGTCCGTGGATTGTATGGGCTGAGACGGTAATCAAATCCACCGGCACCTCCTTAACGTCCAGAGGCACTCTGGTGAAAGTGTGGGTGGCATCGGTGTGGAAAAGAACTCCTTTTTCCCGACATATGCGAGCGATAGTTTTAATGTCCTGGATTGTGCCAATCTCCTGGTTAGCATGCTGGATGGAGACCAGAATCGTCTCCTCGGTGATCGATTCTCTCAGCTGGTCCAGGTCCACAAAGCCATCATTATCCACGTCCAGGTAAGTCACCCGGAAACCCTGTCTTTCCAGGGCTTTTGCGCTGTGAAGGACAGGGAAGTCCTCAATTTTGGAGATGATGATGTGTTTACCTTTTTTCTCGCCAAGGGCAAGTACTACACCTTTTAAAGCTATGTTACTCGATTCAGTGCTTCCCGAAGTAAAAATGAATTCCTTATGTGAAGCCCCCAGAACATCGGCAATAATCCCCCTGGCTTTGTCCAGCGTCTCTCGGGCTTCTATGCCCTGGGAATAGCCGAATTCCGACGTGGCAACGGCATAGACACCAAAGAAGTATGGCTTCATCGCCTCCAGCACCCGGTCGTCCAGCCGGCTGGCTGCTGCGTTGTCCAGGTAAACAAATTTGTCCAGCATGTCATCCTCACTATTATATGAATAAAGTTATTGTTGATTCCTTTGCTTCTTGTATATAAGCTCCCACAGCGCCATAATCGTCTATCAAGTCCTGGCGCAGGTCTTCCGGTTTTATTCCCATTATCTCCATTGTCATTTCGCAGGCAATAATCTTACCCCCCAGTTCCTTGAAGTCCTGCAGGAGTTTTTCTAAAGAAACGACTTTCGCCTTTTTCATCCGACGCTTCACCATCCACTTGCCCAGTCCCAGGAGATTCATTCTGGATAGAGGCCCTTTTTCCAGGCCCCCTTTCTTGAGACGCTCCAGCCCCCAAAAGGTGAAGTAAAGTGACGCTTCCATCCCCATGGAAAGCGCTCCGTTGGCTATGATAAGGGCGCTGTATAACTTGTCCATATCGCCACTATGAACTACCAGGGTAGCTTTACCAGCCATAGTTTATTCTCCTTTTCATCTCCTTATTCTGATCTTCCAAATTTCCCCTTCCTGTTGCACTTCCATCAGTTCCAGCCCCAGAGCCTTAACCGCCATTGGTATCTCCTTCTTAGAAGCTGGATGGTTCCCGATAACCTCCACTATGTCCCCTGGCGATGCTTTGCGCAAAGCCTTGCGCATCTCCACCAGGGGTACCGGACAAGTTTCGCCTCTCACATCTATTTTCATCTCAGCCATTTCTCATTACCCCCATACGGGCTTCAATATACTTCTGCCCCGAAAACCCAAATTTTTGGAGCTGTTTTTGCCTTTTCTGTTAATATTTCTTTATAAAAGATTATGGCAATAATTCGTAATATCAATCAATAGGTCAATTCCCCTTTTTTCTGACTTTTTTCCACCAGATGTNNTTACCTGATTCTCACGTAATGATAAAAAACATATGCTCCCAGAAGGCTTATCAATCCAGCCACAAAGAACACAGATTTCACCCCCAAAGTATCCATAACTGCGCCTCCTATTAAAGGGGCTGCTATCATACCCGCGCTCATCGCTGTATTGAATAACCCCATGGAAACTCCCATTCCTAATCTTTTACCCACTTCTACTGTTATAGCTGCCGCAGAAGGCATCCCTATTGCTCCACCCAGCCCCATGAGACAGCTTATGAATAATAACTGCCAGAAGTTACGAGCAGCTGGCGTCAGCAACAATGCCAGCGCTGCCACAATCGAACCTGTCAATACCATAAATATCTTATTATACCTATCCGCCAACCTGCCAAAAGGACCCTGCAATAAGGCAACAAGAAATATATGAAAAGAAATTATTATTCCCACCTGAGAAGAGGTTATATTTATCCCCGAAGCAAAAATCGGCAGAAAAGCCATTATTCCCCCTCTTGCCACCGCGCTAATAACCCTATAAAGAAGGAGTCCCTTCATAACCCTATTTTTGATGATTTCTTTAAGCGGAATAGGCTTATCCGTTTTAATTGTTCCCGAAAATCTTTTTTCCGGCAAGAACATTAAAGTAATCAAAAATGCAATTGCCGTTAGACCTCCCATCGCGTAAAATACCGATGCAATTCCAAATGACTCATTCAGAACACCACCCAGAATAGGGCCGGAACCCATGCCCAGAAGAAACGACATATTGAACATCCCCATATACCTGCCCTCTCTCCCTTCCTCAGCAATCTCCCCGACATACGCCATGGCCACAGGAATGACCATCGCTGAGGCAAGTCCATGAATCAGCCTCACAGACGTTAGATAATAAACGTTAGCAGCAAAAATGTACACTAAGGAAATTACAGAATACATTAACAATCCCAGAGTTATAAATCCTTTTCTTCCTTTCTTATCAGAAAGTTTTCCGATTATGGGCATAAAAATTGCCCGGGTAAGGGAATAACCGGAAAATATTATCCCCAGCCATATACCGGTTGCGCCCAAATTTCTTGCGTAAATCGGCATCAGGGGAGCAATAATCCCCAGTCCCAGCATTGCCGCAAATACCGAGATAAATAGAACAGTAAATATTCTCTTTTTCATAAAACTTTTATCTTCTTATTGACTCCTTTTATCTAATCTCTATGAGATTTTTTCCGACCAAAAAGCATAGAAATTCCAGCAACTACGATAACCAAAGGCCAGAGAACGTCCCAGAAATTCCCGGTAATCACTCCTAAATTTTTTAATAAAAATAATACCCCTACAACGATTACCAGTAAGCCAATCAACATACTTGCCCCCTTTCTTAATCACTTACAATTACTTCTCCCATAAGCTGTCTAATCACCAAAGTCAATTTGGAAGGCGATGTTTCAAAAGTATCAGACTTATACTCAACTTCCGGAGACAAACCAGATTCTCGGTTTTCAAAAATCTTCACCTCACCCATAACAGCCCTTGCTTTGACCATGAGTGGCTGTTTCTTACTTGCTTTTATTTTCACACTGCCCATTTTAGACGATATCTTCAGGATATTGTTACCTTCCCGTATGATTGCGTCTTGAATGTCAATCTTCACTTCCCCTAACGCAAGCTCAATTTTACCCGAACCCAATTCCTTCCCCTTGAAGTCAAAATCATAAGAGCCAAGCTTACGACTTATTCTTATCTCACCCCCTTCCACTTCCGGCTCCGCTTCTTCTTTTAACCAACGGAACTTACCACGAACTTTGCGGGAAACGCGAATGACTTCTATCCCCAACGCAATCAACAATAACGGCCAGTAAGTCCTGATAATCTCCAATATATCCACATCCACTACGTTAATGTTGTTCAATAGAAACAATAAACCCAGCAACAAAAGTATCAACCCAACTACAATATTCACAATCTTTTCTCTCCCTTTACTCTAACTATTAAATCATTGCGCTTCTTCAACTACATAAGGAGCTCTATTATCCGGTGACTCCTTTTTAATTTTTAACTTAAGCCCTGTGAATTTACCGCCATTCCCATCCACCAGCGGGGTCAATGCATCCGCAAGTGACTTAGCGCTGATATACATACTTTTTGTCCCTTCTTCCCCTTCCACTTTAACATTTACAACCGGCGCAAATCCACGAAAGGTGTTTACCACGAATGGCTCACTCACAATCTCCACTACAACTTCCTCAACACCAAACCGCATAAACTCTCTCTTTTCCTGTTCCATTCTCCCTCCTTTCTAAAATTATTTCTCTAAAGTTATAATCTCTTCACAGTAGGGTGTGTAAGGCCTTATACTATCATAATTCCTATCAAATTTCAATCTCGAATCAATCCTGGAAAGAAAAATCTGCACTGGTTTATGATACGCCTTCTTACAAACCACTCTCGTATCCAAACCAAACTTTTTACAACTCTCTAAAATAGGACAATAATTCCACCACCTCATTACCATTTTCTTATCCGTTTTGTCAACCACCTCCCCATCCTTTGGCACCGAAATCCCCAAATACTCTTCATAAAAAATCCTGTATCCATCCTCAACGACATCTCCCGTTTTCTCTATCTTATCCAGCTTGTCATCCAACCACCCCAACCTCTTCTCAATCACACATCTCTCCAAATACCCCAAAGCCCTCTCCAAACCTATTTCATCACCAACCACCAAAACAGTTTCAAATGCTCCGTTAAAGTCACTTTCTTTGTCTTGATATCTTTCCGAAATAACCTGATGATATTTCTCCTTCATACTTAGCCCCTATTGACCCGAACGCAAACGGAATCTTTCAAAAACAATCCAAGACTTCTTGTAATGAAAATTGCGCGCCTGAGAGGAATCGAACCTCCACACGCGGCTCCGGAGGCCGCTGCTCTATCCATTGAGCTACAGGCGCAAAATTTATCCCCCTCACCTTCATCCTCTCCCCGAGGGGAGAGGAAAACTTCCTACTACCCCTCACTCTGACCCTCTCCCCTGAGGGGAGAGGATACAATTAATAAAGGTGGAGGGTGAAGAGGATTTGGCCGCCGGCGATGAAACCGCCGAGGTCCTGGTAACCGAGATTTGACCAAGACGGGACATAATTGTAACCGCAAAAGAGGAAAATGCGGAAGGGCCCTCGGAAAAATTCTACTCCACCCGAACCACCGACCAGGAAGCCGACGGCGCTTTTATCGTCTTTAAACTCTTCCCATCCATCGCTATTTTCGTACTCGTATTCTCCGGAAAGTTTTTCCTTTGCTCCGGTGAACCCTGTTTTCACAGTAAAATTTGGGGAAATGGGGCTTCCTCTTAGTGGTTTAAAGATAATTGTGGATAGGACGGAAATAACCGTTAACCTGGTGGAAGTCTCGTCCATATTCCACTCTACACCTGTCTTATTACCCAGATCAGGCCCTTCCACCAATAGACCTTTCTTGGATTTGTTGGCTGGAAACTCTAACGGTTTTCCTTTTCTGGAAAAGTATTCCAGTTCGAGACCCCAGAAGATTCCGGAGTCTCCTTCAAATCTTCCCCCTATTCCAAAGATTGCTCCAGAACCATAAATCTCTTCGAATTTGTCGTTTCTGGAATCGAAATATTCCGTTTTGAGGCTTATTAATCGTTCGGCGAACGATTTGTTTGGGATGGCGAATGTGGATAGTGAGAATATGATTAAGAGAGGAATAGTATTTTTCATTTTGGGTGCTTCCATGGGAAACCTTGCTTTCGCAAGGACTCCAAATCATTTTGGTTTTATTCCTTTAATTATTTTTTCAGCGCGGGCGAGGGCGCTGTCCAATTTATTTACCGATTTGCCTCCGGCCTGGGCCATATCCGGTCTTCCTCCGCCAGAGCCATTAACCAATTTGGCTACTTCTCCTATGATTTTTCCTGCGTGGTAACCTTTCTTTACCAGGTCTTGCGTTACTACTGAAAGGAGAGCGACTTTGCCCTCAATTATTGCTCCCAGGATTATGACTCCAGATTTTAGTTTGTCTCTTAACTGGTCACCAAAGGAGCGGAGGATATTTCTATTCATAGCTTCCACTTTTGCAGAGACGACTTTTATTTTGCCAACCGTTTTTGCCTTCTTGACCAATTTTTCCACAGAGGAGGAGACTGTTTGGCCTCTTAGAGATTCTATCTCTTTTGCCAAAGCTCTATTTTCCTTAACCATCTTTTCCAGACGGCTAACAAGTTCACTCTGGGGAACCTTGAGCACCTCCGCCATTCCTGCAATTATTTTCTCTTCTTCCTTGGTATATTCATAAGCCCTCTTGCCAGCTAGTGCTTCTATTCTGCGAACCCCGGCTGCTATGCCTGTCTCTGAAATTATCCTGAACAGTCCAATCTCGCCAGTTGAGCGGCAATGGATTCCCCCACATAACTCAAAGCTGTAAGCGTGCTGTGGCGCAGACAGACTTTCTGAGGTGACCATCACTGTCCTGACTTTCTCGCCATACTTTTCTCCAAAGAATGCCAGGGCTCCCATCTCCTTTGCTTGAGTTAAAGTACTTTCTGAAGTTAATACGGGAAAGTTCATTAATATGGCACTATTTACAATCTCTTCAATACGGTCAATTTCTCTCTTGGTCAGGGGTTTGGAATGGGTATAGTCAAATCTTAACCTATCGGGCTCCACAAGGGAGCCGGACTGCTCCACATGTTTACCCAAAACCTGGCGCAGTGCAGTCTGTAATAAGTGAGTGGCTGTGTGGTGCCTGGCTATATCTTTCCTTCTGGAAACATCAACATAAGCTACTACCACATCTCCTGTCTTCAAATTATCTGTGACCACTTTGCAATTGTGGATGACCAATCCCTCAACAGGTCTTTTGGCGTCAAAGACATCAACTTTTGCTTCAATATCTTCTTCTTTTAACTCTGGAAGTTTTATCTCTTTCAATTTCCCGGAGGGCTTGACTATCTTACCCACATCTCCCACCTGGCCGCCTGCTTCTCCATAAAATGGCGTTTCCGTAAGGATAATTTCCACCTCTTCCCCTTCTTTTGCTTCTTCTATCCTGGTAACTTTATTGGTTGACTTGTCTCGTCTCAAGATGGCCCGTATTTGCGAGGTCAACTCACTGAAATCGTATCCGCGAAATATAGTTTCACCCAACTCCTTTTTGAGCTCTTCATAAAATCCCATATCTACCTCCCCGGAACCTTTCCAGGCGTCTCTTGCCCTCTTCTTCTGGGCTTCCATCTCCCTCTCAAACCCCGGGAAATCGAGGGAGAATTCTCTCTCTTGAGCAATTTCTTTGGTCAAATCCAAGGGGAATCCATAAGTATCGTAAAGCCGGAACACCTCTTCTCCAGGAATCACTCTCTTTTTCCGTTGATAGGCTAAATCCTTAATCAATCCGTCGAGTATTCTCATTCCTGCATCTAATGTCTCCTGAAACTTTTCTTCTTCCATTTTGGTTACAGTGGCAATATGTTCACGCCGCGAGCGGAGATTTGGATAGGCATCTCCCATAATTTCCACAACTTTGCCTGTTAATTTATAAAGTAATGTCTTTTTAACACCCAAAAGGCGTTCCTGACGAACCATCCTGCGCAGTATCCTTCTTAACACATATCCTCTCCCCTCATTGGAAGGCAAGACTCCCTCAGAAATTAAGAAGGTGATTGCCCTCACATGGTCGGCTATGATGCGCAGGGAGACGTCTACTTTCTCGTCATTACCGTATTCTAAGCCTGTCAATTCACAGGTATGTTCAATAATAGGTCTTAATAAGTCTATATCGAAACAGTTACTCTTTCCATTAACAACTTCTGCCAGTCGCTCTAATCCCATCCCTGTATCAATATTCTTCTGGGGCAGGGGATTTAGGTTACCTTTTTCATCTTTATCGAACTGGGTGAAGACGAGATTCCATACCTCAAGCCAGCGGTCACAATCGCACCCGGGAGCGCAATCCGGCTTGCCGCATCCCACATCCTCTCCCATATCCATCAACACTTCCGAACAGGGCCCGCAGGGCCCGGTGGGTCCCATCTCCCAGAAATTATCCTCTTTTCCCAGCTTAACTACTCTCTCTTCCGGCAAAAATCTCTTCCACAGCTGGTAAGCTTCTTCGTCTTCCGTATATACTGAAGCATAAAGTTTCTCCTGGGGAAGACCCATCTCTTTAATCAGGAAATCCCACGCCCACTCAATAGCTTCCTTTTTGAAGTAGTCGCCAAAGGAGAAATTGCCCAGCATCTCAAAGAAAGTCAGATGCCTGGCTGTGTTCCCTACTTTTTCTATATCGGTTGTGCGAAAACAGATTTG
>JABAOF010030469.1_pt1 | contig 26589 bp, 28 predicted proteins | sample 7062171 | NCBI WGS metagenome assembly JABAOF01 (sample SAMN14538628, study PRJNA623070) | marine sediment metagenome | biome: marine biome [ENVO:00000428]; feature: marine pelagic biome [ENVO:01000023]; material: deep marine sediment [ENVO:00002113] | place: India: Gulf of Khambhat ...
ATCCGTACGACAATATCCCGAGTACTATCGGCCAAGTAGGCTGTGCTACTACTGCCGCTGCCGACCTACTGCATTACTATGGGGCGGCTGATGTGAATCCTCGCACCTTGGATGATTGTCTGTCACGAGACGATGTGAGGGGATATGTCAGGCAGGAAGATTGTGTTGAAATGAGAAAAGAAAATTGCCACATTGGGGTCATTCGGTGGGATAGGGTGGGTTGGTGTAGCAACCCTAGTAATCCATTTCAACAGCCATACCTGATGGAATTTACCAACAAGATTAAGATTGATGATTTAACCACTCAATCTGACCTTGAAAGGTTCGCCGCAGAGGATCTGACCAATGGCTGGCCAGTAATCTTCGAAGTAAAGCACCGGGCCTCCCCGGGAGTTCATTTTGTAGTGGGAACAGCCAAGCAAGATAACGTCTTCCAGGTTAATGATCCATTCTGCGGGGATCCGTGGCCCAACTGTCCCTCAAGTAGGGACACACTCGACGTTTTCCCTGGCTTAAACGCCATCGTGCGGTACAGACCCTATGACGGCATATTCCGACCCTCGCTGATCGTGAATGCCTTCTCTCCAATCGAATTCTATGTTACGGACCCTCAAGGTCGGCGCACCGGTTACCTTCCAGACGGCACTTACCTGGCAGAAATTCCGGATGCAAATTACTATTTTCAGCCACCCATCGTAGATGATCAGACGGGCGCGTTGATGGGGGATGGTTTCAAGGAATTCTATGCCTTAGACGCTGTTCCCGGAGACTATACCATCATTGTTACGGGGGTTGGGCAAGGTGGATATTCGCTGGTTGCAGATTACGCCGCAGCACCTCTGGCCGTTCAGTCGGCGTCGCAAAGTGGCGCTGTAATAGCGGGGGCCAGCCAGACTTACACTTTGCGTGTCCAAGCAAGCGGCTCGCTCGAATGGATTCAAGACGAGAGCACCTTCTTGCCGGAGCCCGAAACGGAACCGACGATCATCTCGCAGGATGCCGCCTCCCTCAAAGACACGCCAGCCGCAAGTGACGATCCGCTAGGGATACCTGTTATCCCGAATACTTCTCAACCCGGACCAGGAAATGGCTCGGGCATCCTGTTTGCTCTTCTCGTCATGGCAGGAATGGGCGTGTTGATCTACTCCAATTGGGTGCGAAGCAGAAAAAGGATTGCTGCCGCGACACCGGCAGGACTTGCGTTTCTCATCGACCCTCAAGGTCAGCGTGTGGCATTGACCTCAGGGGATATACGGATTGGTCGAAGTTCGGCATGTCAGGTGCGGTTGCTGGATCGTGCCGTGTCGCGGGAGCATGCCCGTTTGAGCAACGTTCGGGGGGGTTGGTACCTTCAGGACCTCGGAAGCACGGGCGGAACGTTGGTTAACGGGAAGAGGGTCAAGGTAGTGCGCTTGAAAAAAGGGGACTGTATCACGATCGGGTCAACAACGTGGACGTTCCAGGAGTAGGGATGGTGATTGACCCGGTTGGCAGGTGCTTGAACAGCCGATAACAAGATGAAGCATTTCTGGATCGCAGTAAAATGTTGGGGGTCTACAAGGTTATTGACTTTCAACTAGCAGTATCCCTTGCGATGACGGTGCTGCGAGGGGACGTTTCGAATCCGCTTCGAGCCTCGTTGAGTATTCGTTATATTTTTTTTCGCGCGATTGAAGCTCAACTTAGCTTCCGATTTGCATATCAACCAGCATGAACCACAACCAATCCTTTGATAAGCCGTGGCACCAGACCCAAATCTTCTATTTACGTCTTAGGAATTATCCGCTTCCAGAAAATATCAGTACCTAACATAAATGGAATATTGATGAATTTCTTCATTCCATCACTGCTCTAACATTCCTCAAAACATTTCGGGAAAAAGAATGAATTAAAACTACATCGATATGCCTAAGTAACTAATAGGGCCTTCATTTTCAACAAAATCGTTGAAGTAATTTGAACCTCATAAACCCACTTAAAATTGATATCAGCAGGTTAATTGCCTACACCTAGAGACTATTCCATACCATGAGAGAAATTTTAAAACAGTAGAGCCACACCACGGACAAACTATACAATGATTTACAAACCCTCGAGAAAAATGTCTACTATTCTTAGATAGAGAGATGATGCTTGAGAGGGATGCCCAACTATGCGACTATTGTTCGCGATAATCATAGCAACAAGCGATTTTGATTTAAATCTGGTGATTACAGAGTTATCTAATTCCCCCTAGAATCAGGTATGTAGCTACGATTCCTATGATGGCACTTCCAAAACCTATAGCAAGGAAAATTTCCAAGTGTATGCCAAGTTCAAGAACAGATAGATCCGGATTTTCAGGATCATAATAAACATCTACGTACTTTCTAGTAGAAAGCTCAGAATCCCATCGTTCCAAAGCCAACCTCAAGGTCGAGAGGCCATATCCAAAGAATAATTTTTCAGATAAATAGTCAATGCTATTTACCCAATATTGGTACATAACCCTCTTACGAAACAAAGCTTGACCATATTTGTCCAATCCGGAAATCTCTAACTTCGAGGAAGATATCTCGCTAGAGGTTTTTAACCATCCTGCACTTTTCATTGCTAGGTAAAGCTCAAGTAATCCATATCTACAGAGTATCAAGTCACCAACCATAAAGAATGAAGTAGTTAGATATTCAACACTAGTCGGATTTCCATAAAGGCTTGACCAATCCACTGGCTGAAAGAGTTCGAATCACCGATGAATATATTCTCGTTGTTATTAATAAATTATCGGTTTTTATCTGATAGACAAAAGAGATTTATCCACCAAGCATAAACATTAAAAAAAATATGTACCTTTCAACTTCATCACTACAAGAATTGAGGTGCTTACATTAAATCCATGCAAAGGCTTATACATGCACTTAAGCTTACCTGAAAGCAATTGCGCCAATTTACCTCAGCAATTTTCTAAAATGATGAAAAAAACTTACAACATTATTAGAAACATTTGGACTTGTCGCAGGGACCAAAACAATCTATCAAAACAAGAATTAATTTGAATACTCAAGACGCAAACTTGTAGAAGATACACTTAACACACCATAGAATGCTCGTAATAAAATAATGAATGGAAACTCACAGAATTACCCGATTTCAAGCTATCCTACTATCACAATGCACAGAATTCCTCTAGAAATGCTTCCTAACTATCCCCACCNNNNGATAATCATCCGTCGAATAGCGAACGGTTCGACCCCCCACTCGTTCCACACTAGGTATGAACGAGCATAAATGCGCGATCTCTGAGATCGAAAAGTCCATTTCAAGCGTGAAGGAATCCGGCAATTCTAATGGTGGAATCTCGCCTGATGCCGCTCGCCGCAAGGCACGCTCGGCGGTATCTCGAATGACCTGATTGGCTTTCAGTAAAGGTATATGATGAGCAGTAAATTGTGACAGGCCCTGTTTGACGATTGCTGTCTCAATCTGCGGATTATAGGACTTTGCCTCCGCGGAAGCTTTATCATCTCCAACAACCATGATGAGTGCCACACCATGATATGCGGCCCAATACGCATTCAATCCAATTTCACCGACTGGAACGCCATTGAATCGAAGGGCGACGATATCCCGGGTAACATAATTGTGATTGAGAACGCCCCCAGCCGTTCCGCCCATTGAATGTCCCATCAACACAGCTCCGGTGAATGTCTCGTCAAGTCCCTCCATCTGATTATCTGTCTTAACGTAACCAGAGATAAATGATGCTCGCGGATGAAGCAATTCAGGGAGCATGTGGTTCATCGCGCTATGCGCTTCATTGACGACAAATTCCGATGCCCCAGCTTCGATCGCTCCCTCAATGATTGCGTTGATTTGCTGGATCCATAACCGGCGCGCCCATTCGAACTCCGGATTGCCGGGGAGGCATTGATGTCTGTCAACAATGCCCGTGACGCCTTCAAAATCAGCAGAAATAAACAATTTCATTGTTACGATCCTCGACTAAAGCCCCAATCGGGTTGTGAGTCCCTCAAGGATTTGTTTGCGGAATACGATGGCGATGAGGATCGGGGGAACCATAGCTAATGTTCCTGTGGCTGAGATCAAGCCTTTCGCAGTACTTGTCCCTCGAGAAATGTGCGCCAATATAACCGTTTGAGTCCTAGACTCAAGCGTTTGGGTTAAAACATTGGCAACAATAAATTCGGAATACGAGTACATGAAGGCGAAAATTGCCGCGGCAATAAGTCCAGGTATCGCCATTGGTAAGACAACTTTTAGAAGGGTTCGAAAATAACCACACCCGTCCATTCGAGCCGCTTCCTCAAATTCCACAGGGATGTTTTGGAAGTACGCCCTTATAATCCAGATCGTGAAAGGGATTGTCAGCGCTGAATGAAACGCTATCAGTGATAGTTTCGTATCGAGTAAATCGACTGTGCGGAGCAGTATGTACGCCGGAATAACAATCGAGATCAAGGGCATGAGCCGCGTCGCCAANNGTCGGCCCAGAAGCGGTATCGAGCGAATGCATGACCCGCTTGAAAGCCAACAACCACATTGACTAAGGTGACAAAGAGAGCAATGATAATGCTATTTCCCATTGCCGGAAGAATCTGGACTCCCCTCAGGGTAAACCCAGCCTGTAACATAATTTTCGAATCTTCCGAAAATTCTCCTGTGAATAAGAATTGATAGGCCCCTAAAGTTAGGCTTTCAGATTTGGGAATAAGATTAGGCGGTCGCGCATATAGATCTTTCTCTTTTGTGAAGCTGGAGGCCACAGTCCAGTAGATCGGCGCAAGCAGGCAGATGAGCGCAACGATTGCGCAAATGTAAGTAAGTATTGCTTGAACGCGATTTCTACCTGAGATCGTCTTGAACATCTGCTACTCCCTCAAGGAAGCCATGGCTATCTGGCGTCGCTGTCTGCGCTCTGGATTTAGCACAACGAGATAAAGGTATATAAACGCAAACATGATCAGTGAGAGTATGAAAGCCATTGCTGCTCCACGGCCGTAGCGCGAGTAAGCAAAGGACTCGTTATAAACCAGCCAAGCCAACGTTTGAGTTGCGTCGCCTGGTCCACCTTGGGTAATTACAAAGATCAAACCGAAGTGCGCGACCATGGCGAAAATTGTCTGGATCACGAGCGTCATTTGCAAAACTGGCATTAAAAGGGGCAAGGTAATCTTGAAGAACGTGCGAATGGTCCCGCATCTATCAATTCGAGCTGCTTCGTAAACACTAGAGGGAATGGTCGTGATCCCAGCAGAAAGGAGAAAAGTACAGTAAGGAACGAATTTCCACACATAAGCAACCAATATCGCCCAAAGAGCCAGATCAGGATCGGCAGCTACGGAGATGTACTCGTCCAAGATCCCTAAAGAGCTAAGGATGCCGTTCATAACACCAAAACTTGGATCGTAGATCCAATTCCAAATTGCGGCGCTCACTGCACCAGGAATTGCGTAGGGGAGTAGAAGCGCGATTTTTACCAGATGGTTTCCCCGGAAGCGTTGGTTGATAAGCATTGCCAGCATGAGTGAGAAAATTATGATGGCGGATACGGCCAATAAGACAAATTTGAAGGTGACAAGGAGGGAATTAAAGAAAATTGGGGCAACGGTTTGTTTAGTGAAGATATCGATGAAGTTTTGAAAGAAAACAATTTTTCCAGTGGCTACCCCATACTTATATTCACTAATTGCAATCGAAATGGAGTAGAGAATCGGAAAGCCGATCAAACCAAACACGATGATGATGGACGGTAAGATGATCCGGTAGGCAAGTCTTGTTGTCGCCCAGTATCGTCTTCTCTCAAAGCGGGACAGCATACCTATCCCTCCAAAACTTGAATTTGAAGATTACTATCCCATCTGCTCACCCTAATTCCACTACTGTCCTACAGGTTCACTGGATACCTGCCATGATCTCTCCAGAAGTGGGCGATTCGAACGACACGATCAAAGAGAGCATCGGTTGGCACATTGTCTCCAAACCCCAATATAAATCGATCACCCGGAGCTATTGTGCGAAATAAGTCTTCAATGTAGCTCTCATATTCACCTTCTGTAAAGGTCTCGGTAAGGATCACAGAGGGCAACCCGCCCCACATGGTGACACGATCCCCCCATAGTGCACGAGTTTCGCCAATGTCGATAGAGGTCATTGGCTTCGGTGTAAGTGCTTCTACAACCTGTACTCCGCATTCCATGAGTTTTGCGAGAAGCACCCGCATTTCACCATCACCGTGTACGACAAGGAGCTTGTCCTTTGTTTTCAACAAGTCTCTGGCTTCCCTATAAAAAGGTGTGAAGAACTCATCGAAGATCGGGGGTGGTGTCATACATAAGTTCATCGTAGTTCGCGCCCACTTCGATCGCCTCGGCAGGACAATAAAGGGCTAGACTCAGAATTTCTCGCTGCTGCTCAGTGAGTGATTCGATTAACGCTTCAATCTGGCTCGGAGAGTCGTTTAGTTCATAATAGAACTTTACATACCCCATAAAGAAAATCATCAGTTGATGAGCCGGAAGATGACCAATGTAAGGTAATGCGAGGCCATCCGTGCCAATAGCTTCCACATACGTCATATATTCATCATAGTTTTCCACGACCTCAGTGTGATCAATGAGAAACTGAAGGGCATCATAGTCTTCGACACTCTTGAAGGGGTATTCGACACGGGCTCCAGTTCCAGCAGCATCCTTCAATTCCTCGGCCATCTTATCTCGGCAAGTCAACGTGCCATAAGGTGTGTGGTAGTTGGTTGTCTCTACCCCTCCATTGATTTCCCGGATAATTTCCACATCGTGATGGACAAGGCGGTAAAAAGAAGTGTCCCAAGCGCCAAAACCAAAGATACCTATGCCCAGGTCACGCTGGATATCCCATAAAGACATTCCCTCGTATGGAGCTGGAAGAGTGCCTTGGTTATGGTGATAGTTGTACCAAAGATCCATCCTGGCGATAAAAGGGATGTGATCTACAGGTTCGCCTCGCATCGAAGCGATGGCGAGATCACGGTGATTCACGAAACGATCTCCAAAGGATTCACCCATATTGCCATTGCGAAGAAAACCAATATTCCAACCTCATCCCGACGGAGCACACTTTTCCAGAGTAGACGATCTAAGGGATCACCCAGTCTCCACAATGACGGGATTGCTTAGAGTACCGATTCCCTCGATCCTACATTCCAGTACATCACCGCTCTCTAAACGCAAGCCCTTGCTGTGCCCTACCCCAGACGGCGTACCGGTCGATAGAATGTCGCCGGGCTCGATTGTGACGATCGATGATAGCTTGTGAATCAAGTAAGGGATGCGATGGATCATCTGGCTGGTGTTGGCGTCTTGTTCAACTTTCCCATTCCGTCGGAGGGAGATCCGCAGATTATGGGGATCGGGAATCTCATCCTTCGTCACGATCACGGGACCCAGTGGTGCAAATGTGTCGAACCACTTGCCATGAAGCCAATCAAAGAATGCATCTTTCTCGCGTACAAATCTTTCTGAGAGATGAGCGTTAAACTCACGCTCGGAAACGTCATTGAGAATTGTGTAGCCAAATGCATATTCCAATGCTTGGTCCTCGGGAATATCTCTCCCCTTTTTACCAATCACGACTGCTAGCTCAACCTCCCAATCGATCCAATTGTGATCACCCCTGATCCTGATTGGATCACCGGGCCCAATTAAGGTTGTCGATGGTGGTTTCATGAAGAATTGGGGGGTGACGGATTCCGGTACATCGGGTACGCGAAAACCCACCTCCTTGATATGACCACGATAATTCCCTGCCAATAGAATTAGCTTCTTGGCGTCTCGAAGCGGAGCGTCTAAAAGGGATTCATCGGTCCCACTTCCAACGATCAAATCGTCATACGCCGAGGCATCACTTTCTAGAATGCTGCGTTTTACTTGCTCCCATAATGTGACCCCGGCTTCAATGAACGAACGAAGCGTGTTGTACTCCTCATCCGCGACCAATTCCAGACGGCGCAAGATCCCCGATAAATTAAGGATCTTCTCGTTATGTAATAGACCGGGCTTTGATAAATCCGCCCGGCCATACTGAACGTACTTCATTACACCGAACCTATATAGATATTTCCGATAACACACGATCAAGGATCGCTACGCCGACGAGCGCTTCCTCTTCGGAAATTACCAGTGGGGGGGCGATACGAATCACATTCCCATAGAGCCCAACCTTCCCTAAGAGCATTCCATTTTCAGCCGCGGTGTAAAGCATCTTATCAGTCAATTCTGGTGCAGGTGTAAATCCATCTGCCGGATCGACAATTTCAAGGCCGATGACCAAGCCTTTCCCGCGAATATCCCCAAGAGCGGGATGCTTGTCCTTCAACTCCATCAATCTTGCCTTTAACTTCGCTCCTACTCGATCAGAGTTCTCCGGAAGGCGTTCCTCAGCCATCACGTCCAGCACGGCAAGAGAAGCCGCGCTAGCCAAGGGATTGCCACCCCAAGTACTCGATAGCTCCCCTGGACGCATAGCCTCGAAGATTCGAGACTCGCCGGCGAGAGCGGACGAGGGCATTCCACTTCCGAAACCTTTACCAATGCACAGCAACTGAGGTTGGACGTTTTCCCATTCAATGGCATACATCTTCCCGGTCCGCCCAAAACTCGATTGAACTTCATCAACGATGAGGACAAGCTCACGCTTTATGCACCACGCTTCAAGCGTCTTGAGCCAACCCTCCGGCGGAAAAATAAATCCTGCGGCACCTTGATACGGTTCGACAATAACTGAGCCAGTTTCTCCTGAGGATGATGATTCGAGGACTCTATCAAGTGCGCGGACACAAAAGAATTCGCAGTCAGGGTATTTTTTGTCGTACACACATCGGTAACAATAAGCGTAAGGCGCAATGATTCCACCCGGAACTGGTGGACCAAACTGACGACGAGTGCTCAAGTTGCCGGCAACACTTAGTGCACCATACGTCCGCCCATGGAAGGCACCATAGAAGGCCAGCACTTCAAATTTGCCTGTGTAACGTCGAGCCACACGCAACGCTGCTTCCGTCGCGTCTGAGCCAGTGGTAAGAAGAAAGACCTTGTTGAGGTTATCCGGAAGTGTCTTTACCAAACGTCTGGAAAGGTCCACGCGCTCAGGTGTAGGGAAAGAATAACAATTCATCAGTCGCTCGGACTGTTCTTTGATGGCCTGTACGAGAGCTGGATGACAATGGCCGAGGTTTGTGACTAGGACACCAGAAGTAAAATCGATGTATTCGTTTCCATCGACGTCCTTTACCCACACTCGATCAGCGTGATCCCAAACTACGGGTACCTGGTCGGCGATACAGGGGGGTTCATACTCNNTACTCCCGTGAGATTTCGAGCCATTCTGATGACTTCGGACCCGGAATTTTCCGCGGTTTAGGGAGTTTCATGTTTCTCATCCTTCATGACGTACCTCCAAACGACACCAAAGATGACCAGGGTATGTAGTCAACTGATAACTTCTAGGCTATCGATTACCTCCTACCTTAGGACTCTCCCAGAGGCCTCCCCCTCAGCCAAGCGCATGACTTCTTCAACAGAAAGTAGGTTTGCGTCACCAGGAATGGAGTGTTTAAGGCAGGAGGCTGCGGTAGCGAAATTGAGCGCCTCTTCATCTCTCATACCTGTGGTAAGACCATAGATAATCCCTGCCGCAAAGGAGTCCCCACCCCCGACGCGATCTACAATGTGAGTGATCTCATACAAGGGGCTTAGGAAGAAATCTTCACCATTGTGAAGGCATGCCGACCATCCATTGTGGCTGGCACTATAACTCTCTCTTAAGGTGATCGTCTGATATTTTAGATTCGGGAAACGTTCAAGCATCTTCTCACAAAGAGCTTTATATTTGGCAGGGTCGAGCTCTCCCTTCTCCACCTCTTCCTCCCAATCACCAGCCTCCACGCTGATTCCCAGAGATCGTTGGCAATCCTCCTCATTCGCAATACCAATATCCACATTCTGCACAATATCCGTCATAACCTCTGGTGCACTTTTTCCATACTTCCATAGTTTTTTCCGGTAGTTGTAATCGCAAGAGACGGTTAGACCTTTATCCTTCGCCGCCTTCACAGCCTCAAGAGAAAGGTCAGCTGCACTTTGACTAAGAGCCGGTGTTATTCCCGTGATGTGGAACCATGATGCACCTTCAAAAACAGTCCCCCAGTCGATGCTTTTGGGTTTTGCAGTAGCGATTGCGGAATTCGATCTATCGTATATCACTTTTGACGGTCGTTGATTAGCACCCACTTCCAAGAAGTAAATCCCCATTCTATCCCCATCACGAACGATCATGGAAACGTCAATTCCGTGTCCGCGCAGATATGATACACAAGCATTTCCGATGTCATTGGAAGGCAGGGCTGTGACATAGGCAACGTCCACGCCATATTTTGCCAGAGATATTGCTACATTCGCTTCCCCACCACCGAACGTTGCCTCAAATTTAGGAGACTGAAGGAATCTTTCAAATTCCGGAGGCTTCAAACGCAACATGATCTCACCGAATGTGACTACCCTACTGTTCATGGTGTCCTTCCTTATCGCCGAACTTCGCTCACAATTTCAACTGCTTCTTTAGTAAGCCTAGTAATCTCTTCAAAGTTGCCTTCTTCGATAAGCGCACGTTTGACCAGCCAACTGCCACCACAGGCATACACAGCTGGTAGGCGCAAGTAGTCAGCAAGGTTGTCCTGGTTAACCCCGCCTGTAGGAATGAAACTAACCCCCCCATAGGGTGCGGCGATCGCTTTTAGCGTTTTCGGTCCTCCCATCGCACCAGCTGGAAAGAACTTTAGGATTCGTAGATTACGGGCGAGGGCCATGTTTATCTCGGTCGGCGTGGCGACACCCGGTGTAATGATCACCTCGCGGCTCACACACCAAGAGACGATATCGGGATCAAATCCAGGAGTTACAATGAACCGGGCACCCGCGGATACAGCTTTTTCCGCCTGCTCGATGGTTAGCACCGTCCCAGCACCAACAAGAACATCTGGATGTGCGTTAACTAGATTTCGGATTGCACTCTCAGCGGCTTCGGTCCGGAAGGTGATTTCTGCACATGGTAACCCACCCTCCATTAATGCCTCACCTAGCCGCGGAGCATCCTTTGCATCGGAAATGGCTATGACTGGTACGACACCTAACTCACCAATCTTCTCAAGAGAGGGATCCATTAGTCCACCTCCGCACTCCCAAAATCCTCGATGAAATCCAGCAGTATCTCGGCCGAGAGCATGATGTCACTCAACTTGATTTGCTCGTCTCTCGTGTGTGCATGAACAATCGATCCTGGGCCAAATACCACAGTGGGGATCTCCGCCATGTTGTTGTAGAACCAGGCATCACATGAACCTGTCATCCCTCGCAGTTCACCTTCTTTTCCGTGCTTTTGAACAGCCCTCACAAGAGCTTGTACCAATGGATGATCTTCTGGGATTTTGTTGCCGTCTGAATTAAGCATGGGGAAATTCAATTCGAAGTTCTCCCGAAGCCACTCATCCCCTTCTTCCAGGATCGCATCCCTCATTTCTTCTTGGACCTGATGTCTGGTCTTGTTCGTGAGAAAACCCAGCACACCTTTCACTGTGGCTTCCGCAGGAACCATGGAAGGCCACGATCCGGCTTCAATCTGGCCGAATGTAATGGGCATTGGGTTTTCGTGGACATCGAATAATGGAATCCCTCGTGAGGCCTCGAGCAAACGATCGTGGTATCCCTCCAGGATGTCCATCGCCTGCACAGCTTTTTTCAGTGCACTGATCGTTGTTGCGGCACTCCCGCTATGCCCTGCTCGGCCGAAGGTCTTCAGCTCAAACCAAACCGCCCCGCGCACAGTCGGGAAGATAGCAAAATCTGAGCCTTCAAGAACGACAGCCGCGTCTGCCTCAACGCCTCGCCTCACCAGCGCTAGTGTCCCATTCCCACCATTCTCCTCTTCGATGACGAAGTGAAAGATGAGATCACCAGGAGGCTTCACCCCCCTCTCTTGAAGCATCCGCGCCATCGCATACATTACGACCGCCGGGCCCTTATCATCACAGGCCCCTCTGCCGTAAATGAGGTCACCTTCTACGTACGGATCATATGCACGATCTTGGCCCTCACTAGGAGGTACGACATCGATATGTGCGTTGAATACGATCTTTCGACCGTTATTATGTCCATGGATGAAACATTCTAGGTTTGGCGTGTCGGCATAACTGAAGCCTGGCAATGGGAATGCGTAATCAGGATCCGACATGATGGCGTCGTCAACTTCAACCAAATTGGCATAATCGACAAAAGGTGCCATCGCTTTTTGGAGGTGCCGCATTGCGGGTCCTTCATTTCCCCGCGTCGAGGGTATACGAATAATTTCTAGCAGTAGATCTCGAACAGAATCTCGAATTTCATTCGTGGTCGCCATAAAACATTCCCTCTCGATATCTCATGGGATGAGTAGGGCCTTTATCGTCTGTTGATTCTCGAGTTCATCAAATATGCGTTCCCAATCTGTCAACGGTGCCACATGCGTGATGAGTTTCTTAACATCCATCTTTCCCGAATGGATCAGACCGATTGCTCGCTCCCAGGAGGAATATCCAGTACTTAAATTGAACGTGATCTTGCACACTTTCCAAATAGCTGTATCCCATGGGAACGTCACCGGGTCTCCCCCGGTCATGCCAATGGCAACTATACGACCTAATCGGCGAACCAACTCTGGCGTGGCTGCAATTGCAGATGGAGCACCAGACGCTTCTATAACGATATCGGCTCCTAGGCCTTGGGTCAGATGATGAACTCGATCAATTACATCATCTCGACCAGAAACGAGNNTATCTCGCGTCCTAACGGCAAGCGTGTAGATTCATCGGCCTCCGCTCCAACCAGAACGACGGATTTTGCCCCTGCTGCTTTTGCAGCCATTACAGAAAGCAATCCGATCGGACCAGGACCCAACACGACGACAATATCATTCGGCTCGACCCCATCTCTCTCGATGACATCTTGAACCGCATTCGCTGCCGGCTCAACCAAAGCTGCTTCCTCATACGACATTGAATCAGGAATTCGATGAAGTAGGTGTTCAGGCATGGTCAAATATCGTGCGAAGGCACCATCGATTCCCCAACCGGGAGACCGCTTGGCAGTGCATAATTGTATATGCCCGGTCCGGCAAAGTTCACATCTACCACAAGCTTTTGTGTGGGGCTCAGCAACTACCCGATCCCCAACAACGTAATCCGCGACAGCCTTACCAATTTGGACAATGATCCCCGAAAACTCGTGCCCAAGAATGACTGGCGGCCAGTAGGGGAATTTGTCGTGCTTGATATGCAAATCCGTGCCGCATATACCTGCTGCTTTCACTTCGATTAAGACTTCGTTGGGTAGGGGCTGAGGGACAGGAACTTCACGTAACTCCAAGTTGTCGGGGCCTTTGTCGACTTTGACCAGACCTACCATTTTTGAAGGTAAACTCACGTCTTTTACTCCGATTCAAAAAAGAAACTCTAGCGCTAGATCTACTGGAATCGAATTTTCACATCTTTGTTTATAGGAAATCGAGGACCTTGCCCATTGATAAATCGTTTCACATCTTCAACGATTTTCACCCGGATATCCCAAGCGGCCTCTTCGGAGAGCCAAGCTAAATGGGGCGTGCAGATCGCCTTTTCATTGTGAAGGATTGGGTGGTCACTGGGCGGGGGTTCTTCTTCATAAACATCGATGCCCGCTAGGGCTAATTCGCCTTCGCGGAGTGCAATGTCTAAAGCGACCAAATTGATTATGGCTCCTCTGGAGGTATTCACCAAGCTGGCAGTAGGTTTCATCAACTTGAATTCTGGCTGGTCTAAATAGTGATAAGTCTCCTCATTTAAAGGTGTATGTACCGTCACAATATCAGAGTTTGTAAGCAACTCACTGAAAGAAACAGTATTGATCCCAAATTCCTGCTTACGCTCCTCCGATAGATAAGGATCGCAAATCAAGTAGTTCATCTGGAATCCCTGCATCATCGTAAATACTCGGCTCCCAATCCTTCCGAGTCCAATAATCCCAAGTGTCTTTCCGTGGATTGCATAAATTGGGTTGATCTCCTCAAACAAGAATATCCCCGCTTGGCTTGATCTTCCAAGGATCTTGATTTGGGTGAGAAGCTTTCGCTGGCAAGCCATGATCAACATTACGGCTTGTTCGGCAACTTCGTTCACACAATAATCGGGAACATAGGCGACAACTATTCCGCGCTCCGAGGCGGCGGGGATGTCGACATTGTCATAGCCAGCACCATGCCGGATGATCAGCTTGCAGTGCTCAAAACCTTCAATGACTTCCCGGTTAATCGCAGCCATGTTAACAACAACAATGTCGGCATCTGCAGCCACATTCAGTATGTCTTCAGGTGAGCCAAACTTCAGTTGGTAGTGAGAAAAATCGACGCCAAGTTGACTCAACTGATCTTCTTCCCACTCCAGGTCGGGTTCAACGTAATNNATCAGTGACTACAACTTTTATCTCTGACATAGTCCATTTATCTTCCTGGCTCTGAATTACTAGATCGCCGTGGGTTATTCTTGTCCATAGACGAGAGGAAGGGAACTACTCTACATATTCACATTAACGAATTTGACTAGAAACGAGTTCGCACCGTCGCCATAGCAAGATTCGTCCACAATATTCGAATCTGCATGATTTCTCGATAATCGGAAGAGGTAAATCGTACAGTGCGGCCATTCACTCGTTCGACCCCGGGAATGAATGAGCATAGGTGTGCCATTTCAGATAGCGAAAAATCGATCTCCAAAGTCAGTTGATCTGGTACAGAGAGTGGTGGAATCTCCCCTGAACCCGCTCTTCGCATCCCGCGTTCGGCGGTTTCTCGTATTATTTGGTTAGCCTTTTCTAGGGGGAGATGATGTGCTGTAAACTGTGATAGCCCGTACTTCACAATTGCAGTCTCAATTTCAGGAATTAGCGCCTTCGCTTCTGACGCAGTTTTATCATCTCCTGCCACCATGATAAGAGGCACGCCATGGTACGCCGCCCAATATGCGTTTAGCCCCAGTTCCCCGATGGGATCGCCATTAAGTCGGAGTCCGACCACATCTCGCATAACATAGCTGTGGTTGAGAACCCCAGCGGTAGTACCCGCCATCGCATGCCCCATGAGCACCGCGCCGGTAAAACTTTCATCGAGACCTTCCATCTGGTTATCTGTCTTCACATAACCGGTGATGAAGGAGGCTTCAGGGTGGAGTAGCTCCGGAAGCATGTAATTCATCGCACTATGGGCTTCATTGACCACCACCTCTGTCGCTCCTCCCGCGATGGCTCCATCTACGATGGCGTTGATTTGTTGAATCCATAGGCGTCTTGCCCATTCAAATTCAGGATTCCCCGGAAAACACTGATGGATATCAACTATCCCGCTAACACCTTCGAAATCAGCTGATATTAACAACTTCATAGCAAAATCCCTCTAGAGCCGTTCACCTGTTTCAAGACCAAAGAAGTGCAGAGCTCCCTCATCAAATTGGATCCCTACCCTGTCTCCAACCTTAACAGGCATATCCACACTGGTTAAACTTGCCATCGACACATCATCTGTGACCTGAAGTAGTACAAAGTTGTTTTGTCCAAGGAGCTCTACGGTTAGAATCCGTGCCGTAAGTCCACCGTGGTCAGGATCGACGAGAGTCACTGATTGAGGTCTGACTCCGAGAGTAACATTCAGAGCGTCTTCCTGGACAGTTCCCAATACCTCCAGACCTTGCGAACCGACATCGACCGTCTGTCCGTGAAAGTTGAACGCTGCCCTGCCATTATCTCGACTTAGCTTTCCCTCCATGAGATTCATCTCAGGGCTTCCCACAAAGGTCGCAGTAAAGATAGTCTTCGGCTTTCGGTAAAGATCATCCGGCGAGTCTACCTGTATCAGCTTGCCTTCATTCATGACCGCAACACGCGTACCGAGGGTTAGTGCCTCAACTTGATCATGGGTCACATAAATAAAGGTCCCAAACTCACCATCCGTCTCTTCCACTAGACTTTGGTGTAAAAGCTTGAACTCGGATCGCATACTTGCCCGAAGTTTTGCATCTAGTGAAGCGAGAGGCTCATCAAGGAGGAAGGCTTTCGGACTACGAACCAATGACTTAGCAAGGGCAACACGCTGTTGTTCACCACCGCTGAGTTGAGAGGGCCAGCGGTTTAACAGCTTCTCGATCTGTACTCTAGCAGCGGCCTGGTGGACGCGTTCATCTATCTGCGGTTTCGGGACTCGCGTATTCCTCAAGTAGAACGCAATGTTGTCGAAGACGGTCATATGTGGATACAGCGCAAGATGTTGAAAGACCATTGCCATATCGCGTCTCTCCGGAGGGACATCTGAAATATCCACATCGTCCAGAATAATCCGACCTTCTGTTTGAACCTCCAGCCCTGCGATGATTCGCAAGGTTGTCGTCTTGCCGCAACCTGATGGACCTAGCAAAACGAGAAAATCGCCTCGCTCGACGTTCAGATCCAAATTGTCCACTGCAAGTGTGCCAGGAAACCGTTTCGTAATTCCCTCAAGTCGTAGGTATGCCATCTTTCTTTCTCCTTATAGTCCTAATCTTGCTGTAAGCCCCTCAAGGATTTGTCTGCGAAAAATGATCACCACTAATATCGGGGGGATGATTGCTATTGTTGCCGAGGCTGTAACCATCCCACGGCTCGCCGTTTTATCGCCAATCGAAAGGTGGGCCATTACTGCTGTGAGCGTTCTGGAACGTGTCGTTTGGGTCAGGATGGTGGCCAGGATAAATTCAGCATAAGAGTACATGAAGGTGAAAATAGCAGCCGCAATGAGACCCGGCTTAGCTAAAGGTACAACTACTCTCATCATCATGCGAAGATAGCCGCACCCATCTATACGAGCTGCCTCTTCAAATTCCATGCGGATATTTCTGAAGTACGCTCGCATGATCCAAATCGTGAAAGGCAAGGTCATCGCCGAGTAGAAGGCGACCAGTGCAAGTCTTGTGTCGAGTAATCCCGCCGCGCGGAGTAGGATGAAAGCGGGAATGAGGATGCTAATCGAAGGAAGCAATCGGGTTGCCAGCATGGTTAGGAGCATCTGTCTATCAGCCCAAAAGCGGAAACGGGCAAAAGCATGGCCCGCTGGGAAGCCAAGAACTACATTGATCAGTGTCACAAAAAGGGCGATAACGATGCTGTTGACCATCGCTGGAAAGACTTCTGTGCCGCTCATGACATAGGTGGATTGCAACATAAGTGTTGACTTCTCTGGTATCTCACCAGTAACTAGAAAGTGATAATGATTCAAGGTGAGAATGCCTGGTTTAGGAATGAAGTGAGGTGGACGAGCGGTTAATTCAATCTCCTTCTGGAAACTAGAAACCACTACCCAGTAGATCGGCGCCAAGAGATAGATACAAACAATTACACTGAAAAACAGAATGATGATCCGCTTGATCCGTGTTCTTCCGGAAATCGTCCTAAACATTGATTCGATCCCCATGGTCGACTGACGTTGATGTACTACACAAATCTTATAGGCCCAACCGTGCTGTTAGACCCTCGATGATCTGTTTGCGGAAAACAATCGCGATGATCAAAGGCGGGATTATGGCCAGTGATGCAGCAGCAGTGAGCATTCCATGACTGACAGAATGTCCCTGGGAGACATGGGCGATAATCGCAGTTTGCGTCCTCGAGGCTTCTGTCTTAGTGAGTATGGTGGCTAAGACGAATTCAGCGTATGAGTACATGAAGGCGAAAATCGCTGCAGCAATCAAGCCTGGTCTTGCCAGTGGGATGACAACCTTTGTCAACATGCGAAGGTATCTACATCCGTCCATCTGGGCAGCCTCTTCAAATTCCACGGGAATTCCACTGAAGTAAGCTCGCATGATCCAAATTGTGAAGGGCAAAGTCATCGCCGAGTAGAAGGCAATTAGGGCAATTTTCGTGTCGACCAAACCCACAGCTCGTAGGATGATAAAGGTAGGGATGACGATGCTCATCGATGGCAACAACCGAGTTGCCAGCATGACGAGAAGCATATTCCTGTCAGCCCAAAAGCGATATCGAGCGAAGGCGTGACCCGCGGGGAAACCAATGACTACATTTATGAATGTTACGATTGAAGCGATATAGATGCTATTAAGCACGGCGGGCCAAATCTTCGTACCGGTTAGTGTGTACATGGTTTGTAACATTACCGTGGCTTCTTCCTGAACCTCGCCGGTAAAGAGATATTTATAGTGACCCAGCGTGAAAATCTCGGAATTCGGAAAGAAATATGGTGGGACGACGCTTAATGCGGTTTCCTGCTGGAAACTACAAGCAAACACCCAATAAATCGGGGCTAACATGTACAGGAGGACGAGTGCGCTTGCGAGGATGATCAGGATTCTTTTGGCTCGAGCCCTTCCTGAAATGGTCCTAAACATTTGTCACCGCCTCTCTAGCGAGCCGCCCTTCTTGCTTAGCTGCGCGTCGTTCAGGATCTAGCACGACGAGGTAAATGTAGATAAACACCACCATAATTAGTGAGAGTAAGATCGACATGGCAGCCCCACGGCCATATCGAGAGTAAGCGAAGGATTCGTTGTATACCAGCCATGCCAAGGTTCGCGTGGCATCCCCTGGGCCACCTTGGGTAATTACAAATACATTGCTAAAGTGCATGAACATGGCGAAGATTGTCTGAATGATCAGATTCATTTGCAGGACTGGCCGAAGTAAGGGCAAAGTAACTTTGAAGAATGTTCGAACAGTACCAGTCTGATCCATTCGAGCGGCTTCGTATACACTTGAAGGGATCGTTGCCAATCCAGCCGCGAATAAGAATGTGCTATAGGGCACAAACTTCCAGACATAAGGAAACACGATGGCCCAGAACGCCCATGTTTTATCGGCTGCAACTGAGATGTAAGAGTCGATGATTCCCAATTTCAATAACAAGGCGTTCATAACCCCAAAGGTTGGATCGTAGATCCAATTCCAAATAACGGAGGAGATCGCACCAGGAATTGCATAAGGAAGGAGCAAGGCGACTTTTACCAAGTTGTTGCCACGGAATCTCTCATTGATCAATAAAGCTATTGCCAACGAAATGACGATGACGAGTACTAATGCCACCGCAACGAATTTGAAGGTGACAACGAGAGAGTTATAGAAGCCGGGCGCAACTGTTTCCTTGGTGAAAATATCAATGAAGTTCTGAAGAAGAACAATTCTTCCCGTGGGTGCGCCGTATTTGTATTCTTTGAAGGCGATAGAGATTGAATAGAATAATGGGAAGCCGATTAATCCTAGGATGATTAGAAATGAAGGTAAGACAATTCTGTAGGAGAAGCGAGTCGTTTTCCAAAAGTGCTTTCGCTCAATTTGAGATTGCATTCGAACCTCCCTATGGAAGAGATGGGGAAGAGGATTAAAATCCCTCTTCCCCTGACCCCCTGATCGTCACTCAGCAGCTAGTGCTTCCCACTGCTGCTTAATGTTTTCAAGAGCTTGCTCTGGCGATATATCACCGAGCACAGCTTTTTGAACTTCTGTGCGGACGAAGGAGATCCACTCAGCGTACCACGGTGCGGACATCCCTTCCTTTGAGCTTGCTAGAGCATCTTGTGCTCGCTGGGTATCGAAGTCGGCCACTTTCGAGAACCGATCGATAACTTCCGGATCGTCCCAAAGGGAAATTGGACCAAAAGCTACCCCGTTTGCAACAGCCCATCGCTTGGCAACATGGTAATCGCTTACCCCATCAACGGTCGTCTTGCCCCCAAGGAACTCAAAGTAATTCCACGCACATTGTTTGGTGGCGGCGTCTTCTAGCGCACCGCTACCCATCACATATAAACGAGTGTATGCATTTGTTCCGTGGGTTGAACCAGGCATCATGGCGATGTCATAGTGCCCAGCCACAGCGGACAGTTCTTCTTCCGCAAACTCCGCCAGCATGTAGTTTGGCACGATGACAAAGGCTACGTTATCCTGCTTGAACGCCTCCTGAACGTCGATGGCCGTCATTTCAAGCGCGCTGACGGGCATGATCCCATCCTCAACAGCAGATGCCATCCAGGATATGACATCGTAGACTGGGCCAGAATCAGTATCGAAGACCGCTTCAAGGTCATCATTGATCATGCTCCCGCCTTCGGAGAAGATCATCGAGAAAAGATATTCCTCGAACCATGAACTGGCTTTCAAGCCTAGTAGTATGCCTACATCGGCCGCGCCTGCATTCAATATCTTTGTAGCCTGGTCTGATACTTCAGCCCAAGTTGTTGGGGGTGCGTCGATACCGGCAGCATCGAGAATATCCTGGTTGTAGACGAAGTACAGAACAGAGGTTGCGTACGGCAGTGCGTAGATCTTGCCGTTGTACGTCATGGCTTCAAGCGCGAATGGGAGCATATCACCGGAGTAATCTCTTACTTGAGGGAAGTGGTCCTCAACAGGGATGATCCATCCAGCAGCCGCCCATTTTGCGAGCCAGTGGTCGGAGCTGTACATGACATCGAATGTGTCGCCACCGGTAAAGGTTGTGGTGATAGATGTATCAAAATCTCCAAACCCAAATTCCGTCCTCTCCACGGTGACATCGCAGGCAGGATCAACCTGGGAGGCAACCCATTCTTCGTACTTCTCCTGGTTTGATTGAACCTTTTCCAAGTCATATGTCCAGGTTGCGTATTGAAGCGAAAGAGGACCTAATGGCCCTTCACCCACATCTGGAGGTTCTCCAGGTGCAGGTGTTTCTTCTTTGGCACAACCTGCCATGAGAAATGCAAATACTAGCAACAAGCTAAGTATTTGTAACGAAAGCTTCTTCATTTTCCCCTCCAAATTGTTAGGGATCTGACTCAAAGGTCACATTCCCTCTAAAGATCCTTCCGGCCAGTGCGGCGTGCAGCCTCATCGGCAGGAATCCCTTGTTTGAGAAGGTTACGTGTTTCGTTTTCGCTAGTTGCCCTCCTTTCAGTCTCTACTAAAACTTCCTCAGCTATGGCCTGCGGTATAACGACTACTCCATCACGGTCCCCAACGATAAAATCACCAGGATAAATCACCCTATTTCCGAACCAAATCGGGACTTGATAAGCGTTAAGACGATTGCGATAGAAACCATCCACTGGGGTCGAATACTTCGCGAAAATGGGAAATCCCATTGCCCTAACAAATCCCGTATCTTTTGCACCCCCGTTAATGACTGCCCCTTTCACCCCGTTGTTCACAGCTACTGTTGTCGCAAGTTCCCCCCATGCCCCAGCCTTATCTTCCTTGCCCAAATCCACAACGATAATCGAGTCTTCAGGATAAGACTGCACCATTTTTGCCGCAGGTTGTGGTCGGTCATCCGGAACAGTGTCCGTAATCCAGTGAACGGTAAAGGCGAAACCGGCCACAACTTCGAGTGTCAAATCCAGCGTGATACATTTAATGTCCGGACCCAACCATTGATCGTAAAGCCCCCGCTCCTGGAACACATCTTCAATCGCAGCTACGTATAAATCCTCATAGCGCTTTATCATTTCCTTAATCGGGATCTTATAAGGGTGTAGTTCCATCTCTTACTCCTTCTGATACTCTATTTAGGTACGCCATACCGGAAGACTGGGTACTTAAAAAACCGATGCATCAGCCAATCTCATCGACAGCGACCACCCGATTTTCTTCGACGCTCATTTCGACGGCTTCCGCTAACTGCGTAACTTTCATACCATCAACCCCCGACGGGTATCTCCCCTCAAGCTCTTTCAGTTCACCTCCCGAATTCAAATAGAACACGTTCAATAAGAAGTCCTTGATTGGATCTACAAAGTACCCCTGCACTGCCTCCCAGCCAAATACACTTTCCTCAGAAAAGAAAGTCCCAAGATTTGATGTGACCATGCCATCGGAACTCATGACATACCGTAATCCACGATCCTGTGTGTCCAACTCGACCATACCCTCACTACCGACGATTCGAAGTCCTTGATTCACAAATGCCTCAAATTGATCAGGCAGAATCCAATTAGCATGGATTGTGCATGTAAAACCATCTTCCATTTCTATCGCTGCACTCACTGCATCATATGTATCGATCCCAAGTTCAGTAAGCTTGCCTTTATATCCATGTGCCATGACAGATACTGCTTCTTTACCGGTTATCCATCGAACGAGATCATACTTATGCACTCCGATAAACCAAAATGGAGTGCTCTCTGCAGCCCAACTTGAGAGCCACTCCGCGGGGACGATTAACCTGTCTTCCATATATGCATAGGCATAATAAGGATTACCGATCTTGCCATCCCTCACTTTACGCATGACATCGATGTTGTAGGGATCGTAGCGTTTATGAAAGTCCACCGCTAAAAGCAAATCCTTTTGATCCGCGAGATTTACCATCTCATGGCATCCAGATGTTGATAAGTCCATAGGCTTTTCGACCATCACATGACACCCTCGCTCAAGTGCGTAGAGTGTCATTTCCCGATGAAGGTGATCTGGAGTTACGATGCAAACCGCATCCGGATTGACTTTCTCGATCATCTCCTTCCAATCCGTATAACCATCAATGCCATATGCCTCTGTGTGTTTATTTACGGTTTTTTCCGTCCGCGCAGCCAATGAAACTAATTGGGCTTTGTCCTCTCCTTCAAGCTCTTTAGTAGCCAGAATGTGAAACCTCGCCCACATACCACCCCCGATGATTGCTACCCTAACAGCCATTTATCTCCCTATCTCCATATGAAGATTACGCCAGCGTCTGTTTAGATATTTCTGCTGCCGTTAAAACGATTTTGTCTCTAAGGTGAGTTTCAAATCCTTTTTGATGCATACGCGTCTTGGGACCGGAAATGGAAACAGCTGCAACAATGTCTCCTGATGTGTTGAAGATTGGTGCGGAAACGCAGCAGATTCCCGATTCGGTCTCCTCACGATCAAAGGAATAACCCTGGTTACGAATTTCCTCCAGGGCCTTTCTCAAATTGTTTTTAGTGGTGATCGTGTTATCTGTTAACCGTGGAAGCTCTTTTTCCTTGAAGAAAGTTTCTAAGTCATCCTCAGACAAATGAGCGAGGAGAACTTTGCCAAGGGCAGTGCAGTGTGCGTATTCTCTACGCCCGATAGGAGGCGTCATACGAAGACCTCTATCACTGGCGTCGACATAATCGATGTAAACCAATTCGAACTTATCGAGAATGCCCAGGGAGGTTAATTCTTGAATTTCACTTGACAGTTCCGTGAGAAAAGTGCGTGCAGTCTGAATGAAGTCGTAACGCTCCAATACTGCGGAACCCAACCAGACGAGTTTTGGACCAAGGAAGTACTGACGTGTCTTGGGGTCTTGTTGGACAGCATTTACCGAGATTAGAGTTCTAAGGAGCCGGTGGGTTGTGGTCGAATTAAGTTGTAAGAGTCTGGCGATCTCGTTGACCCCCAAGCCTTGTCCATTTTCCCCGAGGAGATTTAGAATGAGAAAGGCGCGTTTAACAGACTTGACCATTTCTTGTACATATTGAGTCTGGAAATGCGGTTTTCACAATCAGGAATGCTATTTCGTTATATGGAATTATTATCGCACAATTTCAAGAGGGTTTCAAGTAGCTAAACCACTCCTTGGCGACATTGCTTAGGCGTTTACACTAGTAGAAACGTAATAAAACTAGTAAGGAAGTTGATCAGCATGCACAAGCTCTAAGCAAATCCCTTAGGCTTATGGATCATTAGCCCAGAGATTGCGAACTTATGGAATTGGATTGGTCGGACAATATGGGGTCTTCAGATGTAGCTAGAGTGGCTATTCATGGATTTCTAAAATGAGATCCTCCAACGATCGTTTTGGGACATGATGCACCCCCTCATCATCTCTCCAATATCTGGTGTCGCCGTCCTGCGGAAGCTCTTCAAGCACAACTTTTTCATTCGGCTTACCAAGCGCAAGAACTAGTAGGATTTCAAGGTATTTGGGGATGTTGAGCGAAGTAGCCAACTTTTCCCGGTTTGCAGAGCCAAGAATGCATCCACCAAATCCATCTTCGCTGGCCCCAAGCATAATACTTTGAGCTGCAATCCCATAATCACAGCCAAAAGTACTCCATATTCTCGTGTCACCTAAGATGATGATATACGCGGCAGGTCGATTTCCTTCCTCTGGCCCATCCCAGTCTGGGAGATCCCCTGCCCACCTCAGACAATCGAACACCTCAGCATTCACATCAGGATTGTTAACGAGAATGTATTTGTATGGTTGCATATTCCTCGCCGATGCCGAAAGTCTGGCAAGATCAATATAGCGACGAAGAAAGGCGGTATCTATTTGAGCATCCTGTACAAATTGCCGATAGCTCCGATTCTTCTTAATGAGTTCTCTTAATTTCATCGAAGTTTCCCCATATTAATATTATTAAGTGACAACAAGTTATTCGGTCATTGCACTTTCAAGTTGATCGACTGTTTCTACCCCCAAGCATGTATTCTAATTATGTCCCCAGTCAATTTGCAAATTCAATTCTGATTTGAGGAATAATCACCACAAGCTAACCTAGTAAGTTCCACGATCTTTCTTCATGCTTCATTGTCGTCGGGTATCTATATCCGTTACATGTCAACTTCGAACAAGATACCCCACTCTAAAGCTGCCTCCTTAATGAAAAATGAAGAATTGACATTTATCACTTTAGTGACAAATTGATCACCAGATGTGATAAAAGCGAAAGTTTCAAACATCCGTCGAAATAAATTCCTTGATAGACTATTTTCCTCACGAGTACGGGTCTAACCACTGTCTTACCTCCTCCTTCACCCCGAAACTCGCAACCATATCCGTGCCCTCGCATCGCGAGTTGATGCGCAATACAACGCGGTTTGGAAAGAACTCAAAAATCTAGAAGAAGTTGGCTTGCTTAAAAGCGAAGCAGTAGGCGGAAGAAGGATATGCACACTTAATCCCGATTATCCAATCGTTTTCTAGCTTCGCAACATCATTCTCAAGGCGGTGGTTCAGGAAATCTCGTTCGCAGATCTCTAAAAGACATTAAAGGGATTGTGGCGGTTATCATATTTGGTTCTTTTGCTGAAGGAGAGGCAGATGCTGATTCCGATGTGGATTTTATGTTCATCGGTGATCTTGAGATTGCTCAGGTTAGCCCCCTCATCGCCGAATTGGAGGAAAAACTAGATCGTGAAGTCAATTACATACTATTCACACAAGAAAAGTGGAAATCCAGATTACGGGATAAGGAATCTTTTGTGATGAATGTACGGGATGCTAACTAGGTTATATTGATAGGAACCTTAGATGACCTATAAGAGCCTTATCAAGCAGCGACGCATAAAAGCCTACGATGCCAACGAAAAGGAGATCCAACGTTTCCTTGAGATCGCCTCTTGGGATCTCACGACAGCCGAAAGTACGATCGAGGTCAATCCCGATTGGGCGTATACCATATCACACAAAGCCATGTTTCAATCCTCTCGAGCACTGATGCTCCAAAAGGGATACCGTCCAATATGACCTAGTCAGCATGCTACAGTCGTGCAGTTCGCTTAGGTGACAGGCGGAGAAGAGCACCAAAGTAGAGTTGCACATTTCGAACAGATGCGACGAAAACAAAACCGTCTGGTTTATGATGTGCCGAGTCTTATTAATCTGAAGGAATGTCAGGAAGCGCTATCGCTTGCACATGAATTCGTGAGCCTCCTCAATAACTTGATCAAGCAAGAGTGATCTACTTCCCGGTCTATTACACCCCCTAATTTACCGCCATTCTGCGAAAGTAACCTTAGGCACTCGAGCAAGAAAAGGAGACCTTCAAGATATCTGCCCAGACCCGGGAAATGAATGAGGCATCTAATATCGGATCGCTTCGTATATTCTTTGTAGGCATTTGTATACAAAATACATCCGCTGGCCTTGGAAAAAGCAATCAGAATGAGGGAATCAAGCTATAGGCAAATTGGAGAAACTCTCCACTTTGACACAGACTTCGAACGGGTAGCTTCCGATTACAGGAAATTGAGGAAGTGCCAACTTCCGCTTTTGAGCAAAATCGGTACCTGAAGATGATATCTCACAAGTTGGTCTAAAAGCAAGTTGAAAAAGGTTTCATCGCGTGTATCCGTAAGCAGTCGAACAAACCACGAAAGGAGCACAACGAGGACGACTTTTTCCACCTTGTATTTACACCATTCTATAAGGCATGATCGAGAGCTCGACAGTTAAATTCAATATCTAGGGGATATAAAGGCCTGCAAACGAGCAGACTATTACTTTTCTTGCCCCCTATCTAGAGTAGAAAGTGGCCCAACTTCTTTATGCTGGGCAGCCGGTGTTTGATGCTGCTCAAATTCTCCACATTTCCCTATCGATCATCATAGGACGCAATTCACCACGCACATGCTCGACGCTGGTTACGATTTCCGTACTGTTCGGGATTTGCTGGGTCGTAAGGACGCGCGCACGACGATGATCGATATGCATATTTTCAAACGCGGAGGTCTGGTAGTTCACAACCCGCTCAATCAGGTCATCGAGAAACGCGAATCAGCCGTTCTCCTTCCCCGAGAGAAAAGG
>JABAOF010010155.1_pt2 | contig 26569 bp, 23 predicted proteins | sample 7062171 | NCBI WGS metagenome assembly JABAOF01 (sample SAMN14538628, study PRJNA623070) | marine sediment metagenome | biome: marine biome [ENVO:00000428]; feature: marine pelagic biome [ENVO:01000023]; material: deep marine sediment [ENVO:00002113] | place: India: Gulf of Khambhat ...
CGTAGTTTCAGCAATTTTAAGCAAAGTTTGTCACATATTTGGCACATGGGGATAAGTCAGTTCGTTGATTTGACATCATATTCTTCTGGTGATATAAGTCAGGTAGTAAAATCTGGGGACAGAATGAGCCTAACCGAGAGGGAGAGTTTCCCGCTTCAATCAAAAAGCCCGACTCTTATCCCCAAATCATAAAACCGAAAAAAGAGGATGTAATATGAAAAAAGCGATAACGACAGCGCTTTTGGCTTTTTTGGTTGTGACATCTTTAGCCGCTACTGTTCAAAAGAGTGAGGACCTTGATAAAGACCTCAGGAGCGCAATAATTTTTGGAAAGATTGCTGAAATAGAAGGACTCATAAAAGCTGGGGTAGACGTCAATAAAAGATTTAATTTAGGGGCAAGCCGCAATATCACAGCACTGTATCTTGCAGTGATGTTAGGCCAAGCCGATATAGGAAAATTACTTATAGACAGTGGTGCAGATGTAAACATAGATTTTGATGGCGTGAGCCTTCTGCATGTCGCAGCTTTATACGGGGGCAATAAAGCTGTAGCTGAGCTTTTGATTGCGGAGGGATTGGATGTCAACGCAAAGTGCGGCGCGCATGGGAAAGCGAAAGATACGACACCACTTCATGCTGCGGCTGGTAAGGACAACATTGAGGTTGCGAAGGTGTTAATAGACAATGGAGCTGAATTAGACGCAAAGGTTTTTGAGAATCATTATACTCCGCTGCACGTGGCGGCTCGAAATAACAAAAGAGCAGTGGCAGAACTACTGATTGCTGAAGGAGCTGAAGTGAACGCAGAGGCTAAGTCTGGAGAAACTCCACTGGATTTGGCGGTATCTAATGGAAATGAAGAGCTTGCAGATTTACTCCATAAACACGGTGGAATTTCTGAGGAAAAATGATTAAAAAACAAAGCGATAGAACCGAGATGTGTATTCTTTTACTGGTGTGTTGTTCTTTGTAATCCGGTTTAAGGCAAGAAAATCAATAATTCCTACAAGCAGTGATTAGCTTATCATATAAAAAAAGGGGACAAGCCACCATAAAAAGTAGCCTGTCCCAATTTTTTTGTGTTCTTATCTTTTTACTATCTTTTTAATTACTTCAGCTTAAAGGTCATTGTTACAGTAAAAATAATGGGCATTGGCTTGCCTTTGATGACCATAGGCTCATATTTCCACTGTTTTACAGCCTCGACAGCAGCTTTGCTCAGCAATTCATGGGGACTTTTTGAGATTTTGACTCCCACAATATCTCCATGCTCATCTGTCCTAACGATGAGAATGACCACTCCTGAAATCCCTTCTTTTCTGGCTTCCTCAGGAAAGATTGGATCAACTTTCTTGATAAGCTTGGGAGGCTTAACATCTCCTACTGCCCTCACCGCTCCTTTCTCAAATTCATCTAGTTCCTCTTTTATCTTCTTTTTCGCGGGTGGAGGCGGAGGCGGCGCCGGAAGAACTTTATCTTTTGGTCCTGTAATATGAAAAGACAGAAAATAAGGCTTTCCTTTCCTATCTTCAAACCCGAAAACCGCTATGTTTCCTCCCTGTAAAAGCATCTCTGTTGTTAACACGTTCTCTGGCTTATCATTGAAGAGTTCATTAACCAGGATTAGGAAATTACCTTTGTTTTTCCAATCAAGCAGCTTGATATAGATTTTGTATTCTTTGCTGTTCAACCTGAAAAAATGACTGGCGGTTTCTTTCCCCTCCGCTCCAAATCCCAGATCTGCTTCAGTCAGTAGACTTACCCTGTTTAGATTAAAAACTCTTTTGATATGCCCTTTTTCCTTTTCTAATCCAAAATCGATCTGCATACTAGCCGTTAAGGTAGGTCTTAAATAGGATGAAGTCACAAATCGAGGCGGCTCTGGCATTCCTTTCCTTATACCTTCAAAAACTCTCAACTTGATATCCATAAAGCTCTCTTGTGCTTGAAGGGAAAGAGAGGAAAAAACCATTAAAAAAATCAAAGTCCATACTAATTTTTTCACATTCATTATTACCTCCTTAAATATTTTTTTCAGCCCAGATGATGATCATATTCGAATCCTGGGGCTGGAAGATATAGGTTCGGGCTGGCTGGTCATAGATTCGAATATACTTGATCTGAAATGGACTTATTATATCCTCCTCTGGAGTCTTTCCACGAGGAGTGAGTTGATAAAACCATATCCCTAGGACTATAGCCAGGACTAAGAAAGCAGCTCCAACGGCCCATGCTAAGCGCTGTACTTGGAAAAATCTCTCCTTTCTTTCTTGTTCAGCAAGCTTTAGTTTGACTTTAGGCCATAGGTCTTCGAGACCTCCAACATCTTCTCCCTGAATTAATAAAGATTTTGTTTCTTCAAGGCTTGCTAGATTCTCCTGACAGGCTGGGCAGTTTTGGATATGCTTCTGCAGGAGGAAATCCTGCCATATCTTAAAGGGAAAGATAGTAAAGAGAAAATTAACTATTTGACAGCGAAACATTTTCTTTCTCCATTTTACTTTTGATTTTTTTTCGAGCCTTATATAGCAAGACTCGAGCTGTGCTGGACGAGCAATTCATAACTTGCGCTATCTCTGTACCTGAATATCCTTCGCTGGCCCAGAGGCAGAGCGCAACTCTCTCTTTAGGGCTCAAACCCTCAAGAATTTTTGGACCAAGAGGCTGGTTTTGTGAGCTCGCAGAGGATTGTGTGTTCGTATTTTCTGCATATTCTTCTTTCATCTTTTTTATAAAACTAAAAAACCGCCGCCTTTTCCTTAGGAGGTCTAAACATTTGTTGGAAAGAATCGTGTAGAACCAGTTCCTGAAAGGACTTTGGAGGTCGAACTTATTCAAATTGGAATAGACGCGGATAAACGTCTCTTGGCAGGCATCTTCAGCATCTTCTCTGTTACCCAGCATATTTAAGGCCAACGCCATCGCTTTGGTTTTGTATGTATCCACCATTTCTCTAAAGGCCTCAGCCTCTCCTTCGAGACAGCTTAAGATCAGCTGTTTTTCATCCATATTAATATTTTATAACTTATTACGCCTCGGCATCAAAAAGCGTTTATGTGAATATAAAGAGAATTTGGTTTATCAGACTTAATTCCATCTTTTTGTCCTAGCATTCGTTTTGTTCATCTGATAAAATTTAGATTCTGCAGAGTAATAATCCCATATCTTGAGAGGAGAAAAGCATGGCAAAAGATGTCTATAAGAAGTTAGCCGAACGCCTGGATAATCTTCCGGGAGGATTTCCATCTACCCGGAGCGGCGTTGAGTTGCGAATTCTTCGACATCTTTTTACTCCTGAAGAGGCAGGATTTGCCCTGCATGTGAATATGGTGCCTGAGGAGGTCCTGGTAATTGCCAGAAGGGCTAAAATTTCCCAAGAGGAGGCTGCTCGCCGTCTTGAAGATATGGCCAAAAAAGGACTTATATACCGTATTGAGTATGATAAAAAGCCGATGAAGTACATGGCTGCCCAGTATGTTATTGGAATATGGGAGTTTCATGTTAACGATTTAAGCCCTGAACTTATCAAAGATATGAATGAGTATATTCCTGCCCTTTTTAACCTGGATACTTGGAAGAAGGCCCCGCAGCTTCGCACGATTCCGGTAGGGGAGAGTATTTCCGCTGGGCTTGAAGCTCTTCCGTATGAGAAGGCTGAGGAATTGGTCCGCGCTCAAGAGAAATTTCTGGTTGCTCCCTGCATATGCCGCAGGGAGCATAAAATGATGGATAAAGGCTGCAAGAAGCCTGAAGAAAGCTGCCTGATTATGGGAAGCGCAGCGGATTATTACAAGCGGAATGGACTTGGCCGGACTATAGATTTGAAAGAAGCCCTGGAGATCTTAAAAAGAGCGGACAGGGCCGGGCTTGTCTTCCAGTCGAGTAATGCTCGAAAAATATCGAATATTTGCTGCTGTTGTGGCTGTTGCTGCCAGGTGCTTAAGGCTGTCAAGCGGCATCCGAAGCCGTCATCTATCATATCCTCTCCTTTCCTTGCTCATGCCGAAACCGAGACATGTGAGGGATGTGGAATTTGCGTTGAGAGGTGCCAGATGGAGGCTCTATCGCTTGAAGACGAAAAGGTGGTTCTGAATTTAGATCGCTGCATTGGCTGTGGATTATGTGTGACAACATGTTCAACGGGTTCTCTTACTCTGGAACGCAAGCCTGATTCGGAACAGAGCTATGTCCCCCGGAATATGCTCGAAGCCCTTTATAGGCTAGCCCGGGTGAGGAAAAAAATAAATCCCTTGAAACAGATCAAAATGAAAATTGAATCCAGCGGGAGAAAGCTACGGGCTTCAAGATGATTATTACTATGGGAAGAATAAAAAAAGTCACTTGAAACATGGAATTTAGCTTTCTGCAAATCAACTATAGATTATAGTAGTGTGAGAAAAGAATCTATTTTTTATGAAGCTGGAACATAGTTTATTTTGACCATTCCCAATTTTGTTAAATCAAGACGTCCCCCGTTAAATTTAAAGAGAACTCGAAGATAGTAACCATATCTGTTGTTATCAATGCTTTTGAACTGGACACGCTTTATGGTAGCAATTATCCAGTCGTTTTCATAACCTTCGCTTGTAAATGAAATCATTTCTTGTTCCTCTGTTGAACTTTCATACATAGGGATACGTATCAGGCTGACATTAATACTTGCAGTGTCTTCTTTATCTGTGTATCTTACTTCCATCGAGGCTATTTTTGCTTTATGCGGTAAATAAACAGGTGCATAGAATTTCTTCCCGGCATATCCAGGCTGCAAATAAGTTCCATAACATGAATATGAGGTCGAGGCCCCTTGCACTGAAGGCTTAAAAGCACAGGGTGGAATGATTAGGCTCTCTGTATAAAATGAAAAAGCGGAAATCTGCTTTTCCTGCTGCTGCTTCACCTGTTGATCGGCTGTTACGGAAACAAATGTGATCAAAAAAATAAATAAACTAAAAATTCCTAATGTCCATTTTTTCATTTTTGCTAAACTCCTTTCTTTTTAACAAATAAATAAGTTTTTCCTTTTTCTCACAAATAAATTCATTTATATTTTCCACAATTTTTATCTGGTGACATTCTGAAAGGACAATATCATAGGCAAAAAAGCGAGTCAATATGAGGGGAAATCAGATGCGGCCACGTTCAATTAAGCGTTATATAACTTTATAAATCAACCCGCAAATAATAGAAGTACAAACCCAAAGCCTCAAAGTTTGACTCCGTCCTTATTACTTGTTATTCTTCTTTTGTAATCGTTAGGAAGCATTTTTATGAACTGCCCTGAATGTCATTTTGTAAACCCAGAGGGAAGTAGTTTTTGCGGTAAGTGTGCAACACCTATCCCATCACCAGAGGAAATCTCTGATTCTCCAACCCGAAGCCGAGAAATAACTCAAGACATATTAACCAGAGGAACTACTTTTGCATCCAGGTACGAAATCATAGAAGAGTTGGGTGAAGGAGGGATGGGGAAAGTCTTTAGAGTCGAGGATAAGAAGATACATGAGGAAATTGCCCTTAAGGTCTTAAGCCCTGAAATTGTAGCTGATAAGATAACAATTGCGAGGTTCCGGAACGAATTGAAACTAGCCCGTAAGATTGCTCATAAGAACGTATGCCGCATGTATGACTTCGATGAAGAGAAAACAATCCACTTTATCTCGATGGAATACGTGCCTGGCGAAGATTTAAAGAGCATGATTAAGATGACAAAACAATTGAGCGTAGGAACAGCAATAAGTACTGTCAAACAGATATGTGAGGGGCTGGCCGAGGCCCATCGGTTGGGAGTAGTGCACCGTGATCTAAAACCGAGCAACATCATGATCGATAAGGATGGTGAAGTACGCATTATGGATTTTGGGATAGCTCGTTCCCTTGAAGCGAAAGGAGTAACAGGGCCTGGTGTTATGATCGGAACGCCTGAATATATGTCTCCTGAGCAGACAGAAGGCAGAGAAGCTGACCAGCGGTCTGATATCTATTCGCTGGGAGCCATCTTTTTTGAGATGGTAACCGGGAGTATCCCTTTTAAAGGAGATACGCCTTTAAGCATAGCCTTAAAGCATAAGACGGAGAAACCTCGGGATCCAAAAGAGCTGAACGCTCAGGTTCCTTCGGATATAAGTCAAGTGATATTAAAATGTATGGAGAAGGATCGCGAGAAAAGGTATCAGACAGCCCAAGAGCTTCTCTCCGAACTAAACACAAAAGAGAAACGAATCTCTGCTGCAGAGGAACCCCTTCCCAAGAAGAGAATCGAAGCAGAAAAAGCGGGCAGAGAGAAATGGAAAAGAGTTCTTTTATTCGGCAGCGGCTTTGTAATCGCTGTTTTGCTAATTATGGCTGGAATCTCTTTTCTCTCAAATAGATTGGGGCCGATAGATTCGATCGCTGTCCTGCCCTTCGAAAATCTGGATGCGGATTCTGAAACAGAGTACTTAGGCGACGGCATAACCGAGAGCATAATCAAAAAATTAACGCAGCTACCCAGCTTGAAGAAAGTTATAGCGAGAAGCTCTGTATTCCGTTACAAAGATAGAGAGATAAACCCTCAGGTCGTAGGAAAAGAGCTTGGTGTCGATGCAGTGCTTGTCAGCCGGATGAGCAGACGCGGTGATGAGCTGTCGATAAGTGTCGAACTTGTAAAGGTGGAGGATAACACCCGTATTTGGGGTGAGCGGTATTATACAAGAGAAATTTCAGAGATTTTCACCATTCAAGAGGAAATTTCAAATTCGATCTCTGATAATCTTCGCTTAAGGCCCACAGGCGAAGAACTTGAACGCATGACCAGGCGCTATACTGAGAACACCGAGGCTTTTGTGGCGTATTCAAAGGGTCGCTATTTCTGGAACAAAAGAACAGAAGAGGACCTGAAGCGAGCTATTGGATATTTCGATCAGGCGATTCAATTAGATTCCAACTATGCTCTGGCATACACTGGGCTGGCTCAATCTTATCTCCTCCTTCCTGAATATGGTGTTTACTGGCCAAAAGAGGCTTATCCAAAAGTGAAAGAGGCAGCCCTGAAAGCCCTGGAAATAGATGGCATGCTCGCTGAAGCACATGTCACTTTAGCCCAAATTGAGCGGCGTTTTGATTATAACTGGGCTGCTGCAGAGAGAACATACAAGCGAGCCATTGAACTTGATCCCAACTATGCCACCGCTCACCACTGGTATGGTTATGATTTAATGTGTGTGGAGCGCTATGATGAAGCCATTGCTGAGATAAAAAGAGCCCATGAACTTGATCCCCTCTCTCTTGTTATAAACAGAAATTTGGGTCAGGTTTTATACCGTGCTGGCCGCTACGATGAAGCTTTAGAGGCCTTGAACAAGACACTCGAGATGGACTCAACTTTTAGTTCTACACATTTTTATATCGGGTCAATATATTTTCAAACGTCAAGATATGAAGAGGCTCTGGCAGAGTTTCAGCTGGAGAAAGAATATGCGAGAGGCTGGGGTACGCGTGCAGAAGCTTGGATTGGAGTCGCTTATATGAAATTGGGGCAACGAGAGAAGACGCAAGAAATACTGGATGAACTGATAAAAAGATCAGAACAAACATATGTTCGAGCAACTTCTATTGCCATGTTGTATTTTGTCCTTGAAGAGGACGATCTGGGATTTCAATGGCTGCAAAAGGCTTATGAAGAATACGATAGCTTCCTCCGCATGATTAGAACAGATCGAATATTTGACCGGGTCCGCTCAGACCCAAGATTTAGGGAAATATTGAGTAAAATGGGTATTGGGAATTAAAAAAACAGTTGCTTTATTGTTATAAAATTTTGATATAATAAATGAAATGATTGGCACTGGTCATAAGCTCGAAAAAATAGTCGAGGTCACCTCTCATTTAAGACAGGTTCGTAAGGCAGAGCTTCAGTTTGGAGATTTGGTGCTTATTAAAACCCGGAATTCACTCTATTCTGTCAGTGTTCTTGATTCTGACCACTATCTTGTTTCCGGGGGCTGGTTCGATAAAAAGGGATTGTCGCCTTCGAAGGCGTCCATTTCTGGGTGTACATGGGGTGGCAGCATAATCAAAGTAGATACTCTTGCAGCATGCGGACTCCGGCTTGAATTCGGAAATCGGGTTGTTACCACTCCTATTCAAAAAGTGTTTGTAGTTCGTGGCAGCGGGAAGAATTAAAAGAACAAAGTAAAAACCGGAAAGCTTAACTCCTCTCTTATGTTTTAAAATCAAACAGGAATTAATAATCTTTTCTTTAAACTTTTCTATTAATAAATTTTATAATAATAAGTCTTATGTATCTTCCAAGAAAACGTTATAAGATACACAATAATGTCAATATCAATATGCAGGAAGATCGAAAATGATAAAGCTTGAAGAACAAGCAGAAGAAAGGGCCCTTCAGCCATCGGATATAAAGAATCCAATTTGTCCCTTTTGCTCGAAGGAAATCAGAAAGATTTATATGCATGAGGTCAAATCCTATTTAGGAAGGTGCTACTTTTATTATTGTTCAGAGTGTCTTAAGGTCCTTGGCCTCTCGCATCGCAAAGGATTCTGGATGGGATAACGTAGTTTTAGATAGAAAAAACATCTGGATTGAAACGGTAAAATATAGAAAAGAAGCATATAAGAAAAAATAATGCATGAATACTTAAGAGAATATGATTTTCCGCCTTACAGGCCTCCCAACGAGGCTAACAGCGCCCTTATCCGTATAACAAGAGGCTGCCCCTGGAATAGATGCGAGTTCTGCTTCATGTACAGGGACATAAAATTCCAAACAAAGCCGCTCGAGGAAGTAAAAGAGGATGTGAAGAAAGCAAGACAAATATACAGGGCAGCTCAATCTATCTTCCTGGGAGACAGCGACAATCTCGTCCATAAGCAGTTGCCAGAAATAGTAGCTTTTATAAGAGAAACTTTTCCTGATATCAGGCGTGTAACAGCCTATGCGAGGGCAAAGACTATTTTAAGAAGGAAAAAGGAGTTCTTGACTGCGGTACGCAGGGCAGGTCTTGATCGGCTCCACATCGGGCTAGAATCAGGAGACCCGATTGTACTCGAGTGGCTTTGTAAAGGCGTTACACCTGATGAGGCGGTCGAGGCTGGGCGTAAAGCTAAAGAGGCTGGTTTTGAGGTTAATTTCTATGTCATAAGCGGTGCAGGCGGGAAGGAGCGCTGGAAAGGACATGCTCTAAACAGCGCCAAGGTTCTAAATAAGATTAAACCGAATTTCATAAGACTCAGGTCTCTGACGATTAAGAACGGAACCCCTTTGAAAGAAAAACTGGATAAGGGTAAATTTGTCATTACTCCGCCTCTTGAAAGATTGAAAGAGGTGCAGCTATTCATAAAAACCCTAGATCTGGATGGTTGTTTCTTAGCCAGTGATCATATGACCAACTTCCTCTGGGCAGGAAACGCCATTTTCTACAGGGGAGTGGCGGGTGACCTTCCTGATGATAAAAAGACAATGCTAAAAACCTTGCGCAAGGCTTTGGACTTTATTGAATCAACTGAGCTGGAGGTCAAAGATTCGAACCAGCTTTTAAAGGAAGGGTTAATCACCTCTCTTTAGTCTATATTCCCCATATTAAACAAAAATGGGCGGGATATCGTTTATTATGCTAAAAAATAAATTAAACCGGGCTTTTCATCAACCTTTGCACTTTTTAGTCCGTCTTTATAATTAGAGAGAAAGAAAGGAACCGTTATGAAGAAAATTATAGGGATTCTGACTGTTTTGGCGGTTTCGGTATGCGTTGTTTTCTTGGTCGGTCGGGGGCCCAAACCCCAATATCCCTACATCCATGCGGGTTCAGAGAAGTCTGACCCAGAATTTTTGATCGAAAAACAGGACCTAATTGAGGATATTGATTATTATTTGGCGCTCGTTGAGAGTGCACACGGCGATCCTTACAGGCAGGTTCCGAAGGAGAGCTTTATCGCTAAAGCAGAAGAATTGAAGAATTCAATCCGACTTCTTCAGGATGATAAAATTTCGCTTATTTGCTGTTATTATTACCTGCAAGAACTTGCTGCATTCCTGCAAGACGAACATACCCGAATCAGATTCAGTAATAATTGGCGTAAAACTATTGATAAACGATTTCCTTTGATCATCCGTATCTTCAAAGAAAAGGCATATGTCCTTGAAGATCTCGGCCAAGCAGCTATTCCTCAATATGCTGAACTCATAAGCATTGATGACAAATCATTAAAGGAAATTATGTCCGAAACTAGGAAATTTGTGAACGTCACGCTCCTCCACTACAAATGGCAGATCGCTGAGAGGAATTTTGACACATGGCTTCAAACCTATTTTAATCTGAAGCCTCCTTGGGATGTTACCTATAGAATCGATAACGAAGAAAAAACCGTAGAGGTTGCTGGGATAAGTTCCGAGGAATTTACTGAAAAGACAAAAAAAGATCAGCATTATTCTGAGTCGTTATTCAGTGTTGGGGAGGAGAATATTCCTCTTCTGAACATCCCTAGATTCTTTTATCCTGATAGATCCGCTTATGACAAATTCATGGATGATTTTTTTCAGAAACACAAAGATAAGAGTTATATAGTAATAGATCTGCGGCACAATCCTGGTGGAGACGGCCGCTGGGGGTTTTTTGTCCTGGATTATTTTATGGAATCACCATATTTGACGATCAAGCGGTTTGACTTCAAGATTAGCAAAGAGTTTTCCGATATTGTTTGGTACAACCAGCACATGACGTATTACAACAAGAGAATTCCGAGGTTTTTGTGGTGGCTTCCATGGCTGAAATCTATCGAAGATGACTATTGGCTGGATAAGGTATTGCAGGCCAAAATCGGTGAGTACGCCGAAGAGCGTTCCACTTACCGTAATCCAGACCCGAATAAAGTAAAATTCGAGGGGAAAACGTATCTTCTCGTCTCTCATTACACAAATTCAGCGGCCGTCGTTTTTTCTGCTATTTTCAAGCATCACAAGCTCGGCACTGTCGTCGGGCAAGAAACTGGGGGAAGAGAGACTTTCACGAGCGATCCAATCATTATTGAAATGCCGAATTCAGCGTTACGGGCTGTCATTCCTGTAGCCATCTTGGCCTTGCCAGGCAGGAACCCAGATAGAGGGGTACTTCCGGATATAGAAGTTGAATACACCTTCGAAGATTACGTCAGCAACAGGGATCTCGACCTTGAAAAAGTCAAAACGTTGATTCTCAAGGATATTTCTGAAAATTCAAATTGAGCTTTATCCCTCGAGCTTGACTTAAAAGAAAAAACATCTAAAACAGGGAATAAATTATCTCTAAAATTTTGTTTTCATTTCATGTTTGACAGAACATTGGGCTGGATTTAGAGTATTCTGGATGAAACGCGATATGGATGTTTTGGTAATCGGGGGAGGAGCAATCGGCGCCTGTTCAGCATACTATTTAGCACGACAAGGGCTCGAAGTTTCGTTGGTAGAGAAAGGGGAGATTGCATCTGGATGCTCGGGTGCTAACGCTGGTCTTATTGTCCCCAGCCACTCTATTCCCTTAGCTGCCCCAGGTGCCCTAAAGCTGGGGCTTAAAGGGATATTTAGATTTGAGAGTCCTTTTTATATTAGGCCTCGGTTTGATCCCGCGCTTTTTTCCTGGTTATGGCAGTTTAGAAAAGCCTGTAAGCCGGATCAAATGCATCGCGGAATTCGTATTTTGCGCGATTTGAACTATGCCAGCCTGGAGCTGCTTGATCATTTGATCGAAAGTGAATCTTTGCAATGTAATTTCCGAAAGGACGGCTGGCTTTTAGCCTATAAGACAGAAAAAGGCTTCCAGGTTGCGCTGGAAGAGGCGCAGCTTTTACAGTCTTATGATATTAAGCTGAAGATTGTGAATGCCAATGATGCTCTTGAGATGGAGCCCACGCTTCACCCTGAAATCGCAGGCTGTGTCTATTTTCCGGATGATGCTCACCTAGACCCAGTGAGGTTTGTTCAGGCGCTGACCGAGCGTCTTAAGGAGCTTGGGGTGATTGTTCATACACAAACTGATGTGCTTGGATTTGAAACATCTTCCGATAAAATTATATCTGTAAGAACAGCTAAAGGCGATTTTTTATCAGATCAAGTGGTCTTAGCCGCAGGTGCCTGGTCGCGCGAAATCGGGCTTCGCATGAGCCTGGGCTTGTCTGTGCAACCCGCCAAGGGCTACAGCATATCATTCAAACGACCAGAAGCCTGTCCGAGCATCCCGCTCTATTTTACAGAGGCCAGGATAGCGGTTACACCTTTAGAAGAAGATTTGCGATTTGCGGGGGCGCTTGAGCTGACTGGTATGGATTTAGATACTAATACCCAGCGGGTAAACGCCATTATGCGAGCGGCCAAAGATTATCTAAGGCAATTTGTAACTAAGGAAATAATTGAAGTTCGAGCCGGCCTGCGCCCTTGCTGTCCTGATGGGCTGCCGATAATTGACCGCGTTCCTAACTATAAAAATCTTCTTATAGCAACAGGACATGGAATGCTTGGAATCACCTTGGCTCCTGTGACCGGCAAGCTGATATCGCAACTCGTTTGCGACCAGGCTCCGGATATAGACCTGGCGCCTTTGCAGTTGACAAGATTCAGGTAAAAAGTTAGTTCAAGAACGTGCTTTTAGAATTCATTTAAGATATAATCATAACTGGGCGTGTAAAAACCAGAAATGGAAAGGAGAGAATTTCTTAAAAATTTTCCCAAAGGAATCATAATTGGCGCAGCCACAGCCAGCGTGTTCATATCTAATGCCCAATCTTCAGCCTATGACATTTTAACAAACGTTCTCCAGCGTAAAAAGAAACCCAAAGAAATTCTAAAAGAAATGTATAAAGAGGTCGTAGAACTAGGACCTTATAAAGGTGAAGACTTCATAAAAAGAGAATTTCATATTGAACTTGACAGTAATGAGAATAACAGCGAAGAACATGTCGTTTTTCTGATTCAAAATCAAGGAGAAAAGGAGAAGATGATAATCCAGGTTACTTATTTCCAGGCCAAGAGAACCAGGATTATAAAATATGCCAAAGATATCAAGACCATATTATGTTACATTAAAGGAGATGAGATAGAGATAAAAAAATGCGACTTCAGTGAGAATGATATCAAGTCCTTATTTCCAGATATTCTGCAGGGGATTAGAAATAAGAAGAAATTTCTCAAGCTTATCGACCGCAAAGACAAAAAGTAAAGCCTTAATTCTTCTTTCTATAGGTAAACGATTCATTAATAACAAATTTTTAATCTTTCTAAGAAAGGTGGACTTGATGAATCAAGCCCCTACAGATAAATCAAGCCCCTACAAAATAGTCCAATGGTTTGATAAATCAAATCCCTACAGATGGGTTTGATAAATCAAGCCCCTACAAAACATAAGGAGGATTTTGTGACCAACCACAAGAAATGCTTAAGACTCATGGTGGGCATCGTCTTATTCTGCTGGCCGTTGGTTGCACCTTCAGACGCAGCGAGCCAGTCAATTGACAAGGAATTCTTAAAAAACTTGACTTACCGCAGTATAGGACCGACCAAACAGGGCGGAAGGTATGTCGATTATGCAGTTCCCGAACAGCAGCCGTACACGTTTTATGCTGCGACAGCATCAGGAGGCTTATGGAAAACTGTCAATAACGGCATAACATTTGAGCCGATTTTTGACCATGAAAAGGTCTTTTCCATAGGAGACGTAACAGTTGCTCCGTCCGATCCGAATATTGTCTGGGTAGGTACGGGTGAGGCCAACAACTCGAGAAGTTCTTACTGGGGTGATGGTGTTTATAAGTCAATAGATGCTGGAAAGACATGGAAAAATATGGGACTTAAAGAATCTCATCATATCGGACGTATCGTGATTCATCCGAAAGAGCCGGATATTCTCTATATTGCTGCACTCGGTCACCTGTATTCAGAAAATCCTGAACGCGGATTATACAAAACAACAAACGGGGGAAAGAGCTGGAAAAAGGTCCTGGATGTGGTCGCCAAAGGCAAGAACATCGGCGTGGTGGATGTAGCCATGCACCCGAGTAATCCTGAAATACTCTATGCTGCAACGTATGATAAGGAGAGAAAACCATGGACTTTTAATCTAGGAGGACCTGGGAGCGGTCTTTACAAAACCAGTGATGGAGGCAAATCTTGGACAAAACTCGGTGGCGGGCTTCCGACCGGAATGCTTGGGCGCATCGGAATCGATATCTACAGAAAAAATCCGGACATTCTGTATGCAACCATCGAAAACGCTAATAAGCCAAAAATGTCGGATGAGGAACGAGAAAAAGAACTGCTCGAGGGGAAATCAAGCCGAGGGATGATCGGCGGCGAAGTATACCGCTCTGATGATGCCGGGAAAACATGGAAGAAAGTAAGCCCGGGCGTGCAAAGTATCGGAGGGGAACCGGCATATTATTACGGCCAAATAATAATCGATCCCAATGATGACAAAGTTGTCCATGTCCTGAGCGCTGCTTCCTGGGGAACAACAGATGGCGGCAAAACATGGAGAAGGCGTCCTTTAGGATTTGGGGGGGATGACCATGCTTTGTGGATAGATCCTGAGAATTCGAATCACATGATTTTAGGCTATGACCATGGTATGGGCATAACCTATGACGGCGGCAAAAACTGGTATCATCCTGACTTTAAGCCTTTAGCCCAGTTTTATACAGTTGGCGTGGATATGTCCTACCCTTATAATGTTGCCGGCGGCACGCAGGACAATGGATCACTCATGGGGCCAAGCACCAAGCGTAACGGCGAACCGATTAGGCTTGAAGACTGGCAAAGGGTAGGGGGCGGTGACGGCATGTATAACGTGTTTGATACGAGCAACAACCGCTACCTTTATAATGAGTCCCAGTTCGGTCCTCTTACAAGATTAGACCTTAAGACCGGGGAGAGGAAAGAAATTGCTTATCAAAGAAAGAATCCTGATCTTCGCTGGAACTGGAATTCTCCAGTATTAATTTCTCCGCACAACAGCAATGTTATCTACCACGGAGGAAACATACTGGTGAAGTCGCCCTTCCGTGGTGAATCCTGGGAAGAAATTAGCCCAGACCTGACTACTAATGATCCGAGAAAGCTTGTTACCGGAAAAGGCGGGGCTGGAAATATTCAGTATTGTACGATAACAACCATTGATGAGTCACCTCTAGAGGAAGGTGTTCTATGGGTTGGAACAGACGACGGCAACGTGTGGATTTCAAGAGATGGCGGTAAAAAATGGAAAAAGCTTAACGACCAAATAAAAGGGAATCCTGGATACTGGGTGAGCAGAATCATCGCCTCCCATCATTATGCTGGCACTGCCTATGTTTCATATACTGGCTACCGGAGGGATGATTTCAGACCGTTTCTGTATAAAACAATGGATTATGGAGAGACATGGACTTCCGTAGCCTCTAATTTGCCGGATGAACCTATCAATGTCATAAGAGAAGATCACAAAAATCCGAATCTCCTGTTTGTGGGGACTGAGTTTGCGGTTTACGTCTCCATAGACGGCGGTAAAAATTGGATCAAAATGAAAAACAACATGCCCACCCAGCCAGTCCACGACCTGGTTATTCATCCCAGGGAGAATGATCTTGTCGTAGCTACACACGGCCGCGGCTTTTTTATTACTGATATTACTCCACTTCAAGAATTAACACCTGAAATTCTTTCTAAAGATGTGCATGTTTTTGACGTAGAACCTAAGGTAAAATGGATAAACAACAAATTCAACGTTTCCAGTTCATCCAATTTTGACGGGGAGAGCGAACCAATCGGCATCGTGATCAATTATTACCTGAAAAACAAAGTCAAAGGTGATGTGGAAGTTACTATTTACAAAGGCGATAAGTTTATAAATGTAGTGAAAGGAAAAGGTGCTCCGGGTATAAACAAAGTTCTATGGGATATGACGCAGCGCAGAGAACGAACAGAGGAAGAGAAGAAAAGGGCCCGGGAACGAATGGAGCGTTTTAGAGCGTTTGGATTTCGGAGGCCAATAGACGTAAACTACGCCTACGATCCCGTACCAGTTGGCGAGTATAAAATCGTTCTTAAAGTTGGCGGCCAGGAATTCACAAAGAATGCTTCTATTCTCCAAGACCACTGGTACGATAAATAATAAGGTTTGTATCTTTCTTATTTGTGGATTCAGGCATTATCCTACAGAATGCTACAAGAACGAGAGATAGGTAAGTGTCTTTTTCAGATGGCAAGGACTGACCCCAATGCATTTGTTGGGGAGTAAAGTACTGTGCTATTATAATCTTATACAATCTTTCACATTATTTTTCTTTGGAGGTAAGTGAGGATGAAAAGAAACAGAAGGACCATCTTAATCTTTTTGAGCGTAATCTCTTTATTCGCATTTTTCTTAGAAGCTTGTCAAGGCGCCAAGAATCCTGTAAATGAAACGAAGCTTTGGCCGCCGATCGAACCTTTTCAATCCGGCTATCTCGAGGTTTCCGACATCCATCAAATCTATTACGAACTATCAGGGAATCTAGACGGGAAACCTGTATTTTTACTCCACGGGGGACCGGGAGGAAGTTCCTCACCTTACATGCGTCGGTTTTGTGATCCGGATAAATTTCTCATGGTTCTTAGTGATCAGCGCGGTGCCGGAAAATCAAAACCCTTTGGGGAAATTAAGGAGAATACAACTCAGAACCTGGTTGAAGATATAGAGCGGCTTAGAAAACATTTAAAACTCGAAAAGATTATCCTCTTCGGAGGTTCCTGGGGAACTACGTTAGGCATAGCTTATGCCGAGGCTTACCCAGAAAACGTGAGCGGTATGGTGCTCAGGGGAGTTTTTATGGCAACAAAGGAAGAAATAGATCATTTTTACCACGGCGGAGTTGCGCGGTATTTTCCTGAAGTTTACGATGCACTGCTGTCTACGTTACCCGAGCCGTCGAAGAGACCTTTGCCTGATTATCTTTTCGGATTGATAAAGGAGGGCAACCAGGCTGATAAGGCTAAATACAGCAGAGCCTGGGCTATGTACGAAGGCATGATAAGCGGATTAGAAGTTCCTGAAGAAGCGATAAAAAACTGGATAGAGAATTCTAATCCCTATGCCTTTGGCCTTTTTGAAAATTATTACATGGCAAACGGGTGTTTTCTGGAAGAAGGGCAACTATTCAAGAATATCGCAAAAATTTCCCATATTCCGACTATCATAATAAATGGACGTTATGATGTTATTTGTCCTCCTGTCACCGCCTACAGGCTCCATAAGTTACTTCCCAAATCAAAGCTGATAATAGCCGAAAGCGCGGGCCATTGGATGGGTGAAAAACCTATCGAGAACGCTTTGCTCGAAGCGATGAAGGAGTTTGAATGATTTAGGATTGATTTTATAAATTCCCCGGTCATATAAATTTCTCGTGGGAATTAAAATCTAAGGTAGGCGTGGCTAAGATTTTTTACTGAAAGATTAGAACAGCACTTCGAACTTCATTTTTCTCTTTTTTAATTCATTAATAAGCCTTTCCTTATACTCGAGGAAAAATTTATCCGTTGTTGCTTCCTCCAACCCTTGTTGGTGATAGAATCTTCTTATTGTGTATAAATAGTTCATCTTATCTATGTAGATTTTGTCCGTCTTTCCCTCCAGAAGCCCTACAAGTTTTTCGGGATTTCCTGGAACTAGGGGACCGACAAAAGCAAATGTTCTTATTCCCTTCAGGTGTATTTTCTCAAGGGAGCTTAGCCTCTCTTTTACCGATGATGCCCTTGACTCGAATAATTTTGCTATCTTTTCGTCATCGGTTGTTATGGTGAATCCCACCTCAATTTCCTCAAACTGGAGGAGTAAATCCAGGTCACGCAATATAAGCTTTGATTTTGTCTGAATATTAACCGGGAACTGCTTCACTATCAGTTCTTTCAAGCACTGCCTAGTTAGTTTGTATTTTGCCTCCAAGGGCTGATAAGGATCGCAAACAGATGATATCCAAACAATTCCTTTTTTAGCCCTCACAAGCTGTTTTTTCAGGAGTTCGGGAGAATTGATTTTAACATCGACAAATTCGCCCCATTGCTCTTTATGTCCAGAATACCGCCTCATGAATAGGCGGGCATAGCAGTAAGCGCAATCGTGTTCGCAACCGGTATAAGGATTAAGGCAATAATCAAAGATTTTTGATTTATTGAGAATGCTTTTTGCCTTAACCTCTCTAACGTTTAAAATTGGAATCTACTCTCCTTCATTCATTGCTAACTTATGCCTAATAACTATTAAATCTAGCGCGCTAAAAAATCCAAATACTCTTCTGTATTCATCACTTTTGCATAGTAGCCATCAAGGGAACTAAGGGTTGAGAGGTGAACATCCGCAGCTTTTATAATCTTATTCTTGAAATTTAAATCTCTTGTTGCGCAGGCGTCTCCGACCAAAATGCAGTCAAATCCAAAATCATGAGCTGCCCTGATTGCTGCTTCCACACACATATGAGTCATCATTCCGCAAATGACAAGCTGCTTAACATTATTGGTTCTCAAATCTTTCAAGAGATCAGTATCCTTGAAGCCGTTGACATGGTCCTTGGATATGACCCTTTCTTCCTTGATGGGTGTCACGTGCTTGTGGATTTCCGCCCCTGACTTGGCGTTATGCCTGATATGCACGACTAGCATGCCTTTTTCTCGGAATTTCTCTAAGATTTTTTGAGCATTCAGGCTAGCTTGCTCCGGATTTTCAAGAGGAGACCTCCCTCCTGGAAAGTAGAAGTCTTGAATATCGATTAAGAGCAGAGCAGTGACGCTATTTTCTTTTTCTTGAGCTGGATGCACAAACACTGCCAATAGAAAGACCACTATCGAAGAAATGCCGACAATATTTTTAAATGTTCTCATTAAAATTGCTCCAGTGTATTAATATCTGAATTCTGAACCGCAAAACCAAAAATGTCAAATAAGCTAAGCCTGGGCGACTGAGCATAACAAGGATTAATTGATTTGACAAATATCCTCTAGCACCTTACATTAGAAATTTCATTTATAAAACAAAATGTTTATCAGAATAAGAATATTAATCGCATATTATCAGAAGCGGATTAGACCCTTAAGGGTCAGCATACTTATCTTTTCTTTATTTTGCTTCTTATCTTTGGCATGCCCTTACTCATTTTCTTCTTCTACCTCCTACTCCTCTTCCTCCTCCTCAGCCGTAGCTGCTCAGAAGGAGGATCAGGAAGAGAAGGAAAAACAAAGAATAATCACAGAAGAGATAGTCGTGGAGGCCCCTTTGCCCAAAGACCTCCCGCTGTCCACCACATCCTTGATTAAGAGAGAAAAAATTGAGTCCTTATCTCCTAAAGATCTTTCTGAAGTCCTCTCCTATACCTCTGGGACATTCATCTCCTCCGGTTCAAAAAACGAATTCAGGATAAAAATCCGTGGGTTTGAAAGCCAGAGAATTGTTTTGCTTTATGACGGAATACCAATCTATGAGCCCTTTTTTAATTCGTTTGACCTTAAGACTATGCCTGTGGAAGAAGTTGAGAACATAAAAATTGTCAAAGGGGCGTCTTCTGTTCTTTACGGTCCCAACGCCTTGGGGGGAGTTATTAATATCATTACCAGAAGACCCAATACTCCCTCTTTTTCTCTGAGAACGCTCTATGGAAGTGACGATTCCTTCAACGTTTCTTCCTCAGGTGCGATTAATTGGAAAAATTTCTTTTTCTCCGGCTTTGCTTCTTTTGACAGGTCAGATGGATTCAAATGGAACAAAGATGGAGAAAATACTGTCAGAGAAAACAGCGATTATGAGAGAAATAACATTACAGGAAAGGTGTATTTTTATCCTAACCAGAAGAGCGAAATACTCTTGGAAGCCGCCTATTATTGGTCAGAGTTTGGTGTTCCTTTTGCCACAGAATATTACTTTCCGCGTTATTGGAGATTCAAGAGTTGGAATCGTCTCCAGCTCAATCTCGGGGGCACGTTTTCTTTGTTGAAAAACGGTCATTTTAAGTTTAGAAGCTACTATGTCAGGCACGATAACATCCTTGATGCTTTCACAGACGCCAGTATGAGCGAGCTACAGTGGGAGTCCACCTATGATAACGATTCCTACGGAGCGTTCCTTCTCGGGACTGTTCCTTACATGGCTCGAAATGAATTTAAATTTAGCGTGAACTACAGAGATGATAATATAAGAACCCAGGATAATAGGGGAGAGGAGTGGGAAGAGTATCAACACCAGACCCTTTCTGTTGGATTAGAGAATCATTTTGGCCTGAATCGAAGATTGAAACTGGCAGCAGGGGTGAGCCTTGACTATTTGAGAAAATATTCTGGAGATAATAAAACTTCGTTAAATCCAATTTTAGGCCTAAAGTTTAATCCCTACGATTACATGGATATTCATTTGACATTCTCCAGAAAGTCAAGATTCCCATCGATGAGGTCATTGTACAGCTCCCTCGGCGGGAATCCTGATCTTAAGGATGAACGAGGAACAAGCTATGAACTTGGTGTAAGGTATGAAAGAAGTTTCCTGCTCACTGGTGCAATTTTTTATAACAAAATAAAAGATCTTATCAGTGCTGTGCGTTTGCCCAGTGGATTCCAGACCAATTTGAATATCGGGAAAGCTCATATCTTAGGTTTTGAGCTTGAAGCCCAAAAAGCTTCAGGCTGGATGAGTTTTTCTGCAAGCTACACTTATCTTAAGGCGAGAAATGAAGAAGAAGATCGTCCGCTTGACCTTGTCCCTGAATCACAGTTGAACTTTGTATTAGACCTAGCGGCTAATAATAGAATTAAGTTCACTTTGTGGGGACTTGCTGTCTCTCGTTCCGAGGCAAAAATCTTCGATGATATAGTCAAAATTCCAGGCTACTTTGTGTTAAATGCAATTATTTCTAAAAGTTTTTCGAATTTCACCATTTTTCTTAAAGGAGAGAATCTTTTCAATAAGTATTATGTGACTGAGCCAGGATATCCGATGAAAGCGAGAACAGTAAGTGTTGGACTAAAACTCAATTTAGGGCAGAGAGAAATTAATTAGGTAATAAAGGATAAATTAGAACGTGAGTAAAACGAATAACTAGATAATTCTGGATCGAAAAAAGGAATTCCTGCTTGTTTCTACTTTTTCTTCGCTATTTTCGTTAGTCTCTTCTTTGTTTCTTCTCCAACAGGGGCGATCCACTTAAGAAGCTCCTTCTTATCTGCTTTTTTCATGTCTTTTATCTTTAGTCCTATCTCCAGTTTATCTTCTGTCATTTTTTTCCAAGCAATTTGTGCGTTCACTAAGGTTTTTAGGCCTTTTTCTGGAACGTAGACTTCTAAACCTACATCGGAACCTGGATCAAGGGTAACAATATTAACAACTAACTTTAGGCCTCCACGAGAAAAATCATGAACTGTGGTTCTCTGGACAAATCTCTCTTTACCTTCTGCTTCTATTACATGTGCAGGAAGCAAACATTTATACCTTTTATCCTTTCTTCTTTCTTCAATTATTTTGTCTTTTTGTGTGGTGCGAGAAGAAGTTTTTTTTGGCATAATTTTATTAGAATGCTATCTTTAAATAAAAGAAGAGTCAACATTTTTTTAAAAAATATATCGCATTAAGTCTTTTTTTGTCCTATAAAAGTAATGAGAGAATACTGAGAATGAAGTCAAACATTCCGAGTGAATATAAATCATATCTGCGTATTGGAACCTGTTCATGGAAGTACGATTCCTGGAAAGGCCTCTACTACGAAGCAGGGAAAAAATATCGCCCAGACGAATATCTTTCAGATTATGCAAAGAATCTGGACTCAGTTGAGGTCGACCAGTGGTTTTGGAGTCTCTTTCCCGGGAATATTAGATTGCCTGAAACTGGAACGGTCAAAGCTTATGCTGAAAGCGTGCCTGACAATTTCATCTTTACAGTGAAGGCGCCAAACTCCCTGACTCTTACCCATTTTTATGCCAAGCAATCCAAGCAATATGCCGATTTTGCAGGCAAACCAAATATCTATTTTCTGGATAACGATCTCCTAGATAAATTTATAGAGCGATTATCGCCGCTGGGTAAGAAGTTGGGCCCTATCATGTTTCAGTTTGAATACCTGAATAAGAAAAAGATGCCTTCCAAAGAAGCTTTTTTCGAACGTTTTCATGAGTTCATCATAAAAGCGCCAAAAGAATTTAAGTATGCCATTGAGACGCGAAATCCGAATTACTTATCTGCTGCCTTCTTTGAGTTCCTCAAAGAGCATAAACTTGGCTATGTCTACCTTGAGGGCTACTACATGCCGCATATTGGTGATGTATTTGAAAAGTACAAACCACATACAGCTGATTTCTCCATAATTCGCTTACACGGGGGAGATAGGCTCGAGATTGTAGTGGAAACAGGTGGAAACTGGAGTAAGGTTGTTTCCCCAAAGCCAGAAGGATTGAAGGCTGCGGCACAAATTACAAAAGAGAACCTCAAGCGGAAAATCATTACTTTTGTAAACGTGAATAACCATTTCGAGGGAAGCGCGCCGATTTCTATAGAGCGATTCTCAGAATTATTATAAAAAAAAGAAGCATATTTATATTTATGAAGGAGGCAAATTCAATGAAAGAGAGAAATTTAAGAAAATTAGCTTTGATGCTTCCGCCTTTAATGGTTATCTTAGTTTTATTGTTCTCAGGAAACGCAGACGGAAAAGACCTAGCTGGCAAGCTCCGTTTCGGAATTCTATTTACGAAAGAACAGAGTACAATCCCTCTTAACGGAAGGGCGCTGTTGATGGTCTCCACGGATCCAAGAAGAGAGCCGCGGTTTCAGATTAGCGACAGTCCTAATACTCAATTAATTTTTGGTCTTGATGTTGATGGATTAAAGCCAGGGGAAGTAGCAGTTGTAGACCATAGCATTTTTGGCTATCCATTGAAAAGCATTTCAGAGATCCCGGCTGGAGAATACTGGGTGCAGACTCTTTTTCATCGCTATGAAACCTTCCATCGAGCTGATGGTCAAACCGTAAAGCTCCCGATGGATAGGGGAGAGGGTCAACGTTGGAACCGAGCGCCTGGAAATTTTTACAGCACCCCGCAAAAGGTGCGGATTAATCCTGAAAAAGACGAAATGATAAAAATTACTCTCACTGAAAAAATCCCTCCAATCTCTGACCCGAAAGATACGAAATACATCAAGCATGTAAAAATCCAGAGTAAACTCTTGACAGAATTCTGGGGCCGCCCCATGCAGCTTGGTGCCTGTGTTCTCTTGCCTGAAGGTTTTGATGAACATCCTGAAGCGCGCTACCCTCTCGTCATTAATCATGGCCATTTTCCCTATACTTTCACCGGATTTCGGGAGACTCCTCCTGACCCAGACCTTAAGCCTACCTATAGCGAAAGATTTAAGTTGGAAGGATACAACAAGATTGTTCAAGAATATGACTATAAATTCTACAAAGATTGGACAAGCCAAGACTTTCCCAGAATGGTCATCATTAAAATTCAGCATGCTAACCCATATTATGATGATTCTTATGCAGTGAATTCAGCTAATCTGGGACCCTACGGAGATGCAATCACCTATGAACTCATCCCGTATATCGAGAAGAGGTTCCGTTGCCTTGGAGAAGGCTGGGCGCGTTTTCTCTACGGTGGTTCGACAGGTGGTTGGGAAGCACTCGCTGCCCAGGTGTTTTATCCCGACGAATATAACGGTTGTTACGCGGCCTGTCCTGACCCTATAGATTTTCGCGCCTATGGTATTGTAAATATCTATGAGCAGAAAAATGCCTATTATGTGGAAAGCCCTTGGAAGCGGACTGCAAAGCCAGGGCATAGGAATTACCTGGGTGAGATAAGCTCCACTCTTGAAGAGATGAATCATCGGGAACTTGCTCTAGGAACTAACAGCCGTTCGGGTGACCAATGGGATATCTGGCAGGCAGTGTATTCACCGGTAGGTAAGGATGGCTATCCAAAGCCTATTTGGGATAAGCTTACCGGCGAAATAGACCATACTGTGGCTGAATACTGGCGTGAGAATTATGACCTTAGATATATACTGCAAAGAGATTGGAAAACTCTGGGTCCTAAACTTAAAGGAAAAATTCATATCTATTGTGGTGATATGGATAACTATTATCTGAACAATGCTGTCTACTATATGGAAGAATTTCTCGAGAGCACAAAAGATCCTTATTATGATGGGGTCGTGGATTACGGAGACAGAGCAGAGCATTGTTGGAATGGCGATCATACGCGGCCTAATGCGATTTCGCGGCTTAGGTACCATCAGATGTTCATCCCAAAGATTTTAGAGAGAATTCTTAAGACTGCGCCTAAAGGAGCAGACCTTAAGAGCTGGCGGTATTAAGTTTTGATGTCTATAGAATCCTTTGTGAAAACCATAGATAAAAGGAGGTAAACTCATGGCTATGGAAATAACAATCTTCAAGATTGACAGCTATTGCGTGCAATTATACGCGATCGATAGAAAAGAGGGCAGAACAAGATGGGGCGATAAGACAATTCTTCTGTATTCGGGAGGCGAACTTGTAGCCCAGGCTGTTTTTGTAGGGGAAGGCTTTATTGCGCCTGAGCCGTATTTCTCTGGAGGGAAAATACATTATTTTTCCCAGGCTAGCATGTATAGTCCGGTGATCGATTTGCTGCGTAATGAGAAGAAAATACATAGCGCCTGGAATCCTATTTCAGACCCGAAAGAGGCCCGAGACGGAGATGCATTTTTCTATACTGGAGAAGAGCCGGCATAAGAGAAACACCAGTTGGGATTTCTTCTAGATTATCTTAGCAGAGAAATAAATATAGAAATTATAAGCTTAGCACATGTTTGATTCCATCTTAATCAGGCCTAAAATGATTTTGTTTCAGCATGAAAATGTTTAAGAGAGCCCTATTGACTTCGATTTTTCTGTTTTTTCCTCTCATTCTTTCCGCACAGGATATAATCGAGAAAATTGAGATAGTCGGCAATACGAGAGTGCCTCAGGAAACGATACGTTTTTATCTTTTTATGAGGGAAGGAGGCACCTTTAACAAGGAAGTGCTGAGGAAGGATTTTAGAGTTTTATGGTCCACTGGATTTTTTTCCAACATCAAAATAGAAGAAGAGCAAGGCACCAGGGGAAAGATTATAAAAATCAAGGTTGAGGAGAATCCTGTTATAAGGAGCATCGCTTATAAGACAGGTAGAAAGCTTAAAGAGGATGATATCGTCAAAAGATTAAAGAAGAAGGGAGAATATATCAGCCCTTATTCTTTTTATAGCCCCCATAAAATCCAGTTAATAAAGACGACAATAGAGGAGCTGCTTGTGGAGAAGGGATTTTATTCTGGAGAAGTTAAGGCTGTTGTGAACGAAAAGGAAAATAGCAGGGTAGATATAGTCATTGAAATCAGCGAGGGAAAGAAAATTAAGATTGCGGAGATAGTGTTTGAAGGAGAAACGAAGTTGCCGTCGAGTGTTCTTCAAAAGGCTATGACAGAGAATAAAAAATATGGAATTCTTTCTTGGATAAAACGGAAGGGTATATTCAAGCCAGATAAGCTTGATAATGATTTAACCGCTATTAAGCATAAACTTCAGGAATATGGCTACATGAAGGCAACAGTCGGTGAGCCAAGAATAGAGGAAGTGACAAAGAGTTCAATTTTCGCGAAGAAGCAGAAGATGAAAAGGATAGTTATTCCTGTTGATGCTGGCCCTCGTTACACGGTAGGCGAAGTTAAGATTGAAGGGAACAAAGTTTTTTCTACAGATGCCTTAAGTAGATTCATAAAATTCAAGAAAGGAGAGATTTACAGCGGCAAAATTAGAGAAGAAGGCGTTAATGAAATGGGGAAGGATTATCGAAATAAAGGTTATCTTTTTGCCCAGATAATACCAGTGGAAAATCTTGATTCTGAGAGAAAGATTGTTGATGTGACCTTTAAAATAGACGAGGGAGAGATGATCTATCTGAACAGGCTCGAGTTCAGGGGAAATACATTCACCAAAGACAAGGTTATAAGACGAGAGATGCTTATCAGAGAAGGGGATAGGTTTGCTTTTGGATTGTTTGAAGATGGTATTCTAAAGATGGGGCAGCATGGAATTGTTGGCTTGGATAGAGAGCCTGAAATAGTCCGAAATACTGATACGCCTGCTCATATCGACGTTACTCTCCATGTTAAAGAGCTTCAAAAGAGCTTCTATCTGTTTTCTGGCGGATATAATGGTTATGGAGGAATTTTTGGAGCTTTTCACTACTCTCATGTAAATTTCTTGGGCTCAGGCAAAATCCTAGAGCTCACGCTAGACCACGGAGAGAGGATTAAGAATTATAAGCTTGGTTTTTTTGAACCTTATTTTCTTGATTATCCTATTAGCGTTGGATTTAACGCTTTTTATCAAGACACGATCTTTCCCGACCTTTACGACCGCAAAGGAAAAGGTGCGGATTTAACCATGGGCGCCAGGTTTAAGAGATATTGGAGAGCTAGCCTTGCCTACAGCTTTGAAAACGTCAACGTCGAGCTCCCCGAAGAAGATAGTGAAGCAGATGTTGATCCTGTTTATTCCGAAATGTTTGGGCTAGGTGAACATGACATAAGCAGC
>JABAOF010007344.1_pt1 | contig 26551 bp, 20 predicted proteins | sample 7062171 | NCBI WGS metagenome assembly JABAOF01 (sample SAMN14538628, study PRJNA623070) | marine sediment metagenome | biome: marine biome [ENVO:00000428]; feature: marine pelagic biome [ENVO:01000023]; material: deep marine sediment [ENVO:00002113] | place: India: Gulf of Khambhat ...
AAGCCGGAGAACATCCTGCTGCACGAGGGCCAGGCGCTGGTGGCGGACTTCGGGATCGCGCGCGCCATTCACGCGGCCGGTGGGGAGCGGCTCACCGAGACCGGCCTGGCCGTGGGCACACCGGCCTATATGAGTCCGGAACAGGCGATGGGCGATCAGGAGCTCGACGGCCGGAGTGATCTCTACAGCCTCGGGTGCGTGTTGTACGAGATGTTGGGGAGCGAGCCGCCGTTTACCGGCGCCGCCGTCGAGAGCATCGTGCACCAGCACATCGCGGTGGAGCCCCGACCGGTGACGGAGCTCCGACCAGCGGTGCCCGCCGAGGTGGTCGCAGCATTGTCGCGCGTGCTGTCGAAGGCTCCGGCGGATCGGTTCGCGACAGCGGGCCAGCTCGCCGACGCCCTCACCGGTCCTGCACCAGCACTGGCCGGTGGCCCAGCGTTTCCTGCTATAGGAGCGAGAGCATGGCGAAAGGTAGTTGCCTACGCCGCAATCGTCGTCCTCGCCGCGGTCGGTGCCTACACCGTGATCTCCCGCACCGCGGGCGCGCCCCAAGCAGTTGAGACGGCCGAGCCACCNNATCTCTCGCACTCTGGGCCCGCCTGGCCCAGTGACAGCAGCCGAAACACCCAGGCTCGCCGTATTGCCGTTCGACAATCTCGGCAGTTCGGAGGACGAATACTTCGCAGACGGAATCACTGAGGAGATTACCAGCCGCATCGCACAGATCAGCGGGCTCCACGTCATCTCGCGTACCAGCGCAATTCAGTACAAGCACCACGAGAAGACGCTGCGACAGATCGGTGAAGAACTGAACGTTGAATACGTGGTGGAGGGCACGATACGCACTGACCGATCACCAGATCGCTCGGGTCAGGTACGGGTGACGCCCCAGCTCGTACGGGTCTCCGACGACGCACATCTGTGGACGGATCGCTACACGGCGGACCTGGTGCCTGGCGAGATCTTTCGCGTTCAAGCAGACATTGCCGAGCGGGTCGCTGAGGCGCTGGACGTCACGCTACTCGGGACTGAACGTCAGCAGCTGGCGGCAATGCCGACCGACAACCTCGAGGCGTACCAGTACTATCTGCTGGGGAGCGCGCACGACCTTCGGCATGCGGTTGAGGAAGACGCCCGGCTAGCCGTGCAGATGTATGAACGCGCCGTCGAGCTGGATTCTGACTTCGGCCTGGCGTACGCCGCACTTTCCCGCGCACGGATCTGGTTACACTGGGTCTACGGCGAGTATGTGGAACTCGCGAAAGGAAAGGATGCTGCAGACCGGGCGCTTCAACTCCAAGCCGACCTGCCCGAAGCGCATAGTGCCATGGGGGACTACCTCTACTACGGCCGCCGGGACTACGAGAAAGCCCTGGAAGAGTACACCATCGCGCGCAGGCAGCGGCCGAACGACGCGGATGCTATCGAGTCCATCGGGTACATTCGCAGGCGACAGGGTGAGTGGGAAGAGGCGGCAGCCAACCTCAAGGCCGCCGTAGACCTTGACCCGCGACATCAAAACATCGTCAAGGGTCTCGGAGAGACCTATCTCATAATGCGACGGTACCGAGAGGCGGAGCGCTATTTGAACGTCGCGGTCTCGTTAGCTCCCGACCTTCCGGAGGCACATCAGCACAAAGCTTTGCTCTATCTGCTCTGGCAGGGTAGCAAGGAGGAAGCGCTGGGCGTTCTCCATCAAGCGCCCGAAGGGACTGTCGAGTACGACCTTGCGTGGAGCGCACCTCCGAGGATACTCGGCAGGGTCTTCGGCGCCGAATACCATGATGAGCTGAGGTTGCCTCGCCGCACCGACGCTGAGGGTGTGTTGTTCTTCCAGGCAGCCGTCGCTTCCCAAACAGGCCGACCTGACGTCGGACGTGCTCATTACGAGCAGGCATACTCGGCTCTCGAGGCACGGACCGCGACGACGGGGGACACGGCACATGTGGCGCACCCAGCGCGTGGGCGCCTCGGCATCGCTGCGGCTGGCACGGGTCGGATGGAGGAAGCCGTTCAGTTGGGCCAGCAGGCCGTAGACATGCTGCCGGTATCAAAGGACGCGGTCCAGGGTCCTGACGAGGTGGCCACGCTGATCGAGATCTACATCATGGTCGGTGAGTACGATCGTGCCATAGAGCGGATCGAAGACCTGTTGTCGATCCCGTCGCTGATGTCCCGTCCCTTGCTCGAAATCGATCCGCTCTATGACCCGCTGCGTGCCCACCCACGGTTTCAGCGGCTGCTGGCGGGTGAGAACTAGCGATCGCGGCACTCGTGTCACGGTCTCGGCTGACGGGGCCTAAGTCCTTACGGAGGGCGGGGGACTCGAACCCCCAAGGGCTTGCGCCCGGCGGTTTTCAAGACCGCTGCCTTACCAATTAGGTCTAGCCCTCCCGGGGGTAAGGTAATGGTCCCCGACCCGCTGCCCAAACGCCCTCCTCTCTGGCCCTAAGCCCCGGCCGGCCATACCTTTCCGGCATGCCGTGCTGGCGGGGGTCCCGGCACGCGACCGCGTGACGCCGATTACGGTCAAGTCCAACGGGGACACTATCTTAGACCGCAGGAAGGCCCTTCCGGCCGGGCGTGAACGTCGGCCATGGGGTGTGCCATGACGCCCATTGAGGAACTCGATCGCATCGCGATCGACGTCAAGTCGCACCGGCTGCTGAAGACTCTCCTCAAAGAGAATCCCAAGCTGGATGCCATCATGCGCAACTCGAAGAATGAGATCGAGGCGCGCATCGGGATCAGGGAGTGGGTGCTCGAGGAGCTGCGGCAGCGGCCCCAGGCGCTGGCGTATTACGAGGGGACGCACTCCGACCGCGCGGCGTTCGAGGCGCTCTCGTGGAGCGACTATGCGGCCATCCGGCTGCTCGATTACGTGGACCACGCGGGCCGCGAGTTCGTCGATCTGAACTTGCGGGGCGCGGTGGCGGTGAGCACCCCCATTCGGCAGCTCTGGCTGGCAGTGAACCGGGGGACGGGCGGTGCCAAGCCCGACTTCTTCGAGGACATGCTGTACCTGTTCCGGCAGTTCACCGGGCGCAGCACCCTGCGCACGCCGACGCGGGAAGAGGTCGAGGGTTGGATGGAGCGCTATCCCTCGGGGCTCGATCCGCGCATCGTGGCCCTCAGGGAAGAGAACCGGGACCGCATACTCCAGATCCTCATCGACCGGATCGACGCGGGCGAGATCGCGAGCCAGAGGTTCAAGTTCGAGGACGGCATGTCGCGCGACGACAAGTTCCACCGCGCGCTGGAGTGGTGGGACGACACGCAGTTCCACCTGCGCTTCGCGGTGCGCTCGCCCGAGTTGTTGAACGAGATGCTGGGGAACTCGCTCGATCCCGACACCATGAAGGTGCTCTACAGGGCGCGCGACGCCGGCATCCCCTTCTTCGTGAATCCGTACTACATGTCCCTGCTGCACGTGCGGGTGCCGTACTTCGCGATCGGCGCGGACCTGGCGATCCGGCACTACGTGGTCTACAGCAGCCAGCTGGTGGAGGAGTTCGGCCACATCCGTGCCTGGGAGAAGGAGGACGAGGTCGAGCCCGGCAAGCCCAACGCCGCCGGGTGGCTGCTCCCACCATACGACAACGTGCATCGGCGCTACCCCGACGTGGCAATCCTGATCCCGGACACCACCGGACGCGCCTGCGGCGGGCTGTGCGCCTCGTGCCAGCGGATGTACGGGTTCCAGCAGGGGCAGCTCGACTTCGATCTCGACGAGCTCGCGCCCAAGACCAGCTGGCCCAAGAAGCTCGACGAGCTGATGAAGTACTTCGAGGAAGACTCTCAGCTCAGGGACATCTTGGTCACGGGCGGAGATGCGCTGATGAGCACCGACAAGCACCTGGAGCGCATCCTCGACGCGATCTATGAGATGGCCAACGCCAAGCGCAAGGCCAACGCGAAGCGCAAGGCGGGGGAGAAGTACGCCGAGATGGTGCGGGTCCGGCTGGGAACCCGCCTGCCGGCCTACCTGCCGCAGCGTATCACGCCGGAGCTGGCGGTGATCCTGCGCCGCTTCAAGGAGAAGGCCTCCGAGGTGGGCGTGCGGCAGTTCGTGATCCAGACCCACATCGAGTCGCCCATGGAGGTGACCCCCGAGGCGCGCGAGGCGATCGCGCGGCTGCTCTCGGCCGGATGGATCGTCAACAACCAGCTCGTGTTCACCGCCGCCGCGTCGCGGCGGGGCCACACCGCGAAGCTGCGGGAGGTCCTGAACGAGATCGGCGTGCTGCCGTATTACACTTTCGTGGTCAAGGGCTACCGCGAGGCGCAGTCCAACTTCGCGCCGGTGGCCCGCGTGGTGCAGGAGGAGATGGAAGAGAAGGTCATCGGCCGGATTCCCGAGCGGTACCACGAAGTGATTCGCCAGCTGCCGGAGCGGGCCGAGTCCATGGTGCACGACGTCAGCGACTTACGGGGCAAGTGCTGCGTGCCGTTCCTCGCCACCGACCGCAGCGTGCTCAACCTCCCCGCGGTGGGCAAGAGCCTGACATTCCGGGTCATCGGCATCACCCGCTACGGCCGCCGCGTGCTGGAGTTCGATCACGACCGGACCCGGGCACACAGCCCCATCATCGACCGGATGGGCAAGGTGATCGTGGTCGAGTCGAAATCCATCGGGGAGTACCTGGGGCAGCTGAACGCGATGGGCGAGAAGGTCCCGGAGTACGAGGGCGTGTACGGCTACTCGATTGGACAGACCGAGCCCCGCATGCCGCTGTACGAGTACCCGGAGTACGACTACGAGGTGACCGGCGAGATCACCAACCTCGAGCTGCCCGCAGAGGACCGGGCCGTGAAGAAGGGGCCGCGCACGAGCCAGCCGGTGGTGGTGGATTAGCTCCGCCGTCCTACCAGCAGCAGCCTAGCTCGTTGTGACCGTTGACCTTACGGCTCCTGACACGTATTATGTGTACACGGATTCCGTGAGGACCTCGTGAACATCACCCTTGCCATCGATGACGACCTGTTGAGGGACGCCCGCCAGGCTGCGCGCGCCATGGGCAAGAGCCTGAACCAGCTGGTGCGCGAGTACCTGGAGCAGCTCACGGGGCGCGATCGCCGTGCGCAGGAGGTGGACGAGCTGCGCCGTCTCTCGAGAGAGGGCGGTGGCCGCTCCCGCGGCCGGCGCCTCGACCGGGACGAGCTGCATGAGCGTCCGTAGCTTCTTCGACACCAACGTCCTGGTCTATACCGACGACCACGACGCGCCGGCGAAGCAGGAGCGAGCGCTCGAGCTGCTCGAGCGGTCGCGCCTCTCAGGCGGGGGAGTGCTCTCTACGCAGGTGCTGCAGGAGTACTTCGTGGCCGCCACGCGCAAGCTCGGCGTCCCGCCGGAGATTGCGCGTCGCAAGGTCGAGCTGTTCGGCCGGCTGGACTTGGTCATCGTCGATCTGCGGGACATCCTCGCCGCGATCGACCTGCACCGGCTGCACGCGATCGGGTTCTGGGATGCCCTGGTGGTCCGCGCGGCGCGTGCCGGCGGCTGTGCCGTGCTCTACACCGAGGACCTGCAGGACGGGTGGCGCATCGACGGGCTCGAGGTGGTGAATCCGTTCCGGGACGTGAGCTGACGCTACAGAATCGGCGCCGCCAGGCGTGACAGGCGCGCCGCCAGCTTGAACCAGAAAGAGCGGTCGTTGTAGTCGCTCGGTACCATCACGTGTGACCGGGCGAAGTCCGCCAGGAACATCTGCTCCACCCCGCCGGCGAAGGCGCTGTCCAGTACGAAGGCCGTGATCTCGAAGTTGAGGCGGAAGGAGCGGTTGTCGAGGTTGGCGGTGCCGATCGCAGACGTCGCGCCGTCCACCAGCATCGCCTTCTGGTGCATGAAGCCTTCCTCGTAGCGGTAGATCTTAACCCCGGTGTGTGACGCCTCCCGGAAGTAGGTGAAGGCGGCGAGGTGGACCATGAGGTGGTCGGGGTTGTCGGGGATCAGGATCCGCACGTCCACCCCCCTGAGACCGGCCAGCTGGAGCGCGGCCATCACCGCCTCGTCGGGCACGAAGTAGGGACTGGCGATCCAGATCCGCTCCTCTGCCGAGTGGATTGCGTGGGTGAACATCAGCCCTGCGGTCTCCAGCGTGTCGGCGGGTCCGGTGGGCACGACGAGCACGTGCGCCGTGCCGCCCCCGGCCGGCGTGGGCGTCCACTCGAGCTGCGGCACCTGGTCGGTGGCCCAGTGCCAGTCCTCGAAGAACGAGAGCTGCACCGGCTGCACGGCCGGCCCCACCAGCTTGATGTGCGTGTCGCGCCACGGGCCGAAGTCGGGGTCCTGCCCCAGGTACTCGACGCCCACGTTGTGCCCGCCGAGCCACGCCGCCCGGCCGTCCACCACAACGATCTTGCGGTGGTTGCGGAAGTTGAGCTGGAAGCGGTTCCACGGCCCCTTGCGGCTGTGGAAGTCGCGAATCTGTCCGCCGGCGTCCTCCAGTTCCCTGCGGTAGCGGCGCGACAGGCCGTGGCTCCCGACCTCGTCATACAGGAAGTAGACGCGCACGCCCTCCCGGGCCCTGGCGATCAAACGCTGCTGGAGCTCGCGCCCCAGCTCGTCGTCCCGCAGGATGTAGAACTGGACGAGGATGTAATCCTCGGCCTGCTCGATCCCCTCGAAGATGCTGGCGAAGGTCGCGTCACCGTCCACCAGCAGTTCGGCGCTGTTGTCGGTCAGCACCGGGATCTTGGCGAGCAGCTCGGCGGCCCGCACCGCGGTGTACTCGTCGCCCAGGGTGGAGAAGAATGGGGCTTCGGCGGTGGCGGCCGCGCGCACCACGTGCTGGATCTCGGCGTCCCCCTCCTGCCGGGCGGTGACGTAGCCGCGGAACTTGCTGCGGCCGAACACCCAGTAGGCTGGCACCGCGACCCAGGGAATCGTGTTGAGCGTTACGGCCCAGGCGATGGCACCCTGCGAGGTGCGGGTGCTCATCACCGCGTGGATCGAAGAGAAGAACCCGAGCACGTGGAACAGCACGGTGCCGAGGGCGATGAGCCAGCGGGTACGTTTGCGCATGGGACGCATAGGTTGACACCGACGGGGCGATCACGCAACCGACCACGGCCTTTTGGTGCGATGGGTGGCGCCGGAGTATCTTGAAGCCCACCAAGCACGCTGCGAATGACGCACACCGATCCAGAGAACCGCTCCGCCGAAGTCGCGCCCGGCCTGCTCGGTCGGGTGTGGCGCTCCATCTTCCGCGGCCCGATCCGGCCCCGTTCGGATCGCGACCGCAAGTGGATCGTGTTCAACAACTTCGTGCTGCACTTCCGGCCGGTGCGGGTGCCCGCGAAAACGTTGAGCTACACGCACACCTTCGGGCTCGGCGGGATGTCGCTCGTGCTGGTGCTGCTGCTGATCTCCACCGGTGTGCTGATGATGTTCGGCTACGAGCCCTCGCCCGAGGGCGCGTATGCCTCCGTGCTGGGCCTCGAGCGCGAGGTGCTGTTCGGGCGGCTGGTGCGGAGCGTGCACCACTGGAGCGCCAACTTCCTGATCGCGGTCGTGGTGTTGCACCTGCTGCGGGTGTACTTCACCGGCGCCTACCACCCGCCGCGCCAGTTCAACTGGGTGCTCGGGCTCGGGCTGCTGTTGTGCGTGCTGGCCTCCAACTTCACCGGCTACCTGCTGCCGTGGGACCAGCTCTCGTATTGGGCGGTGACGATCTCCACCGGGATGATCGGCTACGTGCCGCTGGCGGGCGAGTGGCTGCAGCGCGTGGTGCGGGGCGGCCGGGAGATCGGCCGTGCCACGCTCATCACGTTCTACACGCTGCACACGACCATCGTGCCGGTCACGATCGTGCTGCTCATGGGATTCCACTTCTGGCGGGTGCGCAAGGCCAAGGGCGTGGTGGTGCCGCGCGCGCCAGGGGAGCCCGTGGAGGAATCGCCGGAGAAGGTGCTGGGGCTGCCGTACCTGCTGCTCAGGGAGTTCGTGGTGGCGCTGATCCTGGTGGCGTTCGTCATGGTGTTCGCGGCGCTGGTCGCGGCCCCCCTGGATGCGGCGGCCAATCCCGGCATGAGTCCCAACCCGGCCAAGGCCCCGTGGTACTTCGTTGGCATCCAGGAGCTGCTGCTGCACTTCCACCCGGTATTCGCGGTGGTGCTGCTACCGCTGGTAGGGGTCGTCGCCCTGTTGCTCATCCCCTACGTGCGCTACGACGAGGACACCTCGGGCATCTGGTTCGCGTCGCTCAAGGGCCGGCGCCTCGCGCTGTGGGCGGCGCTGCTGGCCGCAGTGCTCACGCCGCTGTGGGTCGTGCTCGACGAGTTCGTGATCGATTTCGGCGGCTGGCTGTCGGGCCTGCCGGCGGCGCTCAGCGAGGGTGTGCTCCCGGTCGCCGTTCTCGGAGGAGTGCTCGCGGGGCTCTACCTGGTGGCGCGCCGCCGCATCGGCGCCACCCGCAACGAGGCGATCCAGGCGGCGTTCGTCTTCCTGTTCGTGGCCTTCGCGGCGCTCACCGCGACCGGCGTGTGGTTCCGCGGTCCGGGCATGGCGCTCGTGTGGCCGTGGGGCTCGTAGTGATGGCCCAGCGCAAGCGGAGCAAGGGGGAGCGCGGCGAACCGCAGCGCGATCGAGCGACGCAGACGCCCGGTTCATCGGGCGGCCGCCGCCGCTTCCTGTGGGCCGCGTGGCTCGGGCTGCTCGGCGTAATGCTGGCCGAGGGCGCGTGGGTGGTGGTGGACTTCCTCAGGCCGCGCCGCGCGCGTCGGCGCGAGGAGACCACGGGCGTAGTGGTGGCCGGGCCGGTGGACCGATTCGAGCCCGATTCGGTGACCGCCTTCCCGCAGGGACGCTTCTACCTGGTGCGGCTGGCCGACGGCGGCTTCCTTGCCGTCTCTCGCGAGTGCACGCATCTGGGATGCACCGTGCCCTGGGTGGACGAAGAGCACCGCTTCGTCTGTCCGTGTCACGCCTCCGCGTTCGACATCCACGGCGACGTGGTGAACCCGCCGGCGCCACGCGCGCTGGATCTCTACGAGGTGCGCATCGAGAACCGCGTCGTGAAGGTGAACACCGCCAACCTGCAGAAGCGTCGTGCCTATGAGCCGACGCAGGTGACGCGCGCGTGAGCGACGAGCAGCGCGACACGGGCACGCCGCCGTCGGCGGCCGACGGGGCCGACCTGCAGCGCTGGATCACGGCCGGCGTCGTCGCCACGGCGGTGATCGTGCTGTCGTTGCCGCTCTATCTGGTGAAGGAGCGCTTCGCAACCACCGAGCGAGGAGCTGCCACCGCGGCACCCGCCGCGTTCGTGGGTCGGGACCAGTGCATCTCCTGCCACGAGCAGGCGTACGAGGCGTGGCAGGGCTCGGATCACGACCACGCCATGACGGTCGCGAGCGACAGCACGGTGCGGGGCGACTTCGATGATGCAGTCTTCGTGTACCGCGGCGACACGACGCGCTTCTACCGGCGCGACGGGAAGTACTACGTGTGGGCCGAAGGCCCCGACGGTGAAGCCGCGGAGTACGAGATCACCTACACGTTCGGGTGGGAGCCGCTGCAGCAGTATCTGATTCCATTCCCCGGCGGGCGGCTGCAGGCCCTGTCGGTCGCGTGGGACACCGAGCGCGAGGAGTGGTTCTTTCTCTATCCCGGACAGGACATCCCGCCCGATGACTGGCTGCACTGGACCCGCGACGCGCAGAACTGGAACGGGATGTGCGCCGAGTGCCACTCGACCAACCTGATCAAGGGCTACGACGCGGCCTCCCAGGACTTCGAGACCACGTGGTCCGAGATCGACGTGAGCTGCGAGGCGTGCCACGGCCCGGGCTCGCGACACGTGGCGTGGGCGGAGCTGCCTCCCATGGCGCGCCCGGCAGTGGAGTACTACGACCTCGTGGTGCCGACCGGCGACATCACCAGCGCCGAGCAGGTGGCGCTGTGCGCACCGTGCCACTCGCGCCGCACGGAGCTGGGAAACTACGACCACCGCAGCGCCGAGCTGCTGGACCACGCCCTGCCCGCGGTGCTGCGCGAAGGGCTGTATCACGCCGACGGGCAGATCCTGGAGGAGGTCTACGTCTACGGCTCGTTCGTACAGAGCAAGATGTACCGCAACGACGTGCGCTGCAGTGACTGCCACGATGTACACAGCCTCCAGTTGCACGAGGAGGGGAACGCGCTGTGCACGCAGTGTCACCGGGCCGACGTCTACGACAGCTACGACCACCACTTCCATCAAGAGGTGTACGGGGGCGAGCCCAGTGACGCCGCCCTGTGCGTGAGCTGCCACATGGTGGAGCAGCCGTACATGGTGGTGGACTGGCGGGCCGACCACAGCCTGCGCCTGCCGCGGCCCGATCTGTCGCGCGAGATGGGCGCGCCCAACGCCTGTACCGCGAGCGGCTGCCACGACGACCAGCCCCTGGCGTGGTCGCTGCGCTACTACACGCAGTGGTACGGCGAGGCGAAGCGGCCGCACTACGGGCAGGTGTTCGCCGCGGCCCGCGCCGGGCGGCCCGAAGCGCGCGAGCAGCTCATCGAGATGGCGGCCGACCCGCTGTACCCCGCCATCGTGCGCGCCACCGCGCTGGACTACCTGAGCGGCTACCCCGCCGAGGAGAGCACGGAGGCCTTCAACCTGGCGCTGCAGGACGAGGACCCGCTGATCCGCTACACCGCGCTCTCCAGTGCGAGCGCGGCGACGCCCGAGCGGTACGTCGAGCTCGTAGCGCCCCTGCTGTTCGACCCGGTGCGGGCCGTGCGCATCGAAGCCGCGGTGCGGCTGGCGGACGCACCGACCGCGATGCTCCAGCCGTACCAGCAGGCACAGCGCACGGCGGCGCTCGAGGAATACGCGCGCACCATGGCCTACTCGCTCGACTTCGCGTTCGCGGGGCACAACCTGGGCAACCTGTACGCGCGGCTGGGAGACGCCGCCCGCGCCGAGCGGTACTACCGCACGGCGCTCGAGATCGACGACCTGTTCTATCCGGCCAAGTCCAACCTCGCCGTGCTGCTCAACTCGCAGGGCCGCAACGACGAGGCCGAGGTGCTGCTGCGCGAGCTGGTCGAGGACTATCCGGAGCAGCACGAGGCCGCGTACTCCCTGGGGCTGCTGCTGGCCGAGATGGAGCGGGTGGACGAGGCGGTGGAGTTCCTGGGGCGCGCCTCGGCGGGGATGCCCGAGCGGGCACGGGCGCACTATAACTATGGCTTAGCGCTGCAGGCGGTGGACCGCATGCGCGAGGCCGAGGTCGCCCTGCGCCGCGCCCTGGACGCCGAGCCGGAGAACTTTGATTTCCTCTTCGCCCTGGCCGATCACTACGTAAAGCGTGACCAGCTACGGCGCGCGCTCACGCTGGCGGACCGCATGATCACGCTGCACCCCGACAACCCGATCGGGCGGCAGGTGAAGGAGTTCGTGGAGCGGGAGCTGGCGGGGCGGGGCGGGCGGTAGCTCAGACGGCGCGTTTCAGCACCTCCTTCTCGAGTCGGCCGGCGAGACGGTCCTTCTCCACCTCCAGGTCGTAGCGGGTCTGCAGGTTCATCCAGAAGCGCTCCGAGGTGCCGAAGTAGCGGGCCAGCCGCAGCGCCGTGTCGGCCGTGATCGCGCGGGTACCGTGCACGATCTCATTGATGCGCCGCGGCGGCACGCTGATGTCCTTCGCCACCCGGTACTGACTGATCTCCAGCGGCTCGAGGAACTCCTCCAGCAGGATCTCGCCGGGATGGATCGGCGGCAGCTTCTTCGACGCCATCTTTCCCCCTAGTGGTAGTCAACGATCTCGACGTCGTAGGCGTCTCCATCGCGCCAGCGGAAGCAGATCCGCCACTGATCGTTGATCCGTATGCTGTGTTGCCCCTCTCGCGCTCCCCGCAGCGTCTCGAGCCGGTTGCCAGGCGGGACCCGCAGGTCGTGCAGGGTCTCTGCAGCGTCGAGCAGCAACAGCTTCCGCAGGGCCGCTCGGAGGAATGGCCCCGGCCACCGGCGGACGCGCTCCCGGTGGAAGACGCGCTCGGTGTCGCGGTCCCGGAAGCTCTTGATCACCTAGCAATAGTAGCGCAGTGCGTTAATAACGTCAAGCGTTATTACGGCAAGGTCCACCGTCTTCAAGACCGATCTGGCTCCAGAAGCTACGATTTCCAGTGCTTGGGAGTGCCGGTGTGGCTCGAATGTACTGCCCTAGAGGGTAGGCCTAAGTGTCGGGGCGTTGCCCCGAGGTGCGGATCTTTGCGTGGCTGAACGCCTACCCTGAACCCGAAAACCCGCTTCCTCCCGCCACGCTCATAGCATCAACTTCATCAGGTTCGCCATCCTGCGCGTGGCCCCCGAGGGCGGCGGCAGCAGCGCGTCGAGACCGGCTTGATCCTCGATCCACTCACACAGCCCGACGAGGAGCATGAAGTCCATGAGACCGACCGCCGCCCCCCACCCGGAGACCGTGATCATCACCTCGCCGTCCATCACCATGCTGCGATAATCCATGTTCACGGACCCGACGGTGAGGTAGGCGAGCCACTGCTCCTGCCGCGCCGCGGGGTGGTCGTCCAGCATGCCGCGAATCATTTCCGCGAAGGCCTCCTGTAGCGCCTGTGGAGCTTCCCGTGCGTCGACCCGGCTCTCCACGCGACCGGTCTCGCGCGCCACGTACTTCAGGTACTCGCGCACCACCGGGCCCCACTCCGGACGGTCGTACAGGGCATCCCACGCCTCCCCGGAAATGACGAAGTTGGCCTTGAGGTGCAGCTTGGGCCGCTCCGTCGTATCGGCAGCGATGAGGTACTCGGTTTCGTATCCGACCTCGTCAAGGATGTATTCCATGCTGTCGAGCACCGCCTGCACCACCGGATTGCCCGGGTAGAGATCCGCCAGGGCGGCTACCCTGGTCTCGCGTGCCTGGATGATGCGGCCACGCAGGTCGCCCACGCCGGAACGAGGCGCATAAAGACCGATCTTGAGAAGGCCTCCCTCGGCCAGGAACTCGTCCGCCAGCTCGTTCCGCCAGTAGACCAGCGCGCTGAACAACCCGTGGGCGCGGGCCATGGTCGGTGCGGCCGAGCTCGGCGCCGATGCCAGGGCGGGCGCGAAGATCAGCACCTTGCATCCGCGCAGCGCGCTACCGACGAGCAGGGAGGCGTAGACGTAGCTTTGCCACAGTGAGTCGGGGATCTTGAGCACCGAGCCGCTCGGCATCAGGCTGTAGATCACCGCCTTGGCGACGTCGATCTGCTTCGCCTGGAAGCCGGTCTCGTTGTGCAGCTCCAGCACGCTTCCCGGATCCACCAGCCACTCGCTCTCGATCGCCTGCCGCTCGGCTTCGACCCGCGCGTCGTAGTCAGCCGGCTTGGGCTTCGCCCGGAGGGAGAGTGGCATCTCCGCTTCCGTGAGCCCCTGCGCGCGCAGCAGGTGCCGGGCCGCATCCTTCACCGACAGCGCCGATGGTCCCTGGACCATGATGGCACGATCCTCCCAGCCCGCGCCGGCGTAGTGATCACTGATGCCCATGCCCGTGTACATGGCGAGGCCGCGGTAGGGATCGTCCTCCGTAACGTCGTAGAAAGCGATCTTGCGGTGGTCCCGCATGATGTTGTCGGGCAGCGGGATGATCCCGGCCATGTGAAAGCTGTTGAAGGAGAAGTCCGACGGGTTCGTGACGTTGATGTGCACCTTGATCCGGTTCTTGAGCCAGTTCTCACCGTACTGGCGCCGGCGCACCCGCAGCAGCACGGACTCGTCCACGGCCTGCCGCAGGCTGTCCTGTGCGGCGGCCAGCCGCCGCTCCCACTCCTCGTAACCCTCCGGCATGCGCAGCTCATGGTCCAGCGGGTCGTGCAACACACGGAAGAAGTAGCGACTGTCGTTCAGCTCGAAGTAGTGCTGATCGATGAAGATGAAGTAAGACGGCAGCACTCCGGTCTCGTCGTACTCGCGCACGCGGCGCGTCAGCGCGTTCAGGTAGATGAGAGTCTGCGCGCCCGCGATCTCGTCCGGCCTGCCTCCGACCTTGCCGCGGAAATCGTGGATCCACAGCACGTGATACTCCTTGGCCTCCAGCACGGAGCGGGCCATCTGGAGCTGGAAGTCCTCGTTCCTGACGTACCACACGTGATTGCCGCGGGTGAACTGCTCGCCCACCGCGCGCTCGAGGATGGCGTCGATCTCAGCTTGCGTGTCGTGTTCGTCCGGTCGCAGTCCGAGCTGCAGTGGTACCCACACGAAGCGGGAGTCCTTCCAGCGCTCGCGCTGCAGTACCCTGACTTCCTCGGCGATGTCCACGAGCGTCTGGAACACGAAGAAGACCTCGCGGAAGCGGTCCTCCGGGAGTCCGGACTCGGTGAGCACCCAGCGGGCGTACTCCGCGTGCCCGACCGCCGCGAACTGGTCGAGCGCGTCGTTGGACTTGCGCTGGCCCAGGAGCCGGTTGTAGGGGAGCACCACGTCGTCGAGCAGGATCCTTCGCGCCGCGGCGCTCGCCGCGCGGCCCTGCGCGGTGCTCTCCCCTCGCGGTAGGGAGCGGCCCGCGGCCGCGATGGAGAAAGCGCGGTCCAGCTCGGCGTGATACAGACGGATCTCTTCATTGAGCGAGCGGCCGGCTCCAATGTGGGCCTCGAGCTGCGCCACGCTCCGCCCGAACGCTTCCTGTGGATCGGCGCCGCCGTGATCGGTGAGCGGCATCGCCAGCAGCGTGATCCAGCGGGCGCCTTCGTGCAGCTCGGAGAGGGACTCGTCGAGCCCCGGTGAAGGTTGCTCGAGGGCTATCCGCTCGGCCGGCGGCTGCTCCAGCTTCACAGTATTGCGCTTGGGCCGGGTGGCACCGATGTTGCGGCCCCACAACGGGACGCCCACGCCGACGCCGAGGGTGTTGCCGCGGGTCGGGACGTAGTCGATGCGGAGCTGCGTGCCACGGCCCAGGATGCCACCCCGGCGGATCGGCAGCTCCAGACGCAGCAGCAGGTCGAATGCCTCGTCGCGCACGTTGAAATCGGCGCCGATCGTGAAGTGTAGTGCCGGGACCATGAACAGGGCGCGGCCGCCGCCGTCGACCTGTTCTCCCCGCATTCCGGCATACCCCTCCACACCGAGCGCGGCGAGCCCGACGACTGGACTCCCCAGATTGCGGCGCAGGCCCATGCTGACGAGCGTGTTCAGGCGGCCGTTCTGCCCCGGATCGTAGGGGCCTATCGTGGCGCCGGCGTCTCCTTTCCACACGGGTGGCATCCCGAGCGAGTACACCATCCCGCCCTTGTCGGGCGGAACGTCCTGCGCGGCGGCCGGCGTGATGTCGAGGGTCGGCAGGAGAACTGGGAGTGCCGCAATCAGCAGGGCGGCGCGCCGTAAGAGACGCCGTTCCACGCTGACCGTCGTGGAGCCGCTGCCGTGAGCGCTCATCGTTTGCAGCTTGCTAGGCGTCAAGTGCATCCAACCGCTTTGCTAATCGTTCGATCTCTGCCGCGAGGCGCCGCCGCTCGTTTGGGTTGGTCGGTCCCGCGGCTCACTCCCCGAACGCGAACACCCGGCTCCAATCGTTCTGCATCGAGATCACCGTCCAGCCGCGCTCGTGCGCCTCGTCCAGGGCCGCATCGAGATGCCCCACGTGCGACTCCCGATCGTAGGCCCATTCCCGCTCGGCGTCATCGTGGTGCAGCAGGACCATCAAACTCGGGCCTTCACCGGCTGCGGTGTGCTGCAGCATCTGCAGGTCGCCGTCCGAGTTGCCGAAGGCCGCAATGGGGCGTCGCCCGATGAAGCGGTGGATGCCGACCGGCTTGCCGGCCTTGTCATCCACGAAGCTGATCTCGGGTTGCTTCACGAGCACGGGGCCCTCGTCCCACACCTCGAACGCGGTCTGCCCCATCGAGCCGATGACCTGCTCCGGGGGGATGCCGTAGACCTCCTCGGCGAACACCCGGATGAAGTCCATCCCGCCACCCGAGACGATGAACGTCTTGAACCCGTTGGCCCGCAGGTAGTCGAGCACCTCCCGCATCGGCTGGTAGGTCAGGTGATGGAACGGCTGATTGAACCGCGGATGGCGGGCCGTCTCCAGCCAGTCCGCGACGTGCCGGTTGAACTCGTCCACCGTCAGGCCGGCATGCGTCGCCATCACGACCTGCACCACATCGTGGAGTGTCAGGCGGCCGAGCGCTTCCCGGTCGTCCTCGACGATCGCCTGGAACGGCTGCCGTCCCTGCCATTCGGGGCGCTCATCGGCCAATGCCCGCACCCGGTCTAGCGCGAACAGGAGCTGGAAGTAGAGCGGCTGCTCTGCCCAGAGCGTGCCGTCGTTGTCGAACACGGCGATGCGCTCGGGCTCCGGCACGAAGTCGGGGCTAGCCGGATCGGTGACGCGGTCCACGAAGTCCGTGATGGACTGCTTCGCGGGGCCATCGTTCCAGGAGGGGAGGGGGTCGCCCGGGCCGGCGCAGGCCGAGAGCAGCATCCCGGCCAACGCCAGCGACGCTGCCAGGGCCGTGGTTGCCTTGAACACCGGGACGCCCAGGCCGAGAATGCCGACCAGAATCAAGCGGAGCATCCTCAACATGTTCACCCGCCTTCGATCGTGTCAGCCACGGCCGCCTGGACACTTCCAATCATCAGCATTCCCCAACCGGCAAACATCAGGCGCACGCCCACCACAACGCCGACGAACCATGCAGCGGATGTCGGCCACTGTCGCCAGATGAGGAAGGCGAGGAGTAGCGACACGATGCCGACGAACACCGGCCACCACCATTCCCTGGTGGGGCGTGCCCTGAAGCCGGCGATGATGTCGACGATGCCGTCGAAGGCGAAGTAGAAGGCCAGCACCGCCGTGATCGATGCCAGGCCGAGCAGCGGCCGCGCCAAGATCACCAAACCGGCCAACGCCATCATGATGCCCAACAGGAACGCCAGCACTCCGGCGCCGCCCGTGCGGGCGCCGAATGCCCCGACGATCGTCACGAGTCCCGCGGCAATGAGGATCACGCCGATGGTAATCACTGTGGCTGTTCCCGCTACGAACGGCGCGAAGATGGCGAGCACGCCGAGGATCAGCAGTACGATCCCCCACATGCTGCTTCCGGCGGCGCCGACTTTCGCCACGTCGGCGATGGGGTTGCCATTGGTCATTGTCTCGCTCCTTGGGTCTTTGGAATGGGTGGTTTAGGAAAGCGTCGGTCGGCGTTCAGGCTTGGGCTGTCGGCTCCGCTGCCAACGAGATAGCCTAAGATCTGAGCCGGTACCGACGTCGGTAAGCGAGAGGACCGGGGACCCCTGGTGGATCCCCGGTCCTTGATGCGCGTCACGAGCCCTAGTGCGACGGCGGTACGAGCTTCTCCATCACTTGGTCGATGCTGAAGCTCGCGGGCGTCTGGCGCGGCGGGAACTCCTGGAACGTCTGCAGGAACCTCGCGACGTACTGTTGTGCGGGTACCAGCAGGAAGACACGGTCGATGAGCCAGTCGTAGTAGGTATTGGACGTCTCGATGGCCCGCTCATACGGGTCGCGCCGCAGGTTGAAGACCAGCGGCACGCGGAGCGGGATCCAGGGGTCAATCCAAGCGCGGAGACCGGCATCCGAACGCTGCTCCATGAAAATGGCCTTCCAATCATTGTAGCGCAGCGCCGTCAGGTCGCCCTCGTCGGAAAAGTAGAAGATCTCATGGCGCGGGCTCTCGTCGGTCTCACCCGTGAGCAGCGGCAGGATGTTGTAGCCGTCCAGATGCACCTTGTATGACCTGTCCATGGCCCTGGAGCGGTAACCGTCGAGCAGGTCTTCCTTGATGTTGTCCTTGCCCGCCGCCGCAGCGAAAGTCGGGAGCCAATCCATGTGATGCACGACCTCGTTGTTCACCGACCCTGGAGCGATCCTGCCGGGCCAGCGCACCATGGCCGGCACCCGCCAGCCGCCCTCCCAGTTGGTGTTCTTCTCCCCGTGGAATGGCGACCAGGCAGCGTCGGGCCACGTGTTCATGTGCGGGCCGTTGTCGGTGCTGTAGAAGACAATGGTGTTGTCCGCGATGTCCAGCTCGTCGAGCAGGTCGAGGAACTGGCCGATGTGCATGTCGTGCTCGACCATGCCGTCCGCGTACTCGTCCTGCCCGGAGATCCCCCGCAGCTCCTCCTTGACGTGTGTGCGGAAGTGCATCCGGGTGCCGTTCCACCACACGAACCACGGCGTTCCTGCGGCATGGGCGTCCCGAATGAAGCGGAGTGCCGCCTCGACCGTTTCGTCGTCCACCGTCTCCATGCGCTTCTTCGTGAGCGGACCCGTGTCCTCGATGCGGCCGTCGGCCCAACTGTGGATCACTCCGCGGGGTCCGAAGGCCTCGTGGAAGGTACGGCCGTCGCGCAGCACCACATCGCCCGGGTAGTCCTCGTTCTCCGGCTCCTCCTCAGCGTTGAGGTGGTACAGGTTGCCGAAGAACTCGTCGAAGCCGTGGTTGGTGGGCAGGAACTCATCCCGGTCGCCCAGGTGGTTCTTGCCGAACTGGCCCGTGGCGTAGCCCAGATCCTTCAGGAAGACGGCGATTGTGGGATCCTCGATCTGCAGCCCAAGGTCGGCTCCGGGGAGGCCCACCTTGGATAGGCCGGTCCGGAACACACTCTGGCCCGTGATGAACGACGAGCGGCCGGCGGTGCAGCTCTGCTCGCCGTAGTAGTCGGTGAAGATCATGCCCTCGTTGGCGATGCGGTCGATGTTGGGCGTCCGGTAGCCCACCAACCCCATCGTGTAGGCGCTGATGTTGGACTGCCCGATGTCGTCGCCCCAGACCACCAGGATGTTGGGCCTGTCCTGAGCGAATGCCGGCGTCACGCACACTGCGGTGAGCAGCAGTGTGGCAGCCGCCGTGGATAGTCTCCTCATGGTTGTGGTTCCTCCTTTGGACATTGATGCAGCGCGAATGCAAATGGGTTGGAGTTTCGTGTGTCGCTGCCTGATGAGGCCAGTTGGTGCGTGGGTTGTCAAGTAGGGATTCGCCGCGCAGTCCGGGACATGGGCAGCTACCGGATGAACGTCCCCTCCCGCAGCTCCGCGTACGCCTGCTGCAGCTCCTGCTGCGTATTCATCACGATGGGGCCGTACCACGCCACGGGCTCCTCGATGGGCTTGCCCGAGACGAGCAGGAAACGGATGCCCTGCTCACCGGCCTGGACCGTGACCTCGTCGCCGCGGTCGAACAGCACGAGCGAGCGGTTCGCTACTTCTTCTTCCTTTGCTGCTGCCGACTCTGCTGTGACCGGCTCGCCCACCTGGTCGGTGCGCACGTCGCGCGGCTGCGATGCGTCACGGAAGCTGCCCGCGCCGTCGAACACGTAGGCGAATGCGTGGCGTGAGGTCTCGACGGGCAGCGTCTTGCGCGTGCCGGGCGGGACCCACACGTCGAGGTAACGGGGGTCGGCCGCGATGCCGTCTACCGGACCGGTCTTGCCCCAGAAGCTGCCGCAGATGACCCGCACGTGCGTGCCGTCGTCGTCGGTGACCTCAGGAATGTCGGCCGAGGAGACGTCCTGGTAGCGCGGCTCGGTCATCTTGAGCGACGAGGGAAGGTTGGCCCAGAGCTGGAAGCCGTGCATCCGCCCCTTGGGATCGCCCTGCGGCATCTCCTGGTGCAGGATGCCGCTGCCGGCCGTCATCCACTGCACGTCACCGGCGCCCAGCGCGCCGCTGTTGCCCAGGCTGTCGCCGTGCTCCACCGTGCCCGCGAGCACGTACGTGATGGTCTCGATGCCGCGATGCGGGTGCCACGGAAAGCCCGCGAGGTAGTCGTCGGGATTCTCGTTGCGGAAGTCGTCCAGCAGCAGAAACGGGTCGTAGTCGGACGTGTCGCCGAACCCGAAGGCGCGCCGCAGCCGGACACCGGCGCCCTCCAGGGTCGGCTGCGACTGGATGACTCGCTTGACGGGTCGGATCGACATGCCTGTTTCGGATCAATGGGGATGATTGTTGTCGGGATAAGCCTAGATAGGGCACGCCATGGCCGCAAGGGCCTGCTGGCAGGCAACTACACCGTCTCGACGATATCTTTCTCGGCCCATGAGCGACGACGACAACGCCAACCAGTCCGGCCCGCGCCCCCCGGCGGATCTGAACCCCCGCCGGGAGCCGGCGCTGGACTTCCGCGACAAGGACCTGGCCGACATGACGCCCGGCGATTACGACGCCGTGGGATTCATGTCCGGCGTCGAGGTCCACCAGCAGCTCCGCACCACGTCCAAGCTGTTCTGCCGCTGTCCGGCGGGCCGGCGGGTGACCGTGTACGACGCCGAGGTACTGCGCCACATGCGCCCCACCTTGAGCGAGTTGGGCGAGTACGACGGCACCGCGCTCATGGAGTTCAAGACCAAGAAGGAGATCGTGTACCGGCTGGAGCGCGGCACGGTCTGCACCTACGAGATGGACGACACGCCGCCGTTCGAGCTCGACGAAGAGGCGGTGCGGATCGCGGTTGAGATCGCGCAGCTCTGCAATCTGAACCTGGTGTCCGAGCTACACGTGATGCGCAAGCAGTACCTGGACGGCTCGATCCCCACGGGCTTCCAGCGCACGGCCATGGTGGGGCTCACGGGCACGGTGCCGTTCCGGGTGCCGGAGCTAGGCGTGGACCGGGAGCTCAGGATCCGGCAGCTCTCGCTGGAGGAGGACTCCTGCCGTGAGGTGACCGACATCGGCCACCGCATCACGTTCAAGACCGACCGCCTGGGGATGCCGCTTACCGAGACGGTCACCGAGCCCGACCTGCTGACTCCCTGGGAGGTCCGTGCGGGAGGGCGCCTGCTGGCGGCCATCGCGCAGGCCACGGGGAAGGTGCGGCGCGGCCCGGGAGCGGCACGGCAGGACACCAACGTCTCGGTGGCGGGCGGGCGGCGAGTGGAGCTCAAGGGGGTGGACAACCACAAGCACTTGCCGCTCCTGGTCCACACCGAGGCGTTCCGCCAGCTCAACCTGCTCAGGGTGAAGGCCGAGCTGGTGCGGCGCGAGGTGGGGGACGACATGCTCACCACTCCGGAGGGTGGGCTGCCGTGGGAGGTGAGCGACCAGGTGGTGGACGCTGGCACCGCGCTCGCTCACTCCGACTTTCAACCGATGCGCGACGCGCTGGAGCGGGGGGAGACGATCGCTGCGGTGCGGCTCCCCGGCTTCGATGGTTTGCTCAATCACCGCACCCAGCCCGGCGTGACCTTCGCCCGCGAGATCGCCGACCGGGTGCGCGTGATCGCGTGTCCGGAGCACCGCCCGTTCATGATCCACTCCGACATCAAGGACTACGGGCTCGACCCGCGCGAGTGGCGCGAGTTGCGCAAGCAGCTCAAGGCCGAGACGGGTGACGCGATCGTCGTCGTGTGGGGCACGGAAGAGGACGCGGCCACCGCGGCGCGCGAGGTGCTGATCCGGTGCCAGGACGCCCTGGTCGGCGTGCCCTCGGAGACGCGCCAGGCGTTCGACGACGGTACCAACGGGTTCGAGCGCATTTTGCCGGGGCCGGACCGCATGTACCCCGATACCGACACGCCGCCCTTGCCCATTGCCGACGCGCTGGTGGCCGAGGTGCGCGAGCAGATCGCCGAGACGCCATGGGCGCGTGAGGCGCGCTACGAGAAGCTGGGGCTAGAACTCCGAATGGCGCGGCGACTCGCCCGGGCGGAGTGGGCCGATCTGTTCGACGCGCTCGCGCCCGCGGCCGGTGACGTGGCGCGCCGGCTCGCCAACGCGTTCCAGAAGCGGCTGCCGCACCACCGCCGGCAGGGGCGGCTCACGCGGGATGCGGCGGCGCTGCCCGCGCCCGAGCGCCTCGCGCCCATGGTGCTTGCCATCGAGAAGGGTGAGATCCGGGTAGAAGCGCTGGACCGCATGCTGGATGCGCTCATCGAGCGACCCGAGGTCGCGGCACACGAGCTGCTGGCGCGCTACCGGGGCCGTGCCCACGACGCGGACGAGCTCACGCGCCGCCTGACCGACGTGGTGGTCGAGGCACAGTCGCTCACGACCGCGTCACGCGACGGTGTGCTGCGCTGGGCGATGGGTGCGGTCATGCCCGGGTTCCTGGGCCGGCTCGACCCGACCGACGTACGGCGGCGGCTGACACAGGCGCTCGAGGACGCCGTGCCGGAGACGGTGGCATGAGCGGCGGCAAGGACCAATACAAGGGATACCGCGGACCCACCCTCGAGGTGATGAAGCGGTTCGGAGTGAAGGTGTGGAGCGAGGTGAAGGCCCGCACCACCCGCGGCGACTTCGAGGGGCTGATCCTGCCGCGCTCGGAGACCAGCGACGACGCGCACCTGGTGCTCAAGCTGGGGAGCGGCTACAACGTGGGGCTCAGGTTCGACACCATCCTCGTGATGGAAGAGACCGGCTACCGCGAGGCGCGCTACAAGATCCCCGAGAAGGAGTTCCCCACCGATCCGGTGAAGCCGCGCGTGAAGCTGTTCGGCACGGGCGGCACCATCGCGTCGCGGCTCGACTACCGCACGGGCGCGGTGATCCCGGCGTTCAGCCCCGGGGAGCTCTACGGCTCGGTGCCCGAGCTGGCCGACATCTGCAACCTCGAGACGGAGAAGCTGTTCGGCGTGTTCAGCGAGAACATGGGGCCCGAGCAGTATCTCATCCTCGCCGAGAAAGTGGGCGAGGCGATTCGCGACGGCTGGGACGGCGTGGTGATCGGCCACGGCACCGACACGATGCACCACACGGCGGCGGCGCTGTCGTTCATGGTGCAGCGGCCGCCGGTGCCCGTCGTCATGGTGGGCTCGCAGCGCTCCTCCGACCGGCCGTCGTCCGACGCGGCGCAGAACCTCATCAATGCCACGTGGACGGCGGCGCGCGGGCCGATCGCCGAGGTGATGGTGTGCATGTTCGGCCCCACCTCGGACCGCTACAACCTGCTGCACCGCGGCACGCGGGTGCGCAAGATGCACAGCTCCTACCGCAGCACGTTCCGCACGCTGGGGGACGTTCCCCTCGCCATGGTGGAGAAGGGCACGATCACCCCGCTCAAGGACGACTGGCAGCGGCGCCGCAACGACTGCGACGTCACGGTCCAGGCGGTGTACGACGAGCGGGTCACGATGCTGTACTACTACCCGGGCATGCACGCCGACGTAGTGGATGCGTTGGTGGAGAAGGGCTACAAGGGAATTGTGATCGCGGGCACGGGCCTGGGGCACGTCAATCGTACTATCTATCCGGCGCTGGGGCGGGCGCACGCCGCCGGCGTGCACATGTACATGACGCTCCAGACCCTGTGGGGCTTCGTGCAGATGCACGTGTACGAGACGGGGCGCGAGATCCTGGAGCTCGGCGTCATCCCGCTCGCCAACATGCTGCCCGAGGTGGCGTTCGTTAAGCTGGGGTGGGCGCTGGGGGCACACCCCGACGATCCGGAGGCGGTGAAGCAGCTCATGATGACGCCCGTCGCCGGCGAGACCACGGCACGCGAGCCGCACGACGGGTACCTGGTGTTCCAGGGTGGGGTGCCGGAGATTCAGGAGTTCCTGGAGAAGGTGTGGCGATGAGTGAAGAAACACGGCCGCGCACGCCAGTGCCGCGGGGAATGAGCCTGGAGGACGAGCTGGACAAGCCACGCGCCGCGTGGACCGCGGCCGATCTGGTGGAGCTGGTGCGGGCCCGCGGCATTCAAGTCGTGAGCCTGATGCACGTGGGCGGCGACGGCTGGCTCAAGACGCTGGATTTCGTGCCGCGCAGCGCGCAGCAGCTCGAGGACATCATCGAGGGCGGCGAGCGGGCCGACGGCTCGAGCCTGTTCCCGCGCGCCGGGATTCCGCCCGACCGGTCCGACATCGTGCTGCGGCCCCGCGTGGGGACCGCGTTCCTCGATCCGTTCGCGTCGCTCCCGACGCTGGTGCTGATGTGCGGGCACGCGGACCGGGACGGAAAGCCGTTGGCGGCCTCGCCCGACACGATCCTGCGCCGCGCCGTGCGGCAGCTCAAGGAGACCGCGGGCGTCGAGCTCTGGGCCCTCGGTGAGGTCGAGTACTTCCTCGGCAAGCGACGCGACGAGACGGACATCTACGGCGCCGACGACCGGGGCTACCACGCCAGCTCCCCATTCGTGTTCGGAGAAGGGTTGCGGCGCAAGGCGCTCGCGCTGCTGGCAGACCTCGCGGTGCCGGTCAAGTACGGACACAGCGAGGTCGGCTACATCGAGGCGAGCGAGACGGAAGGCGTCATCTGGGAGCAGCACGAGATCGAGCTCTCCCTGGCGCCGCTGCCCGAAGCCGCCGACGGGATTCTGCTCACCCAATGGGTGCTGCGGAACCTGGCGCACCGGAAGGGCATGCGCTGCGCCACGGGCCCGATGATGCTCGAGGGCCACGCTGGGAACGGACTCCACTTCCACCTGGCGCCCGTCAAGGACGGCGAGGTGCTGCCCGTCAAGCACGAGGACGGCACGCTTACCGATGGCGCCCGGTGGCTCATCGGTGGGCTGGTGCAGATGGGTGGTGCCCTCATGGCGTTCGGCAACCGGGTAGAGGGCTCCTTCGTCCGTATCCGCCAGGCCAAGGAGGCACCCAGCACCATCGTGTGGGGCGACTACGACCGCCAGGCACTGATTCGCCTGCCGGTGGTGGCCACCGACGGGACCGGTCGGGTGGTAACGCCCGCCACCGTGGAGTTCCGGTTGCCCGACGGCTCGGCGCTGCCCCACCTGCTCCTGGCCGGCGCGGCGCTGGCGATGATCAAGGGCCGCGACACCGAGGAGTTGGAGGACCTGCTGCAGCGCACCTCGGCCGAGCAGGCGAGGCAAGGGAAGGGAGGGCGCGCCGAGCGGGTGCCGCGCGACTTCTACGAGGTGGCCGACGCGCTCACGCGGTATCGCGACATACTCGAGTCGGGCGGGACGTTCCCCAGCACGCTGCTCGACAAGTTCGTGGCCGGGCTGAGAGGCTAGCGGCCCACCGCGGTGCCGGATGTGCCAAGGGCGAGCGCGCCGTGCGCTCGCCCTTTCTGGTTGGCGCGCCCGCTGCGCGGCGCCGGATCAGAGTCGCTGACCCACGTACAGGCGGAACTGCCAGGAGCGATTCGAGGATATCGCGTTATCGAACGCGTCCGAGATGCCGATCGAGTAGCGCGCGTCGATGGCCGCGAAGCGAGGGCCGCCGATTTCGCGCCCGACGAGCAGGCCGATGGGCCACGCCCACTCGGGGCTCTTCTTCAGGTCGCAGTTCTGGAGCTCGGAGGTCGAGGTGGAGTTACAGCCGATGGGGAAGGCGATTCCCAGCCCCGTGTAGAGCCGGAACAGGATCCCGGCGTCCGTCGTGGTCCCGCCGCCAACGAGGAACGGAACCTCGATGTAGTCGATGCGGGTGTCCCCGCCACCCTTCTGTACCCAGTTGGCCTCGAGCACGCCGATCGTGTACCACCTGCGGTAGCCGAAGAACACCCCGGCGGTACCGCCCCAGCGGTTGTCGGTGTTGGTCACGCCGCCATTGAGGTCGCCCAGCGTAGCTCCGCCGGAGATGCCAACGAACTTGGCCTCCTGTGCCAGCGCGGTGGTCGTGAGCGTGATGACGGCGACGGCCGCCAGAACTGGAACGCGAACGGAATACATGCCGAGGCTCCTTTGCAGTTTGCCGCCCAAAGATCGACGGATGCGCGCCGTTTGTCTACCTGCGCCGCGGCGCCACTGATGCCGATCTCGAATCGCGGCGCGTTGACGAGACGGGTCCGCCCGGTGTATGCTGCCCCCTTCGCTCCCGCATACCACCAAGAGGGTATAGCTCTTCGCCGTCACGGGCCGTACTTCAGCCCAAATGACAGAAGCCGTATGAGTAACGGACACTTACCCAGAGGCCTCATGGGAGTTCGCCTGTCCGCTGAACATCCGTTGGCTACCCGTCTCCTGCTTGCGGTGCTGGCTGCACTCGGGATTGGCTCGGTCGCCCCGACGGCCGCCGCCCAAGAGCGGACACCGGTGACGATCGGCATCCTGACCGACGGCCCGTTTCTCCGCTTCGGCGAGCTGTTGGACCAGATCGAGCGGGAGACGGCGGTGCTTCTCGAGAACCGGTTCGAGGTGCGCATCGGGGGGGATGTGAGGTTGGCCGGCGATCATACGCAGGCCGGCATCCGTGCGGCGCTCGATCAGCTCATGGATCGGGTGGACGTGGTAGTGGTCGTCGGTACCATGGGTGCACAGGTGGCTGCCGACCATCCGCGACTCGCCAAGCCGGTCGTCGCCCCCTTCGTGCTCGACCCCTCGCTACAGGACATCCCCCGACAGGGCGCTGCCTCCGGGGTGTCCAACTTCGTGTACCTCACGCGACCCGAGAACCGGGATCTCGCCACGCTGGCCGAGGTGGTCGCCTTTCAGCGCCTCGCCGTGCTCGTGAGTGCATCTGCGGTCGCCGAGATGCCGGCCCTGGACAGCCGCGTCGAGCAGCTGGTGGCGCAAGCCGGAGCCGAGGCGGTGGTCGTTCCGGTGGGCGACGATGTTCAACTCGCGCTCGACGCAATCGAGGTCGCTGGGGCGGACGCAGTGTACGTGCTGCCACTGTCGCGGGTCTCGAGCGCGGCGTTCGAGCAGCTGGCAGATGGACTGATTGAGCTCGGGCTGCCGAGCCTCTCCTGGTTCGGGGAG